>Ga0247815_10000811_pt1 | contig 24151 bp, 32 predicted proteins | sample UWRJL194509B1_FD_181014 | JGI IMG/M metagenome (GOLD analysis project Ga0247815, IMG submission 181014) | Plant litter microbial communities from Arlington Agricultural Research Station in Wisconsin, United States - UWRJ-L194-509B-1 | ecosystem: Environmental > Terrestrial > Plant litter >...
TCGTCACTATCATCGGCACTTATCTTGTCGTCGACCACTACTGGATCTTTGCCGGCCCCTGCTCTTGAAGAACTGTCGACTGAAGTGATCTTTAAGCTCGACCTTCGACTCCACTTCTCGGTGCGTCGTGGCCTCAGTGACTGCAAATGCTTACCGGGTAGCAGGGGGATGGGAAATTTGCCGCTCTTGAGCGAATTCCGCGCTGGCGTGATAGCCCTGGTAGCTTTGTAGGCTCCATTCAGGTCGTTGATGCCTGAGTTCACGCTACCACAGGCAACGCCTTTGACCCTCAATAATGTTCTACCACCAGACGATCTAACAGCTTCTACATCTTCTCCGTTGTCAATGGAAATCTCCAGTACCGTCGACCGGCTCATCGATGTACTCGACGCCAGCGTCAAGCTTCGTGTTCAGCATGTCCCACCGTTGCCGTTGGTCAGCGGTGCAGCTACATCCACCCTGCCAGCTCGTATTGCGGTCCTTTTCTCAGGCGGCCTAGACTGCACGATTGTTGCCACATTGGCGAATAAGTTCGTTATTTGCCTTTGTCGCGTGCCGATATGAACTTTCTGGCCGCAGATACGCACCGCCAGAGGAACCGATCGACCTCCTCAATGTCGCCTTCGAAAATCCGCGAAAGTTGCTCGCTCAAAGCCGGCAAGCCAAGTCGAAGGGAAAGGGCAAGAAAACCACGCCCGACTCCACAGTAGATCAAATGAATTTCGACGCAGGAACGCTTTCAGCATACGCCGCTCCAGATCGACTCGCGGGCCTCGAACAAGTGGAAGAGCTCCGCAAGTTGATGCCCAACCGCCAGTGGAATTTTGTGAGCATAACTTGAGTCGTACCTATGACGAGCCGCTAATTTCTACTGCACAGGTTGAAGTTGATGTTCCGTACAGCGAGACGCAGGCGACCCGCCCGCTCGTGGAACAACTAATGTTACCATCCCAGTCAATTATGGATCTCGTGAGGCGTCCGGTTTTATGTTCTTCCAAAGTCTGACAAAGCTCGTTCAGAGTCTTGCTCTGGCATTGTACTTCGCGTCCCGCGGACGAGGACATGTGCGAGACAGAGCAGGCCAGCCGTATCCCTACCAAAGCCGGGCACGTGTCGTTCTTAGCGGACTCGGTGCGGACGAGTTGCTCGGCGGTTACTCGCGACACAAGAAAGCTTTCCAGACAGGCAGCTGGCAGAGTCTCATTGAAGAGGTACATCTGCCGTCCCTTCGTTTCTAGTGTTGTAGCTTAACCAACCGTCCTCTGCAGCTCCAGCTCGATCTTACCCGCCTTCCCACTCGTAATCTCGGTCGTGACGATCGCATCATATCCTCTCATGGAAAGGAAGCTCGATACCCGTTTCTGTCGCTCAGTGTGGTCGCGTTCCTGGCTGGTCTGGAGGTGCATCGCAAGCTCGACCCGCGACTGGGCGACGGCCTAGGTGACAAGATGCTGCTGCGACTTGCAGCGAAAAGGCTAGGACTAGAACTAGCGAGCAGTCGGAAGAAACGGGCAATGCAGTTTGGTAGCCAGAGTGCCAGGATGGAAGAAGGCGCCTCGAGAAACGGTGATGCTTCGCTTGACGCGAAGACAGAGAACGGGACGGTGGTATAATGCGCAAATTTGTACAGTCTGTTGTTCACTCTTAGAGTCAATGAATCTGCTTGGGTTGTAGATGTAGAACTTGTGTTCTCAGTTGAGGCGACTACCTGCCCGATCGAGCGGTCGTTGATCAAAGGATCTGCGCTCCATGTGTTTGTCGGCACTCCTCTCCCTCTCACCCCATTCATCTCTGCTTTCCCTTTGCCATGAGCTGGGGAACCGTCGCGCATGGTAATATAACACCATATAAAGTCTATATGTCGGTTTCTGACTGTGCGCGCGCAGCCAAGGTCGCGTTGCAGGACCTGAACTCTCTCGTGGCCGAAGCGCTTGTGCGGTACCCGGGCCTGCACGACTACCTTGGTGTCGTCAAGGGCGTGCGCAATGGTGTTGTATACGGCACCAAGATTCGGTTCCCTCATGCCGTCGTAATGTCCATTCTTTTCGGCCGTGGAGAGTGCGTCTTGTGTCCCTCACCCACGCGAGACGCACGCATGTTTACACCCATGACTTTCATTACTGCAGCTGGCCATCGCGGATCCAACACATCTTCCGCGCCACAAAGACCCACGCTCGCAACCTAGGCTTCTACGTAGGCCTGTACAAGCTTCTCATGTTGGTGCAGAAGAAGGCAAATGGCAAACAGCGGCACTACGATTCTCTCGTCGCGGGTGCCGTCGCTGGCTACGTTATGTTTGGTCAGGAACGTACTGCTGTGAGCGAACAGGTGCGTCTATCGTTTGCACGCTTGTTATACGGCCGTCCTGACACCCTAGGACTTTGGCCTTCAGATTGTGCTGTACGTCACGGCGCGGATTGTGGCAGCGGCTTTGCCACGCTTGCATGAGCCGAAGGCGGGAGCACCGGCGAAACCCATCGCCCCGACAAACTCGTCCTACGCAGTGCTTGCGAGTGTGACATGGGGTGCGTTGTTGCATCTGATTCACAACTGGCTGGTTGAAAACTAACTTTGAGCTCAGCTCTCGTCATGTGGCTCTTCCAGCATCACCCAGAGCGTGTCCAACCAGGCATGTTCAGCTCAATGACATACCTCTACAAAGACTCGGACATGTTCAGCGACCTGCGGACACTTCTCTGGCACAACAAGTAACCGACACATCTACGATCATGGTCCGGACCAATAGGTGCGACATGTTCCGTCGTCAGTGTTGTGAGCAAAAGAACTCGACATTGACACTTTCACTATAGCACATTGCAAAGCACGCCAGCTGTCCATCGCCTATTCGTCATCTGTTTCCTCCTGCTTTTGGTGATTCTTCAGTCGTGCCGTGGTGTCTGCGACCCGTGCCGCTTTGTACTGTGCCCATCAGTACGATATCAACAAACCGTATACTATCGAGGACGTACGCGAATCATCTCGACCGAACGGACGCAGCCCATGTGGCAGCGTTTGCAGTCTCGGACGCTGGCGGCATCGAGAAGCGACGACATCTCCTCAGCAATGTCCGTTCCCGCATGCACATGTCCCCACACATAGTTTGCCTTGCGCTTCCATATGTCTCGCGTTGCATCCCCATGTGTTGTGCACAGCTGGTAGTCCTTTGGGAACAGCTCCTCAGCCAGCAGTACCTCGCGCAGTCTGGCCTGCCTGTACGCATGCAGCACGACCAGCGCATGATACGCCTGCACGTTGGGGATTGTCGCCACTTCCTCTGCCGTGTACTCGTGCAGAGGCTTCTTCAGGAGATGCGCAGTCGCGTCGCTAGCGACCTTGTCCAGTCCCAGCGTTGTGGCGAGCGAGTACACAGATAGGGGGTGGGCCGGTGCATGCGTGGAGAGATGTGCGGCGAGTGTCTCCTCAAGTTCGTGTGTTAACGCGTACTTGTCAACCAGATTGAAGAGCGCTGGAAGCAGAGGTAAAGGAATCGCGCCGCCGCCGTGAGCCGACGGGGTGCGAGTGAGCGGTTCATGAAGCAGACGGAAGAGTACAGAGAGCGCCTGTGACGGCTCGGGCAACTCGAGTTCCTGATCTGGCGTCTCAGAACCAAGCGCGAACATATCGCTGTGTCATCCGCACAGATCACAAGTGTCAGCACTGGCTGGATCGAGCCGTGATTGAGGCGAACACGTGCCGAAACGCCTCGCTGCCATCCAGTGCACTTCGTCGAACTCGGAAAGTGTCTCCTGATTGTGAACGGACTGTGAAGTCTCCGTCGCTGCATGTAAACAAGCCTGAGGCGCTGTGGCTAGATGGGCGTTCATCTGCTGCTGCTTCACCGGCGTGCATTTTTGCCGAAGAATTAGAAGTAAGGAAGCCGACCGGAGTTTGCAACGTTCGGGCGCGAGCGCCGTGCCAATTTGAGACGGACGGTTTGCGCGCGCAGATGGATCGGAGCACACAAGACAAGGGGCTGGATAAATACAACACAGCAGTCTAGCGACATGACGTGAGTATACGTGTCGCGGCGCACACCTGGCGCGGAAGGGCACGTAGTTGGGATGAGCGTTGGTATGTGTGTGTGGTGGGTGTGTCGATGGTACAATTGTACGATGGGAGGAGATCCGTATGACCCAAGAGGACGAGGAATGCAAGTGCGAGCGGCAGGGGGACACATGGTGATGAGGGGGCTAGGAAACAGGAAGTCATAGCATGGACATGAAGTGGAATGAGGCAACACGGCGAGGGTGTACGGGCAGGCTACGTGCAAAGGTGACGGGGGAAATGTGAGGCGCGCGCTGATGACTGGGAGGAGGTAACCGGCGCGCAGAGCGGTCCGTTCCATCCTATGCTCAACAGATGATGCATCCCCTCCGTCTTCCTCCTGGTTGCGCTCCTGCCTGTACATGGGCTCGTGCCGCCGGTTGTTCAGCTGGGCGGGACATGCGTAATTGTCTGACAAGGTCCTGAAAGAGCTTGTCGACGTTCTGCGCAGTCTTGGCGCTCGTCTCAAGGAACTCGCAACCGAATGTACGAGCTAGCGCCATGCCATCCTCCTTGGACACCTCACGCTCGTAACCCTTGTCTGCCTTGTTACCGACGAGCATGAAGATGGGCTTGCCACGCTTGATGCGGACCATGTTCTGGCGGAAGGTCTCGAGGCGATCGAACGAGGATCTCGCGGCAATGGAGTAGACGAGGATGAAACCCTGGCCCTCCCTGGGCAATACAAAACACAAAGCAGGAGTAAGCGTAAAGAAACGTTGGAGACAAGCAAGCGCCGGAGCGATTTGAACATGTGCCTTACCGGATCCATTGATCTCGAAGCGTCGAGTATTCCTCTAAGCGAGAGCGTCAGCCATGTCATTCCGTTAGATGGGACAGTTCCACAAGACACACACCTTGTCCGGCGGTGTCGATGACTTCGACGAAGCACATTTTGTTGTCCACGAGCAGCTGTTTCCGATAGGCGTCCTCGATTGTGGGGTCGTACGTCTGTCGGCGAATGAGCAATTGCGACGGGAATGTACGGCGCAGAGCGGAATGCGTACTTCTGCGGAGGGGGTTAGCATGTGTGTAAGATGAGCTATGTTGTAAACGCACCAACGAAGCAGTTCATTGTGAACTATGGACGAGTGAGGCGACGCGCGCGGCTGTGAGCGAAAAGCGAGACGGGCATGGGCTGCTTCAGCCGACGTTGGCGGACTCACCTGAACCGCAAGGGCAGTCTTTCCAACACCACCGTCTCCGAGAACTGCAATCCTCCATTGGTCCATCATCTGAGAAATCGAGACGAGTCAGGACTTGTTGGCGGCGGAGACTGACTTGGGGACGACGATGAGCAGGTTTGAGCAGACATACATGGCAATCGACAGGGAAAATCGGAGATTGTTGGGAAAAGACGTGAGGGTCGTAAAGGAGATCGTAAAGCGGCGCGGTGCGCGGGTGAGCGGGGGGTCGAACGGCCGAGCGGGCGGGACGAGAGAGAGACGAAGCAGTCAAGCGGACTTCGCATCCGTCAAGGCCCCATTTCCAGCGAGCCAAACCCCGACGCGACCCCGTCCGGCCCACGCTTGTCAAACCCAATTTACTCTTATTATCTCCTCAAACTTTCCTGTTTCCATTAGACCCGCTCTTCTGGCTCTCACAACATGCTCAATTTCATCCCTGCACTCGCCACAACATGCCACATGCCCCTTGGCGCACGGGCTGTCTTTACCTTGACCAATGCTGCTGATCTCGACCTTAAAACCACTACAGTACAGGTTTGGACCAATCTCGGCGGCGACTGGCGTGGGTTCGATCTTCACCCTGTCCCCCCAGAGGCAGACCCTCCACCATCCAGCTGGCATCTTCGTCTGGCGCCTCATGCACAACCTCCTGCATCTTCTGTTCCGCAGAGCAACGACCCTGTCTCCCGGCGAGTCTATCAAGCCCGGATCACTCCACAGCAACAAGGCTCCTTCAGCTATACCTATCGCCTCCGTAACCACCTTACAGGCGCCGTGGAATGGCTTGGTGATGAGTACAACAACGGCACATGGGTCATCGATGCCGACTCAGAGTCTCCAAGCAGCGGCATGTCGTGCCTGGACGGTGCACAAGCGCGTGCCTGGACTCAGCCTTCATCGCATGTTATTGCGCGCTTTGCTGCGTCGCACGCGGTATACGGTTGGGCGATCACAATCAGATCCTCGCATGTCCAAAGGTCCGCACCCCCTCACCTTGCTCAACTTGGTACAGTACCAACACAAACTCATGCTCACTTCCCCCCTTCAGCGAACTTGCACATATCCGCCTCGAACCTTCTGGTTGGGCGCTCATCGCATCTAGTGACCACACTCGCGCCAGAAGCGTCTCTCCCGATGACCACTTTAACTTTCTCGTGCTATTCTCGCCATGTTGGGACTCGCCATTGTGTTTGTCGGGAGACGGTCTGGCTCTCGACACCGACGGCGACGCGCCTATTGTGCGCTCCCGCGGCCAAGTTCAAAGCTTTTGGCGCTGCGACCGATCCGTGCTGCAGGACATCCTCAACAAGTCAGAGGCGCCTGACCTCATCCTACTGAGGTCCGAGTCCACGCACTTTGTGGCCATCTACTCCAGGGCCTCGGCCTCAGTCCATATCTTGCCTGCAAGCCTCCCGATCGGCCAGTGGAGCACCGTCGGTGTTCACGGCTTGGATTCGCTTGTTCAGTCGCCCCACCTCGCGCTTCATGCACCTGCGGCCCAGCATGCTTGTTTCCACAGCTCCGCTTCGGCATCTGTACTTGTACCACCTCCCGGAGGTTACTTCACCATATCTTCGGTCCACCCAACTGACGCTGGTGACCGTGTTGCCGTACTCCAGCCTCGAGAGTCAGTTCCAGCACCCAATGCCCTTTCTCTACCATTCCATGCCCGAGTTCTGCAGTCACGTAGCAAAATATCTCCTGTCGTCATGTTGTGGACGCTTGTTTTGTATATCTTTGGTGTCATTGTCCGCCTTCTTCACCGTCTTGGGCCTGTGCGTCACATCGTTCCACAGTACATCGAACGATGCGAGCACCGGGTTGTCCACCCGCTGTCCCAACGCCCCGGCACTCCGCTCCGCTCCGTCGCCACCCGGCTCGGCTATCGAGCAACCGGCGCCGATGGCGATGGTACCCCCGCGACCACGCGCACGGCGACCTTCTTAGTCGCCACCAAACAGAACATTCCCGACGGCGCAGTCCTTCTGGTGCACAACACAAGTCGCCGATCAGACAACGTCTCAAGCATGCCAGCTGTTTTCTGCGACGACAAACAGCTCGAGACAGATTCCGCTAGCACTCTGGATAGCAAGTCGGGACCTGTGATGCTCGCGGTGAAGTTGCCGGTCCAGCTTGACACGGCGACCAGCCAGCGCACCCTGCGCGTCGAGTTCTAAGCAATGATCGCTTCCCCCTTTCATTTCCGCACAATTCCACATGCTTGCGGATCGTTCGCGTCGTGGACACCCCGTTAGACTTTGGTCTGTGGAAGTAATGCTCTGCACGTTGGCTCTGCGGTTAACCTGACAATCCCTGAACTGGCATTTAGCCAACGTTCGGCGCGATAAGCGCGTCTGTTTGCTTTCAAATACGCGCCACATGCATCGAAGTCTAAACGGGCGAGCCGCTGACAGAAGCAGTGACACGAGAGCTTTCCGCTGGACGGGCGGTTTTGTTCTGTCAGAACTCACAAGACAGCTCGATGGCTGCGGGTCAACCACACGTCCCAAAACGTGTGGCCGCCGTGTTGAGCCTGCTTTCGATTGGACCTTGGCGCCGCTCGTCTGTGCACATTTGACGGGCACCGCGTGGTTGACACTGACGTCGCGAGGCGCCTCGCCGAGGGAGGGTCGAGTCCCTTCCCTTGGGGGGTGTTCGGGGTCGATTGTGCAAAGCGCCGTGCTGTTTGTTGGTCTCGGTCCCTGCGCACCCAGGTAACAGCCCGGATGTATTTCATTTCGCGTCGCATGAGCCTGACTTGGGTTCTGAGCAGAAGGCGGAGGTCGAATGCCTTCGCCGATCTGAGCGGATGTGCGTCTGCCCCAACCCTGAGCTGACACATGTCCCCTGCACAGCTACTCCGCTTCGCTAAGAGCTAACCAGGGGAAGCTAAGGGCTGTGGCATCGCATGTGAACCCGGTTTTCATTGGGCACAACTACCGCTCTGATGCCGATGCTCGGGCCTGGATGACCGACCGCATCTGACAAGTCAAAGTGTCGCTATCCAACCTCGCCGCCTTGCACAATTCACCGCTCTTCCGGCAAATTGATTGACATGATAGCCGGTCTTTGATTGCCGTTGTGCGCGCACGGTCACCTGACACAGCCCTGTGAACTCGTCGCTGCCTCGTTGCCTTTGCTCCAGTGCCAGCAGGCAGAGTAGCCCTCGGAGCTGTTGTATGCCATTTATTCATTGCTGCCAAGCGAGCATGTGACATGAAATCATGTGTCGCGTCATACGGAGGGCTGTGGGCGCGATGGGAAGGGACAGAAATGCTTGACGTACAATTCCACCGTCAGGTTCTCTCTCTCACGTCTTGTTTTGAGGAGCCAGTGAACTGGGGAGTTCTCGAGCGCCTCGGCCACGTCGGCGCCGTTTCTCCGAGAGATGTATCTCACGGTGTTTGGAGGCTAAGCTTAGAGTTTGAACTCCGAACCACTTCCGAATACGGATACTCGAGGCCCACCAGCACAGCCTGTGGCTTCTGCACTATTTTCCCAGATCGCGGGGATGCTTTTTAAGCCCACCCGCCTTGTTAACGAGGCCAACAAGCAATCGTGGCGCCTTCAGCCTAGCCGTGGGAAGATGAGGGCCTAGAGTTGTTTCCAACAATCCGCTTGGACGGATAAGCCGCTGGCAGCGGGCTTGCGGACAGCCGGAGCATCTTAGTCTGCGGATAGGACATGCACAAGAAAGCTGTCAGGACAGCGTGCGAAAGAAAGACGCTGCGGCGGCGTGGGAAACTGGACACACAAAAGAGGAGGCTCGATCACTTCTGCGCGCCACCTGCTGTGGCGTTTGAATGTACAGACACGATTTGCTTTGATGTAGCTCGGAAAATAAGACTCGCTGACTTTACGCGGACGCGGAGAACAAGTGCCCGGATCTTCCATGGAAACGACAGTGCCATGAATATCGCCGATGGCGCAAGAAATTTACACTTTGGCAATAAGTCGCCTCGTTTCCTGGGGAGTAAATCGCAGAATAGTCGACATAACGCGGACGAGGTTGGGCTGCCAAGCGCATCAGCAACTCGTTCATCTAGTAGCGTCTGCCGGCAACAAGACTCACCCTCATTTCCTTGTGCTCAAGGAACTGCAAAATGACGTTGCGCAGGTACTCAAGATTGACGTCCTCCTCATCTCTACCCTTGCTGCTTGGAGCAGGCGAGCTCGCGCGGGGCGACCCGGGTGGGGATATTACGTCCGTGGCCTCTGACCCTCGTCGCGTCAACCTCGTTGGCGAGTCGCTGGGCAGCGCTCCGTTGGACCCAGATGGTGCCTTCCCACTCCAATATCCAACGCCCGGGTTTCTTTGCCGCTCAAGAAGCGCAGCAGATTGCTGGACCTTGCGCAATTCTTCGCGAAGTGTCTGGAGGTCAAGAATTAGCAAACACGCAGCAATATCAAGACCCACGAACCTTGTTCGTAGTTCGCAATTGCGACTCGCGGCTCTTGACCTCGTCAATCTGTTCAACTAGCCCGTCCAACCGAGCCTGCAGCTGGGCGGCATCCTCGTTAAGCGCAGACTGAATGAGCGGGGTTAGAATATGTAGGATGGACCAGCTGATTGCCGCCAACATACCTCGACCTCCCCACGAGTATCCAAAAGCTTCTGCAACCGCGCTACGTCCTCGCGCACTTGCTCTGTTTCTCTCCTCCCTGCTGCGTTCACCTTCTCAAGTTCTGCAATCCGCTTCTCGCGCTCCCTCATCCCACGCACACTCTCCTCGTACTCTCCATCCTTTTCACCCGTCAACCGTCTCAACCTCTCAATCTCCCTACTACGCTCCGCCAGATTCCGGCTCCATTCTTCCTCCGCCTCCGACCGCTCGCGTTCTAACGCCCGCATGCGCTCGCGCAAGTCGCCCAACCGCGCCTCGTACTTGCCCTCCGCCTCGCGCAAAAGCCGCGCGACGTCTTCGGACGCAACACCGCCGCCGATAGGAGACATGGGCCCCGTCTGTCGTTGTTGCGGGTCGGCGAGCTCGTCGACGAGCTGGGCGACGCGGTCGTTCGCTTCGCGCAGTTGGTATTGTAGTTCGCCAGTTTGGCTCTGCAGAACTTCGAGGTGGGCTTGTGCAGACTCGATCTCGCCTTGTCGTTGTTGTAACTGGTCGAACATATCGTTCTTCTCGTTCGTGAGCGAGCGGACGCTATTCTCGAGTGTGGCGATCTGAGACGACTTTGCCGCAATGGCTCGGTCGTGCGTCGACTGCAAAGTGGTCAGATCGTAGGCTCGGTTCCAAATAAACAAATGGACAGTACCTTGGTTGTGATCGCTTCGAGCTCGTATTGGCCCTTGCGGGCTGCTGCCTCGCGCTCAAACCGCTCCCTAACACTCGCCAGCTCCTTCTCAAATTGCTCTCTCAACGCGCGCACCTCTTTCTCCCTCTCACTTCGCACGCGCTCGATGTCGCCCGTATGACTCTTGATCTCGCTCCCTAATCTCTCCCTCGACTCCCGCTCTGTCTGTAGCTCCTTATCTTTCTCGTCGCGCTCTTTCTCCGCCTTGACAAGCTTGGTTCGCACTGTCTTGAGCAGCGTGATAGCCTTGGTGCGCTTTTCTTCTTCTTCCTTTGCGAGCGACTTGGCTTTCTCGAGTTCAACGGTGAGCGCTTGGCGCGAAGAGGTATTGGATGCGATAGTGGCAGTAGCAGTAGCGAGCTTGGCACCCTGTTCTTCAAGCTGCGCACGTAGACCGTCGACGAGCTTGGTCTGGGAAGCGCTTTCCAACCGGTGGGTATCGCGCAATTCCGCAATGCGCGAGTCGTGTTCTGTACGCACGAATTAGTAACATGCATAACGAACGGCGTAGCAGACAAGAAACATACGCTGCTGTTGAGTGGCCAAACGCTTGATCTCCGCCGTCGACAACTAAGTAGGTTCTTTAGTAGCCACGCCAATACACGAACTCAGGACCGCACCTCCAACTTCATTGACATGTTGTTCAGGTAATCGCGCAAGCCCTCGGCGTCCGAGATACTCTCCAGCGGTGTAAGCTCCTTGAGCAAACCGTCAGCTGCACGCTTCTCTACTTGTAACCGTTTGAAGGATGTCGATACATCTGTACGTGCGTGTAAAGTCAGCGAGATTGGTACACACACAGGAAGTCATACTGCATACCGCTAAACCGCTGCTCAACCAATTTGAGTCGCGTTTGAAGCTTTTCAACATCCGCATCTGCTACCTCGGTGGACGTAAGCGAGGCCGCTACCGACGTGTCGAGGTCAATTTCTGGTGCAACCACGACGTCTGAAGGTTCGGCGATTGTTAACGGCACAGCGGCCGTTGTTGTCTCTTCAGGAACCGCGATATCAGGTTCCGCTTCAGCTGCAGACTCGGCCGGGAACTCTGGTGCCGGTGTGTCGACGTTGATGGCAGGTGCAGGCTCTAGTTGTGGAGCAGTAATGTCGTCTGAAGATGAGTGCGCAGATGGTGCCTCCTCTACGACTGGTTCTGCAGCAGCAACTACTGGCGCATCGGCCTCGGGTTGTAGCGCCAGTGCCTCTGAAACGTCTGATATATCTGCCTCTTGCGGTGAATCTGGAGCCGCGCTGGCTGGCTTGGCAGGCGACGACGGCGGTATGGGAGACAATGGGTCATCACCATCCGCAACGAGCGACCGTACAGTAATGCTTTGCGAAAGTGCTGGTGCCGCAAGCTGCTCTGCAGGTGCGGGTGTTGCTGGTTTCGATGACGGTGGACGCACAGGTGTCGATGGCCGCGAGGCAGTGGGACCCAGTGCAGGCGTGTTCGACCTGGACACATTCACAACAGGTGCAGAATCCAGCTCTGGCGATTTGGGTAGCGCGGTTGTAAGCGGGTCTCCTGGTTGCGATGCAGGAGTGGCCGCGCCAGGAGTGGTTGAGTTCGACGCGTCTCCTACGGTGAACGAAGCACGTAGCCGGTCCTCAAGACGCAGCCCGCGCGAAGCCCCAGCAGCAGGTATTGTCCTGGTATCGCGTGGTGGGGTATCAGGTCTGGTGCCTATGGGAGGCGATGCCACGAGTGATTTCCTTAGATTGGTGAGTGCACTTTCAGCCAACGTTGACGGCGTGCTGAGCAAGTCAATCGACCGTCGCGAGTTCGGGTCAGGCGAGGCTGGCCTCTCAGTCGCGCCGGCGGCAAGTGCCTCGACCGTGTTGCGCAACGACGAGAACATAGGAGGGTGAGGGCTGTAGGGCAGCCTTCGCTCAATCCCGAGCATCTTCATGCCGCGCGGCTCAATAGTTTCCGTTCCAACGTTAAGCATACAGACAACACTCCCTCCGCTCTGTATCATCCAACAGCATAATCTACATCTACGCGCTGCCCGCCCGTGCAGCATACATTTTGACAAGATTGGCCGACGCAGCGATGTCGAGCGTCTTAGCCTGCCCGTCGATCTGGCCAAGATTGAGCATGCTATCCAGCCGGCTCGGCTCGGTGGGAATCCTGAAAAGCCGCGATACGTCTTCCTCCGGTAGCGGCGGCAGTCCCTGCGACACACGCAGCGCATTCTCGTCCTTGCGTTTTGCAACGTATGCATCCGCCTTGGCTCGTTCACGTGCGATCTGCCGCAGCGCGTATGAGACGTTGCTCTCCTCGCTTTTGTGCTGCTCCAGGGTATCGAGGATCGTCTCGAGGTTTCGCGTCAAGAGTGCAGGACCGTCGATGTCCAGCACCGCGTGCGGCGGAGGTAAGACGGCTGGAGGCGTGGAGAGCGAGGATTGTGGGTGTGGTGTCGAAAGAGTAGTGATAAAGGCATTGAGCAGGCTCGAGTTCCGGATCGTCACGGGGACCTCTTCAAAGATGCGCGAGAAGATAAGTTCGTGCTTGATGAGGCTAGAGACAGATGATCAGTTGCACATACACTAAACGATTTCGCAGCCACTCACGATGTTGTGCTGAATTTGTCCTTCTTGAGCGCAGTGAGGTAGGTCTGCGACAAACGGAATGCGCGGAAGTTGGCATTGCCGCGTGCTGCCTGAGCCGTGTCTGTAGTAGATAGTTGGCTATGCTGCACATGGATCGACAAGAAATTGCGCGTACCGTGAACAACGACGATACCACCGTGTCTCAAGCGCTCCTGGTGAGAGGCTTGGAGATCAACAAGACTCTGCGTGAAGAAAGAGGCAAGGGAGGTGGTCTGGTAGAAGCCAACGATGCTGTCGTCTGACTGGACTTCCTTGAGCAACCGCAACATAGTGGCTTGGTAGCGCGCTGCAGTCAAAGCTCAGTCAAACGGAATCGCCACAATAAATGATTCGAAGCTACAAACCAGCAGCAGAAGTGCCCTTATCGTCCTCGTCCTTAGAGTGTGACGGGACCGCGACCGCATTCGAGATCTCGAGCGTGCCATCCAAGTCAAGTCCAAGCAGCAAGCCCGTCGCCGCGCCGTGACCAGAATGCGCATCCCGTCCATGCTTCATGATTTTCATCACAGCCTGTGCCAGTTCATCAGCAGCCACGCAAATCTACTGCTACAACTTGTGCGCACCATGCCATCGAGCTGGACGCTTGTAATCGGGATCGCAGCCTCGACGTCGATAGCCTTTTCCATCGTGGCAGGAATCTCGAGCGGCGCCGGGGCCGGTGCAGCCTGTGTCGTCGGTGCGGGCATCGCGGCCGCAATAGCGGCAGCCATGGAGGTTGCCATTTTTGAAGAACTTTTGGTATTCGTGCGAGGAAGAGGCTGAGTCCGGAACGGAACCGGCCGTGCCCACTGGCACGCCTCTTGATCTCCCACCTGGCTTCAACGTGACAGAGAGTGATATGGACCGTGTAACAGCAGCCAACAAAGTGATCTTGGCCACCTCACTGCTCCGATCGCGCTTGACGATGCGTTTGCTCTTGATGCCAGGCGTCTGCGAGTCAGCTTCAGGCCAGCATCATTGAAGAACGCGTCCTGAACGATGGCCACACGTACAACTTCCGAGTTCACAAGGCCTCGCAACTATCTACGAAGCATCGCACAGCGATCTGGGATATTTTTGAGCAGAATATGCGCCAGTCGTATGTCGATCAAAACCTCACGGGCCAGTTTTCCTCAACGCCAACACAGTTATATCGAATCTTCCTTTGGCTGGGACCCTAAAGAGAAGAAGGAAGAACTCTTCCACAAGGATGCTCGCTACATCATCGCCCACATTGTAGCTCAAGACGACTCTCCACCTGTACTCACAGCATACGGTTCGTTCCGCTTTGACATGGAGGAGATGATGTCTGGCGACGAGGAACCTGTGCTCTACTGCTACGAGCTTCAGGTTTCCACAAACGCGAGGAGAGCCGGCCTTGGGTCTGCTTTGATGTCTGACATGGAGGCTCTCGCTCGCGCATGGAGCCTCAACAAGGTCATGCTTACGTGCTTCTGCGCCAACACCTCTGCCCTCGCGTTTTATCGACGCATTGGGTGCGTTATATCCCTCTCTGCTTTCTTTTGGAGACCGACTATGTTGTACAGGTTTGTCCCGGACGCGATATCCCCGAGTCAGGAGCCCTCGCCAGATGAGTCGGCTGGTCCGGAAGACGAAGAACCACCGGCAGATTACGAGATTATGTCCAAGGTAGTGCAGTCGAATGCTTGAACATGTTTGACCTTCCGTGGTCGAGGAATGCAGCACGTTTCTTGACTTTGGAGTCAACCACCGAACAGCAGCCCCATACTCTGCCAGTTCTATGTCCTATGTTGAGGCCTCAAAACTGCCACTTAAAGTGCTTAGATGTAATTGCGCAAATACAGCGGCGTATACTATCCGTTTCTTGTGTTCTACCGTTCATTCCCGCTACGCAGTCTCGGGACTCTCGCGTCAGATCTGACACGCTGCGGACGAGCCGCGCAGCACGCGGCTGCACGGCATGCTCATCCATCCTGTACTTATCCTTTCGGATTGGCAGATCCTTACCTGAGATGGTCAGCCCGGTTCCAGAGGACCCCAAGAGGCTGTGTGCCCAGCTTGCCGAGCTGACTCTGCATGTCATGCGCGACACGGCACGGGGTTCAGGCTAGCATAAAAGCAGCGAGCGTAGCCTGCGCTTCATCAGGATTCACGGTCCCCATCTCCCTCACGGCTCTTGTGTTTCGTCACTGTTGCTTCATCTTCTCTTCGCCTCGTGCAACGACCCCCGTTATGGTCTGTTGTCCGTGCTACATATGCACCATGAGCATCAAGCTTACTTCGAACACCTTTTACAGACCCGCACGTCTACAGACACGCCCCAGCTGCCTGGCGCAGACGCACCGGCTGCTGAGGTCATTGCTGCGCAGCCAGTGGCAAAGGAAGCGATGTCGATTGCAGGTGCCGTCGATGCGCGCAACACAAAAGGTGTTCCAGCAGACAAGGATGGCGAGCGTGCTTGGTCAACTGGCCTATGTGGGTGTTGTAGCGTCCCCGGGAAGTGTGAGTCTGCGCTTGATTTGATCGCTACTGCAAACGCTCGGCTAAAGTCTGCCGTCCAGGTCTGGCGGGGTTCTGTTGCCCGTGCATCCTTTATGGCAAGATTGTAACGCGGCTAGAGTCCCTGGAAGAGAGGGTGAGTTCTTGCGCCAATTGTATACACGCGAAACTGCTGAGTTTTGAATGCAGGGAACTCCGCATAAGGGCGGTGGCGAGATGTGTGGCGCAGACGCTGGCATTTGTGTGTACCCTCATTCTCGCTAAACCGACGACTCGCTGACTATTTAATAGTCTGTGCCCTGCAATACCCACTTCACGTCGGGTGGCTCATTGGGGTTCGTCGTTTGGACGTTCCAGTTCCTCTCGACTGACCAGATTATATCCAACAGACCGGGACCCGCGCGTCCATCCGGGCACGCTACAAGGTCAAAGGTAATATGATTACCGACTGCCTCGCTTCGGCGTTCTGTCTACCTTGCACACTGGTGCAGCAGTCACGTGAGATCGAGCTTGAAGAGGAGGAGTTGAAGAAACGCATTGGGACGGCAGTAGAGAAGTGATATCCGGATATATGCACGACGAACTTACGACGACATACCATTATCTAACGAAGAATACTTTACGATCAATCATGACCTAAACCTTACCCCTCCAGCCCATTGATATGTCAGTCTTTTCGGCGACGGCCAGATGGACTCTAACATCGTGAGCAACCCTTCCGAACCCATAAACTCTCGCACAACGTCATTTTGAGCTTGCAAAAGGTCGGCCAAGAAATTCTTACCTGTAAACCGATCGATGAAGATAATCATCTGACCAAAGGTGGTAGCGTTTGCCACAGATCAAACCCAAAACTACATTGTGCCTGACTTCTGGTCCGCCATAGCAAACACCATGCAAAGGATGAAAAAATCTCATTGCACTCAACTCATTACTGTGCGAGATGGGAGATACAAGGGAAACACAAAACATTGGCGCTGGCAACATCCGACTGATGGAAAGCTTGAATGTACACCGCCAGTATACGAACAGCAATGTGCTTAGTTGTAGCTGACATGAACGTGGTCCCTGAGATTGAGGTTAGGAAAGAATTGAAGACGATTCGATGGCAGAGCTCACCAGTGGTTGGCGGTGACATCGCCACGGTCCTCCATGGAGCGCCAGCTGGTCCAGGCCTTGACACCGTCCACAGACGGGTTCCAGATCCTCTGGCCCCAAATTACGTACTTGAGGTTGAGTGCGGAGCGGTTGTTCATGACCCACTCGGCGATTTGCCTGCCTGAGGTCGTCGCAGTCTGCAACAGTTGGTCAGCGAGCGAGTTCAAGTCCACTGGTAGGCCTGGCTCAAAGGCCACTTACGCCGCCGGCATCCGAGCACATCATGTCCGTCGCCTTGCCACAGCAGTGGTCGGAGTCTCCGGGGCACGCGCAGTCGCGAGTGCAATAAATCTGGCGAATCCTGCCTGGCCAGGCGGCAACAATCTTCTTCGCGCCATTCTTTGAAACAGAGATCAGCATGCGAGATCACCAAGGCCTGTTGGTTCTGTGGCTTACAACTGCGACCGCCTTGCAGGCACCGACAGAGGGATAGCTAGGGGTAGCGTATCCGCCAAAGCCCGTCGCAGCGGAGGAGCAGCACTTGAAACCGCCCGGACCGGGGCACTGGTTCGCCACGGACGAGCCAGCACAGTCGCTGGTCCAGCGGCAGTTACCAGCGCTGCCATTAGTACAAGAAGCTTTGCTGCAGCACTTCACGTTGTCGGGGTCGGATGGGCAAGCGCCTGAGATGGTGACGCCGCCAGCGGACGAGCAGGCGCTGGTGGTGACACAGACGCCTGGGTTTTCATGCACGTGGTTAGAACCGGCGTTCGAAAGTCCGATCGTAAATGACAGAACGTACCGGCTCTGCCTCCGGAACCGTAGCACGGCTCGTTTGTAGCTGCGAGAACCGCGACGGCGGCAGTGAGGGTAGCGATGAGAAAAGATTTCGCGAGCATGGCGATTTGTGTGCACGAAGATGAGTCCGATGACGACTTTAACCCAAGGTGGCTCTCCCCGACTTTTAAAGCCCTCAACCTCGCCGTCTATGGGGTTGGGCCTTGCGGTGCACCCTTTCTCTGGTGATGGCCGTGTAAGCTAGAAGCACCGTAACAACCCTTACACCGTGCGTTGCTCGGTGACCAGTCATTACACAGGCTCGAATCATATCCAAGACGGGCGAATCGAGGATCGGGTTGAACCACAAAACCTTACGTTCGGACTGATTCGCAGGGCCTGCGCACGTCGAGGGCCACGCGCCGCATTGGGATCACACCGCCCCACAGCCGAAAAGGACGTGTGGTAGAATCCCGTCTGCCTCACGCGTGACGAATGAAATACGGGCAGAGTCCAGAGCTACAATACTCCTCGAAGCCGACGAGACGGAGAGCAAGCGGTCCCTGCGAGGGGACGACCGAGTTCCGGACCAAGACCATGATGTTCACATGAGAGATCGCTGGGCCACCCCAGTGGCATGTGAGTTATGTACTTTGTTCCAGTTCATTCATTTTAAAATCACCCGTGACTGCGGGTCAAGGCACATCACTGGACCGTTAATTCTCAGTGACCCACAAACGGCGTGCAGGCTATGCTCTCAACATCAAATATTAGGTCAATCGGGCAGCCGCGACCACTAATCGGATGTTGAGCAATCGAGACCTGGCCCTCAAGCATCCTCATTTCCGCTCCAATATCATGTCGCTTCGGTTTCGAATTTCCATAGTGGAGTTAGAGTGGTTGGTAACTCACGTCTTGGGTCGAGAGCGACCGATGTTAGCCACCACACATTGAACCCAGTTCTCACACTTCCTGCATTCACTAATAATATTTCATGATACAGAGGTCTGGATAGCCTCTAATGCCATCCACATGGCTCAGTCGAAACTTGACCGTGGTCCTCAGTGCCACTCCAACAATGGTTCGCGTTGACAATCCCAACGCATGAACTAGGCCTTCGCATCAGTGGGATATTCGGCTCAAAATTTTCTGTCTTACTCATGATGTTGCGGTATGGGGCTACCTATCCTACCTGCGGTAGTTGCTGTAGATCCCTGAGTGATATAATGATTCAGAGGCTGTTTGATACGTGACAGGGACGGGTTTGATTCGGCAACGACCGAGACTTCACTTTGAATTTGCCCTCATGCGGAAATCATTGAAACAGGAAGCGGAAGTAACCTGTTCAATCATAGACGATCTGTGTCAAATTGAATGGCCCGTCATAGCCAGACCCGAGCGCGGAGTCTATATTAGTTCCCGACGCTGCGTGGAGACAAAAGGGTTAAAAGGGCGTGAGAGCTCTTGTAATGACGAGCAATGCTTGCTGAGCGCTTGGTACTAGTACTGATACGCGAGATTGAGCTAGAGACTTTGTTGAGAGGTGAGTTGGAACAACGAACATGGAACAAGCGCAGGAGAAATTCGAAGTCGAACCATCATGTCCACCGAATCGCGCTCGAGCCATCAAACTGCAGGGTTCAGGACGAGTCTCTCTGGCAAGAAGTACTACAATGGTGTTTGTCAAGCAATGCATCCTAGCGACTTACTAGTGTCTATTGTGCCAGTGGAACCCCCCTCCCCACCCGTTAATGAGACCATGACCAAAACCTTAGGCCACATTCGAGCCCTGGACCCGATTATAGTTGATATCACATTAAATTTCAGACTACGAGCAGGCTGCAGGAGGTTTCAATCGGCAGGCACTGGCTGCGCCACGGTGCGGGGCCGATCTTGGCTACCCAACCGCCCTGTTACAGTGCCAATCCGCGCCTGTCGTATATTTCCGGATATTAAGCACTATTCTCGTCTTTAATCCGCGTATTTATGGTAGAGTCTATTCTTGTATCTGGCTGGTGTTGCTCAAAATTGGTCCCTCTACCATTTTTGGCCGTCTGGAACTTCAATTCAGTTTCGTCCCTGTTGTGTTCATACGAAGTTGCCACAGAATCTATGTTAGTCGTGCCATCTATCGTAGCGGTAGACTGGCTCTCAAGCTGGAGCGCTGAAGAATATGTTGAGTGAGCCCAAAGCCTTCTATAGCCTCGACAGCGATTCGACCATGTTGCCACAATCATCCAGCTGGCCTAGACCTTAGCGACCAGCTCTTTAATTTGAACCCGTGTGCTATTGGTCGATCTTGATGCCAGCTACTTTGCGGGTTACTCAAACTGTCGTCATCACAGATTGTGTGGCCGACCGATCGGTATGGCTACAATTGACATGTCCGTAAGACATTGCGGTGGATTGCAGAGCTGTATGACTGCTCGGGTGTGTTCTAGTAAACATATACCAACAACATGTCGATCTAGTTGCTTACTGCAACGTGACCCAATCGCGACTCCCCAAGACTCCCCGCTGGTGAGCCTAGACAGTTACATCGATGTCGCCTTCTCCGGACTGGAGCCCCTGGAGCCCCGAGGATACGAGGATCTTCCACAGTAAGTCTCTGCAATTTGTCCACGTCACACCGTTTCCCAGGACTGTTGATCTCGCTTGTACATGAGGTCGCGTACTCCTCTGCTCTTATGCTAGGTTGCCGATCATTCTAGATTTGATGCCTCGCAGAGACCTGCATATGTACTGACATGATTCAAGCATAAATAACAGCAGCCACTAAGCTCTAGCGAGCGTTCGACTTGAGTTCGGCTTCAATGACTGGGCCGAGTCCTGACCGGACTTCCTCGATCTCAACTTTATGTTCTCCGTTTTTGCTTCTGCATCTTGCCTTCACTTATCCGTATATAAACGATATGAAATCCCCGTATTTGTTCTTCATGCGACAAGACTCGTCAATGAGATCGTCTTCCTGGCATCTGACGTCGGTGCAACGGACGGATTTGGATGCGCTTGGCTATGGCTGGCGACCTTCCCGGCTCCAAAATAGTTGTCTCGGCACAAACTTTTCTCGCTCTCCATTCGTACTCCTCAGGTGAGAACCGCCACGGCGACCAAAGCCCGTATTTTGAGAACCATCTGGGTGGCCATCTGAGCTAATTTCAGCATAGCGCACGTTACCGGCGTACTCACTCGGCCAGTCACCAGCCAGTGGAGCGAGCACTCTGAATATATCGATCGACCTTGCGATGCAACTGCCATTCCCCTTTCTTCCTCGTCTGTTTTCTACGAAGTCCGTCTCCGACCATGAAGAGGGAGCTTCAGATGACGCGAGCTTCATATAGAGCCGAGAGCGGCACGCGCAGCCGGCGCTTTACTCTTGGCGCAGCCTTCGCGCTGGCCGCGACGACAACGACTGCTGGCATCTATTTCATCGGGCCGCAGATGCTGACGAGCCCTCTGCGCTCTGTATTCTCTCTCTCACCCGACGCGACGTTGGTAGTTTCTTCATCACTCAGCAGCTCATGTGCCGGCACCGGCACTGTGGATGATCTTGGCGACTCGCTCTTCATTCTGCACACGCACGAAGACGACTATAACGGGACGTATGTTCCCTTCGCTCCGCCACGCACCCCTAGTGTCCCCCTTGAGCTCAAGCCCGCTCGGCGCCCGCTCGAATACGTTGATTCGCTTCCGTTGCGCTGTTTGGACGACTTCATCTCGCGTGGAGCGACATGCGAGGACCGCGACGACGAAGCCGCGCATCGAATACGGCAAACTACGTTCGATATCGTGTGGACATGGGTGAATGGGAGCGATCACCTGCACCAGCAAGCCGCCATAGAAGCAACGCGAGAGTATTTCCCACCGAGACAGAGACCAAACAGCAAGGTGCCATCCGAGCTCAAGCTGTATCGGTGAGTGTCATCTATGTAATCAAGGATTCATACTGACGCGGCAGTTGGTAGGGACCACGATGAATTGCGGCACTCTCTCCGTAGTGTCCTGAAGAACTTCAGACGGTATACCCGCAACTTTCGCATCGTGACAGGCGATTTTGCTCTTCCGGAGTACCAGATTGATCCAGCAGAATGGGAGGACGGGGCATGTTATTCGAATGCCTCCACCTCGTGGCGGCTTGGTCAAGTCCCTCAATTCCTTGACCTCGATCAGGACGAGTTACAGGACGAAGACGTCGTGATCAAGCTTTCCCACCATGCGCAATTCTTTTCCAATTATACGGGAACCTCGTTCAATAGGTTAGTAGGCGAGCTTCTGGCACTGTATATGCTGACAACGATGAATAGCTTTGCGATAGAATCTCAAATCGCCAACATCAAGGGTCTGTCGAATCATATCATTTACTTGAACGACGACTACTTTTTCTCGGACTCGCTCAAGCCTTTCGACTTTTATACCCCGCGTAGGCTTGATTCATTGATTATGCTAAACCACTCTCACCATCACTTGCAGCTTTCGGTCACGTCCTACGCATTCAACCCGACCTTCTCGTCACCTCTGCAAGCAAGAAAAGCCAACCTTCTGACGGAGAGTGGCTCAGTTTAGAGCACACGAACGAGCTGCTTTCTGAGCGGTTTGGCTTCCGTAAGCGTCCCTACGTGGTACATGAAGCCAAGGCTGCGTCGACACCGCTCCTTCGTGAGCTTGCACTGGCATTTCCGGATGCGATCGATGCAACATCGCGCAACAGGTTCCGTTCTCGACCAGCATACGAGCAAAGGGACGTACATCCATTCTTCATGTACAATCACTGGGTTGTGGAGCGTCACCGCGAGGCAGCACTATGGATATGGGCGGTGGCAAAGGCAGAAGAGCGTGGAGACGCATGGCTAGATGCTGCATGGGCTGAAGTCGGCGGTGCATCAGATTCCGACTCGCTACAAGTATATGCTACGAGGAGGCGAACGCTAGCCCGCGATCATCTGGAGGAGATCCTGGGCAAAGAAAACATTGGTAACACCTCATACGAGTTCGGTGAGCAATGGTTGTCAGAATATTCAAAAGAGATTTTGACACTTGCACAGCTAGCATGGATGGATATCCGTATGCTGCTCTTGGCAGCTACGGTGTGAGCAAGTGGCCGGACATGCAGAAAGCGAGCGGCCGTCCCGAGGACAGCAAGCTCAGTCCGCACTTCTCATGCTCGCTCAGTCGTTCCCAGTGCTTCACTGGTTCAACTGCCGCCGATTTTTTCACGCGGATTGCATTTGAGGAAGTCCAGTGTGGCGATTGCAGTGAGTTTCACACTGAGTTTCATGCTGCTGCGTCCTAACAATTAATTTAGTCCTCACTGCACTTGTGAGCAAGAGCGGGGAACTCGGCCTTGATGCCCTCCTGCCCAAAGGAAGCCCGAAGGGTGGTCCACCAGAAACATATCCTGCGCCACCGGCCTTGCCTCGTGTCCCCAAGTGGCAGGACGCTGACTTCTCTATCGAGGCCAACGTACCGACTGCGGCAGACATCCGCGATTGGAGTGTTCAACTACTCGCTCGATATCGCTTCGTCATAGGTGTGTTCTGCTCCTTGACCAATTTGTTCTTGTGTTCTGAGCTGCGAAATTTCCAGGAAGCACGCCCGCCAAGTTCGTTCTATTATCAACTCAGTGGCAGGTGCAAAGTTTATTGGTGGAGCTCGACAGTGCGGCCGGCACTTACAACCTTTTATGCGTGAACGACGACATCACTTCCAATGCGCGCCAGATTGATACTATGTTCAAAGACTGGATGGATAAGAAATGGGACGAGCCCGCAGCCTGGGAGCAGCGGTGATAACCTCCACACGCGTACAACTATCTCATCGCCATCCATATTCATGCCATTAATGATCAAACAGACCACTGCACACATCTCGCTCATTAACTCATTGTAGACCCGGATACCCACAACTGTACTTTACTACTCTATCTCCAGCATAAATGCATTTCTGGTCCTCGGTACGCCAGTTGAGTCTTATCATGCATAGAGCTCGTGGGTGCTTCGAACATTGCAGCTCGATGCAGTGAATTCAGAGTAACGTAGTGTTGCATATTCATAAGCTGATGGGAGAGCTAAAGTGTGGGCGGCCAATAGAGATACAAGCTAAGAAGACTACTGTGGGTCCGGCGTTCTCAGCTAGACGTAGGCTTGTCAGAGTCCGGCCGGAATCGCAGTCGTGCTAGCAGAACACTGTCCCACGCTTCTGGGTCACGCTGCGTCTCCTCTGTCGATGAGATACGGTGACTGGAAACCGTGGCTAGCTCATCATCCGGATACGACGGTCCTGCCCGCGCGCCGTCTGCTGACATCGTTGGCACTTCTTGTACGAATGTGGCCCACGGCTGACCGGGTCGCCTGGCCTGCTCGGATCGCACGTTTAGATGCAGCAGTCCGCCGTTAGAGGCGTGCGAGACAAAAAGTGCCCAATCCTCCGCGTCCAGCGTACCAACAACTGAAACTCAGGCATCAGATACTAATACAGAACCAACAGAAATGAACGTACTCAAGAAGATATCTTCGCGCTGCAGTCGGTGTAGACGACCGTGTTCCTCAAGGATTGTGTCGATGTGGCGCACGAACCACGCACGCGGTGCATCGATGTCTTCGAGGTACCGATACACGCAGGCCTCCGTGAACAGAAATGCCTCCTTACGATGAGCATGTAAGCGCGTCG
>Ga0247815_10000812_pt1 | contig 24133 bp, 28 predicted proteins | sample UWRJL194509B1_FD_181014 | JGI IMG/M metagenome (GOLD analysis project Ga0247815, IMG submission 181014) | Plant litter microbial communities from Arlington Agricultural Research Station in Wisconsin, United States - UWRJ-L194-509B-1 | ecosystem: Environmental > Terrestrial > Plant litter >...
TGAGCTAATACTGTGGTGGTGCTATCTCGGTATTGACATTGACCCGACCGAGCAACTACCGGCAAACTACTACCTGGTTGATACCAGATTGCAAATACCTGGCTACCACCAGGCTAATACCATGTGTAGTGGCTCGGTAGTTGCTGGCTTTGATGAATACCGAGCCAATACCTGTGGTATTAGCCTGGTGGTAGCCGGGTATTTGCAATCTGGTATCAACCAGGTAGTAGTTTGCCGGTAGTTGCTCGGTCGGGTCAATGTCAATACCGAGATAGCACCACCACAGTATTAGCTCAGTCGAGATCAAGTGTTGGCAGCAAGAATACTAGTGTATAATGTGTAGCTCGATACCAAGGTATTTACAGCGGAAATGTTTTGAGGGGGTCTTGTGCAAGTAACCCCAACTCCCAACTGGGCAATTTGACTTTCATCCCTTTCGCAAGATATACAAAACTTCCATATTTCAGATAGAAGATCCAAGTTTCCGACATCCACAGTGGGAATTGGTTACATTGAATTGATGCATCGCCTTGTCATCTCTTCACTGAGGGACGAGACCATGGTATGCGGCCCACTCATCGTCTCCCTCTTCTTTAGATGACACCTCGACCAGAGCTTGGATCTCCCGAGTGTACTCTTCACCGATGATGTGCTTGAGCCAGGCGACAGTCATGTCAATCCCTGCCGAAACGCCGCTAGCGCTCCAGAATGCGCCGTCAACTACCCAGCGAGCTTTGGGAACCCAGTCGATCTTGCTCTCAACAGTTTGCTCCTGAATCAAGTGAAAAATGACACGTGTCAGGAACAAAAGCATGAGCATGAGCATGAGCAAATGGATACACACGACGACGGTGCGGAAGGTGGCTTTGTTTGTTGTGGCACGACGACCATCGATGGCGCCAGCTTGTGCGAGTGCCCAGGATCCAGTGCAGACGCTCAGCACGTAATTTGCACCTGGGAACTGTGCCTTGATGAACCGCTTGAGCTCATCTGGAATATTGTGCGGCGCCGTCCCCCATCCTTCCGTCCAGGAAATGCTCAGCATCGCTCGAATATGCGGTCAATGCTGGCGATTACTCACCTCCTGGAACAAGGAAAACATTGAACTGTTTTCCGCTCGCTAGAACCTCGTCATATGTCATCGTCGGAAGGATCGCTGGTCCGCTGGTCTGACGTAGAGGCTCTTTGGTCGGTGCAAGGTACTCGAACTCGAATACGACCTTTGGCGGGCGCGTTATGAACTTCTGAAGGTCGGGGTGCTCGAGTGAGCTCTTGCTGAGGAACCCAATGAGGTCCATAGGACCGCTGTAGTCGAGGAGCTGCACGTCATTGAACAAGCAGACTGCAAAGGAAAGGGTCTCTTGAGTCGACATTGTGGGCGAGGCGGCTTCCAATTGCTAGCAGATTGATTGGAAAGCAGGGATGTAGGGGCGAGAGTGGTGATAAATGCACGAATGCGTGTGCGACCCTTTTATTGCTCCGGCGGTGAGCCACGCGGCCAGATCCCGCGCAAGCGATCAGGTCAGAAAGAAAAGTCCAATTTCAAATGCGGGGGCCCGATCCAGACATACGAGGTTCTCGTCAACTTCTATTACGCTGCGACCAGTTTGACACGGCTGCGGATACACTGGCAAACTCGTGGAATTGAAAAACAGTGGCAGTAGCAACAACTATGGAGCAGCACACCAAGCATCTTTTCAGTTGATTTGAGTCATTAAATTTAAAGACGAGGTTCGTGGATGTTCCAATTCAAAGCCAGCCGGTGTCCTGACACAGTGGCTGATTAGTCACAGGAACTGACTACCGTATTCCACCGGGGCGCCGTCACCCCCGCTTTCTCGCTTGGCCTGGCATTCTCTCAGCAATTAGAGGCACGGAATTTCCTTGATTTGCTTCCGAGATATATTTGAGATAGTTTATACTACACCTAAGTGAAGTGCTGTTCCTTGGCAACTTACTGCAAACGGCCACGAGCACTCGGCAGCTACAGCTTTCAACCAACCAGAATCCGTTACCTTCGCTGGAACTGCAAGTCTGCACCTCAAAGTCTCTAATACGACACGTTCAGCTTAGACCTACAAAATTCATAGGTTCAAGGGTAGGGCAGTCATATTGATGGGGGTCAAGGTGCCGTGGTGGCAGCTGCGGGTCACGGCGCCCCGGTGGAATACGGTATCTATTCGGCACAAGTTCATCGACGTCGGCGAACCCCAAGATCGTGGACCTCTGGTCTCAGGCCGTCATTAACAGAACCGCCGAGCGTCTATGCTTAACGAGCTGACAAAGAGCTCAGTCATAGGCGCTAGAGTTTAGGGGGGCTACTGGGCACTAACGGCGACGCGCTTCGGCGGCTCATGGATAGCGTCTCGCGGGATAGAAGGGAGATATGTCGATCGGTTACGAGTGAGTATATGTAGCTTTTCCGAGTTCTTTGGGAGCGTCTTACTGTGGTACACTAAGTGCTGCATAAAGAACTCATGAGCGTGCTTCATACTCACCATTGTTTTCGATATTCTAGCTGATCCTAGCAACCTCATTGAATCGATCTTCAAATTTTCCCAGCGGTTTCGACATATGAAGCCCTTATAACGCCGCCTATCACAGTTGTTGAATTCAGTCTCGTTGGGGAAGCTGTCGGAGAGAGAAAAGAATGCGATGCATGCAGGCCGCATCGGGAAAACGCGAGCGCCGCCGGTGACGTTGAACGGCGGACATTGTCTACCATGTATTTGCGTATGGAGGCTTGCATGTTCGATGATGGGGGCTTAATGCGTTTCCCTGGCGGAAACACCGTACAGTTCTCTGCAACGCACTACGACGTGCACGTTTCGTTCTTTGCTCCACCTTGGTCAGGAGAACCCAAACACAGGAACTGAGCGGTTCGAAATACTCAGCTGGAGTCTAAACTGGATTTATGTTCACCGCCCGCTCATCATTCTACACAAATTTTGCAGCTGCTTTCGACGATGACCTTTGCAGGGCCATTTAATGGTCAAATTCAACTATGCAGAGCGATAGGCGGCAGAGACGCTAGTTATCGCTAGGTTCCGACGTGATGCGGTTACAAGCGGTGGGGAGAAAGCTGTAATTTAGCAGCTTGCGGTGTGGCGTCGCGAGGCAGACCACCTGCGTGTGTTGATTGCACCTTCATTCCATAATAAACGATCTATGCAATCTGATACCGCTATGAGGTAGCCAATCATAAGTTCCGCTGTCTTACAAGATTTGGGGTTTCACAGAGAATTCAAGACTGCATGCATCGATATGAATCGCGGTGTTTGGATGACTAGACAATTGTGCCTTGAGACGGGCTTTGTGTTTTCATTTCATCAGTCGTCGCCAGCATCTCCGGGCGTGATTCCGACGGGCTCTTTCCAAGACAATGAAATGAGTTCCTAAGACACTCTCGTGGTGTAGTCGACCGGGCTACAAATGACCGTGTGAGCGTCACACTTTATCGAACAGTTTGCCCCAAACCATCACAGTCGTTCCCACAAGCGCGCACAATGCACGCCCTCACTATGTTTCTCACCCTTGCGTCCGCCCTCTTCGTCGCCGCACAGGATATCCCAGACTGCTTAATCACCTGCGCCGCTGCCCCACCCGCTGACCGCAAGTGTCCGCGTTCGCTCTTCCTCGCAACGCATTCTTAAATTCCGCCAACAGATCCATGTCTCTCGGCAGATGACGGCGAAGCGATCTCGACGTGTCTGTGCAAGGCCGACGACTTTCGCGCGACCTCGACAAAGTGCTTGCAGAACACCTGCGAGAGCAAAGACGAGTATCTCAAGACGCAAGACATCGCCGTCGGCATCTGTAAGCAGCTTGGAGTCAACCTCGACCCAATTACAACTGGCTGGGTTGGACCTAGCCACAGCGGACCGATGAGCCGTCGGACTCCGACTCGGCATCCGAGTCCGCGTCCCTGACCGAAAACGATGACAATGGCACCGGTGTAGCGGCTCGGAACCAACGCCGACGCCGACAGGCACCGATGCGTACGTTTAGATGAATCCGGCTAGTGGGGCGATGGTAGCTGGCAGCTAGGAAAGCGTTGACTTGTTGGTAATGTACTTTCTACCAATGCGACGGTCATCAGGCGACCGGTGCCGCCTCGAACTTGCAGATTCACGTGCTGAAGCACCTCGAGAATTCATTTCAATGCTTGATTCATTGTGCTATGCTAAAGCGATACACCTCCCATCGCCTGGATGGGTCGAACTAAGCGTCGCAGGTAGTAGTAATACCGTTGAACGGGCCGCTGTGATCGCCCGCATCGCCAACAAGGATGTTCGGCACGGTGTCAATCGTGCAACCCTTGTCGGTTGAGTCCTGGCCCGCACATGCGAGCCATTGGCCGGTCGAGGTGATGTGAATTTCGCCAGCGGGGTGACCAAAACCGAGGAACCGCCCTATGACGACGTTTCAACTCACGACCTCAGTGACTGACGAAAGAGAGCGTACCAGGAATGATGGGCACAAGGTCCTTCTTGTTGTTGATGCGTGTGACGTCGCCAACAAGCGAGTCAACGAGGTCGGCCCACGCGGGGTTGCCGACGCGCGGCGCCGAGTAGCCAACGTACTTGACCTTCGTACCCGATGGCAGGCGCAGCTTCAGCGAAACGGCGCTAACCTGGGCGAGCGCGCCGCCGAGGGAGTGGCCGGTCGTGACCACAGTGGCACCGGGGTGCGCAGCGAGTGTAGTTTTGACGGCCGCCAGCACTGCGCTCGCGGACCTAAGCCACACGTGCGAGGTCATGTGAGTGATGGAATTGATGAAGCGAGGAGGACGAGGAGCGCACCGGTCATGAGCATCACCGAACCCACCGTGCGTCTTAATCGCGCTCGATACCCCGGGGAAAGTCGTCGCGCTCAGAGGATCGAGGACGAAGTCGGCGTTGACAAGAACGGGGACGCTAGCGGATGACAAAGGGTTAGTCGAGGATCCAACCCGACGATGAGCAGCATGAGCACGTACACCTTTTCTGCCTCGGTACCCTGATACGAAACAACGACCGAGTTGAGAGGGCTGTAGTACCCAACGTACCCTGCCAGACTGTCAGTGCAAGAATGTTGTGTTGAGGAAAGAGTACTTGCAGTACTGGACGTCGGCACCGTTGCCGCCAGACGCTGTCGGAACGAAGCCGGCGGTGGCGTTACAGTTCGCTGAAAACATCTCGTGAGTGAATGTTGCGAAGATTTGGGAAGGAAACTCACGACCGCATTTCCACGTCTTCGTCACCGCTGGGGCACAATATCCCGCGGCCGCAAAGTAAGTGTACGGCGAGTACGTCGCAATCTGTGCCGTAGTAAGAGCAACAGGTGTTGCTCGCGTCTCAAGCTCAGCTGCGGGGGCAGCGAGAGCAGACGATAGGCTCAGTACGAGAGCAGCGGCGGACAGCGCAAGCATGGCGAGTCGTGGTCCGGAGTCGGCGAGGAGAGTGCTAAGGCGAGCCCTGGGTCGACCAAACCACCTGGTTCGCGCACTATATAGACAGCGAATATCCAAAGACACTAGCCATCGTGACCAGTGGCTTCATTTCGCCGAGGTGTTCCGTGCTCGCCGCTGCTCTGCGATTGCTCTCCGCACCCGCTCATGTGATCGACGCCGAGATTGTTCGAAGCACTCTTGCACACGTGCGGATGAATGTAATGATGAGTTAGTGCCAAGTTCGAATCGCGCGCGTAACCAGGTGTTCCAGTCCAGCGCGGGTGCGTGCCTTGAAGCGCCAGCAGGAAATCCGCTACGAAGCAGACCTGGCACTCTGGCAACGTCGCCACTGACAACCGAGGTCCGAACCGATGCTTCGCTCGCACGTGTACATTCTTGCAGGTCTGCGCGTCATCTGAAACTTGACAATGAGTAACCGTGCTGTAACTCGATAAATGGACACACAATCGAGGTCAAACGTCGATCGTTGATGCGTCCCACCGGCCGGAAAATGAAGGCGCTTCTATACAATTGAGCCAGCTTCTGGTGCCAAAGCAACTGCCGGGGTGCGCGGCGGGTTTAGAGGGCATAACGAGCACGCGTTGCTGATCGTCCCATTGCCGGGGGCCGGGCTTCTTTGGGGTCAATTGAGTAGCAGAACCCGATTTCGCAGCGCGCAGATCGAGCATAACGAGTAACCGCCAATTGTTAACCTTCTGCATTCGCCACAGGATACTCGCGCAATGTGACAGGAGGGCAAGATGCTTCGCACTCCGCTTTGGCGCCCGATGATCCTTGGGTTGATTCCTTCACTGCACCAAATTCCAAGTTTTGCCGCCGACCCTCCTTCTGCCCTCCTTGACACTCAAATAATGAAAAATTTCTTTGCTTCTTGACAGTCTTGTATAGCGAGATGAACGCAACAAGAAGCGTGAACCAGACAAAGTTTACATGAGCCTACTGGTCACCTTCACCTTGGGTTTGACCACCACCACAGTTACAGGCACCAGGCGTCCGCACTGTAGAGTTTTCGCGAGTAAAGGGAGTTGGATGTGCGGCATCGAGGGCGGCCGCCTGTGCGGTCGACCACACGAGTGCGACAGCCTCGCCAGCACTGAGTAGTTGATTCACAGACAATGGGTGCCCAGGAAACTGGTCAGAGATCTGTTCTAGTAAGAATTCCCACGGCCCCTCATGTCTGTTGTTCATCGATGCTGGTCGAGCTGATTGCGGAGGACTGTAAAGCAGGACGGCCGCCGGGTTATATGCTCGCACGGTTGCAAGGCTGGCACTCCGAGCCACTGTGAGGGCATACTGTAAGACCAACTGAGCTGCTCGTGAAAAGCCTCGGAGGTAGTGTGCGACATCGGTATCGACGACAGCATTCGACGCAGGGTCGATCATAGCGCATTCAGACATACTCGGCTGGATGAGCGCGAGATCGGCGACCAGCTCATCGAGAGTGTCCAAAGTGTTGGCGAATGCCCATCCAATGCTGTGGCTATGGATACTAGCGAGTCTTGCGTTCCATCCACCGTCTCCTCTGGGTTTGAAGGTCGCATAGGGGAGCACAAGTCGGATAATCGCGAGAACCGTCAATCCCTCCACCCAACGCGCATCCGAATCACCTCGGTTCCAGTACGCTATCTGCGAAACCGATTGTGATGCTGGTGGTCGAGGCAGAAATATGGAAGAGTGAGGGATGACGATGGCCGTGTTCGGAGGAAGATGAAATGATGGGTTATATGCTTGAACAGACGACAGGTTGGCGCTGCGCGCCACTGCGAGGGCGTACTGCAGCAGTAGCTGAGCAGGCCGGCAGAAGTCCGTTAGGTGCTTCGCGACGTCAGGATCTACTTCAGCGTCTGAGGACGGGTCGATGGCCGCGCATTGGAGCATACTTGGTTGGAGGGTGGCGAGGTCGATGACCAACTCGTCAAGGATGTCCAAGGTATTCGCGTAACCCCATCCAAGATCATTCGATACTTTGAAGCCAGGTGCACGTGAATCCCAGCCACCGCGTCCGGATCTGGGCGCGAAGTTCGCATATGGTAGCAGCCGCCAGATGATAATCATCACTCGGAGAGCTTCGAGCTGGCGAGGGGCTGACTCTCCACGATTCCAGTTTACGATCTGCGAGGCAGATGGCGACGTAGGGGGCTGAGGAAGAAGGATCGCAAGGTGTGGAATAATGATGGCGGCAGGAATGGGCGGGAGGTGCGGAAATGCTCCTGGGTAGTATGCTCGCACGGATGCCAGTTCAGCGCAACGGGCAACCGTGAGGGCGTACTGAAAGAACAGATGAGATGCGCGACAGAATCCCGGGAGGTGGTTCGCGACTCCAGCGTCAATGGCAACATCCGACGATGGGTCGATGGCAGCGCATTGTAACATGCTTGGCTGGACGAGCGCGAGATCGGCGACCAGATCATCAAGGATGTCCAGAGTGTTGGCGTAGGCCCAGCCCAAACTATTATCATGAAATCCGGTGGGTCTTGTAGTCCATCCACCATCTCCTCTGGGTTCGAACGTCGCATAAGGGAGCAGTAGCCGAATGATGGCGACTACCCTCAGTGCCTCGATGTCATGTTGCGATGGACGCTCTTTGTTCCAAGCTATTACGCGAGACGCAGTCACTGTGGCGGGAGGAGGAGGCAGAGGGGCCGTGGTGTGGGGGATGATTATGACCATGAGTGCACGTCGACGGGAGGTCGTTGTGGGTCGGATTCAGCTAGACGAGGACGTGTGCCGAATACAGTGCGGGACTGGGATAGTTTTATAAGGACACGCCTCGTGTTTAGTGCAGGTTATGACGTAAACTTCATCTTACAGTCAGGGTGGTGTGGAAGAGGAAGATCGCCGGGGTGGGAACTGTGCAGGAGGGAGAGACGGAGCCTCATCGGGACAAGATCAACCCACGCATTGCAACTCATTGACCTCCCCTCTGGAAGGTTTATCCAGAGAAGTCACGTTCAAAGTGCCAGTCATCGGCGTTGCCCGTGGACACGCACATGATGCACAATTGTCGCGAACACATTGCTGAGCTCCCCGACTCCCTGGAAGCTCAGCTCATGTCAGGCTACCACCATGATCCTACGGAGATTCTCCCAGCTTGTTCAAAGAAGAGAATCGCTCCGGTTGTTGAAAACTCAGGTTTTAATCTCCTTTACACAAGTAATGCTAGTGGGCTGAAATCATCATTATTTGGAGGCATATTTCAAGCCCCCATCATGTAGCCGTTTACTGTCCGACACAACATAAATTCCAGGCTGCTTCTCCCTGACTTGAAAAAGGTCAGGCTATCGGAGGTGAAAACATAGAGTATGCTTGATACGGGAAATCAACTTAAATCAACAAAGACAGTCGGAGTCTGCAGAGAATACCCCTTAATAACAAAATTAAAATCAGAATGTGGTGTGCAATAGTTGAGGTTCAGCAGCCCAGAGCATACAGGGACTTCGGCCGGCTGAGCCAACCTGGGGTATCGAGGCTAATCAGATTCATGGCCAACTTGTGTCGGAAAAATGATGATTTCTAAGTTTGAATTGCTATCATTTTCAACTAATTCTAGCACTTTTACGACTAGGTGTGATCTCTCTGTGCAAAGCTGTAGAATCCATTCTATGGTGTTGTGGCCGAGACACCTGCAAGGCACCACAAAATACCACCTGAACCAACAATATGCGCCACAGAGTAATTATAATACGCTCAAAAATGTTTCGGAAGCTGTTACTCATTGTTCCATGGCGTTCGACTGGCCAGGCATGCTTGCGACATGCGGAGCGGGTGCCGTTGCGATGCCGTTGCACCTCTTAGTAGAGGTACTCTTTACATAGATTATGGCCTCATTTAGGTCCAAAGGCTATGATGAGGTACTCTAGCGAGATTCTATTACTGCCCATTGGACCAGACAGTTGATGATTGTGCCAGCTTGGAAGATACACTAAATACTATGCCTGCACACAGATAATACAGCGTCAAGGTGGCTTTAGCAAGGCTGGAAGGATTGTCCCAGCTCATTAAAATGCGTAATTAAACGGCTCAGTGACTTGAGATGAAGATGTCACTCTATGTTGAGGAGCACTGCAATCGATGGAGAGAAACATTATCTAGCATCGTGAGGAAAAACATATTAAGCTTTGCATCATATTGTAACGACCTTTGGGTACAATTTACCATCTTCCGTGGCCTCAATGTGCGGCTGTTTGCGTAGACACGTGGTGGGTGGTACTACTGCATCAAGGGACGGCTTTTCACTGATCACTTTTGAGAGGCCACGGAGGGTAAATACAGCGGTGCACCGTGTTGATATTAGTCCTGGCATGCATATTCATTGTTTTTGGAGTGCTCGGTGAGCGATTCCGCTCTGTAGTCCACGAAGGTCATGAGGTGCTGCAACAGTGTTGCATGGCATCAGTGCATATCTGGGCCTTTCCTCCTCGAGGGATGTCATTAGAACGCTCAAAATCACTGCTGAGATTAATGCAAATGTGACTTGATTAACAGAAAAGAGCAGGAGGTGAGCAGAGCATAAGCACCACTTGCATTGCTTACCTTCTGAGGGCCCAGCTACTCGAACACCCTCCTACCGGGAATGACGCATACCTGGGAACCAATATAAGTATTTCAACTGACTAAGAACTAGGTTCAAATGGAGGGCAGGGTTCATAGGGAGACCACCACCACCACCTCCTCCACTGACACTACCACCGCCCAATAACTGAGTGAAGCCTCACACTGATTTCAAAAAGACGTTCGAGCCACTAGAAAACTCTAATGTGAAGCTGCAATGAGTACGACACGTGTTAACGGTTTCATAGAGAAATATTTACAGGTATGCACAAACATCTGTTTATGGAGCACGATCCCGATCGATTCAGGTGGATCTGAAGAGACCAAATATCCATGTGAATCAATATCTATCGATTTAAATATATTTATATTTTGGCCATAAATATGAATAGCCTATATAAATGGCCAACCCACCCCAAACATGATGTGCTCATACAACAAATCCAATAGGCCCACAGTCCGACAACGACGGGTTTTCAGTAGCCAAAGCTTCAGCCTGGTAACGTCATTTTATTTTGCTTGACGAGAACTGGTGTACTTCGTAGCTAGACCGATGGAGGCAAAATCCAAACGAAACTCACTTCATGATCGAAACATCGTCACCAACGCTCAAGGAACTTGTTGTCTAGCCTCTAATATCAGCCCTGGTGCCCATGGCGGCAAGCGCGGCAATCTGTGTGGGTGTGAGTGTAGGAGGTGTGTTGTTCATAGTGGCTACCTGCGCAGCCCGTCAGATACGCGCGAGCGCATCGGCAATTAGCGTGCGCCCGATGGTGAGCAGCTGTTCTTAAAGATAGTTATATCACCTCCTAGATTGGTTTGCGCTACATAGAGAGACTACAGCTGAACGTGAATCGAAGGCAATGCATCTGAGTTTATTCGTCTCCTTCACCTTGACTTTGGCAGTGCGTTATTGAGTCTGAGATGGCAGCCTGTCTGTGAGACGACTGCACAGTATCGACAGCGGCTACCTGCACCGCTGATGACAGGAGTGCGAAAACTTCGCTAGCACCAAGCAGTTGATCAGTGGACAACGTGCGTTCGGGGAATCGGTCAGAAAGTTGCGCCAGCAGGATAGCCCACGGTCCCTCAAGTCTGGCAGTCATCGATTTTGAGAGTGTCCGTACCGGGAAGACCGCCGGGTTGTATGCTCGAACTGTCGCAAGGCTGGCGGTACGGGCCACGGCTAGGGCATACTGCAGAAACAGCTGGGCTGCTCGGGAAAAGCCTGGTAGTTGGTGAGCTATATCTGCCTCAACGACAACATTCGAGGTTGGGTCGATTGGGATGCATCGCAACATGCTCGGTTGGATGAGAGCGAGATCGGCTACCAATTCTTCCAGAGTGTCTAGAGCATTAGCGTAAACCCAGCCAAGACTATTGGCACGAATTCCAGCGTCTCGTGCACTCCATCCACCATCTCCTCTCGGTGCAAAGTTCACATAAGGAAGTATTAATCGGACGAGAGCGAAAACTTTCAATCCCTCCATCCAGAGCGCCTTCGAATTCCCTCGGTTCCAGTGAGCTACCTGCGAGGCAGATTGCGACGAAGGTGGTGGAGGAAGGAAAACTGAGGTGTGGGGGATAACAATGGCTGTGCTTGGAGAACGAGGAAATGCTGGATTGTATGCCCTTACAGTTACCAAGTCTACGCTGCGCGCCACCGCGAGGGCGTACTGCAATAGTAGTTGTGCGGGGCGGCAGAAGCGTGGCAAATGCTGCATGACTTCAGAGTCAACCTCAGCGTCCGAGGATGGATCGATGGCCGCACATCGTGACATGCTTGGTTGGAAAATGGCAAGGTCTATGACTAGCTCGTCAAGGATGTCCATGGTATTGGCATAACCCCATCCAAGGTCGTTCGACTCTTTGAAGCCAGCAGAGCGTGAATCCCATCCACCCCGTCCAGACCTTGGCGCGAAGTTCACGTAGGGTAGCAGTCGCCAGATGATAATCATCACCCTGAGTGCCTCGAGCTGGCGAGGGGCTGACTCTCCACGGTTCCAGTTTACAATCTGCGAAGCAGATGGCGACGTGGGGGGCTGAGGAAGAAGGATCGCGAGGTGTGGAATAATGATGGCGGTAGGAATGGGCGGGAGATGTGGAAATGCTCCTGGGTAGTATGCTCGCACGGACGCTAGTTCGGCGCTACGGGCGACCGCGAGGGCGTACTGAAAGAATAGATGAGATGCGCGACAGAATCCCGGGAGGTGGTCTGCGACTTCAGCGTCAACGGCAACATCCGACGATGGGTCGATGGGGACACATCGTGAAATGCTTGGCTGGACGAGCGCAAGATCGGCGACCAGATCATCGAGTATGTCTAGACTGTTGGCGTAGGCCCAGCTAAGACTATTGTCATGAAATCCAGCGGGTCGCGCGCTCCATCCACCGTCTCCTCTGGGTTCGAACGTCGCATAAGGGAGCAGTAGCCGAATGATGGCGATGACCTTCAATGTCTCAATGTCTAACGGCGACGAACGCCCTTTGTTCCATGCCACTATCCGGCACACGGCTACCGAAGAGGGCGGTGGGGGAAGAGGAGTTGTGGTATGTGGGATGACAATGACCATGGGTGCGGGTGATGGTGGGAATATGTGAAGATGGCAGTGGAGCCGGCTTGCAGATCGGCGGCTGAGGCACGGTTATAGGACTGCACCTCGTGTTGGACGTGAGGTAGGGTAAGAATGACTCTACCAGGCATGGCAGCGCGAAGAGAGAGATTGCCAAAATGGGAAATACACAATAGATCAGACTAGCTTCATGCACTTAATAATGGGGCTGGCGATTAGGTTACGCCCAGAAACGCGGCACGTGACGTACAGACGTGCGTGAGTAGCATTCACACCTCAGGCAGTGCTTTCGTCCGCAGAGGCCACGGTAAATTCAGGGGTCGTCTCGAGCAAAGTCATGTTGCGCTCTCCAGACATGTTGTAGCAGCCAAATCAAGGCAATTGCACTCAAGTCTCATTTGCAACCCGAGCTCGTTCGCGCTGTTCTTTCGATTACTTTTCTAGACTAACAGAAATCCATTTGATCATGTCATTTGAATTGTGCAGCACTGTACTTCTTGGTCCTCAGATATAATTGTAGCTGAGCTCGACAATTGTATAATGTACAATTGCGTCGCGGCGAGTAAAGTTACTCGCGCCAGATTATACAACAACGTGGTCCTGTGGAGACTGAATGGGATCGTAGTCAAATCGGACAAGGCATCGGTCGCCTCTTGGTTTTAGTGCAGCTACATCATACTGTCTACGGGCATACTCAGCATCTGTTATACTCGGATCAAAGAAGGAAACTCACTCCATCGACTCCGCGGTTGCGCTCGGATGTAGTTGAACCCTAAAATTCCTCGCTATTGTCGCCGTGACAAGCATGAGCTCAAGCTCGGCAAGCGGGCGAGCTACACATGATCGTATGCCGGAACCTGCGCCGATATGAGCCCCATATACCTGGACAGATAGCTAGCTAGAGGGCGGTAGCGCACCAAATGGATAGATGGCACTTAACATGTGCAGCGTTTCTGGATCTTCGCGATTGACCCATACACCCTCGGCAGTGCGCGAAACCCAGCGTTCTGGATCGACCAAGTCGGCGTTCGGGAAGAGCAAGGTTCGGTGTGAGCTGAATGCTTGACCACCCACGAACTGCGATGCCGAACAGGTCATCAGGGACGACTCAAGGAACGTGCTCATACCAGGTTTGACTGACCGTGCCACCTGGAATCTGGTAATTCGCAAGCTCCACGCCTGCGGGTGGAGTGATCCGCTCGAAGAACGTATTGGCTGGGCCATATACGCGTAGCACCTCCTGAAAGGGTCATTTAGCGTGTGTGTGGGTAAGGGTTGAATCTTGACGAACTCGGATCACTGCATTCATGTACGGCAAGCTCCTCAGTAGATCCACGTCGTACTTTGACTCGTCGTTAACCTTCAATGCGAGTTCTGCGCGGAGGTTGGCGGCAACGGTTGCATTTGAACCAATAAAGTAGGTGATGTAGGTGAGTGCATTCGCTGCGGTGTTGGTACCTGAAAGACTGTCACATGAGCAAGACATCTAGAGCGAGTGGGAGAAGTGGGCAATACAACGAGTATTCACTCACCCGCGCTGAGGAACAAAGCCGACTCGCCAATGACGAGGTCTTTGGGCACAGGCTCTCCGGTGGTGGGTTCACGGTAACTCTTGATCATAGACTGCATGATTTGTTCCATTAATGAGGAAGTGTAGCGGTAATGCGGGACAGACCAGAATGTTCCATCTCTTGTGATCATTAAACCCTTCCTTTCCCTCAGGGACGGCATCGTAGATATCGCCTGCATACTGGTGCAAGAAAGTCAGTTAATGAGACCACGCTCGATGTCGGGGCTTGCAGCGTACCTTGCACATGCTTGCTTCCGCAGACAGAATGTTTTGAAGTCTCTTCACCGGAAGATAATGCAGAGAACGGTAGATCAGGCCTGGAAGATTGGTCGACTGTGAAGGTATGAGTACGTTTGTAAAGCAGACTGTGAACGATGAGCGGCTCACCAGCGCCTTCGATATTAACCACTCCCCCGAGTACTGCGTTGGCCGTGAGCTGTGGTTGAGATATTCTGCAAAGAGAAACAAACTTTGGCGTATTCATGGTCTACGCCGGTCTCGATCATATTGAAGTTCGTCCCAAGCACAGCAACGCCAACGCTACAGTTCAGCGTCAGCCGATTATCACTTTGAGTCGCATGAGGTGTCACTGACATATCCATTGTCAGCCGACGATAAAATTTTACGAGGTCAACGAAGCCGCCGCTGTCTTGGTGATACCACGGGAGCATGTACGAGCCCTCCTCTTGCGCTTTGCGGTCGATCTGAATCCGTTGCACAAGCGCATCCATCTCAAAACCAATAGTAACAGCTGCGACACGCAGGTTCTCTCCTCGAAATGCTGAAGCGCTCCAGCGGCGCATCTGCGCGTGCTTGAAAGGATCCCTGGAAATTTGAAAGGACAGATTTCAGTTCATATTGCAGTCTTGGAGGAGGGCGCGCAAATGACAAGACTCACGAGGTGTTGAAGCTGTTTTCCGTTCCCCCGAAGGTGAATAGTTTGTACCATGCACCTTTGCGGAACCTGTGTGTGCGATAGATCTCACGCACAGCAGCGTCGTCGCAGAAAGCCACCCGGTTGGGACTAACGCGAACAACGGGCCCGTACCTCTTGAAATATCGTCAGTGATCGCCAGGGGCTCAACATCCTGAACTGACTAGGAATGCTGCATGAAGCGCATGTGCTCGATTGAACCGTGTGCCGTGCCAGCTCCACCATACTTCACTGAAAGACGCGAGGCACGGACCGGGAATCCGCTGGCGAGCGAGCGGCGAGAGAAAGCCGTTCCACAACACGGAGAGCACGACCTTCACTCCGATTGCGCCACCGATCGCCAGCAGAAGCTGATGCCACGAAGGACGATGCGTCGCGAGAAGCTCTACTAGCGAGAAGATGTCCGCTCGCAGGCTCATGACGCTCGAAGCGAGCCGCTGCATTGTCCAGCACCAGAGTAGAGGTAGGGAAGAGGCGTGCTCGGCTTAACAGCAGTCCCGAAGCGTGATCAACAAGGGTCTCGGGCGCTTCAGGCCGTGAAAGCGCGAGGCACAAGGGTTCGCGAACAAGCAAACATCCTGTCAAACCTGGCAACAGCCGGTCTGTTCGAACAGTGTCACTCCTGTTTTGAAATTTTATCGATGTACAGAAACGACTACAATAAAAAGTGTGGACCAAATGCAGCACATATATACTCGTCGCCTTCACCCTGATTTTGCCCATCGTTAACCTGTGATAGCTGTGCGATATCGACTGCAGCCCTCTGCGCCGCCGATGACAAGAGTGTGTACGTCTCAGCAACCATGAGCAGACGATTAGCAGAAAGCGTCGCGGTGTGCGCGGAGAAGTGGTTTGAAAGCTGCGCTAGCAGAATTTCCCATGGCTCCTCAGGTCGAGCAGTATGCAATGCTGGCAGCGCCGCTGATGGGCAGCGGTGAAGTGGGGAGGCCGCTGCGCTATATGCTCTCACAGTTGCGAGGTCGACACTACGCGCCACCTGGAGGGCAGACTGCAGGAACAGCTGTGCCGTGCGACAAAGGCCCTGAAGGTGATGTGCAACGCCTGCTTCGACGATAACATCCGAGCCTGGGTCGATGACGACGCATCGGGACATGCTTGGTTGGATGAGTGCAAGGTCGGCGATTAGCTCATCAAGAACGTCCAGTGCGTTAGCCCACGCCCGTCCAAGGCTGTTATTACGGAATCCAGCGGCTCGCCCATGCCAGGCACCATCGCCTCTAGGTGCGAATGTCGCGTAAGGGAGCAGGTATCGCGTAATGGCCACGATCGTCAGTCCCTCGATCTCGCGCGGCGATGATACCCCTCGGTTCCAGTGCGCTAGCTGCGAAGCTGATAGTGATGCGGGTGGCTGAGGCAGAAATCTGGAAGTGTGCGGGATGACAATGGCCGTCCTTGGCGCCGGACAGAATGATGGGTTGTATTCCTGCACAGTTGCGAGGCTGATGCTGCGCGTCACCGTGAGCGCGTACTGCAACAGTAGCTGGGCAGGGCGACAAAAGCCCGGCAGGTGATGTACAACGTCGGGATCGACTGCGACATTCGAGGATGGGTCGATCGCCGTGCATTGTGACATACTCGGCTGAAGGGTGGCGATGTCGGCAACCAGTTCATCGAGAATGTCCAGAGTATTGGCGTAGCCCCATCCCAGATTATGCTGATGAAAACCATGAGGGCACGAGTCCCATCCACCACACTCAGATCTCGGCGCAAAGGTCACGTAGGGGAGTAGCCGCCAGATGATGACCATCACTCTTAGCGCTTCAAGCTGACGAGGGAATCTCTTCCCGCGGTTCCAATTTGCCACGTGCGAGGGTGTTGGAGACACGGGTGCTTGAGGAAGGACGATGGAAATATGGGGGATGATTATGGGGATAGGGACGGGCTGCATATGCTGGAAGGCCGCGGCGTCATATGCTTGTACGGTGGCGAGCTCAGCACAGCGCGCCACCGTGGGTGCATACTGCAGAAATAGTTGTGCAGTGCGGCTGAAACCCCGGAGGTGGTGTGCGACATCTGCTTCGACGACAACGTCCGAGCATGGGTCGATGGTGACGCATCGGGACATGCTTGGTTGGATAAGCGCGAGATCGGCAACTAGGTCGTCGAGGATGTCCAGAGTGTTGGCATAGCCCCAGCCCAGACTATTATGATGAAACCCAGCGGGTCTCATGTGCCAAGAACCATCTCCTCTGGGTGCGAAGATAGCGTAGGGAAGTAGTAGCTGAATAAATGCCACATTTTCAGTCCCTCAATCTCCACAGGTGTTGCGCAGGTTCAGTTCCAAGTGATTCTCCTAGATGGGGTTACCGAAGTCGGTGATGCGGGTAGAGGGGTAGCGGCGTGTGGGATGATTATGACCATAGGTGCAAGCGAGGCTAGACTGATTGCGTGTCGGCTTCAGCTGGATGAGAAGTTCTCAGCCTGCAAAATGGGCTGCGGATGTTGTTATGCGAGCGAGCCTCACGTCGGGCATGAGGTAGGGTTCGAAGATTTCTCACATCCAGGGTCACGGCAGCACGCAGAGAGAGATCACCAAATGGGAACCGCACAAGTGTGAGAGGGAGTGACCAAGCTTCATCGGGGCATTCATGCATCGCAGCTCTTCGCGGAGGCAAAAAGCTGATCGGCGCAACGACCCAAGGTTGTCAAACTGCCCGTGCAAGCTTGCGGTACGAGGCAACGCACGTGCTGGCGCTATTATTTGCATCTACCGCCTCAGACTCAGCCACAGCTGGACTGAGCATTTGAGCGGATGACAAGCGCTGGGTTAGAGAATGAGGAAGATAATGAGTGGAATGATAGGAACATGAACTGAACCAAAGACGAAGGCTCTATTGTGGGTCTTCGAGTTGCATGAGACAGACGAGCGGAGCTTCCGAGGACAAAGATTGGAGGACCTCTGAACACCGTCCAGCTAGAGTCCAGTAGAGAAAACTGGAGGAGCGCCAAATCACCTCAGCTACTACGACGAGGTTCATAGTCTAGTGCGTCATTATAGTGGTCGGCCCACCGGACAGACCTGACGCGACGTTGCTTGACCTCGGTCTTGACCTTCTCAACCTTCTTCGACTGCTTCGCCTTCTTCTCAACCTTGACCGCCTGCTGGAACTTCTTTTCCGCCTTCGCCGCCTGTTTAATCTTTGACGCCCGACGCAGTCTCTCGTCGTCAGTCATAACCTTAGACTTCTTGTGCTTTGGCGATCGATGGTCGTGCTTGCCGTTGTGAACAGCCGCAGTACTCGTGTCGGTAAAGCACGACGAGCTCGGACGGCGCAGGTCTACGTCGTCGGTATCTCTCCACAGGTCAAATACGGACCCAGTTCGCGAGTGGACGGACCGCGCGGGTCGTGGTGGGGCGTTACCAACGTCTCCTCGCGAATCAAATACCGAGGACCCGAACAAGGACGGGCGCAGGTCGCTAGCCAGGCGGTCAGAAGCTGAGCGGAAGACGATATAGCGGCTTACAGGCGAGAATATGTGCTTCCAGCATCCAAAGTTGGTTTGGGTGTAACTGATGGAGCCGAAATGTAGGTGTGGTGGTGAATGATGTGGATCTCGATGGTTGGCATCATGTTCCGGGTACGATGTGTTGACTGCACTTGCGTTACAAAGGGTACAAGCCGGTGATACAAGTGCGAAGGAACACAAAGGTGCGGGGAACGAGGAAGTCAAGCGGGGATACTTGGCGCCGTCAGGCCGGCGTTTTTCGTTGTCGGAAAATGATCATGCAAACTCTGAAACCGATCACATCATTTCCTTGGTTTACGCCATGACAGTGATAAGCGAGAGCCGATCGAGATTCGGAATGTTGCGTAGTGATTGAGAGATGGGCAATGCTGCCGCGCGTCATTTCGGTGGCACAACACACCGAATGTTTCCCACGATGATGCGAAGAACATCGTGGCAACATGCTACAACAATCCGACTAGGCACACGATGTAATGAGAAGATGAAGCGAATCGCAGTGAATGCGTTCGTGTGATGGGAATCCGGGTGAGATGGCGAATGAGAAAGGGCGGCGGTCGTGAAAGGCGATGAAACACAGAACTGTGGCCGGCGCGAATCCCTCGAATTTATGCTGATAACTGTCAAATCAAGCTGACTGCGGCGCGTGGGCAAAGCATATATGCCAATGAAAGTGTAACAGTCGCGCGCGGATACGGTGCTTGCGAAGAGACAGGCGATGAGCAAACGTAGCGTCGACTTGGCTCTCGGATTAGGCCACGACCCATTAGGACATGCTTGGTTGGATGAGTGCAAGATTGACGACTAAATCGTCGAGGATGTTCAGATTGTTGGCGTAGCTCCGTCCCGGGCTATCATTCTAAAGCCTGGCGAATCTTGTGTGCCACCCGCCATCGCCTCTGGGTGCGAAGGTTGTGAATGATGGCGACGAGCCTCAGTCCCTCAATGAGATGTAACTGCTCTGTTCCAAATTATTCTCCTAGACGCAGTCACTGAAGCTGGTGGTGCGGGTAAAGAATGTCAGAGCACGTAGGATTACGCTTCAGTCCGACCGCACGTCGGTTCATCCCGCTCCCGTATAAAACGGAGCGGAGCCTGTACATCCATCGTTTCCTTGCTTTGAAGACTCAAGAGATCGATTCTTCTCGCTATTCATGCAGGATTCATCCACCGTGTAAGAACGGTTTGCGACAAAGAAAGGGGTACTGGTATGCGGAATGAATTTAATCATGAGCCCCGACGAGGCTGGGCTAATTGCGTGTTGTTTCCAGCTGGATGAGAGCTGGAAAGCCTCAAAAACAAGATTGAGATGTTTTATACGAGCGTCCATCGTGTGAAGCCCGAATTAGGGGTTTAATTCTTCTATCACAGCCAGGGTTAAGTGATGGACGCAAGAGAAGATGCCGAATGAGTATCGGCGACGGAGAACGAGGAACCACCAAGTCGCGACACTTGTTACAAATAACATCTGAACTTGAAAATAAACTTGTACAATTAAGTTAAGATGAGCCCTTTGCACTACATGAGACTCGTTACGCAAGGTGTAGAGATGCAAGCACAGCATGAGGTGAAAGCCGAACGCAGTTTAATCGACGCCTTCACTCTGAGTCTGAACGCCACTAATGCCACGGGTATCGTAGAAGCGCGGTACCGGACTTGAGCTATCAGCCGCAGCCCGGGGCAGCTGTGCAATATCAACGACAGCCATCTGCGTCGCCGATGACAAGAGGGCAAATATCTCGGAAGCACTGAGCAGTCTGTCAGCAGACAGTGTGCGCCCTGGGAAGCGATCAGAAAGCTGTGCTAGAAGTAGGGACCACGGTTGCTCAATTCCAGTGGGAATCGTTGTTGGCCTAGTTGCTACTGGGGAGCTGTAGAGCGGAGATGCTGTCGTGTTGTATGCGCGCACGGACGTGAGGTCAGCACTGCGCGCTATGCTGAGAGCATACTGCAAGAATAGATGGCCAACGCGACAGAATCCTGGGAGGTGGTGTGCAACGTCAGCTTCGACCACAACGTCCGAGGATGGGTCAAGTGTGACACATCGTAGCATGCTTGGTTGAATGAGCGCCAGATCGGCAACCAGCTCATCAAGTGTGTCCAGAGTGTTGGCGTAAGCCCAACCTAGGCTATTTGCATGAAAGCCTTTGGGTCGTGTGGCTCATCCACCATCTCCTTTGGGTGTGAAGGCTGCGTAGGGGAGCAGTAGCCTAATGATTGCAACAATCCTCTGTCCCTCCATCTCGCGCGGGAATGGGCTCCCTCGGTTCCAGTGTGCTAGCTGAGAGGCAGTTTGCGATGCGGGTGGTGGAGGAAGAAATCTGGAAGTATGAGGAATAACAATGGTCGTGTTTGACGCAGAGGAGAACGCTGGGTTGTATGACCGCACAGTTGGGAGGTTGACTCTACGCGCTATAATAAGGGCGTACTGCAACAGTAGCTGGGCGGGGCGGCAAAAGTTAGGTAGGTGTTGTCCAACATCGACGTCGATGGCGACATTTGAGGACGGGTCGATGGCCGCGCATGAAGACATGTCTGGCTGAAGGGTGGCGAGGTCGACTACTAGCTCGTCAAGAATGTCGAGAGTGTTGGCATAGCCCCACCCAAGAAAATTCGGGCTCTTGAAGCCAGCAGCGCGAGTGTCCCAGCCCCCCTTCCCAGATATAGGCGTGAAGGTCACGTAAGGAAGCAGTCGCCAGATGATTATCATCACCCTCAGCGCCTGGGGCTGGTGAGGGGCCGACTCCCCACGGTTCCAGTTCATTATTTGCGAGTAAGTCGGTGTCAAGGGCGGTCGGGGAAGAAGAATGGAGATGTGTGGGATGATAATGGCGGCAGGAATAGGTGGAAGGAGTGGAAAGGCCATCGGATGATAAACTCGCACAGTCGCAAGACTAGCACTACGCGCAACCATAAGAGCATACTGTAGGAACAGCTGCGCCGGACGGCAAAATCCCGAGAGGTGACTTGCTACATCGGCATGGACGACAATATCCGAGGAAGGGTCGAAGGCGACGCATCGAGACATGCTTGGTTGAACGAGCGCAAAGTCGGCAACCAGATCATCAAGTATGTCCAGAGTGTTTGCATAGCCCCAACCAATGCCATGCGCGTGGAAACCAGCGGCTCGCGCATCCCATCCACCGCGTCCCACTTTGGGCGTAAATGTTGCCTAGGGGAGCAGTAGCTGGATGAGCGCGAGGACTCTCAAGCCCTCGACATCACGAGGAGACGAGCTGCCTCGGTTCCAAGTTGCAATTCGAGACCCGGTCACCGAAGCGGGAGGTTGGGGAAGATGATTGGTGGTGTGTGGAATGATAATATCCATGAGTGCAAGTGCAAGTTAGAGTGGGCCGGTCGTGTTCTGACTTGGAGTACAGTTGGACACGAACTCATTCAGCTTGCGTTGCGCGGCTGAGTGAATGTTATACGAATGTGCCTCGTGTTGGGCACGAGGTCTATTCCCCCCAGGGTCGAGGGAGTGGAAACGGTGAGATCGCCTGAGGGGGAAGTACCGGAGGAGGAAATGAGTCCGGCCAGCGGTCACGGGTTAAGCCAAGCAACGCAACTCGCTGCATACCATGAAAGCTCTTTCAATTCTTGCACACAATGTCATTGTATGTGGACACGAGGCAAGGGTCATCGGTCTCCAAAATGCCAGATCAGAATGTAACAAAGCCCATCTGGATAGGGAGGGAGCGAATCCTCGGAAAACTGGTGCTGATGTTAGTAGCGCTCTTCGTGCGAGCCCAAGTCATTGAGCCTTGGGATAGATTCTTGAGCAGGTTCTATGGGGACACTGATGTTTCATACAAGACTGTCTGTGCGTGATGTTATGTACACTGATACGAAACATCAGATCACGGCGATGACCACCGGCCAGGAGGCAGTATGAGGGACGGTGGGGTCCGAAGGAAACGAGATACAGTCTTGTACGGCGATCTGAACGATAAGAAATTCAACGGAGAGACATGGGAGCAATCTCAGCTTTGGTTTCGCCACATGTGTTTGAGGAGAAGGCAAGATGATCGATGCTGAACCTCGCATTCGGCCACAATTACTGTGCGCGAGTGACTGTGTGATGTGATGATCAGCTTGAAGTACACTTCCAAACCACCGAGCTTCATGTCGTCTACAGTTCATCCGCGTCCTCTCCAAAATCACCCATCCACCACCTCCCTACGCCGGCCCAGATGCCTAACAGTAGACCGACAACCGGTTGGGCAATTACCGCGATGAACACAGTTCGTCGCCCACCCGTGTAGGGGTACAGGTCGGTGAACGGTGATTTGGAGATCGCGTGGCTGACGAGCGGTAGCAGCACCATTATAATCGAGTATTCAAATGTTGCACGGAAGAGTGCGATTTGCTGTGCATGTGACTGGTCAGAGTTCGGGTGGTAGGCTAGGAGTGAGATTGTGCAGATGATGATGACCGTCTGAGTTACGTGAGGAGGTGAAGAGTCGAGTCAACAAAATGGGCTCGCTGAAAAGGGGGCGAACGTGTTGACGTACGTGCAGAATGACGAGGGTGGTGGCGGTCACCGCCCAGTGAATACCAAGTGGCATGTCGTTCGAAAAAATGCCCATTGCAGACAACGCTATTCACCAACGCGTAGAACTGGTGTCAGCCACAAGCAATAGTATCCCAGCGAACTTACACAAAACGGCCAAGACAATTCCAGTTACGCTGAATACAATGCCCGGTGCAAGTGCTTCTTGGGGAAAACGCTCGCCGAAGGCGCCGGCGTGTTCGCGCGCAGCCTCGGCTTCCTCGTCGCCGAACCCGCCAGGCATCGGCCCCGGCAACGACACGCCTGCACGGGGCCGTAGGAAGTGATGGATGTCGACACCGATCTCGTACAGAAGAGACGCGGTGAGTTTGCGCGTCATGAAGATTACGACGAAGACGAGGAAGTAGACGAGGAGGTGCGCGGAGTAGACTATGAGATCACGGCTTTCTTTGGGTAACAAGAGTGAGCCGAGGGAATCCTCGGTGAGCACTGGCGGTTGTGAGGGTAGAACGGTCATGGCGTGTTAGGACGAGGTGGCCAGACCAGCGGGACGAGGTCAACGCGCAACCGGCGACTTGCGGATTGTGCGCGCTCGTCCCAATTTAGACGCAGATCCGGCCCTTGCTCCGCCAAATTCAGTGGCCTGTCCAGCCGCGGACCGTGTCAAGCACCGTTCAACGCCACCAAGTCGCTGCCATCTCATTAAGAATACAGAATAGATGCTGTTCGTCTCGCGTAGCAATATCAAGCGCTAAGCAAGCCAGCTGCCAATAATTCTACTGCAACAGTGACTGTTACGGTCGTCCCCTAAAAGGTGTGTAAAGTCTCAACCAGTATTGTGTAGTGCCTTTCTTGGTTCTTCTGCCTGCTCAAATATGTTCGAGTCACAGCCTTCATTGGACCCGCGGGAGGTAGCAGGGGACAACTCCAAGGGCGACGCCACGCGCTTTATCCAACACAACGGACAGGGTCACATATTCTGGCCCGGAATATCTGTGTCGCTGCCTGGATGATTACTCCGGTTTTCCCCATTGAAGCACTGACGCAAAATCCA
>Ga0247815_10000813_pt1 | contig 24108 bp, 17 predicted proteins | sample UWRJL194509B1_FD_181014 | JGI IMG/M metagenome (GOLD analysis project Ga0247815, IMG submission 181014) | Plant litter microbial communities from Arlington Agricultural Research Station in Wisconsin, United States - UWRJ-L194-509B-1 | ecosystem: Environmental > Terrestrial > Plant litter >...
GCGGCGCGGCGTGATCATCGTGCCCGCGTACGACGAGCGCACCGACCTGCCGCAGGCGCTGATGCAAAGCGCGATCGTGGTCGGGCCGAAAGGCGAGGAGGTGCTATGCGACGAATTGGGCAGGGTGAAGATCCGCTTCCCCGGCACGCGCCCGGCCGACCACGAAGAAGCCGCGCTCGCGGGCGCGTCGGACACCGAGACCGATTCGGCCTGGGTGCGGGTGGCGTCCAACTGGGCCGGCAATGGGCCCGGCGGCCAAGGGCAATGCGGCACCATCGGCCTGCCGCGCGTCGGCACCGAGGTGCTGGTCAACTTCCTCGGCGGAGATCCGGACAAGCCGGTGATTGTGGGGCAGCTTTACAACGAGGAGGCGCTGCCGCCGGCGCTGAGCAATCTGGGCAATCTGCCTGGCAACCGCTACCTCTCCGGTATTAAAAGCCGCGAGGTGAAAGGCGGCCGATCAAACCAGCTGCGCTTCGACGATACAGATGGCCAGATCAGCGCGCAACTCGCCAGCGAGCACGGCCAAAGCGAGTTGAATCTTGGTTTCCTCACACAGCCCAGAGCAAATGGCTCAGGCGATTTGCGTGGAGAGGGCGCTGAACTTAGAAGCGATAAGGCGGTGTCGATTCGCGGCGCTCAAGGCGTCCTGATCACCGCGAGTCCACGCAAAAACTCGCTTGGTTCATTGCTGAGCCGTGACGAGCTTTCCAGCGTCGCTGATTTGTCTGAGCAAGTGGCCCAGCAGCTGGGTAGCTTGGCCGAAAAACATGCTGAAGATTCTACGGATGGGCGGGAGCTTTCCAATTTGATTGGCAAAGTTAAAAGCTGGGACGGAGGCGACAAATCCCCAGCCTGTGGGACCGGCGAACCGATAGTCGCGGTGAGCGCGCCCGCAGGCGCCTTTATCGGCAGCCAAGAGTCGATCGCCCTATGTGCAAAGTCGTCCATTGATGTGGTCAGTGTCGCCGATGCACGTATCGGCGCTGGTGGGAATCTGATGCTGAGGGCGACACGCGGGGTCAGCATGTTCGCCTTCAAGCTCGGCATAAAACTGATTGCCGCCAGCGGAAATATACGCATCCAATCTCAAAACGGCGACATTGAAATTACATCGCTGAAGCGCATCAAATTGATCGCGAACGAAGGAATTGAACTTCAATCGCCGACGCTGAAATTGATTGCGCAAGGATGCCAGGCAAATTACGGCGGCGGGAAAATTACCCAGCAAAGCAGTGGAACCCACACGATCAAAGCGCCCAAGTTTAGTCACGAAGGCGGCGGCGATGGCACGCCAGAAAATCTAACACTGCCAACAACTGACGTTGAGCATGACCAGCAAGTATTGGTGACCGACCTCATGACCGATGAGCCGGTAGCCAATCGCCGTTACCGCATCACGCTGGAGGATGGCAAGGTCTTTGACGGAACGACAGGCGAGGACGGGCTCACGGAAAGGTTCTCAACCAAAGTTGCTTTTTCCACATATCAAATTGAACTCTTGGATTAAGGGAGGCGGCATGGCGAACCAATTGAGAGCCAATGCAGAAAGCGGTCGTGTTAAGGCGGAGGGGTGCTGTACGCCTAAAGAAGATAAGGCTCCACAGAAGGTGTGCGTGCCACCCAAACGCGTATTACCCATAATTTTTCTCCCGGGGATCATGGGTTCAAACTTACGGCTAACACCTGATCGGCAAAAAGAGCTCGAAAAAGGAAATAACATTGCCTGGAGACCGGATCGGAAGCTTGAGGCTACAGCACTTATAAGTGCATCTCCGCGAGACCGACAAATGCAATTAGACCCGACGAAGACGGAAGTCGATATCTATGATCCGACCAATGGGGCTACAGGAACCAGCAAAGAAACACCGGGCGAGCGCCATAAGGTAAAGGTTACGGTAAATCTGAACGTTGGCGTTGACACGGCATTGCTGACTGATGACCCGATAGGCTCAAAAGGCGCCAAGACAAAAGCAGTTAAAGCTATGGAGCGGGGATGGGGGGAGGTGTACTACAGCAGCTACCAAAGTATTTTGGAACATTGCGAACAGCATTTAAACAGCCCCGGGGATCTGAATTTTTGGAAGCAAATTTTCGGGCAGAATCCAAATACTTGGGGGGCGTACCCACCAATGCAGCTCAAGCCACTAACCGAAGAAGAGTATAAAAATGCCTTGAAGGGATGCTGGTTTCCTGTACATGCGATGGGCTATAACTGGCTGAAATCTAACACTCAGTCTGCCGTGGAAGTGAGTGCACGGATTTTGGCTTTAATGCAAAAATATCGAAATCAAAAATACCAATGTGAAAAAATTATTCTCGTAACTCATTCAATGGGTGGCCTGCTAGCAAGGGCATTAATACATGCTGACATTGGTGGATTGGGGACACAAGTTTTAGGCATTGTCCATGGAGTAATGCCGGCAACGGGCTCGCCAGCAGCCTACCGAAGAATGCGATGCGGAACTGAGGAGAGTCTTAACGGGGTGAATCCTGCACCCAAAGTAATGGGAAATTATGGTAGCGAGGTCACTGCTGTACTGGGAAATTCGCAAGGTGGTCTGGAGCTGTTGCCAAGCAAGGCCTATGGAAATGGATGGTTGGAAATTAAGCAAAAGAATACGCTGCTCAAAAAGCTGCCAGAGCATGGTGATCCGTATTCGGAAATTTATCAACTTCAAGGAAAATGGTATCGCCTGCTTCGTGAGGAATGGATAAATCCTGCAGAACTGAACGAGTGCGGTTTTAGAAATACCTGCGAATTGTTGAGTGGCGCGAGAAGTTTTCATGAAAAAATTAGCGCTACATATCACAGTCTCAGCTACGCACACTACGGCGCTGATAGCACAAGACCTTCTTGGGAAAGGGTAACTTGGCATCTGGATCCAAATTACGGAGGAAAAAATTGGAGTTCTCTTCGTATTTATTCTGATCACCAGCACGGCGAACTCAGGCTATTCGAAGGCAATAGTGACATTGATGGTGAACCGCCTAGCAACGAAATCTCAATGGACGGAACTGGGGTCGATGCGGGATTTAGCGCTGCATCTTTTTCGGGAAAGATCGGAGACAGCATCGGCCCTGGAGATCAAACTGTTCCCCTGCGATCAGCGGAGCAGCAACTTCTGAGTGGCAGTTTTAGCGGAATCTTTAGGCAGGTCGGTTACGAGCACCAGGGCAGCTATCAAAACAGAGCTGCAATCCATTCCACACTTTATAGTCTGATCCGGATTGCTTCTACAATGAAGTGGAGCTGCGATGCGTAGACCATCTGTTCGCTCCTATTTCAAAGGACTGCTGGTGATAGGGGCGATCGCCGTTCTGACTTCATTGATTGCGTTACCTAGTCTCTTTGGAGGAACTGTCGCTATGCAATCCCCACGAGTTGATGATCTTTTTAACGAGTCCAAAACTGTCTGTATTGGGCGGTTTCTAATCGAAGTGCCTATGGCTTCCGAGGTTGTTTACGGGCCGGCGGAAGTACCTTTTTCGCTGAAAATTTTCCAAGGAAAGGGCCCGGCTCTGGACACCGTCGTTCTCGATCGGCTGGCGGAAATTCAAAACGAACGGAGGTCTGCTGAAGGGTCTTTGCTCAATGAGGATGCTGTAATTGGAAAGGTCATGGACGGTCCCTTGGCTGGACAAAAAATCGTCTTTGGGGTTAGTAAGCGAAGCGGTGTTTTCTATCGCATCCAGTCGTACCTATCAAGTGGCGACGATCTTTTTGTCCATGAGGTTGATTCCATCGCCTCGAAAGAAGACTATGAGATTGCGGCTCAAAAATTGAGTCTGATGGCTCGCCGACTTCACTCCCGTAGTGATTTGGAAATTCCTCAGACTCCAGGCATCTGCATCGATCACGGCTTTGTTGATGAGCCCCCTGAGTCAATGCGTGAATACGTTACTTTGGGCGTACGTCTCCAAGCCTTTCCTGATGTTCATTTTTCGATATCTACAACCAATAAAATGAAGTGGCTCGCTTCAGACGCACTTGAACCTCGGCTAAAACGAGCGGAGAAGAATGCTAATGCTGAAGGCAACGGGGCATGGTATTCCCGCATCAAGACGTTGAGGCGCGGCACTCGCGCACTTGGCAGATGGAAAGGCTTTGAAATTTTGACCTGGATGCCGGCTCAAGCGGGTCAAGGAGAGTCCCATGAGTTCAGATTTCTCAGTCAAGGTGAACCCAAAAATCCATTGTTGCCGCTTTTGGAACTGGAGCTGCGTACCGGGGTGAGAGGGAATGACATCGGTGGCACTAAGCCGAGTATCAGCGACGAAGAAGCAATGGCGCTTTGGGACCAGCTGACAAACTCAATCCGCGTTCGACCCACGACGCCGACATCCAACTAAGGGGCGGACTTAACATGCCGAACGTTATAAGAGTAGGTGACCCCACATCCCATGGCGGACAAGTGATCGAGAGCAGTGCCACTCACATTACCGTGAGCGGCAAACCGGTTGCATTGGTGGGAGACAAATGCATATGCCCGATCTACGGTCATCAAAATTGTTCGATCGTCAGCGGCAATGCTAAGCATGTTGTGAATGGCAAGGCCGTTGCCTACGACGGCGACAAAACGTCATGTGGCGCCACGTTGATTTCTACGGTCGGTAATTTTTCCTCCAGGTAGTAATCTGTTTGTCCAAGGCCACATTGGCGGAAATTGATTTCGTCTACTTGCGCCTCTAATCACAGGAAGAAACTCAGCGTCGTTGAGTTGGTGGCAACCGCCGCGCCGACGGGCGACGCTACTTTCTAAGCAACTCGCACACGCTCTCGGCGATGACGGAAGCCAGGCGCACCGGCACCGCGTTGCCGAGCTGGCGCATGGTCTCCGACCAGGTTCCCTCGAACAGGAACGTATCGGGGAAGGTCTGAATGCGGGCCGACTCGCGCACCGTGAAATAGCGCACCGATCCATCCGCGCGCCGTAGCATATTCTCGCCGCCGGGCACGCCATGGTCGCCGGCCTTCAAGGCCTTCGCCGGCTCGTCCATGGGACTGCCGGTGTGGCCGACATACGTGCGCGCGCCGGGCTGAAAACGATGCGCCTGCACCTTGCCGGGGAAACGTTCCGGGTCCGGCAGATCACAAATCGCGTCGCGAACGGTCTGCCAGGCGAGCAGGTTGCCGCCATGGTCGGCGTCGACCAGTGTGCGGATCTTCTTCTCAATCCCGACCGGCTTGGCGGGCCGGTGCCGAGCCGCCACTTTATGCCGATCCCAATACTCGCCCGATCCCCACTGCGACAGCAGCAGCGCGTCGTTGCCATGCGTCTCGTCGGGCGCCTGCCACACCGTTTCCTCGTCCGCGCGGAAGCCGACAAAGAAAACCTGCATGCGCTTCTGAGGGACGCCGTAGTTCGCCGCGTTCACCAGTTTGAACGTCACCCGGTACTCGCTCGTGGTGCCGGGCTTCAGCTTCCACTTCCGCAAGCGCGCCAGATGATCGCCCCATTGCTCCTTCGGCTTCGCGGTCAGCGACGGAAACTCCAGCTGCAACAGGATATGGTCGAAGTAATCGGCGAAGGCGACGCGCGTCAGGCCCTGCACGTTCTCAAACACGAACGCGCGCGGACGCGCCTCGCGCGTATCGCCTGCGGGAACATATCGCGCTCGTCCAGGAAGCCGCCATGCTTGCCGCCCATGGAGAAAGGCTGGCACGGCGGCCCGCCGGTGATAAGGTCAATGCCGTCAAACGCGCCGTACTTGAAATTCTTGACGTCGCCTTCGGTCACATCCGGCCAATGGCTGATCGGATCGACCTGATACAGTTTGTTGTGCCGGATGGTGTTGCACGCATGCGAATTCCACTCGACCACCGCGCGGTGACGCACGTCGTTGCCGGAGAAGCCAAGCGCCAAGCCTCCCGCGCCGGCGAACAGCTCGATCGATTCGAGCGCGCGCGGCGCCAACACTGGGTGGTCTTCGTGAAGCGCGGAGGTGAGGGGCTGCTTGTACATTGTGTTTTGAATACGATCGGATTGAATCTGTGTGGCTCCAACCAGACGTAAAAATCTGTTAGCGCGATGCCGCCCCGGATCAGCGATGTTCGCTTGCCGGGACTGTAGCAGTATAAAGCAATGCTTGACCTCAACCAACCCGGCCAGCCCGTTGTTCCCGTGAAAGCGGAACCACATGCTGAGCATGCGATCCGCTAAATCAAACACCAGCCTTAAAACCGCAGCCGAACAGGAATTTGGCTGATTTTACTGGATATTTATACAGCATTCAATGCAGCGAGTTTGGCTGCTGTCAAAATGCCCTTGAATAATCTGTGATAGCTGCGATTTTGCTCTAGTCGGTTGAGCGGAGTGCGGAAGAGATGGTCGATTCCATAGATCAAGCAACGAGGAGCGCTGTGATGGCACGTGTGCGAGGCAAGAACACTCAGCCTGAACTCGTCGTGCGCAAGTTGGTGTTCGCCGCCGGTTACCGGTACCGCCTGCATGTGCGGAATCTTCCAGGCTCGCTGGACTTGGTCTTCCCATCGCGCAAGAAGGTCATCTTCGTCCACGGCTGCTTTTGGCATCGTCACGACAACTGCAATCGGGCGCGGATGCCCAAGTCACGCGTGGAGTTTTGGAGTGAAAAGCTCAACGGCAATAAAGTAAGCGTCTTCCTAGCGCCGTCTAGACTGCCTGATCCGCGTCATTCATGATCGAATTCTGGCACAACATTTGTGCCCACAAATTTCGATTATGGACACAAATTTTCAACCGATCACTTCCACGAATGCACGCGGCCACTATCGTCAGCATCCGTTGGAATTCAAGCGCGCACTGGTGGCGCTGTCGCTGGAACCCGGAGCCTCGGTCGCTCGCATCGCCCGCTCGCACGGCGTCAACGCCAACCAGGTGTTCAGCTGGCGCCGACTTTATGAGCAAGGGCGCCTCGGCGTGCCCGCGTTGATGCGTGACGATGGCTTGCTGCCGGTGCTGCTGGCGCCATCGGCGCCGGCAGCGAGTAACGATACCGCCAATGCCAACGGCATTATCGTCCTTGAGCTGGGCGAGCTCCGCGTGCGGATCGAGGGTCAGCCCAGCGCTGCCACGCTGGCGCAAGTGTTGGATCGGGTGCTGCGATGATCGGCCTGCCCGCCGGCACCAAGGTCTGGCTCGCCGCCGGCACCACCGACATGCGCTCCGGCTTCAACGGCCTGGCGGCGAAAGTGCAGACGGCGCTGGAGGAGGATCCCTTCAGTGGCCACGTGTTTGTGTTTCGTGGCCGACGCGGCGACCTGATCAAATTGCTGTGGTGGAGCGGCGATGGCTTGTGCTTGTTGGCCAAACGGCTTGAGCGTGGCCGCTTCATCTGGCCGCAGGCCAGCAATGGTTCGGTGGCGCTGACGCAGGCGCAGCTGTCGATGCTGCTTGAAGGCATAGACTGGCGGCGGCCGGAACGGACTTGGAAACCAACGTCGGCCTTGTAAACGTCACCGGCCTCGCGTAAACTTGGCGCATGCTCAGTCCCGCCGACCTGCCCAACGACATCGCCGCCTTGAAGGCGCTGCTGCTCGCCCAAGACGAGGTGGTGGAAGGTCTGCGCGAACAATTGAACACGCGCGCCGTCGAGATCGAGCACCTCAAGCTGCAGATCGCCAAATTGCGGCGCATGCAGTTCGGCCGCAAGTCGGAAAAGCTCGATCATCAGATCGAGCAGCTGGAGCTGCAACTGGAAGACCTGCAGGCCGACGAGGCCGAGGCGGCGCGCGAGATGCCGGCGGCCGACCAAGCGCCGCGCAAGAAGTCGGTGCGCCGGCCTTTGTCCGATCATTTGCCGCGTGACGAGAAGGTGTATGCACCAACGGCCGATGCCTGCCCGGCCTGCGGTGGCGGCCTGCGGCCGCTGGGCGAGGACGTGGCCGAGCAACTGGAGTTCGCACCGGCGAGCTTCCGCGTGATCCGCCATGTGCGCCCCAAGCTGGCGTGTTCCTGTTGCGACGCGATCGTCCAGGCGCCGGCGCCAAGCCGGCCGATCGAGCGCGGCATCGCCGGCCCCGGTCTGCTGGCGCACATCCTGGTGGCCAAGTTCGCCGATCATCTACCGCTGTATCGCCAATCCGTCATCTACGCCCGCGAGGGCGTCGACCTGGATCGTGCGCTGCTGGCGAGCTGGGTCGGCGCCGCCAGCGCGCTGCTGCGCCCGCTGGTCGACGCCATCCGCCGCCATGTGTTGGCGGCATCGAAACTGCATGCCGACGACACCCCGATCCCGGTGCTGGCGCCCGGAAACGGCAAGACCAAAACCGCGCGTCTGTGGACTTATGTGCGTGACGACCGGCCCGCCGGCGACACCACGCCGCCAGCGGTCTGGTTTGCCTATACGCCGGACCGCAAGGGCATCCATCCGCAAACGCATCTGGCCAAGTTCGAGGGCGTGCTGCAAGCCGACGCCTACGCCGGCTTCAACGCCTTGTTCGACGACGGCACGATCCGCGAAGCGGCCTGCTGGGCGCACGCGCGGCGCAAATTCCACGACCTGCATGCGGCGCGAGCGACGCCGCTGACCACCGAGGCGCTGCGCCGCATCGCCGAGTTGTATGTGATCGAGACCGATATCCGGGGCAAACCGCCCGACGAACGAAGGCAGGTTCGGCAAGCCCGCTCGCGCCCGCTGCTCGACGACCTGGAACGCTGGTTGCGCTCCACGCTCGATACGCTGTCGCGCAAGTCCGACACGGCGGCGGCGATCCTGTACGCGCTCAAACTCTGGCCGGCGTTGCTGCGCTACTGCGACGACGGTGCCGTCGAGATTGATAACTCTGCGGCCGAGCGCGCCTTGCGTGGGGTGGCCATTGGCCGCCGCAATTACCTGTTCGCCGGCGCCGACAGCGGCGGAGAGCGCGCGGCGGCGATCTACTCACTGATCGGCACGGCCAAGCTGACCGGTGTCGACCCCGAGGCCTGGTTGCGTCACGTGCTGACGCATATCGCCGATCATCCCGTCAACCGGGTCAAGAATTTCTTGCCTTGGAACTGCAACTTACCAGCAGCCCTCTGAGATGACGCCGCTTCCCAGCGGGGTGATGCCATCATCGATCAAATTGCCATCGCGCTCAAGACGTCCCTGAGCGGACGCTTACGCAATAAAGCACGTGATGAGCGCACCTTTGAGGCATTGGCTCAGGCCGGCTGGGCGGTTTATGTGGTGTGGGAGTGCGAACTCGGCGACCGCAAGATACTAGATGAAAAATTGCGCTCTTTCTTGAGCCCTGGGACCTCGCAGTCAAGCTTTAGGTAGCGGGCCCCATTCGCAACGACCAAACTGGTACCAATGACAGTGATACGGCCGCTTGTGATGTTCGGGCCGTTTTCGTCGTTATAGACTAGTGTGAAAGCCGATCTTTTGGATGCATAAGAGGCTTTCATTAATCTAGGCGGTGGGTTGTCAGCAGCGCCGGATTCGCTACTATGGTTGGCTTACCCGCGCATAGAAGTTACAAGGAACGTCGGTCGACAGTACAAATATCGAATGTGCTCGCAAAATGCAATTCAGCAGCAGGATTGCCAATGTCGTCCTCTTCAATTGAGGCTAACCAAAACCAAGGAAGAAGGCATTTGCACTGATATCCGTGATCGTTCGACAGATAGGAAGGAGAGAATAAATCATCACAAGAAAGACATTTCACGTGAAAATGGCCACATCGATCACATTTCCCCACGTAGTGAATATAAGAAATGATTTTGTTTTTCCCGGTTCTGCCTGCGATGGGTGCTGCTTTCATATCAATGCACGGATATCCATCCCAAAAAACTCGCCCGTGGCTGCATTTTGAGTGTAAGCAACGTGGCCAAGTTGAGGGATCGAAATTTTCCATTCGATCCAGCGGAAGCAAGCGCACTGACACGGAGCTCTGCGCTCGTCTTTCTGCTGCTTTTGTGTATCCTGAGGAGCAGACTAGGTAGCCGTGAGTTGCACCTACGTCGGTCATCAGTCCTTGAAACGCCTCCACATGTGTAACGTCAACGGGTCGCCTACGGAGCTTAGCATCGATTATTACACGCTCGTATCTTTCCGAATCGTGGCGCCTATCAATTAGTACGTCTAATTGCCTCTTTCGATTGCTAATCTTACCGGTCACTTTTGCGTTTGGAGATACACAATATGCAGTCGAAAGCTGTTCAGAAACCAGCTGTGCTACAAGACGTTCATATAGTTCCCAATCAGGTATTTTTCTTTTCATCTTTTACTGCATACGATCAAAACATAATTTAGGCTGAAACCATTAACGGATAGATTCGGCAGAACACTAGCAGAAATCGGTTACGAAAATATAACAATGGAGAAGCTTAATTATAAGGCTTCCCTTGGATAGTCGAATACGGACTTGCGACACCAATCCGCTATGCTTTATTATTTCTTTTATCTAACTCATAGAACGGCAGCCCTCTGATCACTTCACCAGAGATATCGAAGGATTTGTAAAGACAATGATGGTTCGGCAATTTTTTTACTTGTTCTGAAATTTCTCCAACATCTGACGTGAAACCGAGTGCCCCTAGCTCTGCCGGCGTCACGTTAGGAACCTTATGAATAAACCAGGTCAAAAGAGGTTCCCTGTAATCTGTTCCGCTGGTTTTGAAATGTCTAAGATATTGGGAGGCCAAGATAACACCTGCGCCAAACTCTCGACCTTGCAGCAGTAACTTGCGTAACACATCAAACTCGTAGCGCATTATGTTGTCTGCCTCGTCGACCAGCAGGTAAGAATCAATCACTCGTAATTGAGGATCAACACCGACGAACGGTCGTTTGGGGGTTCGCAACATGTTCTCGTAGAACATGTTCAGCATTATCGCAACGAGCATATTTTTGCTACGGTCATCCTGTCCCATTGCATCTAGCGAAATCACTACGACGCCATCGAAGAATTCGTTAAAAGACTTCGTATTCTCGGGATTTTTTTCAAATACCTCCATATCAACTAAATCGTCAATAATCGCCATCGGCGAATCTGACTTGCCTCCTAACAGATCGCGATATGCTGCATGAATATCGTAGATTGTTGGCTGTCGGCCAAGTTCCGCGCAAGTCTCATAGGCACTGCGGACTGCTCCCTTCAGCTTGTCTCGCTGGACTGGACCAATTCCCGAGTAAACCTTGTCCAGAACGTCAGTAAAGAACCTGAATCTGTCAAGCCACGGTGCGACTGACTCGCCCATTGAGCTAGTGTCAAATAAGTTTAGTGGAATACGCGTTGGACGAACGACTCTTGCACCAGTAGCCTCGACAAATTCTTGACTGCTATAGTCTCTTTTATAGTCGAAAATCAAGAATCTAGGTTTGATTTCACGATTGGAGCCGCGCGCCGCAGTAATCTGAAAAATTAATGATTTCAAGAGTTGGGTCTTGCCTGTACCTAGGTCGCCGACCACTCCAATGTTAAGTTGGTTAAGACGTGTATCAGAGATATTTAGAGATAAGTCTCTTGGCTCGAACCCATCAGTAGTGCGGCCTACCTGCAATAAGATACCAGTGCTCGACTCGGGGGCGGGCATGGCTACAGGGAAAGCTGGCGCTTGTTTTCCATCCAGAACCGTTGGCAATTCTTCAGGCGTGCCTCCCGCTGTTTCGATAGTTGGAGATAAATCGCCATGGTCGGAATCGGCTTCATTGCTCGCTTGTGTGTGAGTCTTGATCGTGTTGTCGTTGACTACAGGAATTAAGCGCCAGTCACCTACCTTGGCGCGTACGGCCTCATAAAACGCTTGCGCATCACCGGCTACTATTCGGTTGGCATCTTTCGGCGAAATGAAGATTGACTCGCGGAACCCGTCGTTGTCGTGATCATGTGCATCGCTTTGCGGCGTACCATCGATGACTATGAGGCGACCTACTGGGTCTACAGTGATCTTTTCGTCTGGACTCAGGATTGCCGCCGCTATGCGCTCATGGTAGGAAGCCCAGCGCCCAGCCTGGCTTGTTACCAGCTCGTGTTGGCTATAGACGCGCATACCGAAGCTGATCATGGACAGGAGCAGTTGCTGATAGGCTAGCTTCCAAAGCACAGAGCCAGCGGCGAGTTCGCTGATACTGTTGAGGAGTGTAGACATTGACCTCGCCTGCGCAAGTGCATCTTTTGCATCGAGAGCGCTGAAGGTCGTGGATGGTTGCCTGCACTTCACCTCAATTGGAGTCAAGTGTATGCGGATATCACTTTCGCTGGCTTGGATGGATACGACGAGTAAGTCGGGGCGCGATAGCGAAGTATCTTTGCGCTCTCTGCCAATTGATTTGGCAAGATCTGTAAGATAGCCTCGGAATGGATCAACCGGAACGATAAGGCAGATCGTAACGTTTTCTGTTGAGCCGGTTAGCACTGGGAGCATGCTCTCGACATTCCCCGAAACTCGGAACTGGTCTTGAAGCAGCCGGACGGCCAGAAATAAACCCAGATCACCGGTTGCACCGGTGTCATCGCCGGAGAGACCGCGCACCGTAGGGATGCCGCGCCTTGCGACTTCGAGAAGGATTTCTTCCAATTGAGGTTCGTTAAGCGCTCTTCCCCCAGGCAGATCATGAAGCACCCTCTTGAGTGCGTCCCGATCGGCGTCCCTTACTTGCGAGAGCAAGTAGTATCCGCTCGTGTCTCCTGCACGATGCGAGTAAGAAGGTAAGTCGTAATCCCATAAGTAGGTCCCTTTGATCCAGCCACCAAGAAAGCATGCAGGGTCGATGGCTGAAGAGGAAACGGCTACGAACCCTGCCTTCTTTTCATCCAGCATGCTTGAAATTGCGTGTACATTCGGAGCGAACTGCAAACCAATCATTGAATGTTGCCCGCTTTCTAGAGCGACAATGCAATTGGCAATCTTGTCGCTGAATATGTCGCCAGAGAGCTGCTGCATCAGGCCCTGTCGAGACTCACTTAGGAACGCTCCGTGGAGCTGTCGCCGTACCCGGTGTCGAATTAAGCCGCCAACGCTGAGGGGCGAACGCATTGCGACTACCGTCGATTGTGGTTGTGCTGAATCTAATTGGGCAACGATACCAAGATCTGGATGCGTGCTAGCAGGTTGCCCATCGAACCAGCGCACGCGATTGCCTGTATCTTCAGACAGATTGGCTATTGTGGCTTGGTCCGGGCGAGAGCTCATTGGTCTTGTATCAAAGACCTCCAGTACTCGCGGCCCCACACCTTGTTGTGCCACGGCATTATCTCCGTTGCCGAAACGTTTGACGCACCACGTTGCCAACCCTTCGTTGCAGGCGTCAGTTGCTCCTCCTGCGCTCGATACTACGAGGCTGATTATTGGCTTTGCTGCAAGCAGATCTGACACGTCTTCAAGTGCGCGGGCGACTTGTGCCGGACTAAAGCCACTAGAGATTCCCCCGACTACTAAACCGAATTCGCTATCAAACGGGGCTGTCCGAGCCTTACTGGCGATTTCCCCGAGCCGCGTACCATTCCATAGGACGGACCAGTAGTCGGAACTGCATTCGACGGACAAGAAGTCTACTTGTTCGATTCCTGTGGGGCCTCCTGGGGCCTGCAACGACATGGTGAGTAAATCCGGCACACAGTCGGGGTCTAGAATACTGGCGGCGGGGCATGGGCGTGCGTGGTCGCCTTCAACTTCCTCGTACAATGTCTGTTGAGCAAGGCAGTGCCATGCCAAACGAAGTGGGTGTAACGGTGACAATATAATCGCGTCAGGTACGCGAGCAAGCGTCCGTCCGTCGCTCTCTCTCGGGCAAACGGCTATGGTATCGATCCAACATGCTACCTCGCGATCTGCAGCAAGCCACGCCATATATGAGTCTAAGTACGTCTCCACGAGCATGCGGAAGCTGCTGTCGCGCGCGAGCCATTTTCCGAGCGGTGCTGATTCCATTAGTCCTGCGTAGTCGCTCGTTTCCCTGACTCGAGCTGCAATCTGCAATCGTGCGTGAACGAACTCTGCTGGTGGCTGGAACAACGAAGCTTGTGGTCGTGGGTCATGAAGGAAACGAGCTTTTGACAAGATCGGTCCCTCAAGGGAGTTCCAATCCGGAGGCGTCCAGATGGCAGCGTAGTCGTCTGAGAGGACTATTGGGATAAACGATTTTGCGACATTGTGCTCGTCGAGTAGCCATGATTGCAAGCTGGATAACCGAGCGTGACGATCAATCTGTATAACTGACTTTGCGTCGAATTTTTCGAGGTGCCGTCGGTTAAGCTTAATCAAGCGTTCGAACTCGCTCTTACAACCTTCTTCCTTGGTTTCTTCGCACGTGATGTAGGCACGGCAGATCTGGTGCCCGCGCTGGCCGTCGATTTGGAACGTAACCTCGAGTTGGAATTTACCCTCGGCTTCAATTTCGATCTGATATTCTTCGGGAGCTAGTGACTGGAGGTTGAGTTGTTTCGGATCTTCGCCCAATTGTTCAGTCGCGTCATCGGCAATACCTTCCGCTTTCAATAGCGTAATGCCAGGTGAGGTGAACACTAAAAGCTCATAACGCCCGGATCCTGGCATTGACAATGATGTTTCCCAATGGATTCCAGTGCTACCTCTCCTCGGCTTCCTAGGCGGAGATAGCTTGCTAGCAATGCGACAAGTGACCAGAATACCCGGAGCCCAGCTGGCGAGTGAGATAATCTTGGTAGACGCTGCTTTTCTGCCTGCCGCTGTTACTTTGTAATTGATTGGAGAGCGTTGCGTACCCGATGTAGGATCATCGGTGTACGGCTCCGCTGAGTCGACCAGTAGCTGTGTACCTATCTTGCCTGTAGAGCCCCCCGTTAATTGCACCTCGACGGACTCACCCTCCACCGTTGAATTTGCAGAAATCAACAGTATGGCCTCTGCGTGTACTACAGCAGGCATACCTTTGGTTACCGGAGTTAAGGAATTGATACACGTTATCGTCAGATCGCCACTTGTTTCGTCTGGCTCATCAGAGAGTAGCTGAGCCCAGACATCGCAAGTTAATGTCCGCCACCATAGCGGAGGAGAGGTGAGTTCAATATGATTCGAGGGCAAATAATATGCGGCCGTCGCGCGCTCGAATATGGTCGGTATTTCGCAGCTCTCCCGCACGTGGTTAAGTAAATCTGAGAGCGCATTCTTGATCTCTTGGCTAAACGCGTTAGCAGACAGTCGCTCAATGCCTGGCCTGAATCCATCTGCCATCTCATCTGCCACTTTTTCCAAAATACCCAGCTGGACCTTGGCTGCGATACCGCCATCTTGCATTGGAGGGATACCGCAAGAAAGCGCTAGCGCAGAACCGGGAGATAGGCCGTGGAGCGTTTCACTAATCGAGTAAATTCGCGATAGTAAGTGCCACGCAGCTTGGCGTGATCCCTTGTCAAGGTCGATTTCATCGACAGCCGCAGCTGCACACTCGACGAGCAAGAGTGCATCTGCAAGGGACTCTTGCTCGATGCCGGCGCTTTTTAAACCGTGCCGCACAATATGTTGCACGAAACCATCCGCCCACCATTCTTCAAAAGACGCATGGCCCGTGTTATTAGAAGCATTTACACCAAATTCCTCGGTTGTTGATGCCACCGATTTATTGTTGTGCTGGCCTGGCGGCATAAGTGCCACAAAGCTTGCGCTATTTGGATCGTTGCGGATATGTAATAGATGGCTCTCATCGCACCTTCCCGACGAGCCAATATTAGGATTTCCGCCGCCAATTTGGTGGCGAGGTAGCTGAATAAGTACCGGAAGAGTTTCCACCAAGCCCTCGGCGTTCAATATAACCTTGATGCCCCCTCCAACGGCAAGCTCGTTAAAAACCTTTTCAGCTAAGTCCAATGGCGGACCATGGAAAATAAATCGGGACTCTAATTTGGAGCCCACCCGCCCTTTAACGGCGTCCTGGGCCTTGTCGCGAACTACTTTGGCTAGTGTCTGAACAAGTCTATTCATTTTTTAGTTATTCTGAGTTGCAGGGAAGGGAGGAAGTAATAGCATTCCACTTTCGGCATCTGGACTATCGAGAACCAGTCCGAGCATTCGAAGTTGGTGACCTAAGTCATTTCGCGCGATATCGTATCGATCTATTGTGATGCCATAGGCGGCCAAATGTTGTCCTAGACGATGAATTGAACGCGGGCCTCCCATGCCGGCAAGTGCGCAGTGGACGAGGGCCAGAACCGCTACAGGTCCTAATGAAACGATCCAAGGACTAGAAGGACTATTCCCTTTCTTTTTGAGTATGTAGCCTTGGTCGTATCCCCTCAGTAAATGGACGGAGGTTAGCCGTTGCCCGAGAACGTGGCGTGCAAACTCGAGTAAATTTGCCCCAATGCCTTTGTTGCAACTTAGTGCTCTTGCCTCCCGATCTCTGATGTCTACAATCGCTGAAGGTGCTCCCGCGCTATGTAAGGCTGCCTTATGCTCACTGATATGCTGACATAGGTTTGCGATGGCTTGACTGGATGAAAGGTCACCTTCATACGGAGCACCGATTTTCTCTAACGACCACAATAGTGCGTTGATGCCTAGGCGCGCTGAGAGATAGCTGGATGCTCTGTCCTTCAGGCCGTTTAATGCTTTGCCCCCATACGTCATGTACTGGGGCTGCGGCGGAAACAGGAGTGAACTAACTTCGTCATTGCCGGTTGGGCCGTTGCCGGCGAGTGCATCTGACAAGCAACGCCAGATTCGAGCTTGTACGTCACATAACCAGGTCACATGTGCCACGGTGGCAAGTCTTAGAATAGCTTCGAGCAAGCTAGTCCATTGCCGTCTCGTCATTGATTCCTTTGCCTGAATAATAGCGCGGAGGTCTTTCACAAACTGCCGCGCGGGCATGAACTGGATGCTATCGAAGTCTACTTGGGGCAAGCTAGCAACATCGGACGATGCCACCGGTGCAAGCTGCCACGATGATTGAATATCCCAAGCTCTTGTCTCTTGCTCAAGCCAACGGGCAAACACGTCGTCATCGTCTCCGACCTCAAGTGCCGAGAAGAGTTCCTGCCAGAGGCCTAATGCCGTATCGAAATCCTTCGAGCCAAGCCATACCATTCGACGAACTAGACTACCTGGCGACCATGGATTAGTGCTCAACCGGGCCGATCCGGAAATTAGCGCGACAGAAGGTACTATGGGAGTTACTTGTAGGAAGCGTTTTGAGGACTGGTTTGGCAGCTTTGGACTTTCCAAAACGCCGTGCAAAACGGTATTCCAGGTGTCAACACTGAGTGTAGCGGCGTTAGGTGCAGCTTGGCGTTTATCACGCAGTTTTTGTAGCCGTTGTTCAAGCTTCTTGCCCGCCTCTGGTACGCTGCCCTCTTTTACAGCCTCATACCCGATTACTCGGTAGAGTGACGCAATCAGAACCTCCGAGTTAGCGTATTCTGGTGCTGGACTGATTGCCAAAGCCGAATCCTTGTAAGCCCGATGTGAGGTTTTCCAAGGCGACGCATAGAAGTTATCCCAAGTCATAATTTTCGTTCTCCTGCGACTGCAACAAAGCCGCTCCATGAGCTTCCTATTTCAGTTCCATCAATGCCGATTCTTATCCTTGCATCCATAAGTGTTTCCTGATCTCGAACAATCGGACCGGAGAGCATGGCCCTAGTGGTGTCGAGAAGCGCGACAACGGTGCGAGGCAAGGATGCTGGGGACAACCCGCGCTCTAACTCTCTTACTGCTTTAAATAGGTCATACGTCAATGGAATAGGTTGTGTCGACTTACCTGATCCAACGGACAGAAAACAGATGGGGGAACGGGGACGCCCCTCGCTTGAAAGAGGGAGCATTCTTACCTGTCGGACAGAGACGATCAACGTGGCCTGCCGCTGCTGCGGAGGAAGGGGCTGTCCAAACGTGGTGGTGAGTGAGACCTCGAATCCCTGCCCTTTATTCAACAAACCCTTTACTTGTTTGGCGACCTCGAAGAGACGTTGGCCTTTCTCATCATGATCTACAACCTCTTGGAAGGCTTCTAGAATCGCTGCGTCAGCAACAACTGCCGATCGCGTACAAATGCTCCGCCTGACCAGTCGACACGCGAAGTCTCGAATGAGCCGCTGCAGGCGGCTTGCCGCAGCCGGATTCTTGCGGCGCACAGACGCTGATGAAAGAACATTGTCGGCTTTACCCAAACGCTGCAGTAGATCAAGCTCCGTGGCAGACAAGACGTGATACCTACGGATAAATTCAATCCCACCGATAATTGACCTGCTGAACCGCATGTCTAAGTCACTCAGCTCTATCTTGCTACGGCCACTGACAGCTACGAGGCTATCTGGGCTTGCCAGAGCAGGATCCAGTAACTCGACCAAGTTCTCTAGCAGAGATTCGATTGTCGCGGGTAAGTGCGGATCTTTACGCCCTTGGAGGAAATACTGCAGTCCAAGTAATGCGCGGGTTTCACTGGCAGTTTTATCGAGTCCAAGCTCCTTGATTCCTTGTCGCAACGAGCTTGCCGCAGTGTAGTCCCAGCTGTGAAAAAGGGCATGTTGGTAGCCCGAAGCGACAAGTTGAAAAATCGCAGTGAGTTGCTCTTTACGCGGCGTTTTAGCCAATTGCCCCGAGCTATCCTGATCCATCAAATACTTGGCCCATTCGCATGGACTTCCATACTGCCCCTGCCCAGCAGGGCGGTGGCCCGCTAGTAGGTACGAAATTAATGTGAATAAGTCGCGAAAACTCCAGCGCTTACCGCTGGCCAGTTCATACCAGCGCAGAATTTTCAGCAAGTTGGCACGGTTATCATCACGTGCGAGCAGGGCTTGGCTGTGGCAAAACGGGCAGCTTTCACCGGCAGAGCACTTCCCGGCGTCAAGCCAATACGCTGGATTAATCGCATGGTCGAATAAAGTAGCGGATGGAGACGGCTGCCCGTCTTCTGGCGGGACGAGCAAGGATTCGGCATCCATGGGCCAGATGGCAATTGGGGGAAAACCCATCAGTGGCCAACAGGTCGGGGCATTAGAAGAAAGACTTACGGAGCGCGTAATTGCCTCCAACAGCGTCTTCGCCTGATCAAGGCCATGCTCAAGTGCGTAAATCAATGCGTCATCTAAGACGCCTCGATTTACGCAACATAAGTAGTAGCAGCTTTCAGCCCCGGTCAGCAATGCAAGTAGCTCCTCAATTAACAACTCGGGAGCCGTACGGCCTTCATGGCCAGCAGTTACAGACGCATCTTGCACAATGGACAGTTGTAGATCTCTTTGGGTAGAAGCGAGGCTTCCAGCATCAACGCTGACAATGCGGGGTACCGCTTTCCCGAGTGGTGGATGAAATGATTTGGAAAGTTCGCTGATCAAACTTCCACTAGCGAACAGACCCTGATCGATACAGCGTATTGTGTGTTCTATAGCCTCTGTTTTTCCGTTCCCCGGGCCACCAACGAGTAATAGTATACGTGGGGTTTGAGCCTTTTCGCCGGCGAGCTGCGCGGCCCATTGCTCGAGTCTGCTAATGAGACCTGTCCGTAGTAATTCCTTGCCAGGACGGCCGCTTGCGGGATCAAAAAGTCGCTTGACACCACCAGCATGGTGTCCTGCCCATTCGAGCAGGTCTTGAGGGAATGTGGTTTCCTTTGCGGCGGCTTCCATTTTTGTTTCCTAGGCAATGGTTATGGTGTATCTGACTTCTGGAACATATGAAAACTCAATGAAGTGTGTAGCCCGACATATAGAATTATTAAATATCGCGCCATTTAAATGATGGCTGATAGGTAACTTTATTGCATCATCAAAACTCTCAAACTCTTTGTAGAGAGTGCGGCTGACTAGAACAAGCACCATGTGACAGTTCATTTGGGCAATTATACTTTAAGTTATTGTTAAAAATATTTGTTTGGTAACATGAATTTTTTACAAGTAGATAGTGTGTTGGATGTGGAACAGAGCGGGTGACGTTCTTACCTTAAAATTCCTGAACACCTTGAGTTTCCTCAATTTGTGTGCAAGCCGTTTAATTTTCTTGCATTTGAAAGGAATTGCTTTGGTAGACTTTCTGTCGCCTGTGGAACGTTCACGTCGAATGGCGCGTATTCGTGGAAAAAATACTGCTCCGGAAATGGCATTGCGCCAAGCGTTGCACGCGCTTGGGCTACGATTCCGTTTGCACAGCAAAGAACTTCCTGGGAAACCTGATCTCATATTTCCGAAATTCAAAGCAATCGTTTTTGTGCATGGCTGTTTTTGGCACCGTCACACGGCTTGTAAAATCGCCACCATTCCGAAAAGCAATACGGAATTTTGGGCCGCGAAATTTGATAAAAATGTTACGCGTGATGCAATGACTGTCGATTTGCTAAAGAGCAAGGGATGGCGCGTCTTCGTAGTATGGGAGTGTGAGCTCGGCACTAAGAAGAAAGCGCAGGAAAAAGCCTTGCTTCTCGCGGAACAAATCAGACGTAGCTAGTTGGCGCCCATCTGATTCGCATCCTGCACGGCAGGATAACCCCCCGACGCTGGGGGGAGGCAATCAAACTTCTTCAGCGAGGTGCTACGGCCTCTTCTTTGCTGCCTTTTCTCAAAGAAATCTTCTACAATCGCACGTCAGTCGCCAAATGTACATGCTCTTCTTTGAGGTGAGCATGGACTTCGCTGTGATCTCTTGCATATTTCGCTGTATGTATGTACAGTTGTTATGCGTATTGGTCCGGTCTAATGGGAGAAGGACCTCAGGGGCCTCCTTGCTGACACCCTTGTGCTAGATCAACGATCTCAACAGTAATCCTGTTGAGTCAAATGGAGAAGAAATGAATCATATTGAGCTGTTCGCAGGCTGCGGGGGCCTGTGTCTAGGACTTCAATCTGAGCAATTCGAATTGCTGTTCGCAAACGAGTTATCGCCAATGGCAAGCGAAACATTCGCTTATAATTTACTCCGAGAAGACCTGAGTTTTCAATCAAAAAAGAAAAAAGAAGATATTGAAAGCCCCCTACAGACAAAATGGCTTAGTAGTAAATATAAATTGTCCGAGCTTAGCTATCGTTTACGAGAAAATCCGAAAGAATATCCTTCATTGAGCAAGGGCTATTCGGATGTAAAAAAAGCTGAGGATTTTAAAGGTAGTCTCATCGTCGGCAGCGTGGTTCAACTTAATAAATGGCTTTCTTTACGGCAAGCTGAATTGAATAAAATAAAAAATGCTTTCGGAAGTGGTGGGGTCGATCTTGTCTCAGGGGGGCCACCTTGTCAGAGCTTTAGCATGGCAGGAATGCGCGATTATTCTAATGCTAGAAATACCTTGCCTAGTGAATTTGCAAAATTTGTTAATATGGTAAGGCCAAAATTCGCTTTGCTAGAAAATGTGACTGGAATTTTACATCCATTTGAGGTAAATAAGAAAAAAGTGTATGCATGGTTTGAAGTTGCGAAGGCATTTTCAGCTGTGGGATATGTTCCGCTTTGCCTTCATGTAAATGCCCGATTCGTTGGTGTAGCGCAAAATAGAACTCGATTTTTAATGGTTCTATTCCGGAGAGATGTTTTTAAGTCAATTGGCAAAAATTTAAATTCTGATGAAAAGAAAATTCTTCAAAAATCTGGTGAATTTTATGCGAAAATGGCTAGCAACGAGCGTGTTATACATACTGAATTACCCGTTTTTGACGTAAGTAAGAGTGAAGATCTGGAGTTGTACAGAAAATCTTTTCTGAAACATCTTGTTGAATTCGAAAGTGTCGAATATTCGGTTAAAGATGCTATTGATGATTTGAGGTCTAATGGAGAAGCTCCGTCAGCATATGTAGGTAATATTAATAAATTTGTGGGAAAATTTCCAAACAGTCATGCAATAGAAATAAATAAGAGTACCACATTAGATAACCATGAACTACGTAAACATGGTGATCGTGTCCAGGGTAGATTTAGGATCTATCAAATAGCTCAGCAGCTTCAGACGGAAACAAGTTCATTGGTTCAAAAAAATGCAGCCAAAGAGTTGATTGCTGCATTAAAAGGGACCGAAAAATCTCTGTCTTCTATTTCCGCAACTGAATTAATGGGTTTTACTTATTTTGTTGATAATGAAAAATTTGCAGAAATATTTACAGATTTGAATGAATTTCAAAAATTCATAAGTCAGTTTAAGACTAAGAAGCAAACTCAGAGGGCATTGGATGCCACCTCGCCGGCGCCTGCCGCTTTGGCAATTCCAGATGATGCATGTCATTATCATCGAACGGAGCTTCGAACATTGAGTGTTAGGGAAATGGCTAGGATACAGTCGTTTCCAGATAGTTTCACTTTTAGATCAAAGGTAACTACTGGAGGGCAGCGGCGTAAATTCGAGGTGCCACAATATACTCAAGTAGGGAATGCAGTTCCGCCGATGCTGGGGCGTGCCATCGGAAAAATGTTTAATGAGTTATCGTTAAAGATTACGGAAGATACGAATGTTTCGATCCCAAAACGGACCACCATTAGTTTAAAAACTAAAGTAAGCACAAAGCCAAAAATTGTTGAGCTTTGCTAAATTGTAGTAATTTAGACTTCATCTGACAAGGATTGTCAGATGAGTTACAGTTTTCATAGGCCTATAGATGCCTGTAGTGGTTATTCGAGGTGCAAGCGTAATTCGAAATTTTCATACAGATGTGATAAAGCGGGCCGACTATTCAAACACTTTAGAACTCAGGTTAACGTTCGATTACTCTGGGCAACTATATATTGATCCACGATTCATTAGCCATTGCCGCTGTAGATGAGCTGGGGCTAGTCGTTAGACTCATCTATATGTGGAGGCAGCACACAACCGATTTTTTCTGCTAAGGCTTCATGTTTTACAGAGGAACTAAGCGCGTTGATCTTGGCTTTTCTCAGAAGATCAAGCTGGCCAAAGCATTTAGAATCAGCTATTCCGTTCTAAGGGGCCTTGAGCGCCTAAATGCAATTCACAATAGGTTCGCACACAGTTTCTATACAAAGCTTGACGTCGTAGAAGTCCATAATCTGTTTAATGCGCTGCGGAAGATGCGAAAGAAGTTGCGTTAATGTTTGTGAAGATCGAATGGGAGTACGATTTTTTTGATAAAGATAAGTTTCTCGCCCACGTATATATTAAGCAAAAGTAAAAATCGTCAGTGCTCGCGCTTGAGCGCGCAGTTCATTTTCTTGGTGCGCCGGTGCATGTAATTTTAGATTCTAAAAGTTTAGTCAAATCGGATGCTGTGTGATGCTGCCGCGCCGCATCGGTGGCGGCCGATGCTAAAGTCTACCTTATAGTGGTATCCAAGGTCTGCAATGGGGGGGGGCAATAATCTGACCTAAGGTGTCAGATCAAGTGAGGTAGTACAGCTAAATAAAAAACGGATGAATATAAATTCATCCGCTTTGGTTTTTGCTCTGTATTGGGAAAATATTTTAAACGTCAATATTCCCCGCACGCAACGCATTATTTTCAATAAACGCCCGGCGCGGCTCGACGTCATCACCCATCAGCGTAGTGAAGATCTGATCCGCAGCAATCGCGTCCTCGATCTGCACCTTCAGCAAACGGCGTACGGTCGGGTCCATGGTAGTTTCCCACAGCTGATCCGGATTCATCTCACCCAGACCTTTGTAGCGCTGCTTGGACACCACACGCTCCGCCTCGTCGCGCAGCCACTGCATCGCCTGGTGGAAGTCGACCACGGCCGATTCCTTGGTGCGCTCGCCTTCGCCACGGCGCACGTAGGCGCCTTCGCCGATCAGGCCCTTGAACGTGGCCGCCGCGCTGGCCAGCACGTTGTAGTCCGCGCCCTGCACGAAGTCGGCGTCGATCGCGCTGACCTTGATGTTACCGTGATGCATACGCTCAATCCGCAGCGCGTGCTTCTCGGACAGCTCATCCGAAATCACCGTGACCTTGACCGCGATATCGTTGATCTCCGCCACCAGCGCGCGCGCCGATACCTCGGCCAGCTCCTGCGTGCTCAGATCCAGCGTGACGCCGGTCATGATGGCCGTCAGCGCGGCGCGGTCAATCACGCGCGTCAGACGCGTCATGATGGCGTTGGACAAGTTGAACTTGCGTACCAGCTCGCCCAGCGGTTCGCCGACGATCGGGTCGGCGCCTTCGCGCGGGGTCAGCACGGCGGTGTTCAGCGCGACGTTCATCATGTAGGTGGCTTCTTCGGCGTCATCCTTCAGATAGCGCTCGTCGCGGCCGGCCTTGACCTTGTACAGCGGCGGTTGCGCGATGTAGATGTGG
>Ga0247815_10000819_pt1 | contig 23998 bp, 23 predicted proteins | sample UWRJL194509B1_FD_181014 | JGI IMG/M metagenome (GOLD analysis project Ga0247815, IMG submission 181014) | Plant litter microbial communities from Arlington Agricultural Research Station in Wisconsin, United States - UWRJ-L194-509B-1 | ecosystem: Environmental > Terrestrial > Plant litter >...
TTTCGCTCTTATTCAATCATCGATCACCCTTCACCTGATATTACAATTTCTCGTTTTCAGCTCTTCCATCCCAACCCTGTTCCGCCTGTATGACTGTCATTGACCGCTCCTCCGCGACGCCTGTCCTGGTTGTCGCTGCCGAATAGACACTTGCACATCTTCGACTTGTTGTTAACCTTAGACCGCGAGATTGTCAATCACGATGTAACACTTGTTGAGTTAGACTGCTCGTCGACGTGGGTCTTCACTTTCGTCTCACTGCGTTCAGCCGTAGCTGAGGAGTGAGGGGAGCGACAGACAGGTGGGCGGGGAACGTAGACGTCCGAGCCAGATCGGCCAAACGCTGGTGCTGTAATAGGGCTGAGAGCATTTCGAGGCAACGACTTCCATGGGTCTATGATGTGTTCTCGTACTGGCTTCGTGGCTGATCATTGACGGTCAGTTGGAAAGAGCGAACCTGCGACCGCGCGTCTCTTTATGGAGGTTGCTTTCCCCTGCATATTACACGGGCCCGAAGACAAGTTTGGAAACTTATATGACATGCTAGAATGTGTCCACCGCGTTGAGCGAGCATGTAATTGAGGGAGATCGGTCTATAAAGAATGCCAGGCACGTGAGACCTCGATCCCGCGGAGTGGACACTTCTCAATCTTAGATAGCATCAGTACGAGACGAGCGTCTCAATCTCCATGAGCACGTTCTCGAACGTATATGCATCAATGACACCAGACGAGGTGTATGACATACATCCTGGTTGAGATAGCACAAGCGATGGCTTGGTTAAGTGTCAGGAATGCACTTCTACTCACAGAGTGCGAACTCTTTGCTTTCCGCTCCGACTTGAAGAAGAGCAACAGGTGGCGGAGTCACAGAGACAGTTGAACGAAGGTTGGAAAAACCGGCACGGAGCCGGCCGCAGGAGCGCGTCTCTTCCTCTTGCCGCGAACGGGCCGTTTCTCGGTATTCCGCACCTGCCCCGACCGGCGTGCATCTTCCCCCTCTTTTCTGTCCTCACTTCTCCATTACTACATGTGCAGCTCATCTCGTACGCTCGTCTTCGGATGTTCTGCATCAATTTTAACGACTCCTTTACCAGATCGCCCGCACTCTTATCCCCCGCACAGACCTATGTAACGAGGCTCAATCGACTCGGACATACCATTAGCCTACTATGCCGCATGGACAAACACAACATGGTCGGGGTGTGGCGGACATGAACGCGAGCGAAAGTATCGCGCGGCGGACTCATGCGTAAGTTATGGTGTGACTTTGCTTGTATTGTGTGCTGATAGAGCACGGTATTCTTCGTTTTGGCTCTGACAGTGTCTCTTCGATCATCATCCCTGCTGTTCTTGGCACTGCCCGCCGCGCGCTACGCCACTCAGCAGTTGGAGTCCAATCTACGCGCTGGAGGCTCGATATTCGAGGGTTATCGCAGTAGCCACTACTAAGATGCCAGTGTCGTTCTTCTGAGGTGCGTGTCCCGTTCGCCGAGCTGCGCCCTTTCTTAACCCGCCTCTGCAGACCACCGTACAGGATGCCCGCGTCGACATCTTCTGGGCTGATAGCCTGGAAGTTTGAGCTTTAAAGGTGGTCTTTGCTCTACGGTGACTGATGACAGGTGCGTTCTGTAGCGTGTCATGCCTGCCATTGCTCATCCCCTGTCCGTCTCTTTTCCTCGTTCGGCTCGTCGTGGTCGTCACGCTACAGTCCTCACTCTCACGGCCTTCCGTTCCCCTCTCATACAATCAATCGTGGTCCAACACCCTCAAGAGCAGGTGCGTCGTCGTTGGCTTGTACCGCGTCGCTCCTCGGCGCTCATCTTTGATCCTCCTTCGGCGCGTCGTCAGTTCTTGCTTCACAGCCATTGCTCAATTTGCCTCCTCTTCTCGGCTCACCCTACCGAACACCTTCCGTCCCATCGTCAGTCACTACGAGGAGCAGGTGCGTTTTCGTTTGTTGTGCCGCGTCTTACCTGCTGGTGCTCATACTCTCAACCTTCCGCGCTACATTCGTTGCTCTTCCGTCATCACTCGCTCAGCGTTTGGTCCCCACTTCGTCGATCCCGACCTCTTCCCAGTTCATCATCAACCGCTCGGCCAAGGCACCTCCGCAGTTTATCGCTGCCAAATTGTCGCGCACACACCATCTGCGTGCTTCTGGCCCACGCTGGCGGGATCGGCAAGCGTGGCCTCACAGCCGTCACATTGGCGGGCCCGTCGAAGTGAGTGTTCATCGTCTTCCCACTGAGTTTGGTCATGGCTGATGTCGTTGCACAGTTGTCATGGAACGAGCAAGACCAGCTTGACGCTGCATGGTCCTCCCCCGGGCTTCTGTCGGAGGGAAGTGGCTGGTCTGGATACGGTTGAGGGCCAGGACCGATCGTCGCGTGGAACCTCAGCGTCACCATTGAACTGCCGCTCATGTGCACTGCGCTTTCCCATCTTGACACTGGGTAATTGTACTACGCGCTTGGGGCGCTATGTTCCACCGCTGCTCTCCAAGGACATGGCCGATGTTGTCGCTGTAAGGTGCGTGTCTCGTTCGACCAGTGTTACTCCATTTTTCTTCGCGCTCCAGGCTTAGACCCCTACTCTAGAGGCTACATCACCATTAGCTGGATTGAAATAGCCTGGCCTGATTTCTTGGTTGGTGGCTCGTTGCCGCCCTGGGCCAAAAGCAGGTGCGTCTGAACTGCGTCTTGCGTCGTTCCAACCCACGCTGATTCTCTTCCCCGGCTTCTCTTTATCTGACATGACCTTGAATGCTCCTCTTACGGTAGTCCGTATCCAGCGCTTTCAATCAAGCACAGTCTGCATGATCATCGCCCCCGAGAGGGTGATTACTCATATGGTTGTCCCGTTTTGTTCCTGCCCACGCATACTATATACCTCATTGTGTTGGCTTTCGGTCGCGTCTCCTCCGCCTTCACGGTTGAGGCCGCCCGTGCTCGGCTTGTTACATATCCCAACGTCTGTCGTATCATCAACTCGTTTGCTCGTGCTGCGTCGTTCTTGCTGGTGCGCATCCTCGGCGTCATCGGCGCCACGTTCCGCGCTCCTTCACACATTGCTATCTCGCAATTTCCCGATAGCTTCTCGACTGCATGTAATGTAACCCAACCCTTGTTGAATTCATCATCGGCCTTTCCAGTGCGCGCTCTGCGTGTGACCCGTACTCTACCGAAACCAGCGCCCAGATTGCATGGACCACCGCTGTACCGGTGAGATTGTTGTAGGCTCGATTGAACTTGTACAGAATTCATCATCATTGAGATTACGCGCGGCAAGGATTGAAGGAAGTGGAGGGATATGACTGAGCAAGTAAACTACAAACTGAGGGGAATGTACAACATCAGAGCTGTGATCGGGCCACGACACTATTCAGCCACGCCAGCATAAGGCCCAGTCCAAACCAGCATGCAAACCACTGTCACCCACGCTTACGACAATGCGGCTCCTGCCAATCACAAGCGTGCAGGGAGCCCTCTGAAGGCACCCACGGTACTCGGCTGGCACCCACAAGATGAGTTCGCCAGATGATCCCACCAGCCATCCATCCTTGAGGGTTGCAGATGCGAGTGCTGCAACAGGATCGTCGCGGCGTTCCGGGGGCAGCTGACAGGCCGCGCGGACATCCCACTTGCGGATCGTGGCGTCTTCAGACCCTGATACGATAAACCGACTGTCGTTTGTGAACGCCACCGATCGAATGGCTTGGGAGTGTCCATGAAGCGTCGCAAGTGGCGCACCTGTCATCGCGTCCCATAGGCGCAAAGTGGCGTCACCAGACCCTGTGGCGATGACGCGTGCATCGAGGGACCAGGTCACAGACCAAACATCGCGTGTGTGACCCTGAAGAACGAGGATGCACTGACCCGCGGCGATGTCCCAGATGCACGCTGCATTGTCTGACCCGCCGGACACGATTCGCATGCCGTCCGGTGAGAATGCGACCGAGAAAACAATGTTGCCATTTGCATGGAGCGGCTCGTGTGCCTGTTCGCCTGAAGCTGTCCGCCAGAGATAGATGCGACCTTCATCGCCTCCTGCGGCGACAAGTCCATCGTCTGGCGAAAATGCGACAGTGCGTGCCGAGCCACCGCATTGGAAAGGGCCAACGGCCGATGCTTGTTGTGTCGCGACGTCCCATATGCGCACGGTCTTGTCGTCCGCCGCCGACGCGAGCCAACGTCCATGGTTCGAGAATGTCACGGCCCTGACGTAATTGGTGCGGCCGCGCATTGGCTCGCCAATCACTGCTCCCGACTGCACGTCCCACAGCCGAACGGTGTCATCCGCTGATGCCGACGCAATAAATCGTCCGTCTGGAGAGACCGACACAGAGAATACATCGCCTGTGTGCCCGTCAAGCGTCGGAAGCGCAGCGTCGCCGGTGTGTGCATTCCAGATCCGCACAGATTCGTCGCTGGAACCACTGGCAATGATGTCACCATCACGCGAGGCTGCTACCGATTGTACTGCCTCTTCGTGCGCAGGCAGCCGTTGAACGGTCGACTCGCCGCTGCTAGCGCTCAAAATCCGGATCGTGCCGTCATCGGCGGCGGATGCGACGTGCAGCCCGTCCGGAGAGAAAGCGGCATAGTGGATAATGCCCAGGTGACCGCCAAGATCAACCCAGGAGGCGCTTTCCGGATTGGGCTGCAGGGTCCACAGGCGGACTCCCCGGTCATGTGCTGCCACTAATGTTCGACCGTCTGGCGAAAATTGGATAGAGTGGGCTTTGCTGTCACAGTATAGGGTTGTAATTCTCGTTCCAGTAGAGCACGAGTAGAGTTCAACAGTCGTGTCATAATCTCCAGCCACCATGTCGCCATCTGGCGAAATGTCAACCTTGTTATTTGTTGAACCACGAATTTCGCGTACAGCCTGTCCCGTGTTGATGTTCCATAGTCGAATTTGGAGGTGGGAAGTTACGGTACCTACAGTCTCACCGTCTGGGGAAAAGTTGACTCCAGTGATCGCGGCCGTGTAACCAGCTAGAACCACGAGTTGTTCGCCCGTTTCGGGATTCCAGATGAAAGCAGATCCGTCCTTCGACGCCGACGCGAGACGACAGCTGTCTCGCGAGAAAGCCACACTATTCACCGCCTTAGAATGCCTGTCGAAACGCCGGGGGGTGGCTCGAGTCAGACCGACGTTCCAAACACACACCGTGCCGGATTCAGTGCCGGATGCAACCCATAGGTTATTGCGGGCAAAGTCAACCGATAGAATCCGGCCATCGCCACTGTGCAGTGGGGACTGTGCTTCCCCACCTGTTTTCATATCCCAGATGCGCACTGTGCCGTCATCAGAACCTGAGGCAAGGAGTCGGCCGTTGCCTGAATAAGCAACCGAGCGAACCGGGCCACCGTGACCGGTGAGTGTCATCACAGCGCCTCCGGCATGATAGTCAATACCAAATAGGTCAACCTGAATCAGACCGGTGCAATGCGGAATAAAGTCCTGGTATACGAGTGATTTCTTGTCGGCAAATGGGAGCGCCGATATGTAGATGTGCGGCGCACTGCGCTCGATCGCGTCATGAGAGGAAACCACAAATGCTTTCGCTTCACTGAGGAACTGTGAGACCAAGGGGTCCTCGACCTATGATTTGTTTAGCAGCTGTACAAAGCCGTGGGCGCCAACTCACATTAGACGCCACTGAGAGCAAGAGTCCGTAAGCAATGCCGACCTTGTGCAAAACGCTCAGAACTTCGAGCCAGAACAGGAACTTTGGACGGAATATTAGACCAATGCTACTGTCGAACGATGTAGAGCTGGAGGCACTATTCTCATGGAGTTTGGAGCCAACGATGTGATGAGCCCAGTGCAGGCACGCATACTCAATGGAGAGAGTAATACTAGTCGGCCTTGTTGACGCGCTGGGCTCGTATGATGAGTAGCTCTGGGAGACATTGAAGTAAAGCCGATCTCTCATGACATTGAGACAACCATGCGCCATTATACTATGCCCAAGATTCCGGGGGAGTCGAATGTGAGCAGGCGCGCGACCAAACAAGTAGTCCCCAAACGAGGCGTGTACGGTTCGCAAACCAGGGACGTGATCGTCGTCAGGTACCTCGACAACGGCGTGCAGACCAGACATGCTTGCACGCACGTCGCCCGGCTCCTGACCCAGGATATCCGCCAACGCACCAACGGATAAGGCCATACGGGTGGAAAGGAGTGACGCCAGCAACCGCAGGAGACCTGACAGCTCCGAGCTATCTTCGGCTACGGCATCCTGCAAAATAGTTTTGTACATACGGTCAAGCGGGGCAGCTGCGCTGACATCTAATCCATCGCGAGAGCTGTTGAGCAGTTTCTTGAATCTCGCTTCAGCAACATTAGCCCCTGCACCGAACGTATGCTTGAGGGCGGTTGCGGCAACGATGAATAAACCATCGCAAAGTCGGACGAGATCGTCAACGACACTCTCTGTAAAGTGAGCTCGAATGCTTGGCTTGCCGGACAGTTTGGCATTGAGGGTCTCGGTGATGTACCGATCGATATCCGCATCGATTTCTTCCTGGTTGACGGCGTGAAGTCGGAGGATCTGACTGAAGTCAGCATCTGACACTGGCGTTTCCCTGATATGCGTCTCGGGCCGTGAGGTAACCAGAAACTTGACAGGCAACCTGACGGTGGAAGGCGCAGATGTCACAAGCGCCTCAAGCATATCGGAGACGGCTTGGTGACTCTCCTCGTTCAGGTCGGAATTCGCGTCGCCGCACTCGTCGAGCGCGTCGATGACGAAGACGATGGATGTGCTCAGGTCATTGGTAGCGGTGAGCGGCGTGTACAGAAGTCGTTTGACCTGCACCGTGACATGTTTGTGCTGGAGGTCCCGATCGTTAGCAATCTCTTCGGCAACAGCTCGACTGAAGGCAATTGATTGCCGAGCCAGGAGCTGAACCAAGGTCGGAATTACGGAGCAAATATCGCGCTGGGCTGCTATACCAGTGCGCGAGCAGAAGAAGCTTCCACCAAGTACTACATCCAGGTCTGCACTGGCCCGCTCGCAAACGGTCTTTGAGATTGTGGTCTTTCCCGTTCCCGCCATTCCGGTGATCCAGCATATCTGCTGAGCATCGGGGTCCTTGATCCATTTGTCGATCTCGTTCAGGATGCGTACCCGTGTTTTGTCCATGCAACCTGGGTTCGATTGCGCGTCGTAGACTGCTTGCGGAACATGGCGTTCCTTGAGAGCTGTGAAGTATAAGTGTTCCATTCTTTTTCAAGCAGATAGGTGCTTCACCAGAAGCGATTTTCTCGGCGATCTTCTCCTGTCATCGAACATTTCAGGAGGACCTCAGTCGACATAAACACAGATACGGACCTGTTCTTCCACGCTCTGCATTATGTTTATGGCCCAGTTGTTGTTAGTGACAGAACCGTTTCCAATGACAGAGCTCGTGTTACCCGTCTGGTTGAATAGGCTCGCCTGTATTGGTCTTAGCGTACTGATGATAACGCAAGATCAATATCCAAACCAGTGAGCGAAAATCGGCCGCATCTTTTGAGGCAGACATTATCAAACGCTGCAGGATGTCAGAAATCGGCTGTGATGTGAAATGAGTCCTGTTACCTGGCGAATATTGTCAAGTCGGCTGTCGGTGGGGACACCGTTGTCGAACTAATTACAGCAGTCAGACTCATCAGGCTGGTTAACAAGTAGCAACCGGCTACTTCAAAGGTCTTCAACAGGTATGCGAGAGTTCCAATCAGGTCCTTGACTTTGCTCAATTCTTCCACAGGCTGCAGTGGCCGGTCGGACGCGACGCCAGTGACACTGGGGGCAATTGAATCCCAGACGCGCAGGACCAACCTGAATACCTCATAAGCGGACGGATCAACATAGGTGTACCAGATCTTACACTCCGATTGCGTGAAGAAGCTTCGGGAGGGGACTGTCCGCATTGCTGTTCGCGACTCCCGCGGGGAAGTGTCCGGCGACGATCTGGAAGCCGTGAAGTCCGACCTCGAGCGCGGTGAACTCCTGCTCAACCTCGTAGTAATCCTGAAGGAGCATATAAATATAAGATCAACCGTAAAGTTGGAGTGTGTGGGCATACATCGAAAGAGCGGCCGGTCTTGATGAGGTCAACCAGTGCTAGTTGCAGCGGCGCAAACAGGCTCGTGTCGGCGTCCATCGCAACCCGCAAGGTCTCAAATGAGTTCGTGGAAGCGAGCCTTAAGTCGAAAGACAAAGGCTCTGAAGGGTCGGCTGCTATGTCTGCGTTGTCGTCGGAGCGCGAGTATGGGCTACCGGCAGGGACCTCGAGCCCGTGAGCGCTAGGACCTGGTGTCGCGCTCGGTGTTGGTGCGATGGCCAACTCGCCCGGGCGGGCCGATGTAGCAGGTACATTTGAGGGAACTTGACCGTGAGTAGATACCGGATCTTGGCTATTTCTGCGCGATCGAGCTGGGGTTGAAGGCGTGCTTTGGCGTGAGGGCCGCCTCAGGCGATCTTCGACCTTGCTTCTGGCTTTATTGTGCAGTATTTTCTTTTCTTTCATGTTGATAGAGGGCCTTGCGAGTATGCGCGCGGTTAGGAGAGTTCAGGAGGGCGTACGGGACGACAAGAATCGAAGACCGCACACGGAAACGGGCCGTGGTACCAATTTGAGCCTCCCGCGCGCATCCAGTGGAGAGTCTCAGGGTTGTTTGCAAGATGTGACTGGACACGGGAGTAAACGGAGCGCGCTTTCGGTGAATGCTGCCCTCCGCCGCCGGCTCGTTGTCTTATACACATACGACTCAGTTTCAACAGATCCCGCTTGCTCGCAGGGCTCTGTGAGTTTAGATAATCTGTGCTTCCAGGTTTGTGAATCACTCAGGGAACATGGTTTCCAGTCGCCGGGCTAACGCCTCTTTGACGGCGCGGAGCGAGGCGCGAGGTTCCGCCCCTTTACCTCTTCCCGCGACTCGAGTTCCCCGGCATCGCGTTCTCGTCTCAATTGGCTAACTCTTCCCTCTTTGTGCTGATCGTATTGCGATTGGACTCTGAGCGCGGCCCGTTACGCCCGTATCTTCGGATTGTACGACCCGGCTCTGCGCAATGCATGTATCGCCCACGCCCCGACAACATGCTTGCAAGCCTACACGACGACGGTCAGACCCAGCACCACCGTTTTTCTTTCGCGCTCAATAAATAAACACGATCTACCCGAAGTGTGGCGGGCATAGGCACGAGCGATGAAGAATGGCGCGCCACCCGGTGGTCTCCTGAGGTTCCACAAAGGGTAAGTCTTATTCCCACTTTTGTAAAACCAGTCACTGAAAGACCGTTGTATCTTTCCTGTTATCTGTTGAAGTGTCAGTACGCCCGTCGTCTCTGCCGATGCGCGCTTTGGTCGCCACGCACAGCACTTGTCCAACTCGACAGTCCGGCTCTGAACTCAGCGCTTCTGGTTTATCGCCCGGCGAGGTCCTTCTCATGTCTTGGATCGGGGTTGAGTTTGACACTACGAGGTGCGTGTCGTGCTCAGCGAACGATATCCCCTTCTCAACGTGCTCCACCCTCAGGACACCACTCATGGAATCGCACTCACGCTGACGGAGCGGAACATTAAGTCCCATGATTTTCGATGGGAGTTGTTGTCGACGGCGGGGCCGAGTGCGAGCAGGTGCGTTCTCGTTCGTTTACACGCGTCGTCTTTGCCGGCGCTCATCCTTGGTGCATCCCTCTCCTCTTTGCCCGGAATTAGTTGCTGGTCCTCATTCGTTGCTCTTATGGAATGCATTGCCAGGATCACCTCTCCAGTCATCGAATGGACGACAGCATGTGCGTCCTGATTATATTGCGTCGTCCCTGCCAATACTCATACCTTCCTCCCTAATCTTTGTTCCACTCGCCTTCAATCGCCGCTCTTCGCTCATCTCGTTTACGCCCTCTGTCACGCATCTCGGCCGGCCAGTCATCTTCTACCCGATTGTCAGCCACTGGCGCGGCGCAGGTTCGTCCAAGTTCTTTCCGCCTAATTCCTGCTGGTGCTCAGCGCTCATCCTCTGCATCTTCAGCGTCTCGTTTCGCCCTCCTTCGATCATCGCTCTGTTGTCACCGCTCCTACCACTGCCTGTCCCCGCCTCGCTCTGACCGTCGCGGTCGTTCATGGATCTGCGTATCTTGGGCACCAGCTTGTGTTCTTGATCGCGCAGTCCGAAACGCCTGGACCCACAGAACTTAGGACTAGCCGGTACACCACGGCGCCGCATAGAAGGGCGCCATTTGTCAAAGGGCAGAACAAGCTCAGACAGGGGCGAGCGAGGCACGCCCGTTACGCGGAACCATGCGTCGCCACTAAGTGAGTCTGCTAGCGAATGACGCTAGACGGTGTGCTCATGAAGTGACGTTTCTCTGTTGTTGCGTTAGGAATGTCGTGCGGCGGCGCGGGTGTCGTTAGCCTTGATGCTAGCCTCGACCCCTGTGCGCCACGCCTCCTCAACTTCACACTCGGGACTCGTACGAAGCACTTGGGGTACAATGGCCTGCCTCTGCACTTTACAAAATGGGGCCCTAAGCACACTGCGATGTACGTGTCCGGTTTGCTGAGTAGTGCTGCCTTTCTGAACGCGCTCCTCGTTTAGACTACCGCGCGAGAGGTCGCATGAACATCGGGTGACGGGCCGGACCCTGGAGCTCGGAAGGTGTCCTGACGTTGATGAAGGTCTGACAGCGGGTGCGTTCTCGCTTGTTTGTACTGCGTCTTTCCTGCCGATGTTCATGCTCGCGCTGGCTTTCCTCGTTCCGTTCGTCTTAGTCGTTGCTCCGCAGGTGTCACCCTTGCAGTATTCCGTCCTCGGCTCATCCAACCAAACCTCATCTACTCATTCAGCAGCTATTTCTCGGACCAAGTTCGTCCTCCTTCGCTGGTGCCGTGTTGTTTTTGCTGATACTCATACTCTGCGCTCATGCTCATTGTTCCGCCCACCTTTAATGATCGATCCGCACTACTTCTTTCAACAGCTTGTCGTTCGCCGCTCGGCCAGCCTACAACTATCCCGCTCGGCGACGGCACCCGTAGCGACTTCCTACTTTGTTGCCGCCACCATGAGCACTCGCACATCATCGACGGCCTTCTAAACCAGAGTGAACATTCCAACGAGGGTGTGACGCTTGTCGCGTTGGCGGCGCCTGTGAGTAGTCCGACGTGAGTCATCGCTTCCTATGTCATTCCGTAGTCGTGGCTGATCAGTGTATCAAGCCGGCAGGATGTAGGTCTACTGGGTCTTTCCAAGCCAGAACGCCGATGATGCAGTAGCAAGCGCGAGTGCGTTTCGACACAGCAACTCTTGCGGGGTTTCGATGTATCTCGAACTTCATTCGCAGACGTTTCGCTCATCAGTACCTCCGGCACATCCTGCGGTACCACCCCTCCCATCGCCCATCTCGATCTTCCGAACGCCAACACCTCAGGCAGCCCGAATGATTTCTGCTCGTGTTACCAGCCAGGAGTGGTATGTTGGGAGGTGTGGGCGAGAATGGGGTGATGAGGCAGACGGCCTTGTGAGGAAGCGAGCGGGCTGACGCGTTCCTTCAAGTCCGCAACCCTCGTTCACTGAGGCGTGTCCTCGACGTAGACCATGATTTCCTTTTCGTTGATCTCGTGTAATACGTGGTGTGCCTAACTTTGTGACTGAAATACATCCCCGAGTGTAGCCCATTGCACGTGTCTTTCAGGATCTTGTGACCTGTTTCCTGTGACGCCGGTACCGACCACACACCTCATATCCTGCTGCCAAGCCAACATGATGACGGCTAAACCGAGCACTACCGGCTTAATATGGTGTCAGTCGAACAGAAACGACCTGTGAGAGGTGTGGCGGGCATGAACGCAACCGAGGCAAGATGGCGCCGCCGCCCAGCGAACTTTTGAGGCGCTACAAGAACAAGTCTTATTCTGAATTGCTTCCAATGAGTCACTGATCTACATCGATATCGATATCTGCTTTGCTCTCTTTTGAAGTGTCGACGCTAGCTGTCGTCTCTGGCGTCGCGGGCCCTTGTCGCTGCGTGGAGTACTTGTCCAACTCGACACTCTAGCTCTTGAATACGTGCCTACGGCATAGAAGTCGGTGTTTCGTGCCCCGGCTTTCCACCTGCTGCTCATCATCTGCACCTTCCGCGACTCGTTCCGCTCTTATTCAATCATCGATCGTCCTTAAATCTATCTTAAAATTTCTCGTTTCTAACTCTTACATCCCAACCCTGTTCCGCCCCTATGATTGTCATCGACCGCTTCTCCACGACGCCTCTCCAGTTTTACCAAATAGACGCTTGCACATCATCGACTTGCTGTTAACCTGAGACCGCGAGATTGAAAATCCTGATGTGACACCTTTCGAGTTGGAATGTTCGTCAACGTGGGTCTTCACTTTCGTCTCACTGCGTTCGGACGTAGCTGAGGAGTGATGAAGGTGACAGACAGGTGGGCGGTGAATGTAGACGTCCAAACCAGATCGGCTCAACGCTGGTGCTGTAATAGGGCTGGGAGCATCTCGAGGGAACGACTTCTATGGGACTATGGCGTGTTCTCGTACTGGCTTCGTGGCTGATCATTGACGGTCAGGTTGGAAGGAGCGAACCTGCGACGGCGCGTCTCTTCAGGGAAGTTGCTTTCCCCTGCCTATTACACGGGCCCGAGGACAAGTTTGGAAACTTATATGACATGCTAGAATGTGTCCACCGCGTTGAGCGAGCATGTCATTGAGGGAGATCGGTCTATAAAGGATGCCGAGCGCGTGAGACCTCGATCCCGCGAAGTGGACACTTCTCAATCTTAGATATCATCAGTACGAGACGAGCGTTCCAGTCTCCATTAGTACTTTCTCAAACGTACATGCATCACCGACACCAGACGAGGTGTATGACATACATCCTGATTGAGATAGCACAAGCGATGTCTTGGTTAAGTGTCAGGAATGCACGTCTACTCACAGAGTGCGAACTCTTTGCTTTCGGCTCCAATTTGAAGAAGAGAAATAGGTGGCGGAGTCACAGAGCCAGGTTGAACGAAGGTTGGAACAACCGGCACGGAGCCAGCCGTAGGAGCGCGACTCTTCCTCTTTCCACGAACGGGCCGTTCTCGGTATTCCACAGCCGCCCCGACCGGCGCGCATCTCCCCCCTCCTCTCTGAGCTTAATTCGCCATCACTACGCGTGCAGATCATCCCGTGCGCTCGTCTTTGGATGTTCTGCATCAATTTCTTACAACATCGTTACCAGATCGCCCGCACTCGTATCCCACTATGTAATGAGGCTCACCGGACGCATTCATACTATTAGCCTACAGTGCCGTATGGACAAACACGACATGGTCGGGGTGTGGCGGACATGAACGCGAGCGAAGGTATCGCACGGCAGACTCGGGCGTGAGTCGACTCTGACTTTGCTTCTACTGTATGCTAGGCCTAACAAATGGTAGGTGATTCGGCGTTGCTCGGTCTCGAATCTCATAGTCAAACGGTGCCGCTGAAAGTGAGCAACTTCTGCGCCGCCGAATTTTAGAAAGAAAATATATTTAAACTGCGACATTTTTTTTTTTAACATACACTATTCGAAATTTTTGAATCTCCGACGCCGCCGATTCAGTATTCATCGCTCCGCCGCATCATCCATCTGCGCCGCCGAATCAGCGATGATAAACACACCGCTGAATGACGGACTGCCGCTGAATGAACATCAATCCGCAACCACCGCATCATCAGTCTGCGGCGCAAACTTCAACTACCACCGCAGAATTGAATCCATCCCGCCGAATCGGGAGTCACATGTTGACTACCAATTAGGCGGCGACGATTCTCGTCACCGCCGCCAAATTTCAAGCATGCCGCCAAATCTGATGTCACAAGGTGACCCTCGATTTGGCGGCGCACACAAATTTGGCGGTGCCGATTCTCATTGCCACCGCTGAATCTGGAGCACGCCGCCGAATCAGAGGTGACCTCTGATTTGGCGGCGAGCTCGCAATTCGGCGGCGAGCTCGGCGCCGCCAAATCAGGTGTCACATGATGACACCTGATTCAGCGGCGTAGAGCCTAAAGGCCACCGCCGAATTTCGAGCACGCCGCCAAATCTGATGTCACAGGGTGACTATCAATTAGGCGGTGACAATTCTCATTGCCCCCGCTGAATCTGGAGCACACCGTCAAGTCAGACTTGGTCTCTGATTTGGCGGCGAGCTCACAATTCGGCGGCGTGGGATCTGAAGACCACCGCCGAATCTCAAGTACGCCGCCAAATCTGACGTCACAAGGTGACCCTCGATTTGGCGGCACACACAAATTCGGCGGTGCCGATTCTCATTGCCACCGCTGAATTTGGAGCACATTGCCGAATCAGAGGTGTCCTCCAATTCGGCGGCGAGCCCACGACTCGGCGGCGAGCCGGGCCGACTAGCGGTTCCGTCATAATCTAACTCTCTTGAATCCCTGATTTCTCCGCGAAGCTAGGTCACACTATCGCGGTTGACTTGTGACGAGACTGATTTGCGGCGGAAAGCCGTTTTGCGGGTCACTTCAGGCTTCCGTCGCGCCTTGATGGCTTATTCGAACGAATTCGGAGAACTTTTACGTTGGATGATGTCGGGTGTATGCCCGCTCTTCAAGTTTAAACTGTTCACACTCGCCTCACGCTCACAACTTAGTCAATCACATGGTACTCAAAGCTCATTTTGTCGCATCTCACTTGAACCCTCAGATGCGTGGCAGCCCTTTAGTGCCACTGGCCAACAAATCATGCTGCAGCCTTCTATTCCAAGACTTGTCAGCCATGATTCAGAAATCATGGAAGTGAGACTTACCACAACAGCGCATCGTGCTTTTCGCGCGCAGTGAGCTTGAACTTGTCAATCAGCTCGCGAAACTTGACGATGGAGCTGCTTGGGCTTTCGGAAGCATCTTCGATGTTTTCACGCCGCTTGTTCGTCCTCTTGTTCGTCTTCTTGGCGGCTCCTGTGTTGCTCCGGCGGCGGCGCAATCGGCGGTACTGGGCGGCAAGCTCGGCGTCGACCATATCCTCGTTGAAGCTGCTGGCACGAATGCTAAGTACCACAGCCTCGAGGTGCAGAACCTCCTCTGCACTGAGGCACGCCAACGTCACGTCCCAGTTCTCCGGCACGGAAACCCATCCAAGGGTCACGTCGCGTCGAATCCAGTCGCCTTGCGGGTACGCTGGGTCTCGAGCATGCGGTGCAAACTGATACGCGATGCTAGCGGCAATGCTGCGCATAACGTCCTCTTCGAAGTGATCGCGGAGATAGAGGCGTCCATTCCGAACCACGACGTTCGTATGTGTGATCGTGGTGTTCTGATGATATACCTCAGATCATGCGAATGCGGATATACTCTAATGACGTACCTTGTTGATGAAGAACAAACGCAGCGTCGTGTGATACTCTAGGAAACCATCAGATACCGGATTAGATACTGGTTACGGATAAACCCACCGGCGTCAACCTCCCTTGCAACGTGATAGTCCTCGTCACAGGAAACTCTGAGTCCTGCGATATCGACGCAGTGGTGAGAGCACAGGTTCCACGTGCAGTCGGTTTGTGCATATCGCCAGCAATTCGGACAGGTTGAGGCATCCCTCCCGTTCCGCGCCCATAGACCTCGCATATCCCGATGTCTTTGAATACGCATGTCAGGAGTTGGCTGCAGATCCAACATCTTGAGTAGGTCCGGCTTCTTCTCCACCATGCCAACGTCGGTTAGGGGGCTTGCAACAAGCTCCAGGAGATTCTCCAATGTTGGAATGCCGCGACCGTTCCAGAACTCCCATCCCACGTTTTGAACCGCCTTGCACAGCTCTTCGACTACGTCTGAAATCTCCAACTCCTGATGGCTCCGCCTATTATGAGTATTGGAGACACGTGCACGCCGACGGCGAGGAGAAGCGCTACGTTGGGAGTGTGATGTTGATCCACGCTTGGGAGTGGCGCCGTAGTCAATCAGAGCCCAATCTTCGGGTGGGCTGTATGGGCTGTAGCGATCCTGGGATGGGTTGGGTGAAGAAATTTGGAGAGGCGATGAGCCACGGGTTGCCTGCGAGGCGAAGAGAATGTCGGCGACCTGCATGTCGTTCTCAAGACCGAGCTCCTTCTCAATATCGCGGATATTGAATCGATCAACTGCTGTCCTGATCGCCGCAGTGAACTCGTCGGTGGTGCCATGGTCGATGAAATATGAGGTGACGAGAGTGTCGTGCTCGATCTCCCGCCGCTCACCCTCCCTCAAGATCTCAGTTTTCGAGAGTTGATCCAGGTAAATGATGTTCAGCTCTGTGCCTAGAGCATTTTCGTAGGCGTATGCTTGTAGTCCGTGATTCTTGCACTGTATGCGGAGTGTTAACGGGTATCGAAAATCGAACACAGTGCCCATCATACCTCCATGCGGCAGCGCAGCGGAGCCGCCATATCGACCGCCGACTTTGACAGTGTCTCCTCGCAGCCCTGAATATGACAGTGTCCGTACGAAAATCCAAGATTTTCTAGGACATAAGCATGCTGAGTGTCGGTGCGACCACCTCGACGGAGGCACTCCATGACCGATAGCTCCTGGACCGCCATGAAGCCGAAATCACGGAAGAAATCGTAGCCGCAAATGATGTGAGAGGCACACTGTAGCTCATAATTAATATTATAATCCAACTGCGTGCTTTGCGCTATGTTGACGTACCGTCACTGAGACTCGTGGCGAGCCATAAAGGTCAACCCCGTCCATTGTGCAAGTGGTGCCAGACAGCGGGCAAGTTCCGTACGTGCGGGTGGAAGCCCAGCTCTCCAAAACTTCCCGGTGCTCATGAGGCTGCCTATTATCCGGACGGAGGATCTCGAGGATGTCGACCCGCGCTAGCGGGATGTATGCGTGCTTGTGTTCGATGAAGTAGCCCCGTATTCCGTGTTGCTGACACTGGGACCAATGTTAGGCCCAGAACGGCTCTGATAGTACGTGTATTCATACCTTGTAAGGCCAGCGGCCGTGGCCGCTGAGTATTGGGTGAGGTTCGCATTCAACGAGGTGTGCCAAGCCGCCGCAGGCTGGGTGGTCGCACTCGACTTGCTTGTCCATTGTCTCGCTTGATCCGGTGCTGCAGTTCGTGCCGGACATTCTATAGAGGGCGTTCAAGTCCTCGGGTCGAGGAAGCGAAAGGAAGAGAACGGTTGACAGTTGCTCGGTGCTAGCCGATGCCTGCTGATCTTACTTGTTTGCATGAGGAGCAATTTTTTTTTCAGGTCATATTTGGCAACATGTGCTCTCTACTGGTATCAGAAACTCAAACATGTCACAGCTGCGGACGGTGGCCTCGTGGCATTCGTTTTACCGAAAACCCTGAATTAACGCCGATCGCTTCGAGGAGATTCAAGAACGGAGTTGACAGGACGTTCAAAACAAGGGTGGCAGCTGAGAAATTCTGTGGTGCTTATTCTGTGAGGGGATTGTCGAGTACTACTAACATGTTCGTCGCATTGACTCGGATTGACCTCCAACATCATGTCTCGTTTCAGACGATCTACGAACGACGCAGAAGCTGCCCGTAAGTTGTAAACTGAAGATACAACGCTTGTGTTTTCTGGCCTTCCAGTAATGCAATTCGAAGGTGGGGCGTTGGTCCGATTCCCGGCCTCGTGAGCAAAAGGCCCAGCCGATTACAGGTGATGAAAGCTCCGAATGGGGCCTCAGTCGTCCTAAGTAGCGTATCCAGTGCTGCTGATCCCCAAGCAGTGACCGTCTCGACCTCGAGTGTACGGGGAAACCTGTCACCTTCGAATCTGTGCACATACTGAGACCGATACCCATCTGTTCGGAGTGCAGGTCGTGTGATGCGCCATGTTTCCTCCAGCTCGGACCACGAAGGTCGATCGAGAATTGTCTCCAGCGCGTACCATGAAGGATTCTCCGTTCGCATGTGCCGTCGCCAGTACCCTGAGTTCTGGATGAACTGCTCGAATTGCTTTGAGAGGGGGTGACTTTTAGTGAGCTGCTGATCGTATAAGAGCTCGACTGACCAGCGATAAAGCATCGTTCGGCACCAGGAATGTGCATCGCTCTTTCATGCAACTCTGGTACACCATTTCTGCGCCGCGAACCCCCAATTCCATCATAACCTGCGCAGCGGCCGTACCCGTGATACCAGCACCGCAGACTTCCATATACAGGAGAAGGCTTTCAGCTTTGGTGGGCCACCAGACCCGTAGTACTTTGATAACCGCCGCTAGAACACGGGTGTGCACTGCGCGGCGAAACAGCCGGCAGATCCGAGCTGCTAGGCGTAGGTCGTCAAATGCGAGTAGTGTGACGATGTTCGTTGAGAGCTCGAGGGGAAGGTGATATACGGGGGATGACTGGTCATGCATGAGTACACACGATGGGGGAAAAATGAAGGCAACGAGTACGATGGCAGCGGCATTGGCCGACGGAGCGGCATTCTAGGAGCCGGGCATGAGATGACACAAACAGCGAGCTTCAATTTCTTGCGGTGTAGCACATATATAGCAAGCTCAGCGAAATGTGAAATTCGTATAGCGGGGGGTTCTGCATAGAAATTCATGTGATAACGGGGCGGAAACGAGGTGGGAACAGAGCATCTGACGCCAATGAGACAGAATTTTGCGGGATCATATTGTACATTTGGGAGGTGTCATGAGTATCATGAAGGATATTGAGTTGTGAGACTGGGCGAGCGAGAGTGACTAATCACGAGAGTCAAGAAACGCCTGGATTTCACTCATGGCATGGTCGAATGACGCGGCCGAAGCAGCTGTACCGTTGCGAATGTCGTCCAGCTTGCGATCGAGTGCAGCGTTGTCTTGCAGACAATCGTTCAAAAAGCGCCCCACCGTCTGGTGCACAATGGCGGGTTCCTGCGAACAGTATGTATCAGCCAAAAACGTAAAACTCTACTATGCTGAACGTGCCGGATTGTATGCAGCATTCACCATGAGCGCGAATGTGTCCACCGTCTCTACGACATCGGCTTCGGGTATGAGTGTGTACCACCAGCGTAGGAAAACCGCAGCATAATTAGTCAGCTCGCGATTTCCCCTGAGGGTGTGCCCACGTCCGAAAGCCTTGAGCTCGGTAGCAGGTGGTGGCTGAAGGGCTGGCAGTCTACGGCGGGACGGACCGGCCGTGAGCTCGGTGGAACGTAGTGGCTGAGCGCCTGCAAGGCTACGACGAGAGGGACCGGCCGTGAGCTTGGTGGTAGGTGGTGCCTGAACTACTGGACGTTGACGACGGGAGGGACCCGGCTCAGGTGCTTCGAGGACATTGACTTCGTCGTCCACAGGGTGGTCTTGCAGCCACTGTCGCTGTGAAAAGGTCATCATTGGAATCCCAAAGAAACCGTGACATGCTCACAAGACCGGGAAGGTCGTCCTTCATGCTGATGGCGAGCTACATTGCTTATCAGTTGGCGGAGTCGTAAGCGACACCGTGACGTGTACGCACTCGGTAGATATCGCTCATGTCGTGCTTCCCAAAAGGGCGCAGTTCACCTGCATCGGAACATTCGCGAAGCCACGCGACGTCCACAATGTATTTCGGGTTATGATCGAGGTCTGGGCTGCGTGTAATCGCGTGAAAGTTGTACGGTTCGAGTAGAAGCACAGTCGCATGCTGCATGGTAGGTGCGCAGACTAGCTCGAGCTCCTACGAGATGCAAGAGGCATCAGCTATACGTGCGCGGTGAGCATAGTGCTCAGGCGTACCTAGAGAGCGAATTCCAGCTCTCAACGCTCTGCTGCAGCAACGCCGCAATGCAAAGCGTAAATCTGTTGGAAAGCCAGGTCCGGACAGAAGCGATTGCGCGACATGAGTGGGCGAAGGATGTGAATGGATAATAGAGGGGAGAAGGGTAAGGGGATGAAAGGAGGCTCTGCGGCGTCGCTGCGCGGTTTTGTACCCGAGGTCAAAACGCCTCCAGAGGCTGAAAACCAATGGTCATCTGACCGACGGCAGGCACGTGTTACGACACGAATTTGTGGAGCTTATCAACGTCAGAAGCTTTGAAAAGAATGAAGTATATTGCAACGCAAAGGGCAGCGATGGGCCGAGAGAAAGTAGGGGAACAAGCCCACAGTTTACCACGGTAGCCAAAGATCCGCGCATCGTCGGACATTCCCTAAAGAGATAGTAAATTTAGAAATCCCTGTTCTGTTCCAAAGTTCTTAACCTGTGCACCCACCAGAAATTTTGCCCAGTTCCCCATTTGGGGCGGCTGACCAAATGCGGAAATGCCGGGCTGGGATCCGGCCACCCGTCACGCGGAAGTATTTTAGTCAGCACATGTTTGTCATTGTACAAAAGCACACTGTCCAACCAGAACGATCACCGAGCTAACGCAGACTCTCCGTTAGAATCCTGAAGCATGATTCCCACTGTGCTCAGCCCGGCAGCCTTCGACGGCCAGATGCTGTACTTCCGCTCGTGCCTGTTTACGGTGCTGAGTTAGATAACTCAGACCGGCGGCCAGAATCTACTCACTCATTAGTTGGCCACAGACGGCCTTCAGCAGTCAATTTGATGGCTTGCAGAAACGGAAATCTTTCGCGCGTGAACGCCTGCTCGATCGTGCGTGAAGCAAGACGTGCCCGTAAGCGACTGAACTCGCAGTCAGATCGCCATGTCAGATGATCAGGCACACATCGGACGTACTAGTTAGTGCCTATTGAGATCAGTCGGAGATTTGGATGCTTCGCTGCAGCCCACAACGTCCATTCAAACGAGGGAAGCTTCAGTTCAAGCTTCTCGAGCCGTGGTGTACAGTTCCATAGCGAGCCTGGAGCGTTTTGAAGATTGGCTTGCTGTATTTTTTAGCCGCAGGACTTCAAGAACGTGTCGACAACTTTTCCTTTCTCGTGCGACCAAGTAATCACGGTAAGGTTGTTGAACCTATTGTGCATCTGATTAGCTCTGGTCGAACTCCGGCGTGAGGCGGACTGTACCTGTACTTTGATATCCAGTCGATAAGCCAATACGGCGCAAAAGCCACATCGAGAGATGTGATGTACACAGGCCTGCACTCCTGAGTGGACATCAGGCCTTCCGGGCGCTGTACAAGCACATCCACCATGAGAGTAAGCTTGTCGAGACTCCGTAGCGTTCCAAGATACGTAAAATCGCAAGAAGCATGCTGATCACTCGATAACTCAAGATGCTTGAGGTACCCTGCATCCGCACTGGGTCGTAGACCTCGGACAACTCCTGCTGCCAGCCCGGCAACGGCGTGAGATAAGCGCGGCATCTGACTGAGGAGTCGCTCTTGATTTACGATGGGGACTGTATCCAGGAATTCCACGCGTTGGATATATGTACCACGAGTGGGCATCTGCCTGAGCATACTCTCCAGTTCGTCCACGTCGTACTGTGTGACAACGATATGCTTCAGAACCACTCGCTCAACGTACATCTGGGCCGCAATCAGAAAGGCGCATGCTACTACTGGACAACGTACCTTGAACTCGCGGCTGACAGAAAGCAAACTGCGAGCTGTATCTGGGCACATAGGTTGTGCATTCAGCATCCACAGGAGATGTTGACTGTTGGACCTCCGCTCTACTGCGAGTGCATAGGTCATGACCTTCAGCAGGATGTGGCTCCGTGTGTTGGCCGCTACGCAAGCTAGTGGTACAAAACTGGCATGTAAAGGCTTGATCGTCGGTGCTGCAGTTGCTAGCGCCCTGAGTACCGTGTCGTTGATGACATGAGACCGAAGTTCGTTCGACAGAGAGTCCATATGTTCATCAAGCACGGCGTCCGAAATCGGAGAAGCACACGTAACTCGTAAGTAAGTACTTGGCTTTGAGCTCAATAGTGTTTTGGCAACGTCGTAGAGGTAACTGCCAGTAATTAAACGGCCAGTGAGCTCCTCGAGAAAGACGGCCACTGTGACTTCTTCGAGGCTTGCGGAGTGGGCTAGTGCGTCTACAATAACTTGATAGACGGAGTAGTCCGGCTCCTGGACGAGTTTACTTCTGCTGATGAGTGATCCAGCGAAGGAAAATCGGGCCTATCTCGAACATTAACCGTCCGTGACCCGCAACCGTTCGGTTGACATACCAATCTTGACCATTGCACGATCCGCTCGCAAAGATAGTGCAGAATTTCGTTATGGTTCTGGTTCATTAGACGCTGTTGTGGGGCCATGGTGAGAGTGACCCGACGCGGATTGAGCAGACTGAGCGTTTGGCGTAGCCCGGTGGTCTGTGTGTCGGTCCAGATAGCCAGCGAGAATACAAACTCGTCCACGTTTGTCATCAGACGCGTGATCTGCTTGAGAGGGCAGCCATACTGAGTCTCAACGCGAAGTCTTCTCGTGTATGCGCCGTAGCTGGGGTTCCGCTTGAATGCCGCCGCCACCGCCGCAACTGTTACGCCAGAATCTAGCACCACGGTATGATAGAACAAAGGTGCTCCGATGCGAGCCCATGCCTTGCAGACCTGCAGGCACTGCACACTGGCATTTCTGCGCGGAAATGGCGAGACAATACTTGTCGAGGAGAACGACTCATCATCCACATGCAGGTACAGGGCTAGCACCTCGTGTATCAATTCTTCTGGCAAACGGAATGTGCTGTAGAGCCCGGTTAGAGTGGTTCAGAAAGGCCATGCTCGTTCATACCGAGCAGGCATGAGGAACTGTGTGTACGCGTGTGTGTGTGTCTATCTGGCTGACGTAGGAGAACGAGGCAGAAGATGGTCGCCCACCGAAGAACGTACACAACTGTCAAACTGCACCCCATCGCGACCGTTCCAGAAATGTCACACGAGCGGCCAGGTCTCGTGGAATCAGTCGGTCAGGTACAATCTGTACATACTCGGATCTGTGCGTGGCGCTCCCGGGGGTGGGGTTTTCTGGAACTGCCAATCTGTCATCCGTCTCGGCATAGACGAGCTACGCGAAAATCACTCGATTTAGATACAAGGTACATACGCGAAGCTCCGTGTACTATGCCCAACCGTCGCTGATATCTGGTCGCCTATCCAGGCAGGTCACAATATTGGAACGCGAGATAAACCCAATGCCTTCAACTCGGTGGTAGACGAGCATGCGCGCAAAACATATGGCACCAAGTCGACGGAAATGAAGCAAGCTCTGATGCAAGGCCGGCATGAGAGACTCCACGAGCTGTGCGCCAGTCTTGGCGATCTCTTCGAGGGTCCTCGGAATGTATTCCGCCCCCGCGTAATCCACTTCAATCGTCTCCACCAGCGGGAAAAGCTCTGCAAACACCCTCCACGTTTCGTTTGGATCTCCCCAGTCGATGAGCTGGGTGGGGTGCAGTGCCCAGAGACTGAGAGCCGTAACGTGAGAACCTATGGAAACGTGCTGGCGGGCCTGAAGTTCCGATGGTAGAGACCTGGTAACGAGTAGACCAAGCGTTTTCAAGTTCGGGCATGAGCGAAGAACCAGGTCGAGAAGATCACCCGCCTTGCTGCGACTGAATATGTCGACGGTCATGACTGCTGGACGATCTACATCGAGCAGCGTTACGCCGTCGTCGTATGATGACACTCCGATCGAGTGAAGAGCAGGGCAGAGGTGTCTGCAGTCGGTTTGGGCATCTCCTTTGAACCTGCGCGAGCACCGGAGACTTGGTTAACCAAAAAGGGCGTCGGTATGATCGCCCAGTCGGAATAAAACTCGTTGAGGCGAGGGAAGATCATCTCGCGGAACTCCATGGATACAACGTCGAGGTCCATGACGGCTCCAATGCGAAGAACGCGCAACATACTCATGTTGCGAAGACTCCGGCACAGTTGTTTTGGCAGCGTTGATCCAGGTGTGTCGACCCAGAAGGCGTCCAGACGGTTGACGCAGTTCGCCATGTTCTCGCTTTGTTCGAGTTGGGCGAGAATGGACGCTGCAGAGGTCGCAGTTACAGGTTGACATCTGCCGTGGACATCCCTGCGCAGGTCGACGGACTTGAGAAGTTCGGCGCTCGCTGCGTTAGCAACCTTCTCGGCAACTCTGCACGCAGCTGCGAGGT
>Ga0247815_10000822_pt1 | contig 23966 bp, 19 predicted proteins | sample UWRJL194509B1_FD_181014 | JGI IMG/M metagenome (GOLD analysis project Ga0247815, IMG submission 181014) | Plant litter microbial communities from Arlington Agricultural Research Station in Wisconsin, United States - UWRJ-L194-509B-1 | ecosystem: Environmental > Terrestrial > Plant litter >...
CGGACCACCCAGAACCCCTTGTCGCCGTCGTTGAGCCGGTCGCTCACGACGATGGCGTCACCGGTGATCCAGCGCCCGCTCGCCTCGACCATCTGGCCGTCCTGCACCTCGGTCGTGCCGGTCTGCGGCTTCGCGATGGCGGTGAGCTGCTCGACGGTCTCCGTGTCGCGGCTCACCACGGTGCCGTTGGTCACGCTGCGGGAGAGTTGCCACTGGCTCAAAAGGGCGAACGTCGCGGCGAGTGCCAGTGCGAACAGGAGTGCCGCGATCCAGCGGGGGCGACGTGCGACAGACCACATGGGGTGCTCAGTACTCCGGATCTCTCTTGCGTTCGGTCTGCTCGTCCGACTGGGACATCGCCTGTTCGATGAGGCGGTCGGTGGCGTCGGCCAGGTCGTCGGACTTCTCGACATCGACCTCGTCGACGTCGGTGTCTCCGTTCGGATCCGATTCCTGGCCCGCCGTCGCCGCCTCGACAAGCGCGATCGTCTCGTCGTTCATCGCATCGCGTCGCGGTGGTGCCGTGACGCGCTTCTTCCGGAACAGTATGGCGCCCACTCGCTCGGAGTTCGCCGCGAGCACTGGGCCGACGATCGACATGATGAGCACATAGAGACCGGCGAAGGGCGTGAGCCTGCTGTCGAGTCCTGCGGCGGTGGCGAGGGTCGCCAGGATCAGTGCGAACTCGCCCCGGTTCTGCAGCATGGCGCTCGCGTTGAAACCCTCGGCCGGGGTGAGCTTGTTGATCCAGGCGATGAGCTGTCCACCGGCGGTGTTGACCACCAGGGTGAGCACCACAGCGACGATCACCGGTATCCACACCTCGCCGAAGGTATTCGGGTTGAGCGCGAGGCCGAAGTTGAGGAAGAAGAACGCGCCGAAGACATCACGGAGCGGTAGCGCGAACTGTTCGATGCGTGTGCGGAACCTGGTCGCACCCAGCACGAGTCCGATCAGGAATGCGCCGATCGCATCCGACACCCCGAGGAGTTCGCCGATACCGCCGAAGGCCACTGCGAGGCCGAAGAACAGGATGGTGAACAGCTCGTCGTCGCGGGTGCGCACCATGCGCGAGACGAACTTGCCGCCGAACCGGGCCAGCGCGAACATCGCGACCAGGAAGGTGAACGAGATCGCGAGTTGCAGCACCACCTCCCAGAGCGAGGTCTCGCCGCCGAGCACCACGGAGACGATCGCCAGGTAGATGGCGATGTAGACGTCTTCGAGCACCATGATGCCGAGCACCACCGGGGTCTCGCGGTTGGCCAGACGTTTGAATTCGATGAGCAGTTTGGTGACGATCGCGCTCGACGAGGTCGCCGTCATTCCCGCGATGATCAGCGCCTCGCGAGTGCCCCACCCGACCCAGAGCCCGAATCCGAAGCCCACCGCCATATTGATGGCGATGCGCGTTCCGCCAGAGAGCAGCAGCGCCTTGACGTTGCCGTAGAACTCGTCCTGATCGAATTCGAGCCCGAGGCTGAACAGCAGGAAGATGAGGCCGAAGACCGCGATGAGTTCGACATCGGCCGGCTTGAAGCTCAGCGGGAACAGGTGGAAGTTCGGGCTCGCGATGAGCCCGACGAGCATGTAGATCGGGATGGCCGGCAGGCCGATACGTTTGCCGAGCCGCCCGAGAACATAGGCGATGAGGAAGAGGACGCCGAGGGTCAGGAGTTCTTGGCCCAGGTGCATCGCTACCCCTGAGGCGAGTCTGCTGTGGCCTTGTGAGCCATCTCACCCGTGCGGTAGAAGGTGAACGCCTTGGCGACCTTCTCGGGCGAGCCGGCGACGACGAGCGTGTCACCGGGGAAGACCTTGAAGTCGTCGGCGGGGGCGGGATTCGCCGAGTCGCCTCGCACGACCGCGACCACCGTGAGGCCGACGACGCCGGGGAGGCGAGATTGCCGAGCTGTTGCCCGGCGATGTGGTCGTCGTAGTCGACGGTGAACCAGTCGATCGACAGACCGGGGATCTGATCGAGCTTGTCGAGGCCCTCGGTGATGCGCGTGCCGCCGAGCAGTTCGGCGAGGGTGTGCGCCTCGTCTTCACTCAGTCGCAGCGAGACCTTGTTCGAGTCCGACCCGTCTTCCTCATCGGCGAACGTGATGAGGTCGCTGTGTCCCGAACGGTGCGTGATCACGCCGGCCTTGCCGCCGTCCGCGGTCACGAAGGTGTGCAGCACGCCGACACCGGGCAGTTTTACCCGACGGACATCGACCATGGTCACGCTCCTTCAACGATGGGCTGGAGTGTCCAGTCTATCGAGCGTGCGGATGACCTCGGCCGCCGTTCGCCGTGAGCGACCGCCGCCCGCGAGCGCGCCCCACGACTCAGGCGCGGGTGGGGACCGACTCGGCGATGCTCCAGCTGATCGTGCGCGCGTCGGAGTGCTGCACCGCGTAGCGCGGTCCGGTGAGCGTGAGCAGCCGACGCTCGGTGGCGGCACCCGGGATGGCGGTGTCCTCAGAAACACGGTCACTCACGATCGCTCCCCCGGTGCTCGCCTCGGTGCTCGCGGTCCGTGCGGATGCCGCGGCGTGCGAGCCGACCCACACCTCGACGCTGCCCGGCTCGACGATCCTGACCATCCTGGAATCGCTGAAGGCGAACCGGGTGGAGGGGATCGCGAACTCGACGCGAGTGCTCTCGCCGGCGGCCAACTCCACGCGCGCATAGCCGAGCAGTTGCACGACCGGACGCACGATGGACCCGACCACGTCGTGGCCGTAGACCTGCACGACATCCGCTCCGGCCACCGCGCCGGTGTTGGTCACGGTCACCGCGGCGCGGAAGGTCTCGCCCGCCCCGACCTGCGCATCGACCACGAGGTCGGAGTAGCCGAAGCTCGTGTACGACAGCCCGAACCCGAACGGCCGCACGGGCGTGGAATCGGCGGCGGTCACGTCGGAGTCGCCGCCGAGGATGGGGTGCAGGTAGGTGTATGGTTGCGCTCCGGCCGAGCGCGGCAGCGACAGGGGCAGACGACCGGACGGGTTCACCTGACCGGCAATCACATCCGCGATGGCCGCGCCGCCCGCCTCGCCCGGGAAGAACGACTGGATCACTGCGCCCGGCTTGGCGCCGACGCCGTCCAGCGCCCAGCCGATCGCGTATGGGCGCCCGGTGAGCAGCACGAGCACGACGGGGGTGCCGGTCGCGACGATCGCCTCGACCAGGCCGCGCTGCACGCCCGGCAACTCGAGCGATTCGGTGTCGTTGCCTTCGCCCACGGTGCCACGGCCGAACAGGCCGGCCTGGTCACCGACCACGACCACGGCGACATCCGATCCGCTCGCCAGCTCGACGGCCTCGGCGAATCCGGACTCGTCCTGGCCCTCGACGAGGCATCCCTCGGCGAACCCGACCTCCGCGCCGGCGAACTGCTCCCGCAGTGCGTCGAGCACGGTGGGGATCTCGATTCCGAGTGCGACCTCTGGATGATGCGCCAGCACGTGATTGGCGAACGAATAGCAGCCCTGCAGCGCTGCGGCACGGTCGGCGTTCGGACCGATCACCGCGATGCGTCGAGGGGCGGATGACAGCGGCTGGCTGTGTACGGGCAGCACGCCGTCGTTGCTGAGCAGCACCAGCGACTCCTGTGCCAGCCGACGCGCGATCGAGCGGTGCTCGGCGGAGTCCAGGTCGATCTCGGTCGGCGGCTCATCGTCGAACACCCCGTCGTCGAGCAGCCCCAGCTCTTCCTTCTGCGACAGGGCGCGCAGCACCGCCCGGTCGACGTACGCCTCGTCGAATGCTCCGGAGCGGATGCGGTCGGCGAGGGGAGACAGATACGCGTCACCGGTCGGAAGCTCGATGTCGATGCCCGCCTCGAGGGCGAGCGCCGCGGCCTCGCCGCGATCGGCCGCCACCGCGTGCATCACCTCGAGGAAGGCCACGGCAAAGTAGTCGGCGACGACGACGCCGTCGAATCCCAGTCGCTCGCGGAGTACATCGGTGAGGTAGGCGGCGCTGGATGCCATCGGCTGACCGTCGACATCGGCGTAGGAGTTCATCACCGAGCGCGCACCGCCCTCGACGATCGCCATCTCGAACGGAGGGAGGTAGACATCCGCTATCTCCCGCGGTCCGGCGTGTACCGGCGCGTGGTTGCGTCCCGCGCGAGACGCGGAGTACCCGAGGAAGTGCTTGAGGGTCGCGTGCACGCCGGCGTCCTGCAGCCCTCGCACGTAGGCCGTGCCCAGGGTTCCGACGACGTACGGGTCTTCGCTGATGCACTCGTCGACCCGACCCCAGCGCGGGTCCGTGATCACGTCGAGAACCGGGGCGAGTCCCTGGTGGATTCCGAGCGCCCGCATCGAGTCGCCGATCACCCTGCCCATGGACTGCACGAGTTCGGGATCGAAGGCTGCTCCCCAGGCGAGCGGCGTCGGGAAGGTCGCCGCCTTCCAGGCCGCAAGACCGGTGAGGCACTCCTCGTGCACGAGCGCGGGGATGCCGAGACGCGTCTCGCGCTTGAGGCGCCGCTGTTCGTTCCACAGCCAGGCCGCGCGCTCGACCGGATCGACCGGTCGAGTGCCGTACACCCGGGTGAAGTGGCCGATTCCGTTGCGCGTGACCTCGGAGAGGTCGCCGGCCGGCTTCTGCCCCGCCGCCATCTCGCCCTGCATGGGCGCGACGACGCCGTTCTGGTCGAGCCAGTAGCCCACCAGCTGGGCGAGTTTCTCTTCGAGGGTCATGCGGGCGTGCAAAGCGCGCACCCGTTCGGAGACAGGGGGCATCGCGGGGATGACGTCACTCATGAATCGGTTCTTTCCTGTTGCAGACCGGGGTGACCGGTCATCCCTTGACGGCGCCGGTGAGACCACCGACGATGCGTCGCTCGAAGATGGTGAAGAAGATGAGAGCGGGGATCATCGACAGGGACGTGAAGGCGAGCACTCGGGCGGTATCGACCGAGTATTGCGACGAGAACGCCTGCACACCGAGCGGCAGGGTGTAGTTGGCCTGGTCGCTCAGAATGAACAGCGGGAGGATGTAGCTGTTCCAGCTACCGATGAAGGCCAGGATCCCGACAGTCACCACACCCGGCACCGCGAGCGGCACGACCATGCGGAAGAAGAAGCCGAGGCGACTCGCCCCGTCGATCGAGGCTGCCTCCTCGATCTCGTCGGGGATCGCCTTGAGGAACGGCACCAGGATGATGACCGTCGTCGGCAACGCGAACGCGATCTGCGGCAGGATGACGCCGGCCAGGTTGTTCACCAGCCCGAGGTCTTTCACCAGGATGTAGAGCGGGGTGATGGCGACCGTGATGGGGAACATCAGACCCGCGGCGAACAGCGAGTAGATCGCGCCGCGCCCGCGGAAGCTGTACCGGGCGAGCACGAAGCTCACCATCAGCCCGAGCACGACCACTCCGATCGTCGTGGCGAGCCCGGCGATCGCGGAGTTGCCGAACTGCTGCCAGAAGGTCGGACTCTTCAGCACGTCGGCATAGTTGCCGAACTGCCACTGCAACGGGAATCCGGCCGGATCGACCGTGATCTCCGAGTTCGTGCGGAACCCGCCGAGCACGATGTACAGCACCGGCGCGATGCTCACCGACACGAAGAGCAGCGCGATGAAGTACGTGATCGGGTGGCCCCAGTTGATCGGGACCCGCTGGCCGTTCGCGTCTCGTCGGCGTCGGTCCGTCGACTTCGGCAGACGGTATGTCGTCGTCGACATCACTTGTGTCCTTCGGTGAGAGCGCCAGCCGTGTCGCGACGCAACACGAAGCGCTGGTAGATGAGAGCGATGGTGAGCGAGATGATGAAGATCACGACGGCCACCGCGTTGCCGTAGCCGTAGTTACCCGCGTTGCGCCCCTGGCCGACCATGTAGGTCGCCATCGTGGACGTACCGGCAGTCGACGCCACGTATTGACCCCAGATGATGTAGACGAGGTCGAAGAGTTGCAGCGATCCGATGATCGAGAGGAAGGCCCAGATCCGGATGGTCGGTCCGAGCAGCGGAAGCGTGATCCGGCGCTGGATCTGCCAGTACGAGGCGCCGTCGATCGCCGCTGCCTCGAACAGTTCCTCGGGAATGCTCTGCAGCCCCGCGAGGAAGAGGATGACCGCGAACCCGATGTACTTCCACGAGATGATCAGCATCAGCGACCAGATCGCGACGTTCGGGTCGGAGAGCCAGTCGGTCTTCAGCGCGCCGAGCCCGAGGTTCTCGAGCAGGCCGTTGACCGCGCCGTTGGTCTGGAGCATGAGGCTCCAGCCGGTGCCGACGATGACCTCGGAGATCACGTACGGCACGAAGATCAGCACCCGGATGATCGAGCGCCCGCGGATCTTCTGATTGAGCAGCAGCGCGAGCACGATAGCCAGTGGGCCCTGGAGTACCAGTGAGAGCACCAGGATGACCGCGTTGTGCGCGAGCACCTCGTGGAAGGCCTTGTCGGCGAAGATCAGCGCGTAGTTGCCGAAGCCGACGAAGTCGGTGGGGACGCCGTAGCCCTTCCAGCGGTAGAAGCCGTAGTAGGCCGCGAGTCCCACCGGAAGGATGACGAACGTGAGGAAGACGATGATGGCGGGACCACTGAGCACCGCGATCTCGAATCGCTGGCCCCAGCGCTTCGAGCGCCGGACGGGTCGCACGCCGGCCGGGGGCGACACGCGACGCGTGCCACCCCCAGCCACCGAGAGGCCCTCAGGCGACCGCTGTTCCGCCAGCGTCTTTTCGCCTAGGGAGTTGGTCATGTCGAGCGCTATCCCTTAGCCGCGGCTTCTTTGACACCCTTGAGGATGTCGCTGGCGCTGCCCTTGCCTGCGAGCAGGTCGACCACACCGGTGTTGAGGGCGTTTCCGACGTTCTGGCCGTAGTTGGTGTCGAGGTACTGCGACACGTAGGGAGCGTCCTGGTAGGCGGCGATGACCGACTTGAGGTAGCTCTCCGTGACGATCGCCTGCGCCGCCGTGTTCACGGGCGGAGCGTTGAAGGCCTTGTAGTACTCCTCCTGCACCGGCTGGGTGACGATGTAGTTCAGGAACTCACCACACGCCTCCTTGGGAGCCTTCGCGGAGCACGAGTATCCGTCGACGCCACCCATGATCGCGGCCGGGTCACCCTTGCCACCGGCGACCGTCGGGAACGGGAACCAGCCGAGGTCGGGCAGCGGCTTCTTGTCGGGGGTCAGCGAGGCGATCACTCCGGGATCCCATGCGCCCATGAGCTCCATGGCCGCCTTGTGGTTGGCGATCAGGCCGGCAGAACTGCCCGCGCCCTGCTGAGCCGAGGTGGTGAGGAAGCCGGGGTTGAACGGCTCGGTCTTGTTGAGTGCTGCGACATCTTCGCCGGCCTTGACCCAGCACGGGTCGTCGAACTTCAACGTCGCGGCCGCCTCGTTGAGGGTCTTCTCGCTGCAGGCGCGCAGGGCGAAGTTGTAGAACCAGTGCGCGGCGGGCCAGGCGTCCTTGGCACCCACGGCGATGGGGGCGATGCCCGCTGCCTTGAGCTTGTCGACAGCGCCGTTCAGCTCCTCGATCGTCTTCGGGGTGTCGGCGATGCCGGCCTGAGCGAAGAGATCTTTGCTGTAGTAGATGCCTTCCGGAAGCACGTCGACCGGCATCGCGTAGGTCTTGCCGTCGATCTGCTCGGCGGAGAAGGCGCCCTTTCCGACGGCCGACTTGGTGTCGGAGGTGATGAGATCGTCGATGGCGAGCACCTGGCCCGCTTCGACCATCGCCTTCATCTTTCCGCCACCGCGCTGCAGGAAGATGTCGGGCGCACTGCCGGAGTTCAGTGCGGTCTGGAGCTTGCCGTCCAGATCTTCGTTCTGAATCGACTGCACCTTGATGGTGATGTTCTTGTGGGTCTTCTCGAAGTCGGCGACCGTCTTCTTCCAGAACGCCTGTCCGGGTCCGGTGGTCGAGTTCTGCCACATGGTCATCGTGACTTTGCCGTCGCTCGAGGAGCCGCCGCCGCCGGCCGAGCAACCGGTGGCGAGTAGGACAGTGCCCAGGCCAAGGGCGAGAACGGTCGCGCCCCGCAATTTCCGCTTCATTGTGGAGTCTCCTTCTGTCGTCATTGACGTGACGACAGAGTGCCGTCGTTATGTACGGTGCCAGCAGTTCCGAGTGTTGTCAAACGTTATCGATAACGTTTTACATATCGATGTCGATATCGTTATCGAACTCGCAGAATCGCCCGAAGTTCGGCCCATCGGTCATGTATGGTTCGATCGTGAGCACCTCGATGGACGTTGTACCGCCCCAGCGGGCGACGATCAACGACGTCGCGCGGGCAGCCGGTGTGTCGGTTGCCACGGTCTCGAAGGTGATCAACGGACGCTACGGCGTCGCCCCCGCCACATTCACCCGGGTCATGGGCGTGGTGTCCGAGCTCGGCTACGAGAGTTCACTCGTGGCGAGCAGTCTGCGCCGAAGCCGAACGAACGTGATCGGCATCCTCGTGGCCGAATTCGAACCGTTCTCCACCGAGTTGCTGAAGGCCATCGCCGCCGCGGCCTACGGCTCGGGCTACGAGTTGCTCGCCTACTCGGGGCCGATCGCCGACGAGAGTCGGGTGGGATGGGAGCTTCGCTCGCTCTCGCGCCTGGCCGGAACCCTCATCGACGGCGCGATCATCGTGACCCCCACCGTGCTGCTCAACTCCTCCTCGATTCCGGTGGTCGCGATCGACCCGCACACCGGCCACGGCGGACCATCGACCATCGGCTCCGACAATGTCGCGGGCGCCAAGATCGCCACCGAGCATCTGATCTCGCTCGGACACCGCAGGATCGCGCACATCCGGGGGCGCACAGACCTCGAATCGGCCAACCTCCGCGAGACCGGGTACCGCGAGTCGCTTGCCGAGCACGGCATCCCGTTCGATCCCACCCTCGTGCGCGACGGCAACTACCGCGCCCCGCAGACGGATGACGCGGCTCGCGAACTGCTCAGTCGGGCAGACCGCCCGACGGCCATCTTCGCGGCCAACGACCTCTCCGCCATCCGCGTGCTCGACATCGCAGCGGAACTCGGCATCCGGGTTCCGGAGGAGCTGTCGGTCATCGGCTTCGACAACATCCCCGAGGCCGCTGCCAGCACCCCGCAACTCACCACCGTGGCGCAGCCGCTGAAGGAGATGGGCGCTCAGGCCCTCGAGATGCTGCTCGAACTGCTGCGCGGCGACGACACGGTGCACCACGTGCACCTGCCGGCCGAGCTCATCGTGCGGGCCAGCACCGGCCCCGCTCCGCGCGACTGACAGCTCCTCCATGCGCACGATCTCGCCGAGGACGGGGACCACCGAACCGCCGTCGACTCGGCTGCGAACGACGATTGTCACCGTGACGGACCGCTCGGGCTCCCCACTCCCCTCGACGTCGGTCACCGTGTCACAGACCCGGCACGCATTCGCCTTCGGCAACATCGGCTTCGATTTCGTGCCGCCGGCGACCGACGCCGCACTGGAGTCGAGCGAGCGCGATCGCCTCACCGAGCTGGGCGAGCTCTATACCGCGGTGTTCAACACGGCGACGCTGCCGTTCTACTGGGGCGATTTCGAACCGCGGCGCGGACAGCCGCACACCGAGCGCCTCCTGACCGCCGCCCGCTGGTTCGCCGAGCGGGGCGTCGCCGTGAAGGGCCACCCGCTCGTCTGGCACACCGTGCAGCCGCCGTGGCTACTCGACCTCGGTCTCGATGAGATCGAGGCACAGTTGCGCGCCCGCATCCGACGGGAGGTCACCGACTTCCGCGGCGTGATCGACAGCTGGGATGCGATCAACGAGGTCGTGATCATGCCGGTGTTCGACAACGGCGCGAACGGCATCACTCCGCTCGCCCGTGCGCGCGGACGTATCCCGATGATCCGGATGGCCTTCGATGAGGCACGCGCGGCAAACCCTTCCGCCACCCTGCTGCTCAACGACTTCGATCTGTCCAGCGCCTACGAGTGTCTGATCGAGGGAGTGCTGGAGGCCGGCATCCGGATCGACGCGATCGGGCTGCAGACCCACATGCACCAGGGCTATTGGGGCGAGGAGGTCATGCTCGCGATGGTCGATCGGATTGCGCGCTACGGCATCCCGCTGCACCTCACCGAGACCTCGCTGGTGTCGGGTGACCTGATGCCACCGCACATCCGCGACCTGAACGACTACCAGGTCGACTCCTGGCCGAGCACACCGGAAGGCGAGGCACGCCAGGCCGACGAGGTCGAGCGGCACTACCGTTCGCTCGTCGCGCACCCCGCCGTCGAGGCGATCACCTATTGGGGACTGACCGACCGTGGCGCGTGGCTCGGGGCTCCGATCGGGCTGGTGCGCGCCGATGGATCGCCCAAGCCGGCCTATGACGCGCTGAAGGCCCTCATCGCCGAGGAGTGGTGGCTCGCCCCCACGACGGCGATCACCGACGGGGACGGTCGCCTGCGCGTCGAGGGCTTCGCCGGCGAGTACCTGATCGCGGTCGACGGGGTCAGTCGGCCGGTCCCCCTCGACGGCACAGCCTCGGTAACCGTCGCGTTCTGACCGCTACTTCGGCGCGCTGATGTCGGGCGCCTCGAGACGAACCCGGTCGGCGGACTCGTCGTCCGGCTCGAGCTGACTGTCGCGCTCGGCCTGCACGCGCTTGAGGTAGTTGTTGGTCTCCCGCTCCACCTTCTCGGCGTCCCAGCCGAGCTCCTCGCCCATCAGTCGAGCGGCGACGGGTGCCGCGGAGACACCCCGGTCCCAGGCCTCGATCGAGATCCGGGTGCGGCGAGCGAGCACGTCTTCGAGATGCAGCGCTCCCTCGAAACGGGCCGCGTAGACCACCTCGGCCTCGAGGTAGTCGTCGGCGCCGGGAAGCGGCTCGCCGAGCGAGGGGGTCTCGCGGATGAGGTCGAGCAACTCGTCGGTCAGCACGCCATAGCGATTGAGCAGGTGCTCGATCCGGACCTTGTGCACACCGAAGGCCCGCGCGATCTTGGCGCGCTTGTTCCACGCGGCCTGGTAGCCCTCGGCCCCGAGCAGCGCGATGTCTGCGGTGACGCTCTTCGGGATCTTGCCGTCGAGCGCGTCGACGGCGGCGTCGATCGCATCCTTCGCCATGATGCGGTAGGTCGTCCACTTGCCGCCCGCGATCACAACCAGCCCGGGAACGCTGTGCGCGACCAGGTGTTCGCGCGACAGCTTGGAGGTCTGGTCGGACTCCCCGGCGAGCAGCGGGCGCAGACCCGCGTAGACGCCCTCGACGTCGTCGCGCGTGAGCGGCACGGAGAGCACCTCGTTCACGTGCTCGAGGATGTAGTCGATGTCGGCAGCCGTGGCAGCCGGATGTGCCTTGTCGAGATTCCAGTCGGTATCGGTGGTGCCGACCAGCCAATGGCGCCCCCACGGGATCACGAACAGCACGCTCTTCTCGGTGCGCAGGATGAGGCCGGTCTTCGACTGGAACCTGTCACGGGGCACGACCAGATGCACGCCTTTGGAGGCCCGCACCTTGAACTGGCCGCGCTCTCCCACCATCGACTGGGTGTCATCCGTCCACACGCCGGTGGCGTTCACCACCTGCTTGGCGCGGATGTCGAAGCGCTCACCGGTCTCCAGGTCGTGGGCGTGCACGCCGACGACGCGCTCTCCCACCTTGATGAATCCCTCGACCCTCACCCGAGATGCCACGTGTGCGCCGTAGAACGAGGCGGTGCGCGCCAGGGTGGAGACGTAGCGCGCGTCGTCGACCTGAGCGTCGTAGTAGGTGATGCCGCCGATCATCGAGTCGTTCGCCAGGCTCGGCGCCGCCTTCATGACCTGCGTCTTGGTGAGGTGGCGGTGGTGCGGCACGCCGGGTGGGCGCCCGCCGGAGTAACTGAAGATGTCGTACAGCAGCATCCCGGCACCGATGTAGACCCGCTCGAACACGCGCTTCTTGAGCGGGTAGAGGAAGCGCACCGGCTTCACGAGGTGCGGGGCGAGCCGCTGCAGCAGCAGCCCGCGCTCGATCAGCGCCTCGCGCACCAGACGGAAGTCGAGCTGTTCCAGATAGCGGATGCCGCCGTGCACGAGCTTGGACGACCGGCTCGAGGTGCCACTGGCCCAGTCCCGCGCCTCGACCATGCCCACCCGAAGGCCGCGAGTGACGGCGTCGAGCGCTGCTCCGGTGCCGACGATGCCGCCACCGATGACGAGGATGTCCACCTCTCTGGCCTGCAGCGACGCGATTGCCGCCGCGCGCTCCTCCGGTCCGAGCTTCGACGACCTGGTGACGGATTTCTGCGTGGCCATGCTGCCTTCCGAAAGAAGAGAGGGGCGAGGAGTGTGGGGCTGCTACTTGGTGTACGGGGCGATCACGACGTCGACCCGCTGGAACTCCTTGAGGTCGGAGTACCCCGTGGTCGCCATCGACCGGCGCAGCGCGCCGACCAGGTTCACGGTGCCGTCGGCGACCGTCGAGGGGCCGTAGAGGATCTGCTCGAGCGGGGCGAGCGAACCGACCTCGACGCGGTTGCCGCGCGGGAGTTCGGAGTGGTGGGCCTCCGTGCCCCAGTGGTAACCGCCACCGGGAGCCTCGGTCGCCCGGGCCAGCGTGGATCCGAGCATGACGGCATCCGCCCCCACCGAGAAGGCCTTGGCGATGTCGCCGCTGGTGCCGAGGCCGCCGTCGGCGATGACGTGCACGTAGCGGCCGCCAGACTCGTCCATGTAGTCGCGGCGCGCGCCGGCGACATCCGCCACCGCGGTCGCCATCGGAGCGTGGATGCCGAGGCTCGCGCGCGTCGTCGATGCGGCACCCCCGCCGAACCCGACCAGCACACCGGCCGCGCCGGTACGCATCAGGTGCAGAGCGGGCGTGTAGCCGGATGCTCCGCCCACGATCACCGGAACGTCGAGCTCGTAGATGAACTTCTTGAGGTTGAGCGGCTCCTGGTTCTTGGAGACGTGCTCGGCGCTCACCGTGGTGCCGCGGATGACGAACAGGTCCACGCCGGCGGCGACGACGGTCTCGTAGAGTTCCTGCGTGCGCTGCGGGGAGAGGGCACCGGCGACGGTCACGCCTGCGGCGCGGATCTCGGCGAGGCGGGCGGTGACCAGTTCGGGCTTGATCGGCTCGGAGTAGATGGCCTGCATACGCTGCGTCGCCTGGTCGGCGGGCAGCGAGCGGATCTCGTCGAGCAGCGGCTGCGGGTCTTCGTACCGCGTCCACAGTCCTTCGAGGTCGAGAACACCCAGGCCGCCCAGCTCACCCATACGGATGGCGGTGGCCGGCGAGACGACCGAGTCCATCGGCGCGGCCAGGATCGGGATGCGGAACTGGTACGCGTCGATGCTCCAGCTGACAGAGACGTCTTGCGGGTCACGGGTGCGGCGGTTCGGCACGATCGCGATGTCGTCGAATGCGTAGGCCCGACGAGCGCGCTTGGCGCGCCCAATTTCGATGTCACTCACTCGATCTAGCCTACCCGCGGGCGCGGCACACCCCGCCCCGGCGCCGCTACCTCGTGTAGTTGGGTGCCTCGACGGTCATCTGGATGTCGTGCGGGTGCGACTCCTTGAGCCCGGCGGCGGTGATCCGCACGAACTTGCCCTTCTGCTTCAGCTCCGCGATGGTGCGCGCGCCGGTGTAGAACATCGACTGGCGCAGGCCACCGAGCAGCTGGTACGAGACGGCGGAGAGCGGGCCGCGGTACGGCACCTGGCCCTCGATGCCCTCGGGGATCAGCTTGTCGTCGGAGGGCACGTCGGCCTGGAAGTAGCGGTCCTTCGAGTACGACGTGCGCTCTCCGCGGCTCTGCAGCGCGCCGAGCGAGCCCATGCCGCGGTACTTCTTGAACTGCTTGCCGTTGACCAGTACGAGGTCGCCGGGGCTCTCGGCACAACCGGCCAGCAGCGACCCGAGCATCACGGTGTCCGCACCGGCGACCAGCGCCTTGGCGATGTCGCCCGAGTACTGCAGCCCACCGTCGGCGATCACCGGGATGCCGGTCTCGCGTGCAGCGAGGGAGGCCTCGTAGACGGCGGTGACCTGCGGCACCCCGACCCCCGCCACCACGCGGGTGGTGCAGATCGAGCCGGGGCCGACGCCCACCTTGATCGCGTCTGCGCCGGCATCCACCAGCGCCTGGGCGCCCTCGCGGGTAGCGACGTTGCCGCCGATGACGTCGACGTGACTGGCGACCGGGTCGCTCTTGAGGCGGCGGATCATGTCGATGACGCCACGGGAGTCACCGTTGGCCGTGTCGACGACGAGGGCGTCGACGCCCGCGTCGATGAGGGCCATGGCGCGCTCCCAGCCGTCGCCGAAGAAACCGATGGCCGCTCCGACGCGCAGACGACCGTTGTCGTCCTTGGTGGCGTTCGGATACTTCTCGGACTTGTCGAAGTCCTTCACGGTGATGAGTCCGCGCAGCTTGCCGTCGCGGTCGATCAGGGGCAGCTTCTCGATCTTGTGCTGCGCGAAGATGGCGACCGCGTCATCCGGGTCGATCCCTTCGGGGGCGGTGATGAGCGGCGATCGCGTCATCACGTCGCGCACGTAGGTGGTGGCCTTCTCGAACGGCGAGACGAAGCGCATGTCGCGGTTGGTGATGATGCCGACGAGCTTTCCGTCGGGTTCCACCACGGGCAGGCCCGAGACACGGAACTGGCCGCACAGGGCGTCGACCTCGGCAACGGTCGCGTCGGGAGACGTGGTGACCGGGTTCGTGATCATGCCGGACTCGCTGCGCTTGACCAGATCGACCTGCTCGGCCTGATCGGCGATGGAGAGGTTGCGGTGCAGAACGCCGAACCCGCCCTGGCGTGCCATGGCGATAGCCATGCGTGACTCGGTGACCGTGTCCATCGCCGCGGAGAGGAGGGGTGCGGCCACGGTGATGCGACGGCTGAGACGAGCCGTGGTGTCCGCCTCGCTCGGGATGACATCGGTGTGGCCCGGCAGGAGCATCACGTCGTCGTAGGTGAGTCCGATGAAACCGAAGGGATCCGGCTGGTCCATTAATTCCCCAAAATTCTCAAGAGGCGGCGTGCGAAAAGGACCGGATTGCGGCTCTGAACTCCGGTACTCGATCTTAACCGTTTCGCCCGCTGGCTATTCCACTGTGCATAATTGCCCGAGACCGAACGGTGTCCTTCGTGAAACACGGGGGACACAATCGATCTATAGCGTCAATGCAGACGGAGCGACCATCGCTGCCTTCTCGACTCCCCCTGGTTCCCGGAGGTCCCCATGGTGAAAGCGCTCAGAGCTAGGCCCGCCCTGTTGCGGGTCGTTCTCGCGCTCCTTGCGTTCGCACTCGCTGCGGCCGTATTCATGTTCGCAACGCCCTCGGCCAACGCCGCGCCGAACGCCGGCTCAGTGCCGGCGGCCGACACGACGCCCGCGCCCGCGGACTCGCCCCAGAGCATCGGCATCTGGGTCCGCGTCGCGGCCGACAAGAGCAACGTGCCGAACGCCTCGGTGAAGGTGACCGGCAAGGGTGTCTCCCTGACCGTGGTCACCGCCGCTGACGGCAAGATCGTCGTTCCGCTCGCCAAGCCTGGCACCTTCACCATCGAGCTCGACGCGGCGTCATTGCCCGAGGGACTCAAGGTGCTCGGTGACAACCCGCGCGAGGTGACGGTGAGCACCGGAAACCAGGGTGTGCCCGGGTACTTCCTGCTCGGCACAGGCGACAACGTGCCCGCACCGTCCGCGACGGCGAGTCCCGGCGCGGGGTCGAGCGACTCCGGCAGCAAATCGAGCGACTCTCTCGCCGACCGCGTGCTGCCCCGCATCGCCACCGGCCTCATCTTCGGCCTGCTGATCGCGCTGGCCTCGATCGGTGTATCGCTCATCTACGGCACGACGGGCCTCAACAACTTCGCACACGGTGAGCTGGTGACCTTCGGGGCGCTGACCGGCTACGTCGTCTCGGGCGTGCTGCACATGCCGGGCTGGCTCGGCATCGCCTCGGCACTGGTGCTCGGTGGGGTGTTCGGTTACATCCAAGACCTGGGACTGTGGCAACCGCTACGCAAGAAGGGCATCGGGCTGATCCCGCTGATGATCGTCAGCATCGGCCTGTCGCTCGCCCTGCGCTACATCTTCCAGTTCATCTTCGGACCGGATCTGTTGATCACCCCGAACAACCAGACCGCGGTGCTGAATATCGGCCCCATCCACCTCCGCGGCACGGACATCAGCAGCCCGATCATCTGCATCGTGGTGCTGTTGCTGGTGGCGTTCGCGCTGCTGCGCACCCGCATCGGCAAGGCGACTCGCGCGGTGGCCGACAACCGGTCTCTCGCCGCTGCGACCGGCATCAACGTCGAGCGGGTCATCCGCATCGTCTGGGTCGCCGGCGGCGCGCTGGCCGGTCTCTCCGGTGCCCTGATCGGGTACTACCAGCCGGTCAGCTGGCAGACCGGTGCGAGCATCCTGCTGCTGATCTTCGCCTCGGTCACCCTGGGTGGTCTCGGCACCGCCTTCGGAGCACTGGTCGGCTCGCTGGTGATCGGACTCATCGTCGATCTCTCGCAGGCGTTCGGGGTGCCGTCGAACATGAAGTTCGTCGCGGCACTGCTCGTGATGATCATCATCCTCATCTTCAGACCACAGGGCATCCTGGGTCGCAAGGACCGGATCGGTTAAGGGGCCACTCATGGACTGGAATTTCATCCCCCTGGCCTTCGGCCAGATCGTCTCTCCGCTCACCATCGGCTACGCGCTGGCGGCTCTCGGCCTCGCCGTACACTTCGGATTCACCGGCCTGCTCAACTTCGGCCAGGCCGGCTTCATGGCGGTGGGCGGGTACTTCTTCGCCATCACCACCGTGAAGTTCGACTGGCCGCTGTGGTCGGCGCTGATCGCCTGTGTGGTGGGTGCGGTTCTCTTCGCACTGCTGCTCGGTATCCCGACCCTCCGCCTCCGAGCGGACTACCTGAGCATCGTCACGATCGCGGCGGCGGAGATCGTGCGCTACACGGTCAAGACGCCGGCGATCAGCAAGTTCACCGGCGGCTCCGACGGCATCAACGGCGCCGGTCGTGACTTCTACGCGATGAACCCGATCCCCGAGGGGCAGTACGGCTTCGGGGTGCTGACCTACAACAACAACCAGCTGTTCTCGATCATCGTCGGCTGGGCCGTGGTGCTCATCGCGGCGCTGTTGGTGTGGCAGCTCATGCGCAGCCCGTGGGGTCGCGTCATCAAGGGCATCCGCGAAGACGAGGATGCCGTGCGCAGCCTCGGCAAGAACGTCACCTGGTACAAGATGCAGTCTCTGATCCTGGGTGGCGTGCTCGCCGCGATCGGTACCGTGTTGATCATCATCCCGACGTCGCTGCAGCCCGACAACTACGGCACGCAGACGACGTTCTTCCTGTACACGATCGTGCTGCTCGGCGGTGCGACCACGGTGTTCGGCCCGATTCTCGGGTCGGTCATCTTCTGGATCGTGCTCAACCTGGCCGACGGCGTGCTCAGCATCCTGGTGCTCAACCACCTGGTGCCGATCACCTCGATCCAGCAGGGCCCCATCCGTTTCATCATCGTCGGGATCGCGCTCATGATCCTCGTGATCTTCCGCCCCCAGGGCATACTCGGCAAGAAGAGGGAGGCGCAGTTCAGTGAGTGACACCACCGAAAGAGTCCAGTTGCAAATCGGGGAGCCAGAGCCCGGTGTGCGCAAGGTCGACCCCATCCTGATCGCCGACAAGGTGCGCCGCACCTTCGGCGGTGTCAATGCGGTCGACGTCGCGCACGTCGAGATCCCCCGCAACGCGATCACGGCGCTCATCGGCCCCAACGGCGCCGGCAAGACGACCTTCTTCAACCTCCTCACCGGCTTCGACAAGCCCGATGCAGGAACCTGGTCGCTCGACGGCAAGAGCCTCGCCGGCGTGCCGGCGTACAAGGTGGCTCGCCGCGGCATGGTGCGCACCTTCCAGCTGACGAAGGCGCTGAACCTGCTCACCGTCCTCGAGAACATGCGCCTCGGCGCGGGCCACCAGGGCGGCGAGCACTTCCTCGAGGCGCTCATCTCGCCCATGTGGAAGAAGCGTGAGGAGGACATCACCGCTCAGGCGATGGAGCTGCTGGCCCGCTTCAAGCTCGACACCAAGGCCGACGATTATGCGGCGAGCCTGTCCGGCGGCCAGCGCAAGCTGCTCGAGATGGCCCGCGCGCTGATGAGCGAGCCCGAACTGGTGATGCTCGACGAGCCGATGGCCGGCGTCAACCCGGCGTTGACCCAGTCGCTGCTCGGTCACATCCTCAATCTCAAGAAGGAGGGCATGACCGTGCTCTTCGTCGAGCACGACATGCACATGGTGCAGACCATCGCCGACTGGGTGATCGTCATGGCCGAGGGCAAGATCGTTGCCGAAGGATATCCGGATGTCGTCATGCGCGACCAGGCCGTGATCGACGCCTATCTCGGCGCGCACCACGACACCGACCTCGGCAGCCTCACCGGCCAGCTAGACGTCGCGAAGGACATCGGAGACACGCACCTCGCGGCGGAGATCGCCGAAGAGATCGCAGAAGAGGAGGCGACCGATGGCAAGCGATGACATCGTTCTGCAGACCAAGGACCTGGTTGCCGGCTACCTGCCCGGCGTCAACATCCTCAACGGCTGCAACGTGCACGTCGGGCGCGGCGAACTGGTCGGCATCATCGGACCGAACGGCGCGGGCAAGTCGACCCTGTTGAAGGCGATCTTCGGCCAGGTCGGCATCCGCAGCGGCTCGATCATCCTCGGCGGTGAGGAGATCACCGGGCTCAAGGCCGACAAGCTGGTCACCAAGGGCGTCGGCATGGTGCCGCAGAACAACAACGTCTTCCCGAGCCTCACCATCGAGGAGAACCTCGAGATGGGCGTCTACCAGAAGCCGAAGATCTACCGCGAGCGCATCGACTTCGTCACCAATCTCTTCCCCGAGCTCGGCAAGCGCCTCAAGCAGCGCGCGGGTTCGCTCTCGGGCGGTGAGCGTCAGATGGTGGCGATGTCTCGCGCGCTGATGATGGATCCGTCGGTGCTGCTACTCGACGAGCCGAGCGCCGGTCTCTCTCCCGTCCGACAGGACGAGACCTTCATCAACGTGGCGCAGATCAACCGCGCCGGCGTCTCCGTGATGATCGTGGAGCAGAACGCCCGTCGTGCGCTGCAGATCTGCGACCGCGGCTACGTGCTCGACCAGGGTCGCGACGCATACAGCGGCACTGGGCGCACGCTGATGAACGACCCGAAGGTGATCGAGCTCTACCTCGGCACCCTGGCGACCGACCACACCGCGACGACCTCGACCCCGACGGTCGGCGGCTAGCGCCTGGTTGCGGCAACGAGAAAGGCCCGGGGCGCATGCCCCGGGCCTTTCTCGTCCCCTGCAGCCAACAGGATGCGGACCGCGACACGCCCGAACCGGTCCTGTTGACGAATGATTCGGCGAGCTGAGCCTGTCAACGGACGGTTGCGCTGGGGGGGCTGGCCGGCGAACGGGCGTGCCGGTGAGCGGAGGTCGCGTCGGGCGCGCGAAAAGGCCCCGGTCGGAACATCCGACCGGGGCCCCTCTCAGCAGTCTGGAACCTACTTGAGCAGGTCGCCGAACTCCTTGGTCTCGTACTCGGTCTTGTTTCCGGTGACGTACTTGTAGATGGAGATGTACGCCTGCGACGGGTCACCGTTCTTGTCGAACGAGACCGGCCCGGAGATGCCGTCGTAGTTGGCCTTCTTGCCGTCGTTGATCAGATCCGCACACTCGGAGAAGGTCGTGCACTTCGTGCCGTCCTTCGATACCGAGATGAGGTTCTTCTGCAGGTCGGGACCGGTCGTGCCCTTGGCCTGCAGCGCGGCGAGTGCCAGGAGCACCGTCGCGTCATAGGACTCGGGTGCGTAGCTGAAGACGGTCAACTTCTTGTTGCCCTCCTTCTTCACCAGTGCCTGGAGCTTCGACTGGAACTCCTCCGACGCGTTGACACCGGGGTTGGTGAACTGCGCACCGGCGATGTCGACGTCCTTGTAGTCCTCGGTGATGACGCCGTAGTTGCCGTCGGTGCCGTAGAACTTCTTGAAGTCGAAGTTGTTCTTCTTGAGCTCCGGCACGATCGCCTTGATCTGGTCGAACGAGATCACGATGAGGGCGTCGGGGTTCGTGGAGAGAACCTGGGTGACCTCGGACGAGAAGCTCGTGCCGTTCGGGTCGTACGGCACGTTCTGGCCGACGGTCGCGCCGCCCGCTTCGAGGGCTTCCTTGACGTTGTCGTCGAGACCCTGGCCATAGGAGTCGTTCTGGTACAGGATCGACACGTTGGTCGCGCCGTCCTTGAGTACCTTCTGGCCGAGCACGCGGCCCTGCAGCACGTCCGACGGAGCGGTGCGGAAGAAGTATCCGTCGTCGGCGTAGGTCGAGAACGTCGGCGAGGTGTTCGCCGGCGAGATCTGAACGACCTGCGCCTTGGTCACCTGGTCGATGAACGACAGCGAGACGCTGGACGAGGCGGCGCCGATGATGGCCGAGACCTTGTCCGCCAGCAGCGCGGTGGCCGAGTCGGTGGCGATGTTGGTCGAGGTGTCACCGGAGTCCTTGTCGGTGACCGAGACCTTGATGCCCTTCTTGGCGTTGTTGATCTCCTCAGCTGCGAGGTGAACGCCGGCGAACTCGGGCGGGCCGAGGACCGCGAGGGTACCGGTCTGCGGAAGGATCGTTCCGATCTTCAGCGACAAGTCCTTGCTGTCGGACGTGTCACCGGATCCGGACGCGCATCCGCTCAGGACGAGCGCGGTGGCGCCGAGGACGGCCAGGCCAGCCAGCGCGCCCTTGACGGACTTCGAGCGCGAGGCCGAGGTGGCCTTAGCGAATGCTCTCATTGTGCTCCTTGATTATGGAATGTGTTCACAACACAGCGGTGCCCGGGGGCCACGCCTTTGTCACAAGCTATTGCCCGCACGGTGCAGGCACAATACGACCGTGTTACAGCCCTGTAACACGGGCTAATCGTTACTTTCCGTTACCCGAGCGGGTGGCCTGGGGCGCGCTCGGCGCTCACTCCGTGGCGGCGCCGATCCGAGCGAAGCGGTTCTCCCCGTCGTAGCGGTATACGCCGTAGTGCGCCGGATGGGGGTCGCCATCGGCGTCGAAGGAGATCGCTCCGGTGAGACCGTCGTAGTCGACATCTCGCTGTGATTGCAGCACGCTGAGGCATTCCGCGTAGCTGGTGCACTTGATGCCCCGCGCCGATGCTCCCGGCAGCGCGTCGGCGATGGCAACGCCGGAGTCGCTTCCTGCGGCCTGTGCCGCGATCGCCGCGAGCAGGGTCGCGTCGTAGGCCTCAGCGGCGTAGAGCGTGCTCACGATGGCCGGGTCGACGGTCTTCAGCGTCGCGGTGAAGGCGGCGCCGGCGTCGATACCCTCGAGCAGACCGTTGGCGTTCTGCAGCGTGCCGTTGGGCAGTGCCTGCGAGTAGTCGGCGAGGTTGGCGCTGGTGAGCCAGAGCTTGTCGTGCCCGAGCCCCGCCGTGGTGAGGGCGGTGATAGCGGCCTTGTTCTGATCCATCACGGCGAACGTACTGACCAGCACCACGGCATCCGGGGTCGCCTTCGCAACGGAGGAGGCGATGGCGGCGAAGTCGGTCGTCGCCGTGCTGAACGGCTGCGACGACACCAGACCGCCGCCATGCTCGAGAAGCCCGGCGGCCAGGGAGGAACGGATGTCGCGGCCCGTCGCATCGTCGAGGTAGACGATCGCCACCCTCGCCGGCGCTCCCCCGTCACTGGCAGCCTTGGCCGACGCCGCGGCCGTCAGGAGCGAGGCGAGCACGGCGCCCTGGTCGGCAGCGCTGGGTACGGTGCGGAAGAAGTAGCCGCCGCGAAGGCTGGAGAGGCGTACCGAGGTCGCCGCGGGACTGATCAAGGGGATGCGTGCGGCGAGGGCCTTCGGGTAGAGCCGCTCGGCCAGCACCGACGAGGTGGGTCCGATGACGACATCCGCCCCCTTCGCTTGCAGAGCCGCGAACGAGCTCTCGATCGTCGTGGTCGTCACGTCGCCCGAATCGGCGTGGATGACCTCCACGGGCTTTCCCAGCACCCCGCCGGCGGCGTTGATGGCGGCGATGGCGGCGTTCACTCCGTCTGCCTGTGCCGGCCCGAGGTACGACGCGGCACCCGTCGTCGGGAACAGCGTTCCGACACGCAGCACCCCGTCGCCCGCGGGCGCCATCTCCGTCGCCGGCGCCGTCGCTGTGGCAGAGGGCTGGGTCGGTCGCGGCTGCGGCTCGGCGGCAGTGCATCCGACGAGCGCCAACACGAGCGACCCGACGAGCAGGCCCGTGGTGAGCCGGGCGCGTCGTGGCAGCATGGGCGTCCTTCGGGTGCGGGCTGGCGGGGTCTGGGTTGGGCGGTATTCTGGCGGGCTGATCCGACCCTAGCCGCGGGTCAGACGGGCGGCGGCACGACGCGGCGAGCGCTCCGGCCCGCCCGCACCAGGTCGATCGAGAGCAGTGCCAGCGCGAACCAGACCAGCGCGAAGCCCACCCAGCGCACGGCGGTGATCTCCTCGTGCAGCAGCACCGCGCCGAGCGCGAACTGCAGCAGCGGTGTCAGGTACTGCACGAAGCCGATGGTCACCAGCGGTAGGCGACGGGATGCGGCGGCGAACAGCAGCAGCGGGATGGCGGTGGCCACCCCGACGCCGATGAGCAGCAGGAGGTTCGCGGTGCCGGCCATGCCGAAGGTGAGTCCGGCGGTGGCACCGACGATGACGAGTTGGACGATGGCCACCGGGGTGAGCCAGGCGGTTTCGAGAATGAGGCCGCTGAGGGCATCCACCCGCGGTCCGACGCGCTTCTTGATCAGCCCGTACAGGCCGAAGGAGAAGGCGAGGCTCAGCGCGATCCAGGGGAAGGCGCCGTAGTTGATCGCGATCACCAGCACAGCCACCGCGCTGATGCCGACCGCCGTCCACTGCAGGGGCCGCAACCGCTCGCGGAGGAAGAAGACGCCAAGCAACACCGTGACGATCGGGTTGATGAAGTAGCCGAGCGAGGTTTCGATCACATGGCCGGTGACCGTTCCGTAGACGAAGACCTGCCAGTTGATGTAGATGAAGACCGCCGCGAGGGCCATGGTGCCGAGCAGTCGCGGCTGCCGCACGATCGCGATCAGCGCCGGCCACGACCTCGTGACCGTCACCAGCAGCGCGCAGAAGACCAGCGAGAAGACGATGCGCCAGCCGACGATCTCGAAGGCGCCGGTGGGGGCGAGCAGCAGGAAGTAGACGGGGAGGAAGCCCCAGAGGAGATACGCCGCGATCGCGAAGACGACGCCGGATCTGGTCGCGGTGCGCGGCGAGACGGGCGTGGAGGTCATCCGTCGAATCTAGCGGTGCTGCGGTCGACGGGACGCGCGAGGCGGGAGGCCCAGGGCAGAAACGCCGGCGAACGACGAAGGCCCACCGGCGAACCGGTGGGCCTTCGTGTGAAGCGGGTGACGCGGGTGTTAGCCGACGACCGCGAGCACGTCGCGAGCCGACAGCACGAGGAAGTCGTCGCCGCCGTACTTGACCTCGGTTCCGCCGTACTTCGAGTAGATGATCTTGTCGCCCACGGCGATGTCGAGCGGAACGCGGTTGCCGTTGTCGTCGATACGACCGGGGCCCACTGCGACGACCTCGCCCTCCTGGGGCTTCTCCTTCGCGGTATCGGGGATGACCAGACCGGAAGCGGTGGTCTGCTCGGCCTCGACCTGCCGGATGACAATGCGATCTTCGAGCGGCTTGATGCTAACCGACACGGTTGACCTCTTCTTTCTGAACTTCACGGTGTTCATGACACAGTCTTGGGTTAGCACACTCACTACGAGAGTGCCAGAAACCACTGTACGGCGTGCGCTAGCACTCGTGCAAGGCGAGTGCCAGCCTCAGCCTGGCCTTGCTACGGTTGCCCGATGGATTCCACCGAGCTCGTCGAGCTGCTCTCGTCGGAGAGTCTCACCCTGCTCGACTCGCTGCCCCGGTGGAAGGCCACGGATGACGTGCTCGCCTCGGTCA
>Ga0247815_10000823_pt1 | contig 23960 bp, 25 predicted proteins | sample UWRJL194509B1_FD_181014 | JGI IMG/M metagenome (GOLD analysis project Ga0247815, IMG submission 181014) | Plant litter microbial communities from Arlington Agricultural Research Station in Wisconsin, United States - UWRJ-L194-509B-1 | ecosystem: Environmental > Terrestrial > Plant litter >...
CGTAATTGCCGACAATGAGCGCGCCGCCAAACCCAAAGGCCGACCACTACCTCGCTCAGCTTGAGACCGCTCTTGTTTCTGGTCAATGGACTTCCAACGCGCCTGCGAAGGCGATTGGAGGAGCCCCGTTGAGCTGGGCAGAGCTCTTTCGGAAATTCCGCAAGCACTGTCCGACCGCTGGTGGTGCGCCGCTGTTTCTACTTCTATCCCAAGTCCATTGTACTGACTCTGCGCGTACAGTCAATGCAGAACTTGCAGCGACGCTCCATGCAATGGCGCTGCTCGGTGTGCGAAGTTCGGTGGGTAGCGAGCTCGAGGCGGATGACCGTACAGTCGACGGCGACCTGCGCTTCAACGACGAATGTATACTTCCCAACGAGGCGAGGGATGAAGCACGGGCGCTGTACGACAAGCTTGATACAGTCACAGACAAGTCTGAGGTCAGTCTGCCTTGCCGATGCGAGGATTCACAGTAACTCACATCCGCGGCGTTCGCTTGCACACAGTCCGTTCGTTGCACGCTCGGCTACTTTGCCTATGCTCTCGGCGAGCCAGAGAAAGCGCTCGAGCTACTGAAACACGTTCAGCTCAAGGAGACCGACACCCGGTCCCAATGGGCTCTTGTCGAGCGCGTCAGATCGCTGGCGCTACTTGGTGAGTACCGCGCGTCGTTTGACAGTTCGATTCATTGGATTCTGACACGCACGCACACAAAATGCTTATTCACTCTCGATGGTTAGGCATGGTGAAAGAAAGGCTCGCGCTCCCAGATTCTATCGACTACTACAAAGCAGCGATCTCTGCACTTTCACCGCCCTCTCCGACGAACCAGAACCCTGCGAATGAGCTTGCACGATGGGGAGAACGTGCTCTCTGGCGTGCATGCGCTCTTACTGCACTCAATCGTCGGCCGTTCGATGAGCTCATGGACCTGCTGCGCTCCTATGTGACGCATAGCGCACGCTGGCCCGCACCATTCCGTTCACGCCATCGTGCGACGCTCCTGAGGTTGCACCTCCACCTCTTGACGGCTCATCCGCCACCAAGCCCCATCAGCCAACGATCCGGTCGGTTGGCCTGGCTGCACGAGTCGCGCAATACCGTTGGCGAGCTGAGGATGGTTCTCACCGGGAGCACCAAGTTCCCGGCGTCGGGCACGCGGAATGCGGCTGTCGAGGCATTTGTGGACGCGTGCGTCAGAATCTGGGAAGTCAGCGGTGCGCAGGGCGATCAATCCGACTGGGTCATCGACGTGAGTAACGACTTGAACGATCGTCAATGTATTGACCCTCCTTCAGATCTTGTATTGGTCGATGCGTTACACGTTCAACTCAACTCGCGTTCTGCGACATCTCTCCAGACTACTGGCCGCATCGGGCGACATCCCACTCTCGAAGCGTGTCCTCACCCTCTACATTAAACTCATGCAACATGCACGCAAAGCGAGTGACATGAGCCGACACGATGATACCAACGGCACGACTAACGGAGACACCATGCCTGCATTGACCGAAGACGGCTCAGATTCCGACGCCGTTTGGCTGCACAGTGTAGTTCAAGGAATTCGCATGCTCTGCCGGACTGGCAACGCTGAGGACGCGGCACCGTTCATCCCACTGCTCGACGAGGTCCTCCGTAGATGTCACTTACCTGAGGCACAAATGCAGGAGGCGCGCAACGCGGCAAACCTTGCAACCGCGGTTTGGAACTTCGTTATGGCCGTTAACTGTGAGTTGTTTTGTTCTTGGTCGCACGGGATGCTGACACACTTGAGCTCAGCGTACTCAGACGAATCGCGGAAGAAGTACTTCTTTAATGCGCATGCATCGTTGCACGACCTCGCTGGTCCATCGGCTGCGTACCATCGCGCACTTCTGCTATCTCTTGAAGGCGCTGCTCGCCGTCCTGAGGCTATCGCCGCCGCCCGGGATGCTGTTGAGGGTGCACCTCGCGAGATCCGCGGATGGCATCTCCTTGCCTTGCTCCTGGCCGCGGACGGCGAATATAACGCAGCGCGGGATATCTTAGAGATTGGTGCCGCACCAGCGGAGACTGGAGCTGCAAGCGTCGCAGAGCCTATTGCCACTGCGTCGATCGACGTACTACAGGGCTGGAACGAAGAGTGGACGGGGTGGCCGCAAGCGGATCAAGAAGACTGGGCAAAACATGACGAGAGGGAAGATGCGCTGCAGTTGAGGATGACCCAGGTCGCGATCATCGAGGTGGTTCTTGGCCCTGAAGGCGCGAGCAAGCGTTGGTTGGAGGTCTTCACATGGTGGTCTCGTACGCGCCTTCTTCTTCTTTCTACGCGTCATGCTCACATCGTCTGCAGAGGTTTTTCCGGTTGAGACGACCAGCTCGCACCAAACACCAGAGATACCAGCTCTCGCGCTGACGCGCACCATGACACCACCAACGGAAGCCGACGAGTCGCAACCTGACGGACTGAGTGCACTTAGCCGACCCGCCATCCAGCTCATTCCACCTAGCCCTAACGAAGTCGAATCATCAAATGACTTCCTTTCCCCAACCAACGAGAAGAGCTCAGAGAAGCGTGACCGCCATCGGAATCAGGACGATGAGGGCGATAAGGACAAGCTGATGACCAAGATGCGTGAGCAGGTCGTCAAGGGCCGCGAACGCATCGACACTATCTCCAAAAAGATCGTCGTCGGCGTTGCTCGTGGTCGCTCGAATTCCACCAGCGAGCGCCAGCGTCGTGCCAGCGGATCGTCAGCTCTCGACTTCTCGCTTGTCCTGAGCCGCACAAACTCGTACCAAGCGAGCTCTATCCACAGCCGCGGACAGGTGCAGGTTCAGCAAGGCGCCAGGAGTGCCAGCCCTCAACTTGGTTCGCCGTATGGCACCATTGTTCGGAGACGCAGCCCGAGTCCACCTCCTCCACCGCCGCCACCAGCTCCGAGTGCAGAAAAGGAGAAGGCAAAAGGGCGGGAGAAGCGCGAGCGCAGGTTGAGGAGCGAGCTTTGGTTGATGAGTGCGGCTTCCTTCAGAAGGCAGGGCAGGTTCGAGCACGCGCGTGGAGCAATTCAATACGCGGAGGCGTGCGATGCTGGTAATGCCAACGTGTTTACTCAGGTGAGAGTTCTTAGCTACGTTCTGGATAGCGCGAGTTAACGTGTTCTTCAGCTCGGTCTGTTGCATGCGGCGCAACGCAGCCCTGTCCTCGCCGGACAAGCTCTCGACAAGGCGCTTATGCTAGATCCCGACAATGTCCAAGCACTCACTCATCGCGCAAGGCTCTACCTCGAGGCTGGCGAGGTCGATCTCGCGGAGGGAATAGTGACCGGTCTCGTCTCTGGACCAGGTTGGTCGACTGCAGAAGCTTGGTTTGTCCGTGCCCAAGCGGCAGGCCAGCAGGGACGGCGCAAAGAGCAGAGACAGTGGCTTGAGCATGCGCTGTTTCTGTGTGAGGGAAGGAGTGTGCGCAATGTCGGGGACGCTTTGGGGTGGTGTTTGTGAGCTTGGTTTTGATGTCAGGATTCTCTTTACACAGTACTCGCACGCTGCTACAGCGATAATATATCGGAGCGCGACGCTTCTGAATAATTGAGCAGATGTTATCATCAAGTAGTGAATCCCTGCGTGGGTTGTCTTTGACGAGCCAACGGCCTATTATGAGCACTGCCAACAAGCTCCAATTTTTTTTAGAGCCAAAGTGCTGGACAGAAACCGACCTGAACATTTACTCCGGTGGTCAATCAATCAATATGATTATAAATAGCGATATATATCCTGCTGAGATGTCAACGACTGGTGTTATGTTGGTGGGGCTCTCCTCCACTGGCTGAAAGGCCAACAAATGTCGTGGCTACTCCCTGCTCGCACTCAAAGCCCTGCAGCCGTCCGTAGCTTGCTGTAAACTGGCGTGCCGAGCCCTGTCGCCGGGTCCCATCCACTCAGCGCCTCGAAGCCGTCAGTTCCGCATCCCGGGTTGCTTCCACTCGTCACATCCGTGAATGCGTCCTTGTTTGCATACAACCATGGGTTGAGGAACCCGAGTGTCGGCTTGCCCGCCGCGAGCAGCTCATCGTTGATGAGTGCAATAATACTTGCGATGACGGGCGTGCTCGCGCTTGTGCCTCCGACCGGGTTCCACATGTTGTTGGCAACGACGGGGAAATTGACACCTGAAGCAGATATGTCGGGGAACCCACGTCCAGTGCTGTTGTACAGTTCAGAGTATTTGCCGGACAGCTGGTCGATGTAGCCAGAGACGGCGGAAGATTGGTAGTCGGGCCGCTGGAAGTAATTGGAGAAACCGCCACTGGAGAACGAGGCAACTGTCTCGGGGTCAAAGCCTTTGGTTGCGCCAACGGAGGTGACGCTGCAAGCGTGTGAGTATCGTGAACTTGTGGCAAGGGGGAGACCAGGCACGCACTAAGGACATCCCGACGGGAACAGCGGCGCAAAGCTCGTGCACTGTCCATCTCCAACACCAGAGTCACCCGACGAGAACAATACGCTCACGCCGCGTGCACCGAGTTGCATGAACTGCTCGCACATCTCGCGCGCAAGATCCTCGCCCACTTCCGCCTCGTTCATCCCGTACGACGTCGACACGACCTGCGGCGGGTTCTCCATCTCCAGCAACGACGACACAATGTCGACAAAGCCGTTCGAGTTTTCGCCCGTGTCGCCGACAGAGAGGAACGTAATAGGGACGGTGTGGCCGGCGATGCCGACGGAGTATTGGATGTCGAGGCTCTAAAGATAGTGAATGAGAGCGGTGTATCACGGAGAGCCAATGAAACGTACCGCTTCGGTACCGGCAGGCTGGTCTTGAGGGTTCTGGCCGCCGTGCATCAGTTGCGTCTCAAAGCTAGTTGTGTTGGCCATGTCAGGACGGAGGTGGCCCAAGAAACTGCTGAGATCCTCATGGTTGGCATACTGTTCAATGAAGCCAGTGACTGCATCATCGTTAGCAACAATGATTACGCGGGTCTGGTGTGTAGCTTACTATGCAGAGACGCAAGCCCGTTTCCACCGGTCAGAGGGATGCCATACATCTCCGCGAGACACTCTGGAGTCATCCAGTCGTTGCAGAAGTCTTGCAACCGCTTGGCCTTGCCGGAGGCACGGAGCTTGCCAATATTGCCATAGTTTTCAATGAACGCAGTCAGGTTTGCTGACGTGCCCGTGGCGAACTGACCCGGGTCGACGAATTGTGGTCGGACAACGAAGCTGCGGCCGTGCAATCAGCGCATGAGACGGTAACGTGGCAGTGGTTGCAACGTACTCGGTAGTTGGCTCTACTAGAAGTAAATGGTCGTCGAGGTCCTCGGGGAGCGAGTATGACAGCGTGCGCATCGCAGAGAAGGCGCCGCTCTCGTGGTCGTACCGATCGTACTGCGCCTCGAGCAGATCATCGGCCTGCGAGACAGGGATGGAGAAGGACAAAATGTCTCCAGCGGCGCTCGCGGATTTGGCGGTAATGTTGTGCTCGGCCAACCATTCGGTGACGGCGGTTGTAGACGCTTCGACTGGACGGACCAAGGCCTCAAGCTGTATATCCGTAAATAGTTATTCTCAAGATAGACAAGCATGAGACTGACCTCTGCCTTTGAAAGGTGTTTGCGGTAGTCCGCATGGCTCGGGTCTGAGATCTCGCGCATGCGTTGCTCGAGGCCGGAGCGGTCGCCTTTCTTGAGGTGGACCTTGAGGTTCAGCATCTCGGTCGTCGGTGCGAACGTCTTAGTGCTCTTCTTGAACGAGTGCGGAGCCTCCTTACGCTGACGACGAAGACGCATCTTGCGCTGCTTCGGGCTGCCAGGGTTCGGAGGGGAGGCAGTGGGTTCGGCATCCGGGATGGGTGTGTCGGTACTGGATGGCGTAGCGTCTGGCAACGGCATTGGCAGGTCTGGCAAGCTGCCACCAACACCTGGGCCGGGGCCAATGCCAACGTCTGGATTGGGACGGTCTTGGTCACGATCGTGGCCGTGACCCCAGCCGCCCCATCGCCAGCGGCCGCGGAAACCCTCGTCGTCGCCGTGGCGTCGCGCGGCGACACCCCGACCAACGGATGAGAGTGCAACCACAGCAAGAGCAAGAGCTTGAGAAGCAGCGACCATATTTCACTGGAGTGTAGGCTGAAGTAGAAATCGAGGTTGACGAAAGATATAACGATAAACGAGTAAAGTGTGCGCGCTGGGAGCTGGTCGACAGCAGCGCAAACGAAAGAGATAGATAGAAGACACGAAGCCGCTACCGCGCAATAAAAGAACGCGAGAAGACGGCGACGCTAGAGTCGATGCAATGGAGAGTGTGAGAGAGGAGGGAGAGGTGTGCCAAGGAGTGTCGACGGCGATGCATGATCACTCTGATCTTGCAAGCGTGCGGCTTCGCGACCGCACCGCGTTTCCTGGCCCTCCTGATCGGTCCCGCGCGTGACAGGTTGTTCGCAGCAGTATATTTCAATGCAAATGGTAGTCATAGTATAGCAAATTGATATACAGGTTAATTGTTGGACAGCGCTGGAACGCGTTGACAACATCTCCGACAGTACTGGTCTTCAAACACGCTTCCCCTCTCGCAGCACCCACGCAAGAAGAGAGGTCGACAGGTCACCGCTTACTATAGTTCAAGGGTTTTGTCGGGGTGGCACTGCTAGTGCTGACTGTTTGTTCGGCAGGTGGGGATCAGTTGCCGCGCACTGTCTGCCACGCCGCGCCAGTGACGTTGAACGACGCCAACCGCTGGCGTCGCGTGGCCGAGAGGCGGCGGTAGGTACAAGTGCGACCCTTTGGTTTGAGCGTCGAGGGTTTTAACGGCAACGATCTAATGTTGTAAAATGAGGCTGCGCGGATGGCGGATGCAGCACGCAGACCGCACGGCGCCGGCCATGTGGCGAGATCATCGCCAGCTGCGGTTGTGTACTGGCGGAGAACGTGCGGCGCGAATGGCCGATACGCACATTCGAGGGGACAGGTGAGTTGGATGGGCAGTGATCGGCAACGGAGACTAGAATGGTCGAGGTTGGAGCAGACGGCGAGTGACAGCCCAAGTAGGCAGTTGAACAGGCAGTGAGGAGCCAAGACAGAGAAGAAGACTGGTTGGAAGGTATCGGTCCCAGCGTCGGAGACATTGGTGGCAGAGCAGAGTGGCGGGAGAATGAAGAGCCCATTTGAAACCAGCATTTGGATGAGAGACAACAAAACAAGTAGCCCTGAAGCAAGCAAGCATTAGCACAACAGTTAAATAGAGGATGTGCGGGACAAGAGGTGAGATAGCGTGGGTTGAGGAGAAGACGGTCGGAGTTGGTGGTGCAAGGCCAGCTTCTCTGACTTTGCCGATTCGCCCGCCGGTGCGCAACTGCTAGGCGCGGATGCCGACCGCGACTTCGACCTCATACCCGAATTCTCACGGACTGAACGACGTGCCTGAAGAAGGCCAGGTGACTCCTAGTCACGGTGGCCAGGTCCGCACAGGCCACGAGTACGATCTCCTGCCAACGCCGTCTGCGCCTCACCCGCACTCGTTACCGCCCGCCCCAGCACCGTCAAAGCGTGCGCGGCCAATGAGTATGCCCCCGCAGTCAGCCCATTCGCCTGCTGCTATGGCACATATCTCTGGCAGCAATGGCAATACAACCACAAGCACCAGTTCGTCATCGCGTCGTGCAGACAATGCCTCGCGTGGTGACTCGGCCCCGCGCAAGTCCAGCAGCAGGATAGTCGGCGAATACAACCTTGGAAAGACTCTCGGCGCTGGTTCTATGGGCAAGGTCAAGCTGGCACATCATATATCTACTGGCGAGCGCGTATGTATATTCTTACTTGTAGGCTGCCTTGTGTCCTGACGAAACTCGCGTCCTCCTAGCTTGCTGTCAAGATCGTGCCAAGACCCTCTACCTCGGCATCAGTGTCAGCGGGCGGTACCACTCCAGAGGCTCATGCGAAGCAAGTTGCAAAGGATGCCTCGAAAGAAATTCGCTCTGTGCGCGAGGCCTCGCTGTCCATGCTCTTGCACCACCCCTACATCTGCGGCATGCGCGACTTTATCGTCCAGCCGCACAACTACTTCATGGTCATGGACTACGTCAACGGCGGCCAGCTTCTCGACTACATCATCTCCCACGGCCGTCTCCGTGAGCGCGTCGCCCGCAAGTTTGCCCGCCAAATCGCCTCTGCCCTCGACTACTGCCACCGAAACAACGTCGTCCACCGCGATCTCAAGATCGAGAACATCCTCATATCAGCCAACGGAAACATCAAGCTCATTGATTTCGGTCTTTCAAACCTTTACAATCCTGCAGCGAACCTTCAAACCTTCTGTGGCTCGCTTTATTTTGCCGCGCCAGAGCTGCTTAACGCTAGGGCATATACGGGTCCAGAGGTCGACGTATGGAGCTTCGGCGTCGTCCTCTACGTCCTAGTCTGTGGAAAGGTGCCATTCGACGATCAGAGCATGCCTGCCTTGCACGCCAAGATCAAGCGTGGAGTCGTCGAGTACCCCGTCTGGCTCAGCGCAGACTGCAAAGCCCTCCTCGCCCGCATTCTCGTCACCAATCCAACTCTGCGCGCGACCATGCACGAGGTCACACGTCACCCCTGGATGCTGCGAGGTTTCGATGGCCCTCAATCTGTCCATTTCCCTAAGCGCACGCCGTTGCGCGTCGAGGAGCTTGACCCCATGGTCATTCGCGGCATGACAGGCTTCGAGTTTGGCAGCGAGAAGGAAATTACGCGCAAGCTCATCCACGTCCTCGAGTCTGAACCGTATCAACGCATCCTGCGCCGTGGTGAGAGTTCGTCGTCCATGCTTAGCCCAGCCTCCGACTCCGAGTCGCCGAAGAAGGCAAGAAGGATGTCTGGCTTCAGTTTCTACACCAAGAAGCTCTTCCCCATTGGAAGAAGCAGCAGCCCGTCGCCAGGAGGCATGGGCAACGGCTCCCTACAGGGCGCTGGCTCCTCATCGTCCATCTTCGAGCCCTCGTCCTCGCTGGCCAATGCCCTCGACATTGACGCGACGCGCGGGTTCCACCCGCTCATTTCGATCTATTACCTTGTTCGGGAGAAACAGGAGCGTGAGCGCATCTACGGCCATGCGGTCTTCGCCAGCTCGAAGATGAGCCTGGAGGAGGCCGAGCAGGAGAAAGAGCGGCAGCGCGCACTGGAGCCTATCGCCATCCCAGATACTTCGCGCATACACAATGGCATCGAAGCTGTACCGTCCGTCCGTCTTGGTGCCCCTGCGTCGCCCGCCGTACCATCGCCTCGCCCGAAAGCGCCGGACGATGCGCTAGTGATCACAGGCTTGCAGCCGACCCCGCCCCTGCCGACCCGCGTGAACCACGGCACCATCGGCCACGGTGTCGGCCCGCCTAGCTCGATCCGGGCGCCGCCCGCGTCGACCCATCGGCGCAGCCAGTCACTGTCGCAGCGAGCGGGAGCGGCGGCACCGTGGGCTCCGCAGCCACAGATGGGCGAGCTTGGCGAGGTGGACATGCCGGTGCCGCCGCCGCGCACGGCAAGTGCGGCTGTGACGACGTTTGCAGACCGCGGCCAAGGCGAGCTGCCCAGGACGAACACGGTTGACTCGACAGCGAGCGGGCGGGGCTCGACGCTGATGCGGCGATTCGGTAGCATGCTGGACGGGCGAGCAGAGAGGCGGCGCACGAGTTTGATGATTCCGCGTACGAGCATCGACGAGAACCGGCAGAAGGATAGCGAGAAGCAGCAGGCCCAGCAGACGCAGCAGATACAGCAGCAGAAGGAGGCGACCGACGACGAGTCGGCGATGCTGGCGACGAGCAGGAGCATGCCGATTCCGCGCTCGGGCAACCTGCACAAGCGTGCAGCGACTGGCGTCGATGGGCAGCAGGCAGCCAAGACACGACACGAGCGTCGCAGCAGCATGGGTCCGGCGCTCGGGTTGTTTGCGGCGAACACGATCGGCAGACGGTGGAGAGGGGACCATCGCAGCGGTGCTGAGGATGGCGGGTTCAGTGGGCCAGAACAGTCGGACACGACGGACGAGGAGCCTCTTGAGCAGTCGGATAAGGACTTTAAGCCGTTGTTCATGAAGGGTTTGTTCAGGTTTGTAGCTTTGTTTGTCGGCGCATCATACTGCTTGCTGACCCTCGTCTAGCGTCCAGACGACGTCGACAAAGTCGCCAGCGGTGCTTCATTCAGACCTCCGCCGCGTCCTTGACCGCATGCAGATTCAGCATCGCGACATCAAGGGCGGCTTTGAGTGCCTCTACGCTCCATCCATCGACCTCACAACCGTCGCCCCAGGATCTCCCATGCACGCTCAACAGGCATCGACAAACGACCAGCACTCGCGTGATCCATCCACCAACGGCAAGCTGACCAAGAAGAATTCGAAACTCTCGTTCATCAAGGTCGGCCGCAACAAGGATGGAGGAGCCACTGATGCCGAGTCGATACGGTCCTCGCGACCGCCGACGATGTCTGGGATGGAGACTGACAAGGATCTGCCTCCACGCCCGAGCATTAGTGGATCGAGCTTCCTGAATATTGGCGCCATGGCGGCGACCGCTGGGCCTAACAGCGCCGCACCCAGTGCGGACGATGATGCGTTGTCTGCACGTTCGCAGACGCTCAATGGGACCATCAACAACGGAGCTCCGAGCGGGACTGCCAGCGCGGCCATCTCGCGGTCGGCATCACCGACCAAGAGCCGGTTCGTACAGCCAATACCACGCGACTTTGCGGCATCGCCAGGTCCAACGGACCACCACCACATCCCAGTCATGCAGACAGCAACTTTCGAGGAAGCTTCTGCACCGCTCGGTGTTAGATTCGAGGTGCACATTGTCAAGGTACGTTGTGCCTCGGCCGTCCTGTGATCAATGTTATTCTGACACGCGTTCCAGGTGCCGTTGTTGCCGTTGCATGGCATCCAGTTCCGCAGGGTCAGCGGCGATATCTGGCAGTACCAGATGCTTGCCCGCAGGGTGCTGACGGAGCTCAAGCTGTAACGTTTGGTATGAACGCTGCTTGAAACGTTAAGCCTGCCTCCCATGCCCACATTTCCTCGATCCTGTTTACCCCCACTTTACGCCGTCGCACCTCTAACACCCTTCACGACGAATCCGCTCGCCGTTTTACCCAAATCGCATACTGTACAAACTGCTCTCCACGCAAATTCAGCATTCACGCAACTACAGATGGCTCACGTTTATGCCTCTCCCTCCATCTACCATCATACTCCTCGCTCCTTTGGCTCCATCTGCTCTGACCCCCTTCATTCCTTTCCCCTCTCTTTCTGATGTAGAACGAATATCGTCCCCGGCGCCTGGGTAACGTTGTTCGCAGGTGCAGTAGCTCTCTATGATTCGACCCACTGTCTGCTGTCGTGTTCACTCCTGTCCCGCCTCCTCTCATGATGGACGTTCTCGCAGGTCTCAGTATCGTCGTTATCGCCGCCGCCATGTTCGTTTCGCTAGCTGGCTCCAAGGGTCGTGCTTCCACTCATCGTTGTCTCTCCATTTCCCTGGTATCATACAAGCATGCAAACTATTTGTACAGATACAGTCGTCGCTCGCGGACTGAAACGAAGTTTCTATTAACGTCTTGCGGCTGCGTATCTTCTGTTGATTTGTTGAGTGCCAAAGTGGCTTTCGAGGCCGTCAAACTGAATCCGTCAAGGTCAAAATTCAATCACCGCTTCTTGTCTTCCTCCTCTACACCAGCATGAAGGCTCTGTACAGGCTCGCTGCTAGTATTTCTGCGCTCGCAACTTGGAAGCCTTTCACTGTCACGTGATGAGTCGCTGGGCCTAACGATCGCACCGCTACGGAAGCAGCTCTTGTTTTCTCCATGGGATCGCGTCTGGCGTCCACACGGCTTGCCCTTTGACGCCGACTTGCACTTCCACCCTCTGCTCATTTTCCGCACCCGTATTCATGTCTCCACCAGCCCTCCGTGCTAGACAAGGCGACCCTGCGGCGTCCTTTGACGACGGCATGTGGCATCCACCTACTGCAGACACTCCGCCTGTGCCCGTCGTCGTTCCTCCTACAGGCGGCCAGCCTGAAACGTCCAGCGCGTCTGCTATGGATTCGTGGCCGTACCAAGCTGAAGGAGTCGCAGTGCCTGACGTGACCCCGGTGGCCACACCAGTGTCCACGCATGTGTCTATGTCGGCTGCACAGTCACCCCCGCCGACCTCGACCGTCGAACAGCAGATTACTGGAAAATCTGCCCCTTTGAACACGATCACAGAACATATCTCCAGTCCGACCGCAGCAGACACTCAAGCTGGCGAGAGGCTCGGTGCCACAGAGTCTTCGGCATTCGTCTTGCCACTAGAGCCCGCCCCTATCTCGACCAGCAAACCCGGCTTCAAAATCACATATCTGACGCCGCTCTTCGTTATCGTCGGGGTGATGCTCGGCGTCATGGTGGCGACCTGGATCTGGGGACGCTGGGTCCGGCGTCGTGGTCGCACCAACTCGGTCACAGGCAGCACGCACAGCGATGACTTCCGCGCCGATGAGAATCCAACTGCTTATCTGTACGGAGGTCTCTCCACGAGCACGAATACTCGTTATGCTGGCGGGACACGTCGTGTCAGTGCGCGCCGCGACGACAGCTACGAAGACTTCAAGCTACTTGACGAGAAGGAAAACTACTCACAAATGCCGCCGCCTGGCACCAAGCCAAGATACGGTACCGATTCGGAGGAAGAATGTGTCTCCGAGCATCCAACCGCACATCGTGAACGCGCCGTTCGGGGATGGGTCAAGACCGTACGCTCGCCGAGAACGTTCACCAGTTCGACGTTGAACCGTAGCCCGAGGAGCGCAGTACACGAGGTGGAGGTCTTTAGAGGCCGAGAGGCTTCAATCGCTCCATCTGACAGTGCGTTTGCTGCTTCTATGTGCTCTCTCTGCTGCGTAGTCATTCTCTCATGCGACGTCCGCTGCAGGCCCGTCCGGTCGTCGCCATGGAATGGTCTATCCAACCTCACCGCGAAGCACTGGCACACCTACGTGCGAAGTCACTTCTAGATCCCCAAGGCTACCGACCCCGATGTCATACCTTGATGAAGACTCCTTCTACTCTCAAGATACTGCTCACGCACCGCTCGTTCAGTCTGTCCCGCCACTAGCTGGCTCGCGCCATGTACTTGTTCGCGATCGGCCCACCAGTAAACATTCACGCGTCGGCAGCGTTGCCAGTGACGGGTCAGATGGATTCCATGGGGTAAGGCGTTCGGTTCTCGAGCACACACAGCTCCTGAAGGACGAAGACTCGATCGACGACTACACAATGGAGTCTACTGACGAGGACGAGTGGTCAGCAACTTCGCCCACGTCGCCACATAGTCCCCCACGTAACACGCTACACACCATAATGGAGTCTACACAGGCCAGCCCAGCCATTGGTGGTGCCCTCGCAAGTATGCGCCTATCTGCTGCCATTGCACAGGACCGCAGACATTCGAGCGCTATTTCCAGACGCAGTCGTCGTTCGGCACAAACAACGCCCGGGATTGTGACATCTAACAGTGCCAATAATCTCCTCATGCGTCTGAAGGACCGTCTCGAGAAGCGGAGTGCAGCTCGCAGTCAGCAATTCACTGTAGCCTCACCTACACCGTCGGAAGCGCAGATTGGTTCAGCATTCCGGACACCGGGCTCATCACGCCCTCCACCACCGCCTCCAAAAGACGTTCCTCGCATGCGCCTTCCCGCAGTTGATTCTCTGAAGCGCATCCCGGTACTCAACGCCTCAGCCATCTCTCTGGAACTCCGGACGCCACCACCTCGTTCGCAGCTCGTCGTTGGCTCATCACGCCGCGGTCTCAACACAAGCTCCATTTCAAATTCAAGTGCGACGCCGTCAGAAATACGGCGTGGGCAAGTCAGAGCTCAGACTCGCCATGTCCGCGTGTCGTCCATTGGAGGATCGCAAGATGCACCTTCCATTCGCCTAGAACATTCACACTCGCGCTCAGCCTCTCTCTCATCGTCACACAGCAGACGCTCCTCGACGTCTGGGAGAGAGCCTCCGCCACCCACGTCTGTGATGGGGTCTCGCCTCACGCCAACATCTTCTCAGCATCGCCCTAGCGGTCTGCCAACATCAAAGCTGCGGAGAACACCATCACCTTCGCCTTCACCTTCGTACTTTGCTCGTAAAACACGATCTGATTCCATTGAAAGTGATGGTTCGCCCTTCCCTAGCCGCGTCCTCCCAGGTCGCAACAGAGTGACAGATGCAGAGCTGACCTCTCGTGCACCAAAACGCCTCTCCACTGCAACTACTCCACTTTCGATCAACGCTTGGGCTGCTCGTGGAGGAGGCGCATCTGTGGAGCGCGCAGAGAGGAAGCACCAAGGTGGCTGCAATATCTCGCTTGGCCAACTTGGTTCCTAACTTTTCACAGATTCCGCCCCACGCCAGCGCTGCACGGAGAGGTCTCACGGTCTCGGTACATCCACAGCAAGGGGAATGTCACTGATCCCGGGTAACAGCAGCCTCGCAGCATCTCCCGTACCACGGGCTCGTCAACCTACCACATCGTCTCGTGTTGCTCGTCCCAGGCCGTCCGGGGACAATATCGTCGCCCCACTCACGATCCAGAAGTATACCGTTCGTCGGGCTCCATCGCCGAATCGCGTGGATGAGATGCTCGCCGACACCTGGGCATCCAACAAGATTTGAAACCGCTTGCCTGTTCCTCGTCGTTGTTCCCAGATTGTACTGTTATAAGATCATGCCTGTACCCCCTTACTTGTATGTTTGTTGTTAGAATTCGATGTGCAGATGCCTCTTACTGGCCGCTTTTGCTGCTCTTGGGATTCCTTGTCGATGTGTCTTGTCGCCAATGCAGCTACATTTTGCTGGTCCACTTTCCAAACCACCCGTGTGATCGTCAACAGTGTCAATTTGAATCCATTCGCCACAACAGACGCAGCGGCCAAGAAAAATTACATCGCGATAGACATCTTCTAGAGTTCAGACTTTGTGTGTGTACCTCCGTTGGACAAACAAGCCAATTAGCGAAAGTGTGCTTTGCAACGTGCACCCGCACGCAACACCGGACGCCGGATGATCCATCTAACTCCAGACGTCGAGCATGAGACGCGACCGCTCCTTGAGAAGCTTGAGCTCTGCCGCGCCCTCGACCTCCGCAGACCCGCCCTTGGCCTCACCCAGGATGCGCATGAGTGTGTCCTCGACGGCCTTGGCCATGCTCTTCGCGTCACCGCAGATGTAGACGTAGCCCTTCTGGTTGAGGATCTCATCGGCGAGGCGCTCGCGATCTTGCCACACGAGGTCCTGGACGTAGGTCTTGGTGCCATCGGGCTTGAGGTATGCCGGGTCGCGCGAGAAGGCCACCTTGAGCGCGAACTTGTCGCCAAGGGTCTCCTGGTAGGTGGGCCACTCGTTGCTGTAAAGGAAGTCCTCGTTCTGCTTGCGGCAACCGTAGAAGAGCGTCATGCGACCCCATTGCTCAAGACCTGCAGCGCCGTTCTTCTCGATGGTACGCTTGGCGAGCGCGACGCGCTCCTGAACGAAACCGCGGAACGGAGCGACACCCTGGAAAACCCAATTTAGAACACGGACAGGACTGATTCGGGCAGGAAACTCACGGTGCCAGGGCCAATCATGATAACCGGGCTCTTCGGGTTGGTGGGCAGACGGAAGGTCGAGCGACGGACGTGGACGGGGATCTTGTAGCCAGTGTCGTGCTTGTGAGAGCCGCGGGGACCTGCGATCGCGTAGCTGGGGAACGAGATGCCTGCCGGGTCACCTGCTGCGCCAACGAGCGGCGAGCCAGTCGATTCGTTGTGGGTAGCGTACTTGAGGTTGAGGATGAAGTTGGTGCCGACACCGTAGATCCACTTCTTGGGGACTTGCTGGCTCTCCGACTTGTACTTGAGAACGACCGAGGTGATGTGAACGACGCCTGGGTGCATCTTTGGCGAGGACGAGATAGAGTAGTAACGCGGCTGGAGGCGAGGAATGCTGGACACAATGACGTCGAAGGGAATCTGCCATGCCGTGGTGTTGGTTGCGTTCGGGACTGCCGAGATATCGTTGCCAGCGGCAAGCTGAAGCACCTCAGAGAGGCGCAGGCAGCCGAGTGTGACGACCTGGTTGTACTCCTCCTTGTCCTGGTTGAGCCTGCGCAGACGGGTAGCGGCCTCGGGTGTGGGTGCGAACTTGGCAATGGCGCCGAGAATCTGACGACCGACGACGGCGGAAATATCGATGTAGTGACGGAGGACGGTTTCGTAGGTAGTGGGGACGGGGAACGGAACCTTGGCGAGTGCGGGGTCGAGCGACTCGATGCCGATAACCTGGGTGCGCTTGTCCGAGAGACCGAGGACCGCGAGCATGCGCTCGACTTCGACATCCGCGTTAGAGGGCCAGACACCGAGATGATCGCCATGCTGATAGGTGATGCCAGAGCCTTCGAGGTTGAGTTCGACGTGGATGCAGTTACGGTCGCCACCACCGCCGAACAGTTCCCGGGCCACGAGGATTGGCGCAGCGTAAGGGTTCTTTGCGTCGTGGATTCCGCGGACCTTAGTCAGAGCACGTGCAGACAGTTCGCCTGAAAAGAGTGATGGGATCGCGTAAGCCTGTGTCCATTTGTCGTAACTGCTGGTGACGGGTGGCAGATCATGCCGGTAATGAATTTCAACTTACCAAGGTAGACCTTCTCCGGTGCGTGGCTGGCCAGCTCCGAGACCTTGAAGTCGGGGGTGTCGCTTCCAACGCCTTCCTCGACGCCCATGACCTCTGCGAAAGCCTTCCACATGCCTTCCTTCCACTCAAGGTAGTCCTCTTCCATGCTCTTGTCATCGTCACCCTCGCCACGGACACCAATGAGGGTAGCGCCGGCAGCGGAAAGGGCCGCGTCGGTCTTACGTGCGATAGCGTTGTAGTGTTCGTATGTCCTGTTGCCAAGGCCGAAGACGACGTACTTGAGACCGTCGAGCCTGTGTCCACCGTTAGAGAATGTGAAGCTTTCTTCCTGGACGTTTTGGAGCAGTGAAACAGCGTTGTCGGTAGGTTCGCCCTCGCCGTAGGTGGCCATGACAAAGATTGCGCATGAGTCCTCAGGGATTTGGTCCAGATTCTCAAAGTCGTATTCCTCTGGGTCGCACACGAGCGAGCCGAGACCGAAGCGTGATTTGGCCTCCTTTGCGAGACGAATGGCGTATTCCTCAGCAGTGCCGGTCTGCGAGCCGTAGAAGATGACAATGCGCTTGTTCTAGATAGAGCATTTGGTCAGAACAAGACGTGTTCGGCGTTCCTGGCCCGGCCACGACTGGGATACGTACTCCTTTCTTCATCTTCTCTACAAAGTTGCGCGGATCGCCCTGCCCCTCGAGGGGGCGCACGGGCGCTGATGTGGTCGGCTTGGAAGGTTCTGACGAGGGGAAGATGGAGCCGCGGAAGAGGTAGAGGCTGGCGGCGAGAACGCCTGCGGCCAAAATGTATACGTCTGAGGACACGCCGGCCATCTCGTGCAATACGAGTGGGAATACCGCAGGATACGCGGCCGTGCTGTTGGGCATTAGAGTTAGTCGAGTGCAGTCGTAAAAGTAGGGAGATGGCTGTCGCTGCACTCACGCACTCGCAGGAATAAAAAGGATGCCAAGAGGCGAACCAGCAAGAACTAGCGCGCGTCGTACCACACTCGGCGGAGCTTGCTGTTGCCGAACGCCGACAGAGAGCCCGCCGACCGCACCTCAACACAATACTTGCACAGCACCAGTTACTATTGCCACGCGGGTACAGTCATCATAAGCACCGCAACTAGATTTCCACCATGGGGGTCTATAGACTTGCAAGTGGCGGCAGTTGTCCGAGTCTACACCCCAAGCGCATGCTTCCACTTCTCGCCACCGACTTCGCTGAGAACGCGCTCCACCTCAGGAGGCTCCAGGTTGAGCATGACCTTTCGTTCCTCTTCCGCCTTCCTTGCCGCCGACGGCCCATCCTCGACTATCACCGCTCGTGAAGCATTGAGCGAGTTGAGCACAAGACGCAGTTGTGTCAGGCTCGGCTTCTCTGTCGGCTCATCGTCTTGGACCAAGGACTGAACATACAGGCCGTGTTGGTGCGTGATCTGTGGAATGAATGGATGGAGTCAGCCCGTGCCCAACGGGGAAGTTGAGGTGCGCGGCGGGACATGCTTGGACAGCGTAGTCAGGAACAACTCACTTCTCCCCAGGATATCGCGGCCACACCTGTTCGCCTCACGCATTTGTAGAGTGACGCCAACATTATGCGTTCTTGAAGGCTGCATTGTCGAAGATACGTCGCGGTCGGGCTCTTCTGCATAGCCGCAATGACCGCATTGATTTGAATGACAGTCACCTTCGGGGCACCTGAATCTTTGGCAACCTCTACGGCACGTCTATGCACCCAATGAGCAGTCTGTTTCACGGGGGAAGACACGATTCACAGCCGTAGAGAAAGTCGAACGAACCTGCAAATATCGAGCATTCTCCTCGCGTCACCGCTCACATTCGCAATGCGCATAGAAGCAAGCCTAAGGGCATCCTCTTCGATCAAATCAATCACCTTGGCAATCCTCAGCCTTTCTGAGACGATCATGCGCAGCTCGTTGTGCTGGTACGGCTTGAAGTTGATGCGGGTCATACCTGCGCCACATTGAAGTCAGCGAGCGGTCCGTCACATACTTCAGCTCAGACGGCTCACCCAACCGACTGCGAACCTTCCCAGACATTGCTCGCTCGGGCATATCGTGCGTGTTGGCCACAGCGATGACGACGAGGCGCGAGCCGGGGAACGTCGGCCAGTTGAAGAAGTTGTACACAACATCTTGCTTCGTCGTCATCAGCTGGTCGAGCTCGTCCATGAGTACAACAAGTGGCAGTTCTTCCTCGGACTGCTCCTCCTCGAAATAACGCGTGAGCCGCTTCAGAGCCTCCTTTGAGCTTGTACGCGTCTGCGTTGGTGCCGCCTTGCCCTTGCCCTTGCCAGTCAGAGTTTGTGGGTTAGAAACGGCCTCCCAGAGTAGAGTATACGCGGCTCCCGGATCTGGAATCTTTAGACCGTTGATCTCGAGATACCGGAACTTGTTGGTCGAGTGCTGTTTCCTTTGCAAGTTCTGGGCCAGGATCTGGACCGTAGCCGTCTTGCCGGTGCCAGGTACACCAGATATATCTGCGCACAGATGATTAAGACCACAACCTAGCAACGCGCCAAGAGCGGGGGTAACAAACAGATGCAGCCGCCAGAGTCGTCTTCAAGCAGCCCAGTAATCGCGTCCTCAATTTCTTCATACTCCTCCTGTCGGCCAGGAAGCGAGTCTGGTCGCGAGCCAACATGCAGCGCACTCATGGCACGCGTGTAGTTGTCTCTACGAGGAGGCATAGTGGCGTGGTGTGGAATCAGAAAGGAAGAGATGCGGAATCAACCGGACAGCGTGCGATCTCCGACTCTTCCCTTCCTCTCACCTACCAAATGGCCTCACAGCTCCTGCGTGCGGCTCTGCCATTCGCTCACGTGCACGGCTTTACACGCACTGCGCTTGTGCAGGCTTCTGCTGCCGGTGCGACTGCCGCGCCGCTATCGGATACAGCTCTTGGCGCGCTGTTTGGTCCACGACCAGAACGCGCACTCTTCGACGAATGGCACGCCACAAGCGTCCAGTAGCATAATCCCACGCTCATGCTTTGGCACTAGGTTGCAATCTGGTCTCGAGGATATGCGCGCCGCTTTCAGCACAAACTTGCCTGAAACCAAGCACCAAGTGTTGAAGCAGGTTCTCGCCAGGAGATTAGACTTCAACGCACCTCTCATTCCGCATCTTCGGCCTGTCGGTGCTTTCATTCTTGTTTCGCCACCAAGCTCACGATCCGGTTCTGCAGGCTTTCCGCTCATTTACTAGTCTTGATCTTGTTGAACGCGTTCCGCTGGTGTCTTCTGTGCCGCACCTGCGACCCGGGCCGCTTTTGCATCATGTCGCTGCTGTTGCGGACGAGGCGTTAGTTCTTGCAAAGGATGATGCGCGCGGAGTACATATCTTCCCAACACTCGGGTGACGTTACGGCTGACAGAACTTTCTTGCCAGCCTGGATGGTACGCTCGGCGGGCTGTCATCGGGGGAATTTATTCACTGGCTGGTAAGTAACACTTTGTTCCTGTGGTCGTGTGTCTAATTGAGCACTGTCCGAAGAGTCCCACCAACTGCGGTCAACTTCGCCACGCGACATCTCAGCACACCAGCTGCTTTCTCGCCTGCTGGACGAGGCCTCGCGTGCTGAGCACGCTGTTGGTGAAGTCGAACTCTTCGGGTCGTATATCGCGCGTTCAGCATGGGGCATCCTGCGGAGTTCAGGCGCGCTCATCGGTTGAACAATGTCCGACTCTACAATTTGCATTAGTCGCATATGACTACAATTGACTGTTTGTGGGCACTACGTTTCTGCCAACAATCCGATTTGGCAAAAGAGGACGCGGTTTCTGGTTCTCTCGGCACTCGTCGGTGAAGCTTTTGAGTCGTGTCCACAAGCCACCGCCAAGAAGGTATAGCGCTGGCTGTGAAACCAGCTTCTCCGTGGTATTTAGCTTGAGTAGAGCCGTTGAGGAAATCAGGATCGCACGACCAGGTCTGCAACATCATGCTTCATCATTCGACGTCAACGCGAAGACTGGTAATAAAATATTTACTGCGTTACCATTCGGGCCAGTCTGCCTAGCTAACAGTGGTTATATTCATGCCATTATCACGAAGTTTGTCGCCCGACCGCGTTGTCAGCGGTTCACACTCCTCCCCGCCAACTTGCCGAGCAAGACACCGCAAGGATAATGCTCGGCCACCGCGTCGGCATGACCACCAACGATAGCACCAGCTCGTGGAGCCTTTGACGCAAGATCTGAACCCAGCGATTGGAGAAGGGTTGGCGCCACCGCATCGAAACTCAAACTTTGTATAGGGAAAACCCCAATAGCGGAGGACTCCGAGCAGACCGTGGTACAAGCGTGGAGCAATCAACTTTGCCGCCACATCACAGGCGCTGCGTGACCAGGTGTTGCGGTCACCGCAAAAGAAGAGAAGAAGTATAACCCACGGGCCATGTACGCGATATTCAAAAGTGGCGTTCGTGACGACATCAGCATTGAGCTAGCATTTTGTGTGCTTGAGGTTGCGACTAGCATTTCGGCAGTAGAGCGCGTGCTTGAGCGCGCATCCAGCCCATCTGGCGTGGCCAGATGAATCGACAGATCACGCGCGGTGAAGAGACAAGGCAAACGTGAGGTGGTGTGCGACCTGATGACACGACAAACACGGGGCACGAGAAGGACCGGCACAGCAGAGACGGGACACAGCGTCAAATTGAAGGTTGTAGTAGTAGTCTCCGCGAAAGTGGACGCGATACTGGTACAAAGGCAGCGTAGACCGGATTGTCGACGAGGAGCAGGGGTAGCGAAAGCATGATGAATGTGATGGGGCACAAGACTGGACTACAGTATGACAGGTAGGTCGATGGACAGCAGGAGGCCAAAATTGAGAAGAACACACGAAGGTGATGTGAAGTGAAGTGATAGAAGGGAAACGATTAGACCGATCGGCTCGACCGACCACACGCCGCGGCCGTAGTCATAGCATGAATGCGCGAGGTCGTGCGGTCAGGCGTTGTGTTTACTCGTCCTCAGAGCTGGAGACCTCGGCGAGTGGGCTCTCTTTGACAGGGGACCCGAGAGTGGCACTCACGCCAGGGGTCGATATAGGCGACTGGCCTGACGGTGGCGAGCTGGCGTGCGGGATGCTGTGTTTACACGAGTCAGTGTGTGAATCACAATTGCTGCGGCCTGGACTGACTTCTCTGGGCTCGGGATGGCCGTTCCGACCGCTGCCTGGGGCTCGACCCCAGCCTTCGACAATGCGTAGTCGCCAGAGTCAAAGTACTTGCGGTCCTATATAAAACGTTAGAAACAGCGACATAAACGCCTTAGGCATGTACCTTCTGCATCTTGGTGAGCACATTCTTGTGCGAGGGCAGCTTGCCATAAAGCCGGAAGAGCTTCTTCTCCTCCTCCGTCATCTTCTGCACCGCGTAGTCAGCACCAGATCGCCAGCATCGCAAATAACACCACAAACGCTGAGGTCAACTTTGTTGGCTTTGGCGGGCAGCATCGTGGCACGGGCGTGAGCAGGAGCAAGGGCGGCGTGAGCGTGTGTGAGCGGTAGTGCCCGTGTCTCGGTCGACGTGACGACTTGACGTGTGTGCGAAAGGCGAAGAGACGAGGTAGTGAGGAGGTCGTGAGGCGCGTGGGGTGAACGGGGTGGGACTCTGGTCAAGCCTGGGTGGCTGGGCTTGAATATTCCTCATTCGAAGCAACCGCTTAGCCAAGTCCATCGAGATCCAGCACCATCCATCTTATCTAAACATGCATCGATGCCTCGGGTGCCCTCCCAAATGTTAGGGAGATGATCTTCTACGGGTCATTGCATCTCGGTGTAGCATCTCACATAACGGCGAGGAAACCGCATTCAATTGTCAGACTCGCGTTCTCGTTGTCAGTCACGGCATAGACCTCAAGCCCAGAACATGCTCTTCAACCTCGTAGAAGCTCGAACGGCTCCTCGTGCTCCTCGTCCGCAAAACTTGTCCAGTCCGCGTGCACGGAGATCTCCTTCGATGAACGCGACCGCGAGAACGTCCTCGTCAGCCACTGCAGCCTAAACTAACGCATATCGCTCACATGATCGTCGAGCTGCCAGGGGTCCGATTCGTGAGGGTGGCCCAAACAGCTGTCTATGTCGGGCCGAATGTCGTGAAGATAGCGCTGTGTCTCTAGAACTTTCAGACAGGTCAAGGGTTCGGTCGCGTGCTCGAGGCTTCTCCCTGTCTGCTCTTCCTGCTCCACGATTAGCTCGTCCAGGAACAGCGACGCCTGTGAGTTGACACGGGTGAGTGCGGGCACCGTTATGGTCGTGCCTTGGCTAGCCGACACGTGCCCGAGACTGGCAGCCTGAGCGGCACTGGGTGATACTGGCGCTTCGTCGCACATCAGCATGAGCGAGGCGCACGACCCAGACTCTGAGTAGGCCTTGTCCGTTCCCCAGTCACCGTCGTCGAACTCGAACTCGCTGTCAAGGCCAGCGTGGGCATCGTCTGCGTCACGACCCAGCGCCACGGCGGGCATCTCGTCATGCTGATCCCGGCCAGCGCCCAACTCCTCTCGGGCCGCACCGGCTGGCGTCGCGTCATCCTGTGCTTCGTGCTCCCACTCGTGCACCAGCATATGGTCGTCGTCCAGGACGGAAATTGTGGTTTGCGATGAATAGCGTGGTGGTATCCATTCGTCGGCATAGAGCCAGTCGTTGTCTTGGACCATGTCACCGGCTTCTTCTGGGGCCTCGAACGCGTCTGGATCTCCTGCTTGTTCTGCTCCCCTTTGATTACTCTGCAGACTGGTGAAGATGTCCAGATCGGGTTGTTCCTCCTCCGCATGCAGTTCTCGCTCGGGTGGCACCCGTGCGAACTCCTCGGATAACGCCGCGGAATCGAGCTGTAGTCCCTGGTAAGTCCGTGTGTACTTAGCGCGTATGAGGCGCGAGCGACCGTCACTTACTTTGTTGAGTGTCTTGGGCCGCACGCGTTTCTCGTATACGTTGAGGAGTGTGGCGATGATTGCCGTTCGGTTCGACACGGCCAGGGCATCCTCGGAAAAGATAACTTTCTTACCGATGCTCTTGCGCATCTGTGTGACCGTATCATTATCGCCGTGATTGGTGTACTCGATGAGCTCCTGTATGCAGTGAGCATGTGAGAGGAGAACAGGTAGACCAAGCTCACCTCAAGCAACTCCGAAGCTCGATCAACAAATGCTTCATTCGATGACCGGGAAATCATCTTGATGAGGGAGCTCGCGATGCTGCCGAGGAATGGTCGCTCGACTTCAAGGCTCTAGCGAGGTCATGAGTTAGGGGATCGCGGCGAAGGCGCGAGACTCTGTTCGTACTTGACG
>Ga0247815_10000824_pt1 | contig 23949 bp, 21 predicted proteins | sample UWRJL194509B1_FD_181014 | JGI IMG/M metagenome (GOLD analysis project Ga0247815, IMG submission 181014) | Plant litter microbial communities from Arlington Agricultural Research Station in Wisconsin, United States - UWRJ-L194-509B-1 | ecosystem: Environmental > Terrestrial > Plant litter >...
CGGGTTGATTCGCTACTACTAGTTAATTAATGTTGCGGAAATAAAGTTTTCTCGATGATATGATATTTTTGCCCGTTTGGCGATCTTTAGCGTACTGAACAATTCCACTGTGACGCCAATGTGACATTTTGGTGCGCTGGCATACATAGCGCGTGGTGCGCCGCACCAGCGCGGGGCGACGGGCGACGCTTGCGCAAACCGCCGTTTTGCGTGTAGAATCTCGGGTTGCTTGAATTAGGTTTTGAGCAATGTAGCAAAAATCCCGTGGATATCCACTTTAAAACGCGAATCCGGTCGACAAGGGTGCCTCTATGGTGACTGATCGGATTCCAGACCCAACCCTGGAGTATATTATGTCCGTAACAATGCGCGAAATGCTGGAAGCCGGTGTCCACTTCGGTCACCAAACCCGTTTCTGGAACCCAAAGATGGCACCGTTCATCTTCGGTCACCGCAACAAGATCCATATCATCAACTTGGAAAAGACGATGACCATGTATCAAGAAGCGATGAAGCACGTGAAACAGGTCGCTTCGAACCGCGGCACCATCCTGATGGTCGGCACCAAGCGTCAAGCACGCGAAATCATCGCCGCTGAAGCAGCGCGCGCCGGTGTTCCTTTCGTCGACCAACGCTGGTTGGGCGGCATGCTGACCAACTTCAAAACCATCAAGACCTCGATCAAGCGCCTGAAGGACATGGAAGCCCAGGTCGAAGACGGTTCGGTTGAGAAGCTGTCGAAAAAAGAAGGCCTGATGTTCCAGCGCGAAATGATCAAGCTGCAAAAATCGATCGGCGGCATCAAGGACATGGGCGGCGTTCCTGACGCTATCTTCGTCGTCGACGTCGGCTACCATAAAGGCGCCATCACCGAAGCCGCAAAACTGGGCATCCCGGTCATCGGCGTGGTCGATACCAACCACACCCCGGAAGGCGTGCAGTTCGTCATTCCAGGCAACGACGACTCGTCCAAAGCGATCACCCTGTACGCCCGTGGCGTAGCGGACGCGATCCTGGAAGGCCGCGCTGCCGCCGGTAACGAAGTGGTGCAAATGGTGCAAGCCGCCGCTGGCGACGAATTCGTCGAAGTCAGCGAACAGGCTTAATCGCTTGTAGCAAGCTGTAAAGAAAAAGGGGTGGCCAACAGCTCCCCCTTTTTTTTAACGTAAATGGTTAGAGCGCATGCTCACCATCCCCCGAATTACCGAACACAGGAGAAACACATGGCAGCTATTACCGCAGCAATGGTAGGCGAACTGCGCGCGAAAACCGACGCGCCGATGATGGAATGCAAAAAAGCACTGACCGAAGCCGAAGGCGACATGGCCCGTGCCGAAGAGATCCTGCGCGTCAAGCTGGGCGGCAAGGCCGGTAAAGCCGCCAGCCGCATCACCGCCGAAGGCGTGGTCGCCACCTACATCGCCAACGGCGTGGGCGCGCTGATCGAAGTGAACTCGGAAACCGACTTCGTCGCCAAGAACGACGACTTCCTGAACCTGGCCAACACCGCCGCCCGCCTGGTCGCTGAAAAGAACCCGGCCGACGTCGCAGCCCTGCTGGCGCTGCCGGCCGGCGACGAAGGCAAGACGCTGGACGAAGTCCGCGCCGCGCTGATCGGTAAAATCGGCGAAAACATGTCGATCCGCCGCTTCCAGCGTTTCGAGACCAGCGCCAAGCTGGCGTCGTACCTGCACGGCGCGCGCATCGGCGTGATCGTCGAATTCGACGGCGCCGACGAGCAAGTCGGTAAAGACGTGGCGATGCACATCGCCGCGATGAAACCGGTGTCGCTGTCGTCCGACCAGGTGCCGGCCGAACTGATCGCCAAAGAGCGTTCGGTCGCCCAGCTGAAGGCCGACGAAGACGCGGCCGCGGCCGTCGCCGCCGGCAAGCCGGTGCAGCCTGCCGACATCGTCGCCAAGCGCCTGGAAGGCTCGGTACAGAAATACCTGAAGGAAGTGTCGCTGCTGAACCAGGCTTTCGTCAAAAACGACAAGCAATCGATCGAGCAGATGCTGAAAGAGAAAGCCACGACCGTCAAAGGTTTCGCCATGTACGTGGTGGGCGAGGGCATCGAGAAGAAGGTGGACGACTTCGCCGCCGAAGTGGCCGCCCAGGTGGCCGCTTCCAAAGGAGCGTAATTTCAAAGAAAACGGGCCGAGAGGCCCGTTTTTTTAAGCCGCCCGAAGTAACACCAACAGTGCCCGGCGCCGGGCGGAGTATCATAGGCGCCGGCAGTCCTACCCCGAACAACCCCCTTAAAGGAGCCCCGTCTCATGTCCAAACCAGCCTACAAGCGCGTCCTCCTTAAATTGTCCGGCGAAGCCCTGATGGGCGATGATGCTTACGGCATCAACCGCGCCACGATCGAACGGATGGTGGCCGACGTGGCCGAAGTCGCGAAACTGGGCGTGGAACTGGCGATCGTCATCGGCGGCGGCAACATCTTCCGCGGCGTCGCCCCCGGCGCCCAGGGCATGGACCGCGCCACCGCCGACTACATGGGCATGCTGGCCACCGTGATGAACGCGCTGGCCCTGGGCGACGCCATGCGCCACGTCGGCGTCACCGCCCGCGTCATGTCGGCGATCGGCATCGAGCAGGTGGTCGAGCCCTACGTGCGCCCGAAGGCGCTGCAATACCTGGAGGAAGGCAAGGTCGTCGTCTTCGCCGCCGGCACCGGCAACCCGTTCTTCACCACCGACACGGCCGCCGCGCTGCGCGGTTCGGAGATGAGCGCCGAGATCGTGCTGAAGGCGACCAAGGTCGACGGCGTCTACACCGCCGACCCGAAGAAGGACCCGAACGCCACGCTGTACCGCACCATCAGCTTCGATGAAGCCATCGCCAAGCATCTGCAGGTGATGGACGCCACCGCGTTCGCGCTGTGCCGCGACCAGAAACTGCCGATCAAAGTGTTCTCCATCACCAAGCCGGGCGCGCTGATGCGCGTCATCATGGGCGAGGATGAGGGTACACTGGTTCACGTTTAAACAATATTATCGAATTAGGAGAGCAGCAATGTCCGTAGCTGACGTGAAGAAGAACGCGCAAGAGCGCATGACCAAATCGCTGGAAACCTTGCGCGCCGATCTGGCCAAGGTCCGCACCGGCCGCGCCCACACCGGCATCCTCGACCACGTGATGGTCGAGTACTACGGTTCGCCGACCGCGCTGACCCAGGTCGCCAACGTGACCTTGATGGACGCCCGCACCATCGGCGTCCAGCCGTTCGAAAAGAAAATGGCGGCGACGATCGAGAAAGCCATCCGCGACGCCGACCTGGGCCTGAATCCGTCGTCGCAGGGCGACATGATCCGCGTGCCGACCCCGCCGCTGACCGAGGAGCGCCGCAAGGAGATGGTCAAGCTGGTCAAGAGCGAGGCCGAGGACGCCAAGATCGCGGTGCGCAACATCCGCCGCGACGGCAATGAAGGCTTGAAGAAACTGGTCAAGGACAAGGCGATCTCGGAAGACGACGAACGCCGCGCCGTCGACGAAGTGCAAAAGCTGACCGACAAGTTCATCGCCGACATCGACAAGATGGTGACGGAAAAAGAAAAAGAAGTCCTGACGGTTTAACACCGCCGACGCCGGCATCAAGGGGGTCAAGTCTGACATTCGGACACGATCTCTACCGTAGCGTTCGCTACGGTAGAGATCGTGTCCGAATGTCAGACTTGACCCCCGGCGTCTCAACTGCAATACTTTATACTTTGGCACCGAAGTTTTCATGAAATATACGAGTTCGACCACCCAGGTTCCGGAAGTGCCCAATGTGCCGCGCCATGTCGCCATCATCATGGACGGCAACGGCCGCTGGGCGACCAAGCGCTTCCTGCCGCGCGTGGCCGGTCACGTCAAGGGCGTCGAAGCGGTGCGCACCGTGGTCGAGGCCTGCGCCCGCCGCGGCGTCGAATACCTGACCGTGTTCGCCTTCAGCTCGGAAAACTGGCGCCGCCCGGAAGAGGAAGTGTCGCTGCTGATGCGCCTGTTCGTCACGGCGCTCGACCGCGAAGTGTCCAAGCTGCACGCCAACAACATCCGCCTGAAAGTCGTCGGCGACCTGAGCCGTTTCGACGCCAAGCTGCAAGCCATGATCGCCGCCGCCGAGCGCAAGACCGTCGGCAACACCCGCATGACCGTCACCGTCTGCGCCAACTACGGCGGGCGCTGGGACATCATGCAGGCCGTCGGCAAGATGGTGGCCGCCCATCCCGGCGCCGCCGACTTCACCGAGGAGCAGCTGGCGCCGCACCTGGCGATGGCCTACGCGCCCGAGCCCGACCTGTTCATCCGCACCGGCGGCGAGCAGCGCATCTCCAATTTCCTGCTGTGGCAGCTGGCCTACACCGAACTGTTCTTCACCGACACCTACTGGCCCGATTTTTCCATCGAGTGCCTCGACGAGGCGATCGCCTCCTACCAGCACCGCGAGCGCCGCTTCGGCCGCACCGGTGCGCAACTGGCCGAGAAGAAAACCTAATGCTGAAAACTAGGATTATTACCGCTGTGGTCTTGCTGGCGGTGTTGCTGCCGGTCCTGTTCTTCAACTATTTCCCAGCGTTCGCCTTCGTCGTCACGCTGTTCGTCGGCGCCGCCATCTGGGAGGGCGCGCGCCTGTTCGGCCTCGGCGAAACCGCCGCCCGCGCCGCCGGCGCCGTCGCCGCCGTGCTGTTCGTGTTCCTGATGTACGCGGCCAAGCCGGGCGCCGTCACCGCGCTGTACGGCGTGGCCGCCTTGCTGTGGCTGATCCGTTACGCGCCGTCGCTGGGCCTCGGCCTGCCGCCGCTCAAGGGCGCGGCCAACTGGTCGATGGCCATCACCTTCAGTTTCGCCGTCTTCGCCTGCTTCTTCGCCATCGTCGGCCTGTTCCTGCAATCGCCGCTGTACCTGCTGTCGGTGATGGTGCTGGTGTGGATCGCCGACATCGGCGCCTACTTCTCCGGCAAGGCCTTCGGCAAGCGCAAGCTGGCGCCGACGATCTCGCCGGGCAAATCGTGGGAGGGCGCGATCGGCGGCGGTATCGCCGTGCTGGTCATCGCCTCGATCTCGATCCTGCTGGCGCACGACGCCGCGCCGTGGCTGCAGGACACCTTCGCCGTCAAGCTGCAGGCCCGCTTCGGCTGGGCGCTGACCTTGTTGGCGCTGCTGATCGTGGTCGCCGCCTCGGTGATCGGCGACCTGTTCGAATCCCAACTCAAGCGCCGCGCCGCGATCAAGGACAGCAGCAACCTGCTGCCCGGCCACGGTGGCGTGCTTGACCGTATAGACGCCTTGATCCCCGTGCTGCCGCTGGCGGCCCTGATCGGAGCTTGGCTCTGACATCGGCTCTGAAAGAAATCACTATGCAACGCATCACCATCCTTGGCGCCACCGGCTCGATCGGCGTGTCCACGCTGGACGTGCTCGCCCGTCATCCCGAGCGCTATTCCGTCTACGCCTTGTCGGCGCAAAGCCGGGTTGAAGAACTGGCCGCGCAGTGCGTCCAGTTTCGTCCCGCGCGCGCCGTGGTCGGCAGCGCCGCCGGCGCCGAACAACTGAGCGCGCTGCTGCGCGCCGCCGGCGTCGCCACCGAAGTGGAATACGGCGAAGCCGCGCTGTGCGCCATCGCCAGCGCGCCCGAAGTCGACACCGTGATGGCCGCCATCGTCGGCGCCGCCGGCCTGGCGCCGACGCTGGCCGCCGCCCGCGCCGGCAAGAAGGTCCTGCTGGCGAATAAGGAAGCGCTGGTGATGTCCGGCCAGTTGTTCATCGACGCCGCGCGCGAAGCCGGCGCGGTGCTGCTGCCGATCGACAGCGAACACAATGCGATCTTCCAGTGCATGCCGCAGTTCGGCGGCCGCGTGCCGGCGGTGCGCGAGCAGGGCGCCGGCGTCGCGCGCATCATGCTGACCGCCTCAGGCGGCCCGTTCCTGAACCGCGCCGTCGAGACGCTGGACGCGGTCACGCCCGACCAGGCCTGCAAGCATCCGACGTGGTCGATGGGCCGCAAGATCTCGGTCGACTCGGCCACGATGATGAACAAGGGCCTGGAGGTGATCGAGGCGCACTGGCTGTTCGGCGCGCCGGCCGACCGCATCGAGGTGGTGATCCATCCGCAATCGGTGATCCATTCGATGGTGTCCTACGTCGACGGCTCGGTGCTGGCGCAGCTGGGTAATCCGGACATGCGCACGCCGATCGCCCACGCGCTGGCCTATCCGGAGCGCATCGCCTCCGGCGTGGCGCAGCTGGACCTGACGCAGATCGCCACGCTGCAATTCGAGCGTCCCGATTTCGCGCGCTTCCCCTGCCTGGCGCTGGCCTTCGACGCTTTGCGCGCCGGCGGCACCGCGCCGGCGCTGCTGAACGCCGCCAACGAGGTCGCGGTGCAAGCCTTCCTCGACCTGAAGATCGGTTTCCGCCAGATCGACCGCGTGATCGCGCACGTGATGGACGCGCTGCCGCACGGCGACGCCGACAGCATCGACGCGGTGATGGCGCAGGACGCCGCCGCGCGCGCCGCCGCCGAAACCTATATCGCCGGGCTGGCGCGATGAACTTCCTGCAAACCATACTGGCCTTCGCGGTCTGCCTCGGCTCCCTGATCGTGTTCCACGAGCTGGGACACTACCTGGTGGCGCGCTGGTGCGGCGTCAAGGTGCTGCGCTTTTCGGTCGGCATGGGCAAGGTGGTGTGGTCGCGCCGCGTCGGCCCGGACCAGACCGAGTGGGCGATCTCGCTGCTGCCGCTGGGCGGCTACGTCAAGATGCTGGACGCGCGCGAGGGCGACATCTCGGCGCTGCCTCCGGAGGACCTGAAGCGCGAGTTCACCCGCCAGAACGTGTGGAAGCGCATCGCCATCGTGGCCGCCGGCCCGCTGGCCAACTTCCTGATCGCCATCATCCTGTTCACCGGCTTGTATATGTACGGCGTCGAGGAGCCGACCAGCAAGATCAGCGTGCGCGGCGTGGAGGTCGCGGCTGAGACGACGCCGGCCTGGCGCGCCGGCCTGCGCGGCGGCGACGTGGTCACCGCCATCAACGAACATCCGGTCGCCGTCTGGTCCGAGCTGCGCTGGGAACTGATCCAGGCCACCGTCGACAAGACCGAGGCGCGCATCGCCGTCGAGCGTCCGGGGCAGGGCCGCTTCAACTTCGTGCTGCCGGCGTCCGCGCTGGCGGCGCTGAACCTGGAGGGCGACGTGCCGTCCGAACTGGGCATCGCCGTATCGCGTCCGGCGCCGGTGGTGCAGCAAGTGGTGGCGGGCGGCCCGGCCGACCGCGCCGGCCTGCGCGCCGGCGACCTGCTGCTGTCGGTCGACGACGCGCCGGTCGCCGACGGCATCGCCTTCATCGACATCATGCGCGCCTCGCCCGGCAAGACGCTGACGGTGGCGCTGCGCCGCGACGGCCAGCCGTTGACGCTCGCCGTCGCGCCGCAGCCGGAGCAGGCGAAAGCCGACGAAAAGAACGGTAAGGGAACTGTAACAGTCGGTAAGATCGGCGCTTACGTCGCTTTGGCGCCGGATATGATCCGCGTGCCATCGTCCCCGGTGGCGGCGCTCGGCAAGTCGGTGCTGCGGGTGTGGGACACCTGCGCCATGACGCTCAAGATGATCGGCAAGATGATCACCGGCGAAGCGTCGCTGAAGAATATCACCGGCCCGATCACCATCGCCGATTACGCCGGCCAGACCGCGCGGATGGGCGTGGCCAGCTATTTGAGCTTTATCGCCTTCATCAGCATCAGTCTTGGCGTGATGAATTTACTACCGATTCCGGTTCTGGACGGGGGGCATTTGCTGTATTATTCGCTGGAAGTTTTAACTGGGCGTTCTGTGCCTGAGCGCGTGGGCGAAATAGCCCAACGCCTGGGCATGGGTTTATTACTGACCTTGATGCTGCTGGCGGTGTTTAACGACGTCGCCCGGCTGCTGTAGCAGTACTGTGTAGTTCTCGTTGATTTAGCCATTGAATAACCCCAATGAAATTATATTCTGACCGTATCACTTCACCTTCCTTTCGCCGTAGCCTGATCGGCGCCGCTGTCCTGGCGCTGTGCGCCGGCAGCGCCATGGCCATCGAACCCTTCGTCATCAAAGATATCCGCGTCGAGGGGATCCAGCGTACGGAAGCCGGTACGGTGTTCAGCTATCTGCCGGTGCGCGTCGGCGAAACCTTCAACGACGATAAATCCGTGGTCGCCATCAAGGCGCTGTACGCCACCGGCTTCTTCAAGGACGTCAAGCTGGAGGCCGATGGCGGCGTGCTGGTGGTGCTGCTGGAGGAACGTCCGTCGATCTCCAAGGTGGACTTCGTCGGCACCAAGGAATTCGAGAAGGACATTCTGGTCAAGGCGCTGAAGGACATCGGCGTCGGCGAAGCCAAGACGTTCGACAAGTCCTCGGTCGACCGCGCCGAGCAGGAACTCAAGCGCCAGTATCTGTCGCACGGCCTGTACGGCGTCAAGGTGGTCACCACCGTCACCCCGATCGAGCGCAACCGCGTCAACATCACGTTCACGGTGGACGAGGGCGACGTCGCCAAGATCAAGCAGATCAACATCGTCGGCAACAAGGTCTTCTCCGACAAGGAGCTGCGCGAGCAGCTGGCCCTGAACACCGGCGGCTGGTTCAGCTGGTACACCAAGGCCGACCAGTATTCCAAGACCAAGCTGACCGGCGACATCGAGTCGCTCAAGTCCTTCTACCTGGACCGCGGCTACATCGAGATGAACATCGAGTCGACGCAGGTGTCGATCACGCCCGACAAGAAGGACATCTACATCACCATCAACATCACCGAGGGCGAGAAGTACAAGGTCTCCGGCATCAAGTTCGAGGGCGAGACCTTCGGCCGCGAAGAGGAACTGCGCACGCTGGTGCTGCTGCGCCCGGGCGAGACTTATTCCGGTGCGCGCCTGACCGCGACCAACAAGCTGATTTCGGACCGCCTCGGCACCTTCGGCTACGCCTTCGCCAACGTCAACGCCAACCCGGACATCGACCGTCCCAAGCGCGAGGTGGCGTTCACCTTCTTCATCGATCCGGGCAAGCGCGCCTACGTGCGCCACATGAACATCGCCGGCAACACCACCACCCGCGACGAGGTGATCCGCCGCGAGTTCCGCCAGTTCGAATCGTCGTGGTACGACGCCAACAAGATCAAGCTGTCGCGCGACCGCGTCGACCGCCTCGGCTACTTCAAGGACGTCACCGTCGACACGCCGGAGGCGCAGGGCACCTCGGACCAGGTCGACGTCAACCTGACCGTGGTCGAGAAACCGACCGGTAACTTCCAGATCGGCGGCGCGTTCTCGCAGTCGGAGAAGTTCTCGTTCCAGGCGGCGGTGCAGCAGGCCAACTTCGCCGGTTCGGGCACCACCGTCGGGCTGGAGTTGAACACCTCGAAATACAGCCGCACTATCTCGTTCTCGCAGACCGACCCTTACTACACCGACGACGGCATCTCGCGCGGCTACGAGATCTATCTGCGCACCCAGGAACCGCCGGCGGCCAACATCGGCTTCTACACCATCAAGCAGCAGGGCGGCCGCATCAACTATGGCGTGCCGTTCTCGGAAGTCGACACGGTGTTCTTCGGCATCGGCCTGGAACGCTCGAAGATCACCACCGACGCGACCTCGCCGACCCGCTTCCGCAACTACGTGACCTCGATCACCGGCATCGTCGACGGCGTCGGCACCGCGTCGACCACCGCCGTGCCGTTGACGGCGGCGTGGGCGCGCGACAGCCGCGATTCGGCGCTGACCCCGACCATCGGCCGCTACCAGCGCGCCAACATCGAGATCGACGTCGTCGGCGAGCAGAAATACTACCGCGCCGTTTACGAGCACCAGTGGTACAAGCCGCTGTTCCCGAAAGTGACGCTGGCCCTGAAGGGCGAGGTCGACTTCGGCCACGGCCTGGGCGGCAGCAGCTACCCGGTGTTCAAGAACTTCTACGGCGGCGGCATCGGTTCGGTGCGCGGCTACCTGAGCTCCTCGCTGGGCGCGGTCGACAGCCTGTACGGCGATGCGCTGGGCGGCTCCTCGCGCCTGATCGGCAACGCCGAGCTGCAGATGCCGTTCCCCGGCTCCGGCCAGGATCGCAGCCTGCGCTGGTTCGGCTTCCTCGACGGCGGCCAGGTCTACCAGGAAGGCCAGAAGATGCGCGTTTCCGAGCTGCGCTACGCGGCCGGTCTGGGCATCAGCTGGATTTCGCCGGTCGGTCCGCTCAAGTTGAGTTATGCTAAGCCCTTGAACGTCAAGGAAGGCGACCGCCTGGAACGCTTCCAGTTCCAGATGGGCAGCGGCTTCTGATGCCGGTTTTGTGTAAAATATTTTCCTCGGAGAAATAAGTTGAAGATTGCATCCGCTAGCATGACCAAATATCTTGCCGTGCTTGCATTGGGCTGGTGTTCCTTGGCGCCGGCGCAGGCACAAACCTCTCCGTCGCGCATCGCGTGGCTGAGCCCCGAGCGCATCTACAACGAGTCCAAGCTGGCCAAGCTGGCCGGCGAAAAGCTGGCCGAAGAGTTCAAGAGCCGCGAGAAAGCCATGCAGGACATGGGCTTGCGCTTGAAGACGTCGTCGGAAAAGCTGGAGAAGGACTTGCCGGCGCTGACCGAGGCCGACCGCGTCAAGCGCCAGCGCGACGTGTTCGAGCTGGACAAGGAATACCAGCGCCGCCAGCGCGAGTTCCGCGAGGATCTGAACCAGCGCACCAACGAGGAGCGCCAGGCGATTTCGGAAAAAGCCACCAAGATCATCAAGCAGATGGCCGGGGTGGAGGGTTTCGACATCGTGTTGCAGGACGCGGTATGGGCCAGCCCGCGCATCGACATCACCGACAAGGTTTTGGCGGCGCTGGACAAAGATAAATAAACATAGATTGGACCCCCGATGGGCACTCGACTAGGAGCATTGGTCGAACGCTTGGGCGGGCAGTTGATGGGGGACGCGGACCTGGAAGTGACCGGGATCGCGCCATTGACGGACGCCGGCGTTTCGCACATCAGCTTTCTCAGCAATAGCAAACTGCGCGCGCAAGCGCTGCACAGCCAGGCGGCGGCGCTGATCGTGTCGGCCGCCGACGACGACTTCATCGCCGCCGGCTATTCGGGCGCGCGCATCGTCACCCACAACCCCTACGTGTATTTCGCCCGCGCGGCGCAATATTTCGCCTCGCTGACGGCCATCGTGCCGGCCGCCGGCGTGCACGCCAGCGCGGTGGTGGCCGACAGCGCCCAGGTCGCGGCCAGCGCCCACGTCGGCCCGCGCGCGGTGATCGAGGACGGCGCGGTGATCGGCGAGGGCGCGGTGATCGGCGCCGGCTGCTACGTCGGCCGCGAGGCGGTGATCGGCGACGGTACCCAGCTGTTCGCCAACGTCACCTTCCACGCCTACTGCCAGATCGGCGCGCGCGGCATCATCCATTCCGGCGCGGTGATCGGCACCGACGGTTTCGGCTTCGCCAACGAGGGCGGCGTCTACATCAAGATCCCGCAGACCGGGCGCGTGATGATCGGCGACGACGTCGACATCGGCGCCAACACCACCATCGACCGCGGCGCGCTGGCCGACACCGTCATCGAGGACGGCGTCAAGCTGGACAACCAGATCCAGATCGGCCACAACTGCCACATCGGCGCGCACACGGCGATGGCCGGCTGCGTCGGCGTGGCCGGCAGCGCCAAAATCGGCAAGTACTGCACCTTCGGCGGCGCCGCGATGGTGCTGGGCCACCTGACCATCGTCGACAAGGTGCACGTCGGTTCGGGCAGCATGGTGTCGCGCTCGATCCTGGAGCCGGGCCAGTACACCGGCTTTTATCCGCTGGCGAAGAACGCCGACTGGGAAAAATCGGCCGCCATCGTGCGCAACCTGCCGAGCATGCGCGAGAAGATCCGCGCGCTGGAAAAAACCATTAAAACGAAAACAGAAAACGAATCATGACCACTATTCAGCCTGACACCGCCAAGACCATGGACATCTGCGAGATCAAGTCCTACCTGCCGCACCGCTATCCGATGCTGCTGGTGGACCGCGTGCTCTCGTACGAAGAGGGCAAGACCATCACCGCCATCAAGAACGTGACCGTCAACGAGGAATTCTTCAACGGCCACTTCCCGCACAAGCCGGTGATGCCGGGCGTGCTGATGATCGAGGCGATGGCGCAGACGGCGGCGCTGCTGTCGTTCAAGACCATGGGCATCAAGCCGGACGAGAGCTCGGTGGTGTACTTCGTCGGCATCGACAACGCGCGCTTCAAGCGTCCGGTCGGCCCCGGCGACCAGCTGAAGATGGACATCGAGATCGTGCGCAACGCGCGCGGCATCTGGAAATACAAGGCGGTCGGCACGGTCGACGGCCAGGTCGCGGTCGAGGCGGACCTGATGTGCACCATCCGCAACGTCGCCGACGCCAGTCAGGCGCCAGGGAAGTAATCATGGCCAAGATCCACGCCACCGCCGTCGTCGACGCCAAGGCCGAACTGCACGACAGCGTCGAAGTCGGCCCGTACACCGTCATCGGACCCAACGTCGTCATCGGCGCGGGCACCGTGGTCGGCCCGCACGTGGTCATCGAAGGCCACACCACCATCGGCAGCGACAACAAGCTGTTCCAGTTCTCGTCGATCGGCGCCGCGCCGCAGGACAAGAAGTGGTCCGGCGAGCCGACCCGCCTGACCATCGGCGACCGCAACACCATCCGCGAGTTCTGCACCTTCAACACCGGCACGGTGCAGGACAAGGGCGTGACCTCGCTCGGCAACGACAACTGGATCTCGGCCTACGTCCACCTGGCGCACGACTGCGTCGTCGGCAGCAACACGATCTTCTCGAACAACGCGCAGATCGCCGGCCACGTCGAAATCGGCGACTGGGTGATCATGAGCGGCTTCGCCAACGTGCACCAGTTCTGCAAGATCGGCGCGCACGCCTTCGTCGGCATGAGCACCTCGCTGACGCAGGACGTGCCGCCGTTCGTGCTGTTGAACGGTAATCCGGCGCAGGCGCACGGCGTCAACATCGAGGGCCTGAAACGGCGCGGCTTCACGCGCGAGCAGATCAACGGCATCCGCGCCGCGTATAAGCTGATCTACCGTTCCGGCCTGACGCTGGAGGAAGCCAAGGCGGCGTTGATCGCCGAAGAAGAGGGCAGCCCGGCCGACGTGGCGCTGCACATCCGCGCCATGCGCGACTTCCTCGGCACCGCCAGCCGTGGCATCGTCCGCTAACTTGCCGGCGTCGATCGCGCTGGTGGCCGGCGAGCCGTCCGGCGACCTGCTGGCGGCGCGGCTGCTGTCGGGCCTGCGGCCGCACCTGCCGGACGCGCGCTTCCACGGCATCGGCGGCGAGCACATGATGGCGCAGGGCTTCGAGTCGCACTACCCGATGGACAAGCTGACGGTGCGCGGCCTGCTGGCCGTGATCCCGCGCTACCGCGAAATCAAGGGCATCCAGAACGAACTGCGCGACCGCCTGCTGGCCGAGCGGCCGGCGGCCTTCATCGGCGCCGACTACCCGGGCTTCAACCTGGGGCTGGAGGAGCAGCTGAAGGCGGCCGGGATTCCGACCATCCACTACATCGGGCCGCAGATCTGGGCCTGGCGCGGTGGGCGCATCAAGAAAATCATCAAGGCGGTGTCGCACATGCTGGTGGTCTTCCCCTTCGAGGAGGAGATCTACCGCCAGGCCGGCGTGCCGGTCAGCTACGTCGGCCATCCGCTGGCGGAGCTGGTGCCGATGGTTCCCGACGAACTGGGCGCGCGCACCGTGCTGGGCCTGCCGCACGACGCCAACGTGGTGGCCATCATGCCGGGCAGCCGCATGTCCGAGTTAAAGTACAACACGGCGGCCTTCGTCGGCGCGGCCAAGCTGCTGAAGCAGCGCGACCGCTCGCTGAAGTTCGTCGCGCCGATGGCGGGCGAGCGGCAGCGCGCCTACTTCCTGGAACTGGTGGCGCAAGCCGGCCTGCAGGACATCGAGATCCAGCTGCTCGACGGCCAGTCGCACACCGCGATCGCGGCCGCCGACGCGGTGCTGGTGGCGTCGGGCACGGCGTCGCTGGAGGTGGCGCTGTTCAAAAAGCCGATGGTGATCGCGTACCGCATGATGGCGCTGGAATGGCAGATCCTGCGCCACTTCGGCTACCAGCCGTGGATCGGCCTGCCGAACATCCTGGCGCGCGAGTTCCTGGTGCCGGAGCTGCTGCAGGACGCCGCCAATCCGCAGGCGCTGTGCGAGGCGATGTGGAAGCAGCTGAGCGACGTGCCGCATCGTTTGCATCTGGCGCAGCGCTTCACCGACATGCATCACAGCCTGCTGCGCAACAGCGCGGTGGAGAGCGCGGCGGCGGTGCTGCGCGTCATTAACAGATAAGAGTAGCTACGTGAAAAACCAACAATCCGGCCTGTTCGACGACCTGCCATCCTCGCTCGATGAAATCATCTGCGGCGTCGATGAAGCGGGGCGCGGGCCGCTGGCCGGCCCGGTGTTCGCGGCCGCCGTCATCCTCGACGTGTCGCGTCCCATCGAGGGCCTGCGCGATTCGAAAAAACTCACCGAAGCCAAGCGCGACATGCTGGCGCCGCTGATCAAGATGCACGCGCTGGCCTGGGCCATTGCCGAAGCGTCGGAAGACGAAATCGACCAGCTCAATATCCTGCAGGCGTCGATGCTGGCGATGCGGCGCGCGGTGGAGGCGCTGAAGACCGTGCCGACGCTGGCCCTGATCGACGGCAACCGCTGCCCGGTGATGAAAATCCAGAGCATCGCCATCATCGGCGGCGACGACAAGGTCGATGCGATTTCGGCCGCCTCGATCCTGGCCAAGACCGCGCGCGACGCGGCGCTGGTGACGCTGCACGCGCAATATCCGCAATACTGCTTCGACCAGCACAAGGGCTACGGCACCGCGCTGCATATGGCGCGCCTGCGCGAGCATGGGCCGTCGCCGGTGCATCGGCGTTCGTTCGCGCCGGTGCGCGCCTTGCTGGAGGTGCGCCTGTGAAAACCATCACCTCGCGCGACAACGCGCAATACAAGGAGCTGGTCAAGCTGGCCGGCAGTTCGTCGGCGCGCCGCAAGGCGGGACGCACCCTGCTCGACGGCGTGCACCTGTGCCAGTCCTACCTGCAGCTGCGCGGCATGCCGGAGCAGTGCGTGGTCAGCGAATCGGCGCTGCTCAATCCCGAAGTGATGGACATCGTCGGCCAGCTGGAAGCCAAGCACGCGCACGTGCTCGGACTGCCGGACGCGTTGTACAACGCCGTCAGCCAGGTCGAACACGGCGTCGGCGTGATGTTCCTGATCGACACGCCGGAGCGCGCTGTGTCGGCGCCGATGTCGGTGTCCGCCGTGCTGCTGGACGGCGTGCAGGACCCCGGCAACGTCGGCTCCATCCTGCGCAGCGCGGCGGCGGCCGGCATCACCCAGGTGTATTGCAGCGCCGGCACGGCGTTCTGCTGGTCGCCGAAAGTGCTGCGGGCGGCGATGGGCGCGCACTTCGTGCTGGATATTTTTGAAAACGTGGATCTGGCGGCGCTGGTGCGCGAGTCGCGGGTGCAGACGCTGGCGACCAGCGGCTACGCCAAGCAGCGCCTGTACGACGTCGACCTGCGCCAGCCGGTGGCGTGGCTGTTCGGCCACGAAGGGCAGGGCGTGGCGCACGACCTGCTGGCGATGGCGACCCACCAGGTGGTGATTCCGCACCTGGGCCAGGTCGAGTCGCTGAACGTCGCCGCGTGCGCGGCGGTATGCTTTTTCGAACAAGTCAGGCAGAATCAGACCTAACGAATCATTGGAGCCGTACATGGATATCGCGCAGTTGCACTTTCTGGTGGCCGAGGGGGATCAGGTACAACGCCACGCGCTGGCCGATATCCTGGTCCATCTCGGCGTCGGCCGGATCACGCAGGCGCCGGACGGCCACACCGCGCTGCGCCATTTCAGCGCCGGCATCACGCCGCCGGTCGATATCGCCATCATCGACCTGGCCTTGCCGGGCATGGACGCGCTGGAGTTGATCCGCCGCCTCGCCGACGCGCGCTCGCGCGCCGGCATCATCATCGTCGGCGCGCAGACCAACGCGGTGCTGTTCTCGGTCGAGACCATGGCCGACGCCTACGGCATCAATGTGCTGGGCGCGATCGGCAAGCCGGTCATCGGCGGCCGGCTCGAATCGCTGATCGCCGACTACCTGCAACCGTCGGCCGCGCGCGACGCCGCCGGCGCGCAAGCCAAAGTGCAGCCGCTGTCGTTCGCCGAAGTGGCGCAGGGTTTGCAGGCGCGCGAATTCGATCCCTTCTTCCAGCCGAAGATCGAGCTGGAGACCGGCCAGGTCAAGGGCCTGGAGATGTTCGCCCGCTGGCGCCATCCGCTGTATGGCGTGCTGGGACCGGCGTCGTTCATGCGGGTGCTGGAGGAAAACAAGCGCATCGATTTCCTCGACTGGAACATGATCGAAAAATCGGTCGCGGCCTGCCGTACCTTGCACGACCGTGGCATACCGATTTCGTTCTCGATCAACGTCGACCAGGGCACGCTGGCGCATCCGCAGTTCATGGACCAGATCTCGGCCTGCCTGGCGCGGCACCGCATCATGCCGGACTACATCACCTTCGAGATGACCGAGTCGGCGGTGCTGACCACCGATCCGCATTTCCTGGAGCGCTTGCTGCGGCTGCGGATGAAGGGCTTCGGCCTGGCGATCGACGACTACGGCACCGGCCGCAGCAACCTGCAACTGCTGGCGCGCATCCCGTTCTCCGAGCTGAAGATCGACCGCAGCTTCGTCGACGGCGCCTCCAAGAAGCAGGCCATCGGCACGGTGCTGCGCTCCTGTCTCAGCCTGGCGCGCAGCCTGGACCGGCGCTCGGTGGCGGTCGGCGTCGAAACCAAGCAGGATTGGGATTTCCTGCAGGGCCTGGGCTGCACCTACGCCCAGGGCTATTACATCGCCAAGCCGATGCCGCTGGAGGAATTCCCCGCCTGGCTGGCCGATTGGCAACACTTCTTCTGACCGGGCGGGCGCTTCTTTGCGCCCCGTCAACAGCCCCGGCCCGCCGCAAAAGCACACTCAGCTAGCGCTACCAACTTTGGCAGCGTTTCTATCTGAGGAGATGCGACATGACCACACCCGAAAACCACGGCGACGTGCTGACCACCAATCAAGGCGTCCCGGTCGGCGACAACCAGAACTCGCTCAAGATCGGCCTGCGCGGGCCGACCGCGCTGGAAGACTTCATCCTGCGCGAAAAGATCACCCATTTCGACCATGAACGCATCCCCGAGCGGGTGGTGCACGCGCGCGGCTCGGCGGCGCACGGCTACTTTGAAAGCTACCAGGACCTGAGCGCCGTCACCCGCGCCGCGCCGTTCGCCGCCAGGGGCAAGCGCACGCCGGTGTTCGTGCGCTTCTCCACCGTGGCCGGCGAGCGCGGCTCGGCCGACACGGTGCGCGACGTGCGCGGCTTCGCCGTCAAGTTCTACACCGAGCAGGGCGTGTGGGACCTGGTCGGCAACAACATCCCGGTGTTCTTCATCCAGGACGCGATCAAATTCCCCGACCTGATCCACTCGGTCAAGCCGGAGCCGAACAACGGCATCCCGCAGGCGGCCAGCGCGCACGACACCTTCTGGGACTTCGCCTCGCTCAGCCCCGAGATCACGCACATGCTGATGTGGCACACCTCTGACCGCGCGATCCCGCGCAGCTACCGCATGATGCAGGGCTTCGGCGTGCACACCTTCCGGCTGGTGAACGCGGCCGGCGCGTCGGTGTTCTGCAAATTCCACTGGACGCCGAAGGCCGGCACCAACTCGCTGGTGTGGGACGAGGCGGCCAAGCTGGCCGGCGCCGACGCCGACTTCCATCGCCGCGATCTGTGGGACGCGATCGAGGCGGGCCATTGCCCGGAATGGGAGCTGGGCCTGCAGATCTTCACCGAGGAGCAGGCGGCGCACTTCCCGTTCGACGTGCTGGACCCGACCAAGATCGTGCCGGAGGAGATGGTGCCGCTGCAAACCGTGGGCAAGCTGGTGCTCGACCGTAATCCGGACAACTTCTTCGCCGAGACCGAACAGGTGGCCTTCTGCGCCGCGCACGTCGTGCCCGGCATCGACTTCAGCAACGACCCGCTGCTGCAAGGGCGCATCCATTCCTATATCGACACGCAGATCAGCCGCCTTGGCGGCGCCAACTTCCATGAGCTGCCGATCAACTCACCGTTGGCGAAAGTGAACAATAACCAGCGCGACGGCATGCACCGGCTGACCGTCAATCGCGGCCGCGTCGCCTACGAGCCCAACTCGCTGGCCGGCGGCTGCCCGTTCCAAGCCGGCGCGGCCGGCTTCAACAGCTACCCGGAGCGCGTGGCCGACGCCGACAAGGTGCGCGGCAAGGCCGAGCTGTTCGCCGAACACTACGCGCAGGCGCGCCTGTTCTGGATCAGCCAGTCGCCGCCCGAGCAGGCGCACATCGTCAACGCCTTCCGCTTCGAGCTGACGCGGGTGCAGACGCAGGCGATCCGGCGCCGCATCGTCGCGGGGCTGGTCAATGTCGATGAAGCGCTGGCCGCCGCCGTCGCCCACGGCCTGGGGATGGAAGTGCCGCCGCCGCTGCCGCGCGCCAGCGACGCGCCGTTGTACGAGTATCCGCCGTCGCCGTCGCTGTCGTTGCTGTCGCATCCGAACCAGATCGGCGTCGCCACGCGCAGGGTGGCGCTGCCTGTCGCCGACGGCGTCGACGGCGATCAGGTCAGGCATGTGCACAAAGCGCTGGCGCACCATGGGGCGGTGCCGCGCGTGGCCGGGCCGCGCCTCGGTCACGCCGAATCGACCAGCGGCAAGCCGCTGGAGATCGAGATCAGCATCGACACCGGTCCCTCGGTCACCTTCGACGGCGTGGTGCTGGCGGACGGCCAGGCCGCCAGCGCCGCTCTGGGCGCCAACGGCGTGATGCTGGAATTCCTGCGCGAGCAGTACCGGCACGGCAAGCCGATACTGGCGCTGGGCAGCGGCTCGGACTTGCTGCTGGCCGCGCGCATTCCGCTGCAACTGCCGGGCGGCATGACCGACCCGGGCGTCATTATCAGCGACGGCGCCGACCTGCATGCGGCGCTGGCCGCGTTCGAGGCGGTGCTGGCCGGCCCGCGCATCCACGCGCGCGAGACCGATCCGCCGCGCGTCTAAACGGCGCGCTTCAATTCAGCAGCTTGCTGATGGTGTCGTCGGTGGTCCACAGGCCGTGCGCCAGATAGCGCATATTGATCAAGGCGCTCAGGTAACCGTCGCCGTCCGGGGTTTGCGGGCCGGCGATGGCGTCGCGCACCACCACCACTTCGAAACCCTGCTCCAGGAATTCGCGCAGGTGGGATTCCACGCACAGGTTCGACAGCATGCCTGCGAGGATGATTTTCTCCACCCGTTGCTTGCGCAACTGCAGCACCAGATCGTTCTGCTGCTGGCTGTACAGCTTGTGCGGCGAGGCGACGATGGTGTTGCCGTCCTCGATGTAGGGCTTGAATTCCGGCATGAAGTCCGCGCCCGAACCGCGGAAGCCGTCCAGCGTCAGCGGGCCTTTGCGGTCGAATATGCCGATCTTGTGCTGGAACATCTCGGCCGGGCCTTCGAATTTCCACTTGTGGTCGTGCGGGTAGTAATAATGCGGCGAGATCGCCACCGTGATGCCGGCCTTCTTGGAGGCTTCGAACAGGCGCAGCAGGTTGGGCACGATGTGGGTGTCGGTGACGTTCTTGCCGACCACCGGCCAGGCCGCGCCCTTGGGGCTCATGAAATCGATCTGCGGATCGATCACCACCAGTGCGGTGCGCGGCAGGTCGCGCGCCATGCCGGGACGCGGCAGGGCGGGATTGGCCGGATCGGCGTAAGGATCGGCGGCAAACGATGGCGTCGCGCCGGCGGTCAGAATGGCGACGCTGGCCAGTGTGGCGGCGACGCGGCGGGGAAGTGTGAACATGGATCGGCTCCGGTGTGTTGTAGAGCCTCCATTGAAACATCCGCCCGCCGGCGCCGACAGCCGCCAAGGGGGTCTCTGCCTCCACCCCGTATGGACTTGGCGACTCGGCTGGGCGCGAGGATCAATACTCGCGGCGGTTCGGCTTGATCTCTTGCAGGATGGTGGTGGAAATTTCCTCGATCGACTTGGTGGTCGACGACAGCCAGCGGATGCCTTCGCGCTTCATCATCATCTCCGCCTCGTTGACCTCGTAGCGGCAATTCTCCAGCGCCGCGTACTTGCTGCCGGCGCGCCGCTCGTGGCGGATCTCCGACAGGCGCTCCGGCGTGATCGTCAGCCCGAAGATCTTCGACTTGAACTCGTACAGCGACGACGGCAACTTGCCGCGCTCGAAGTCGTCCGGGATCAGCGGATAGTTGGCCGCCTTGATGCCGTACTGCATCGCCAGGTACAAGCTGGTCGGCGTTTTGCCCGAGCGCGACACGCCGACCAGGATCACGTCGGCCGACGACAGGTTCTTGTGCGACTGCCCGTCGTCGTGCGCCAGCGAGAAGTTGATCGCCTCGATGCGGTTCTTGTATTCCTCGCTGTCGACGATGTTGTGCGAGCGCCCGATGGTGTGGGTCGACTTGACGCCCAGCTCTTGTTCCAGTGGGGCAACAAAGGTCTGGAACATGTCCATATACATGCCCTTGCAGTTGCGGATGATGTCCGACAACTCGGTCTTCACCAGCGTGGAAAAGATGATCGGACGTTGACCGTCGGTAGCAAACGCCTCGTTGATCTTGCGCACCGCGTCGTGCGCCTTGTCGAGCGTATCGATGAACGGCAGCCGGATCTGGCGGAAGCGCAGTTCGAACTGGGTCAGCACCGAGTGACCAAAGGTTTCCGCCGTGATACCGGTACCGTCGGAGACGAAAAACACCGTGCGCGCCGCGCTCGGCAGGGGAGGTCGTTGTTCTTGTGTCATGTAGAGGAGCCTGTCAGTATTGTGAATCGTAAATTTGAGCCACAGGCTGTAGAATGATCGCCATAGGTAAGATTGTGCTGCACGACGACCAGAATAACAAGAAACAAGTCTGCGCCTCGCTGGAAGATTTCTATCATCAAAAAGGTGTCATTATGTCCAACGCAGCATTGAAGGAGCAGCAGCAAGCAAATCCCGGGGACGCGGTTTACGTCGCATCGTTCGAACACTTGCGCATGACCGATGTCGAATCGGTCGGCGGCAAGAACGCCTCGCTCGGCGAGATGATCAGTCAGCTGGCCGAGGCGGGCGTGCGCGTGCCGGGTGGCTTCGCCACCACCGCGCAAGCGTTCCGCGATTTCCTCTCGTTCAGCATCGACGGCGGCAAGCCGCTGGCCGAACGCATCGCCGACCGCCTGGCCGACCTCAACATCGACGACGTGCGCGCGCTGGCCAAGGCCGGCGCCGAGATCCGCCAGTGGATCGTCGAGACCCCGTTCCAGCCGCGCCTGTCCGAGGAAATCAAGACCTACTACGACAAACTGGTCGCCGATTCGACCACTGAAATGTCGTTCGCCGTGCGCTCCTCGGCCACCGCCGAAGACTTGCCGGACGCGTCCTTCGCCGGCCAGCAGGAAACCTTCCTCAACGTGGTCGGCATCGACAACGTGCTGGAGGCGATGAAGCACGTGTTCGCGTCGCTGTACAACGACCGCGCGATCTCGTATCGCGTCCACAAAGGCTTCACCCACGCCGAAGTCGCGTTGTCGGCCGGCGTGCAGCGCATGGTCCGCTCCGACCTGGGCGCGGCCGGCGTCATGTTCACCATCGACACCGAGTCCGGCTTCAAGGACGTGGTGTTCGTCACCTCCAGCTACGGCCTGGGCGAAACAGTCGTTCAAGGCGCCGTCAATCCGGACGAATTCTATGTCCACAAGCCGATGCTGGAAAAAGGCAAATCGCCCGTCATCCGCCGCAACATCGGCTCCAAGCTGCTGAAGATGGAATTCACCAACGAGGCCAAGGCCGGCCGTTCGGTCAAGACCGTCGACGTCCCGGTCGAGCTGCGCAACCGCTACTCGCTGAACGACGAGGAAGTGGTGGAGCTGGCCAAATACGCCGTCATCATCGAGAACCACTACGGCCGTCCGATGGACATCGAGTGGGGCAAGGACGGCCGCGACGGCAAGCTGTACATCCTGCAGGCGCGTCCTGAAACCGTCAAATCGCAGCAGAAGGCGACCGACGTGCAGCAGCGCTTCAAGCTGAAATCTTCCGGCACGGTGCTGGCCTCCGGCCGCGCCATCGGCCAGAAGATCGGCGCCGGTCCGGTGCGCGTGATCCACGACGCGGCCGACATGGAACGCGTGCAGCCGGGCGACGTGCTGGTCGCCGACATGACCGACCCTAACTGGGAACCGGTCATGAAGCGCGCCGCCGCCATCGTCACCAACCGCGGCGGCCGCACCTGCCACGCGGCGATCATCGCGCGCGAGCTGGGCGTGCCCGCCGTCGTCGGCTGCGGCGACGCCACCGAGGTGCTGAAGGACGGCACCTTCGTCACCGTGTCCTGCGCCGAAGGCGACGAGGGCAGGATCTACGACGGCCTGCTGGAAACCGAAATTTCCGAAGTGGCGCGCGGCGAACTGCCGAAGCTGGCCACCAAGATCATGCTCAACGTCGGCAACCCGCAGCTGGCGTTCGACTTCCAGTCGGTGCCGAACGCCGGCGTCGGCCTGGCGCGTCTCGAGTTCATCATCAACAACAACATCGGCGTGCATCCGAAGGCGATTCTCGAATACCCGAACATCGACGCCGACTTGAAGAAAGCGGTGGAGTCGGTCGCGCGCGGCCACGCCTCGCCGAAAGCCTTCTACGTCGACAAGCTGGCCGAGGGCATCGCCACCATCGCCGCCGCGTTCTGGCCGAAGCCGGTCATCGTGCGCCTGTCGGACTTCAAGTCCAACGAGTACAAGAAGCTGATCGGCGGCTCGCGCTACGAGCCGGACGAGGAAAACCCAATGCTGGGCTTCCGCGGCGCGGCGCGTTATCTGGCGGCCGATTTCGCCGGCGCGTTCGAGATGGAATGCCAGGCTATGAAGCGCGTGCGCAACGACATGGGCCTGACCAACGTCGAGATCATGGTGCCGTTCGTGCGGACTTTGGGCCAGGCTGAAAAAGTCGTCGGCCTGCTGGCCAAGAACGGCCTGGTGCGCGGCGAAAACGACCTGCGTCTGATCATGATGTGCGAAGTGCCGTCGAACGCGATTCTGGCCAATGAGTTCCTCGACCATTTCGACGGTTTCTCGATCGGCTCCAACGACCTGACCCAGCTGACGCTGGGCCTGGACCGCGACTCCGGCATGGCTTTGCTGGCGGCCGACTTCGACGAGCGCGACCCGGCGGTGAAAGCCCTGCTGTCGATGGCGATCAAGGCTTGCCGCGAGCGCGGCAAGTACATCGGCATCTGCGGCCAGGGGCCATCGGATCATCCGGACTTCGCGGTCTGGCTGATGGAGCAGGGCATCGAATCGATGTCGCTGAATCCGGACTCGGTGATCGACACCTGGCAGAAGCTGGCGGCCTTGCAAAAATAGTTGACGCTGGCGGAAAAAGGTTTAGACTGGGGTTATCGAATTGAGTTGTAAATAACGCTATCAAAACCATCTGTCCCGCAGTAAAAACCCTCGCGGCCCGCAACGGGAAGCGGGGGTTTTTGCATTTTGAAACGAGAGGAGTACATCATGGCTGACTGGAGCTACTGGCTCGCCGCCGCCGGCGTGACGGTGATCTTGGAACTGTTCACCGGCACCTTTTATTTGCTGATGATCGCCATTGGGCTGGGCGCCGGCGCGTTGGCCGCGCTGGCCGGGCTCGCGCTCGCGGCGCAGACGCTGACGGCGGCCGTGGTCGGCGTCGCCGCCACCGTGCTGCTGCGCCGCAGCCGCTTCGGCAAGCTGGTCGCCGAGCGCCGCGACGCTGGGCGCGATCCCAACGTCAACCTCGACATCGGC
>Ga0247815_10000825_pt1 | contig 23941 bp, 27 predicted proteins | sample UWRJL194509B1_FD_181014 | JGI IMG/M metagenome (GOLD analysis project Ga0247815, IMG submission 181014) | Plant litter microbial communities from Arlington Agricultural Research Station in Wisconsin, United States - UWRJ-L194-509B-1 | ecosystem: Environmental > Terrestrial > Plant litter >...
AATTTCTTGGAAACTTCGCATACCCATCAGTACTAAACACATAATAAGAACCAACATCAGTCATTTCTGCATGCTGCAACGCATATTCTGCCGTCACCTTCGTCTGATCGTCTATCTGATAAGAAACTACCGGTGCAATGCTATACCTGTTGTTGCTTTCATAATCGCGGAATGATTTTTTATTCTGACCAGCTACGTTCAAGCGGTATAGCAGTTTCCCATCATTGCTCAGTTTACCATCAAGATCTAGTGTAGCACGATTAAGGCCAAAACTACCCGTAGTCAAAGAAACTTCAGCTTTGCGTTGTCCCGTAGGTTTTTTGGTCACCACATTATATAACCCACTCGGATCTCCACTTGATACCATAAATCCCGCAGGTCCTTTTACAAATTCAATGTGGTCAACAAAACTCATGTCTTCCGTAAGCGGGCCCCAATAAGAATTCACCACGTTAAACCCATTTCTAAACGCCTGGATCTGCGAACCGCGCATACTTACATTTGTATACAAGTCGCCCCAGTGCTCCAATCGTACCGCCCCACTTACATTCCTGATCAATCCATCGCTCATGCTGATGATCTGCTGATCCGAAATCGTTCCTGAAGTAACAATCTGAATGTTCTGTGGTACTTCCAGCAAAGGCTCATTCAACCGAAGTGAATTGGAAGGCTTGTCAATTTTATATTTTTTACCGTTCGTATGGATATTCACTTCATCCAGTGTGCTACGGTCTTCTTTCAACGTAAAGTTTACCGTCAATGGCTCCGGTGAAGTAAACTCTACAATTTTCTCCTGGCTTGTAAGTCCCACTGCAGACACCCTTACAATGTATTTTCCAGGTTTCACTTTGTTGATGATATATTCACCGTTTTCGTTTGAAGTAGCCCCTAAAGATTTACCTATAAGTTTAATAGATACCGAAGCGGCACTTTGTCCGTCGGAGGTTACTATCCTGCCTTTAATGGCAGATGTGCCTGGCTGTTGGGCAAACACACTTCCTCCCGCCATTATAAGCAAAACAATAATTCGTAAAAATTTCATATATGCAATAAATTAAAAAATGAGTTGATAACTTTTTCGTGACAAAGTTAATGCATTATTTAGATCAATTACAAATAGAATATGAAAATAATCATTTGTATGTGTTAGGGAGGATTATCTGGGAGATCCCAATGTCGGAAAATGCACTACAAATTATTCCACCACTGGCGCTTTTCTTCAGCTATGGCAGCTTTATTTGCCGGGCGTAAATCATCTGGTATCGCATCTACAAAGCTTTGCCAGCCGTATTTTTCATATTGAGGCGGAACGGTAATACCACCTACATCACTAAACGGCGATCCACTAAGGTTATAATCTCCATACTGCAAATTTTGCACTTCTTTGCCGGTGTGGTTTGTTAAAGTACCGGCAAAGTAGTTGTTCCCATAACCATCTATTCCAAAATCAAGGGTATCATATAATAGCTGGTTTTGTGCGTTAATACAGAAGTGGGTGGTCAATTCACCCTTAATGACAGTGCCAGGATGCGTTTCTGACTCAGTAAATACCACTTTGCTAATTATCTGACCGCGCTTGTATCCTTTGTAAGTATCCGGTGCGTATACACTGGCTGGTTTATAAATACCCGCTTGCATTACGGTAATGGTACCAGTAATCAACAGTACCCGGGTGCCTAAGCGCGTTTTTCCCTTCACGTGATAACAGTAAAGGTTTGACGGATCTTTAATAACCGACGTATAATGGATATAAAAACGTTGATAATTTTTCCCCAAAGTACCGTAAGGTTCAGGGAATCTTTCGGTTTCCTTTAAGCTCAGTAGCTTAATATTTTTGGCGTGCCATAACGCCGCCAGGTTATAATCCTTTACCCGGGTGTAGAAATTACTAGTGCCGGCCGGTTGCGCCTGCGTTGTTAGGCTATCCACTATGATAAATACCATTACAGCAAACAAAATCAAAACATTTAAAGGCCGGTTAGGTTTCATAGATCGATTTTACGGTTGTTAATTTTGTATGTGCGTCGCCAATCATTCCGGCTGAGTCCACATGTTTAAATATACTAACCTTTCTCCGCTGCAGTTCCGAAACTCGTTTAATTAATTAAGATATTCAACAATTGCCATTGCAATGAAACTGCTGTTGGCGGTTCAGCTACCATCAGTATCCTCTATATATGCAATGCATCATCTGATCTGTTATCAAAAAGGTATATAATTGGAAATACTAAATTTTTACCTGATTTTTTTCAATTCGATCTCAACCCGTCTGTTTTTCTGGCGTCCTGCCGGTGTGCTGTTAGTTGCAATAGGCATAGTACTGCCAAATGGGGTAGCAACAATTCTGTTTTCCTTTACTCCCTTACTTACAAGATAGTCTTTTACACTAATGGCCCTTTTATCAGAAAGCACCCAATTGTATTTATATTTGCCTCTTGAGTCGGCATGACCTCTCAGCGCTACCGCATAATCATTGTCTTTGATAGTTTTAGCCAGCTCATCTAAATTTCTATAATATACATCCCTGATCAGAGGTTTATCTGTATCGTATTCCAGGTTCTTAATCAGCGCAGCAATCGGAGCAGCTTTTTTTGACAAAGCGGCAGATTTCGGATCTTCAAATAAAACCGAACTGTTCACACCTTTAACAAGGGGAATGGTAAACAATAGTGTTGCAACAATTGTCATTCTCTTAATATTCATAAGCTTAAAATTATAAGTGTCGATTAATTAATGCAACCCATAACATGCTCATGTATAAATAGTTTAGCATTACACCTCAGGGTTTTGCGATTGATATTTATGAGCCTTGGCGTTTTTATCAATCGAAGGGAAAATAGTGAAGGTGCGACCATGGGCCACCTAAATATTCCCAAAGATTTAATCCCAGTGCATGAGCCGCAAAAGGTTTAAAGCCTGCGGTCAGTTCAAGTAATAGCTGCCTTGATTGATCCGAACTTACCTTATTTTGAACGGTCACGTGCCCACGAAACCCTTGGCTATCTTGTGCAGACAACTGATTTTCAAACATACTTTTCAGCTTGCTGTGTAATTGATTTAAGGATTCAGCCTCCATCCGATAGGCGACGCCGTTGCCCAGATTCTTTAGACCCGTGGCCTTCAACTGAAATGCCGCAAAGCGGAAATCTACCAACGCAGAAATTGTATCCGGTTGTGGAGGTAGTTTGTGAAACAAGGTCAGGTGGGCGCTCAGATAGTTTCTTTCTGATGGGAAATTGCGTTGGCGTAGCTCCTCAAAAAATGCCTGGGTGGCTTCATCCAGTTTAAGCGTTAAAATATATGCGGGTTCATATGTCATCGTCAATATTTCATGCAATTTTGAAGCCATTACCAATATATAGGAATGAAGATTAATCTTTGGGCAATCACTACAAATTTAGATGTGCAAAGCCATCGTAGAGGCCGGGGATTATAAATTATGCTTCAAAAGCACTCGAGCCAGGTTTATCTGTTCTGTAGTTACTTTAGTTTTATCATAAACCAGGAATAAAGTATTATCTGTTGCAAACTGTCCCTTCCAAATCAGTTTCAGTTTGTTTTCAAGTAAGAATTCCTTTGCAAGATAATCGGCAGTGATGGTTACCCCTTCACTACTAACCATAGCGGTCAAAATAACATGCATATCCGGGATCGTAAAACGTGGACTGATTGCTGGCCGTTTACTAAAATTTTTAAGCCAAAATCTTCGTATCATTGCCAGATCAGAACTGTAAGCAAACCACGTTTGATCAAGTAACCATTCTTCCACCAATCCCCAATCCTTTTGCTTTACAAGTTTGTTGAAAGCAGAAGTATCTACTGAAGAACTACCTACAATAACAAATTCCTCTTTAAAAATAGGCTCATACATAAGGTTTTTACCTTCTATTTTTTGTGTAGCAATTACGAAATCAATTTCTCCTTTAGGCAGCCGTGTAATCAGGTCTTTCGTGAGGCCAAAAGAAATGATGAGATCAGCTGGAATCTCGTTTAGGTATTTGGCTGAAACAGATTGAAAAAATTCCTTAACTGTACCAATCCTTAGAACAGGTAGTTGGGCGCTGTAACAGATCGCCCTAAAATCTGTTTCCACCTCCTCAAGTTTTTCTAAAGACTCAACAATTCGCGTATAAAATAATTTCCCATACTCCGTAGGCACTAACCGGGGTTTTCTTTCAAAAAGCAGTTTGCCTACATGTGCTTCCAATGCAGACAAATGCTGGCTCACATTAGGCTGAGAGATAAACAATATTTTTGATGCCGCAGTAAGCGAGCCTGTCTGATATACCGCTTTAAATGTCCTGTACCATTCCAGATTTACCATGTTGTAAAACTATAAATATATTTATGGACTTGCATAAATCTTATTATTTTATTTATAATAAAACTAACCGCAATTTTGCTCCGACAAATAAATATACAACACAAAAGTATAAAACCATCATCAGCATACCGCTTACAAAAAGTAGTGAGTATGCCTATGATAGCTTCATAACCGCTAAAAAAACTAATGAAAAAAATTGCCTACATAGGATGCCTTGGGATGATCGGTGTCATCACTACAGAGTTCGGCGTTATCGGCATTCTGCCTCAGGTAGCCGAATACTACCATATTTCCATTGAAAAAGCAGGTGTATTACTAAGTGCTTTCGCTTTGGTGATAGCTCTTACTGGTCCGTTTATGACATTGCTGTCATCAGGTTTCGATCGCAAAAAAGTAATGATGACAGCGATTTCTATTTTTCTGGTGACAGGAACAGTTTCATCATTTGCTCCTCCTTTTTGGGTGCTTTTGCTGGTAAGGATACTCCCCGCATTTCTTCAGCCTGTCTACATAGCCGTAGCAATAGCAGCAGCAACGGCAGAGGTGGCAGATAAAAAGAAAAATGAAATGATGGGGATTGTATTGGGTGGGATCGCTATCACCATGGTTACCACTGTTCCTCTTGCAACCTATCTTGCAAGTAAAATCACATGGCAAGTGTCATTTATGGTACAGGCCGGTGTAACACTGGTGGCACTGTTTGCTATTTATAAAGGTCTATCACCGATGCCGGTTCGCGCAAAGAAGTCTTACAGCAGTCAATTGAAGATACTTACTAACCGCTCTTTTATCATCAGTACAGCGATGAACTTTTTCATGATCGCTGCCTGGTTTTCTACTTATAGTTATTTTGCTGATTACCTGATCAAAGCTAAAAACATGAGCACTGAAATGGTAAGTTATATGCTCTTATTATTTGGCGTTACCGGTATTTTCTCCAATTGGCTTTCAGGAAAGATGCTTGGTAAGAACATCCCCAAAACTACGTCATTATTCTTGTCAGGTACCCTTATAATGCCATTCCTTTTGTATTTTTCAAACGGTAATCCCATAGCAACTATTTTAGTAGTAGCATTATGGGGGTTCTTTTATGCTCCGTGTTTCTTAAATGCCTCTGCCTATATGATTTCTGCAGCACCTGATTCTTTGGAGTTTGCCAATAGCCTGGCTACCTCATTTGGTAACCTAGGCGTAGCAGTAGGAACTACCGTAAGTGGTTGGTTCATTTTTTATCATGGTGTTGCAGTTGCTCCTTGGGTCGGTGCTGCGTTTGGCCTCGCCTCTCTTACTATGATAGGGTTAAGAAGTACCCTCGAAGCAAGAGATCATATTGCAAGTTCAGCGATATAGAATGTAAACACATGCATTTGGTCTTTAAAACACAAGCATTGGTCTTTAAAACAAAGTATTTTAGGTCCTTAAAACAAACCTTAAGATTTGAGTGAGCACTACCTTTACAGCATATTAAAAACTCAAAAATTATGATTGATCACGTTATTTTTACAGTAAGCGATTTCGAGCGCTCAATTGATTTTTATAATAGGGCTATGGAGCCACTAGGTATTTCTATGATCCATGATTTTAAGGGTCCAGGTGCACATCCTGATTTAAAAGGATTTGGAGATGCTTCAACTATTTATTTCTGGCTCAAACAAGGTGCCCCAACACCCGGTGGTGTCCATGTGGGGTTTGTAGCGAAAGATAATTCACAAGTTGAATTATTCCACAAAGCAGCGATTGCTGCTGGTGCAAAAAATGTAGAACAGCCAAGGGTCTTCACTGAATATTATCCAGGGTATTATGCGGCATGGATACTAGATCCGGATGGTTATGAAATAGAATTAGCCCATAAAAGCTAGAGAAGGTAGTTCCAGGAATTTCAAGAGATATAACATTATGGATAAGAATAATTATAGTGGTGCATTGCAATACGGCATTAGCTCACATTTTGGAGATTCCTCTACAGCAAATGAGGTTATCAAAGGTATTAACCTGAGCGGGAAAACAGCAATAGTTACCGGTGGATATGCAGGTATTGGTTTAGAAACAGTTAAAGCTTTGGTATCAGCAGGAGCTCACGTTATTGTTCCAGCAAGAAATATAGAAAAAGCTTTAAAAAGCCTGGATGGAATAGCTAATGTGGATGTAGAAACAATGGATTTAATGGATCCGGGTTCTATCGATAAATTTGCTGATAGATTTTTAGCTTCTAATAGGCCTTTACATTTGCTAATCAACAATGCAGGTATCATGTGGGTACCGTTGGAAAGAGACTCACGTGGATATGAATCGCAGCTTTCAACAAATTACCTTGGACATTTTCAATTAACGGCCCGGCTTTGGAGCGCACTGGTAAATGCTTCTGGTGCCAGGGTCGTAAACGTTTCCTCCTGGGGGCATCATTTCTCACCTTTTATATTCGATGATCCTAATTTCATAGATAGAGAATTTGAATCGTTCTCAGCATACGGCCAATCAAAAACAGCGAGTATTTTATTTTCATTGGAATTGGACAATAGGGGTAAAAAGTCAGGGGTTCGTTCTTATTCCCTGCATCCAGGCATAATTCCTGAATCTGAACTGGGACGCAACGTTCCACACGAAGACCTCGTTGCCTATGGTGTTTTTGATGAAAACGGTGTTGTAATCAACGATCCCTCTAAAGGGCTTAAATCTATTTCACAAGGTTCTTCAACAACTATCTGGTGCGCTACAAACCCATCTTTAGACCATATAGGCGGCGTTTATTGTGAAAATGCGAATATTGCCGAGTTAGATCGCGAACATGTCAATGAAAATATGGATGGTTCAACAATGATGAAAGGTGTAGCTGGATACGCGCTTGATGAGGCCTCTTGTCAAAAGCTGTGGATTTTGAGTGAAGAGCTTACCGGTTTAAAGTTTTCTATTTAACTACTTCGTATAGCCTTAAGCAGAGATGTTTATGTTATATCTCTGCTTAATTTATATATTTATACCTTATAATAAATCTTATGGCAGGACAAGAACAAAGTAGATTTGCAGAAATTCTTTTATCCTGCATTGAAGAGAATTATTACGAAGCTGAAGTGGCTTTGGATTTTCATGCCTTTGCCCGCGTAGTTTCAGGTGAGATGAAAGTTATACAGGGGGATGAAACCTTTATGTTTGGGCCAGGAGATACCTTATTATTTCCCTGTAATCAGCTATCCACATTAATTAAAAACCCAAAGGACGGTTTACCATATAAGGCTGTTGTTATCTCCTTTACCCCAGAACGCTTAAGAGAATTCTATCGCGAAAATCCAATCCACATTACCGGACCACATACTCATAAAATAAGAAGTTTCAGTACGGATCCACTTTTGGAAAGTTATTTCGCCTCGCTTACCCCATACTTTGGGCTGGAAAGAGATTTGCCCGAAAAAATTGTTTCGATGAAAATAGTTGAAGCGCTAACTATTCTTCGCACTATTGACATCAATGTCGATAATTTCTTTTCCACTTTTTTGCAGTCCTACAAACTGGATATTGCCGATTTTATGGAAAAGAACTATACGCATAACCTGACCATAGAAAGATTCAGTATTTTAACGGGCAGAAGTCTCACAACCTTTAAGCGGGATTTTAAAAAGGCATACCATACCACTCCCCAGAAATGGATCTTGCAAAAAAGACTGGAGCTTGCCCATTACAAGTTGTCAGAAAAGGGACGAAAACCAAAGGACGTTTATTTAGCAACCGGCTTTGAAAATCTTTCCCATTTCTCACATGCCTTTAAAAAGCACTTCGGCTACGCTCCAACAGAATTACCCATCGCCGTCCCAATTGTTTAGATTTGATAAAACTATTAATATTGAAAAAAACCTACTTTGATAAATCCAACTAACAATCTGCCAACATGCTATTAGGATCATCGTCTAATAATAATTCCCCGGGCACAGAAACATTAGTTCTGCAATTAATCTTTCAAAAGCGTTATGCAGAGGTATATGAACTGCTGCTGAGTCAACAACCTGCCTCCACAGCTGTGCTTTATAACATGGCTCTCTGTTTGCACTGGGCTGGTAATTATCAGCAAGCTTTAAGTAAACTGGAAAGTATTCAGCTTGCCTCGCTGGTGAGCATGAGGAATCAGCTAAATGCTGATGCTGATTACAATGCGATGAAAAGTAAGCAAAATCAAACTGATGACTATTTACATGGAATAAGCGAAGCCTACATTCAAACTTTCCCTTCCTTTGTACATGATGCTATTATTCGGCTTAAAACAGACTGCTGGTTACAATTGGGCAATTATGCAAAGGTAATTACTGTAGCCACACCCGTTGCTCATAAGGGATACAAAAATATTACGGATGCTTTAAATCTAGCTAATAAAGCCACTGACAAAAGAGTTTAGTAATTATTACCTACATCCCAGCTCCCAGTAGACGAACTGCTTTTGCCAGAGCTGGAAGAGGAAGAACTGCTCCCCGAGGACGATGGGCTGTTGCCTGCACTAAATATCATCGGCAGACCCGCCAACAATCACGCTCACTGGTTGTTTATTAGAAAAACTATCTGATCATATGAAAAAAATAATTGCATCTACATTTTCGCTTTTTCTGTTACTCTTTGCAACTGGCGTTTCTGCCCAATCCGATGAAAACCGTACCAAATTACAGATGACGGTTAGCTTCAATGGTAAAAGTATCGTCACCGATCTCAATGGCGTGAGCACTTCATTATCCCGCGTTTATGATGAGACAGCGTTGAAAGCAGCTAAGGACTCATTAAAAAACCAATTGCCTGCTGCCTACCTAAAATCTTTTTATTTCACCATAGATGCCAAAAAGATCAGCGACGATCTGCTCCGGGTATTTGCCGGCAGAAAAAACAAGTTTGATGGTACAATTACCATAGTAGATACCTTTGGAAAAACCCCCACACGGACAATCAAATTCAAAGAGGCAAGCCTGTATAGCTATTCAGACCAGATTTCTGCCAGTTCCTATAATGAAACATATGGTTCAGCATCTATTTCAATCAGCTGTCAGGAAGTATCAATCAACGGTATCGTAATCGAACAATAATCCGGTTTATATGAATAAAATAATATCTCGTGATAACTGGCGTATCGTTGATATGCCGGTCGAGTCCGAAACTACCTTGTTAAATATAAAATTAGCTGCAGCTGAATATCAGGCGTTAGTTATTGGATTTCTGCCAAAAGATATGGATGACCGTTGGTTCATGTATGCAAATGACGGTTGGTTAAACCTACACCGAAGTTGGACAGGTCATTGCATTTTCCGGTTAAAAATTGAAAAAACGGATGATGGTTGCATATTAAGTGAATTACAGGTTAATAGAGATTATAACCAATATAAATCAACCAATATTGAAGCTGATAAAAATGAAGCTGAATCTGTTTTAAGATATTTAATTGCACTAAACATTTCAATATTCATGAGACCAAGCCCGTCAGACTAAAGTATTGCCCGGGAATATACACCTTCAATATGGCTACCTACGAAAAAATAAATATTTAACCATAGTATTCCAATGCATTAAGCTTTAAGACTTTTCAAATTCATCAGTACTACAGCACAGATAATTAACAATATTCCGATCCACTGCAAAAGGTTTACTGGCTCTTTTAACAAGATATAGGCAAATAATACAGATACAGGAAGTTCAACTGAAGCAATAATAGTTCCCAATCCTATGCCTGTATGTGGCATACCACTAGTAAATAATAATGGCGGTAGGATCGTACCAAAAAAGGCCAGAAAGATACCCCAGGGCCACAAAATATTGAAATTGAAATGGCTATATGACGTAGTGGAGAAGATGAGTACAATGATAATTAATCCTCCAGCAAGTAACCAGAGACTTCTTTTTATGGAATGCAGATGCGTAGCAATGCTGTTTGAAGAGTATAATGAGATCGTATAGGAAAAGGCTGCTGCAAAACCCCATGCAATTCCTTTCCAGTTTAGTTCATGAGCAGAAGAAAAGATGTTAGTTGCCAGTGCTGTACCAAGTAATACTATCAGCATTGCTGCCACTTTTCTTTTAGAAGGCAGTCTTTTATCTAGCACAGCTTCCAGTAATAAGCCCATCCAGACCGACTGCATCAATAAAACAATGCCAACCGACACCGGAATATATTTCACAGCGAAGTAATAAAACACACTGGTCAATCCCATTGAAGTCCCTCCAATCATCAGTTTTAGAACAGAAAACCGTTCTGTGTCTTGCTGGTGTTTCTGAGGAGTTTTAACAAAGATCTGCAAAAGCAATATGCCAATAAACCCAAGGGAAAACTGAGAGGTAGTAACTTCGGCAGTCGTAAATCCATTTGCATAAGATAATTTTACCACTGTCGCAAGAGCACCATAACTAGATGCCCCCAGTCCAACTAGCAACGCCCCTTTTAATACTTTTTTGTCCATTATTACCGCCGGCTTTAATTCGGTGCAAAGAAAGTCATTCAAATTGACTTAAATCGTGCTTTCACTCTAACAAGAAAGTTGAAAGTTTACGCACCACGCATTTTGATCGTAGTTTAAGTATTACGTAACTATTGGTTGAGTATGACAGTCCCTGAAAACTGTCTTGCCATCAAATGAAGAAGCTACTGTCTGTTTTATTTTTTGCGATATCCCATCATCAATACTATCACTATCAAAGCTATCAACCTTGGTGGAATGTTGTATGACAGCTATTTGATTTATTGCGTTGGACACTTCAATGCTACCAGCTATTTTATGGTTAGAAGTTTATACCTTCGCAAAGGAAGTATTGACGTTATTTATCCTAATTGGGTTATTTAACAACAAAACCATAATAAAAAATAATTTAACCTTTAAAAATCTTAACTATGAAAAACAAGGTAGTACTATTCTTTTCCTTTTTAACAATATTAATTAGCGCTTGTTCCGCTGTGAAGAACACTAATACCGGAAACGATCTGTCTAATGCAACCTGGGAACTAGAGTATATTTCAGGACCACGAATTGCTTTTGATGGTCTGTATCCAAATAAGAAGCCCCAAATTACATTCAATACCAAAACGAATGAGGTTAGTGGAAATTCAGGTTGTAACGGATATAGTGCCAAATATACCTCCAATGGGAAAACCATTTCATTTGGAGAGCCGGGACCAACAACAATGATGTTCTGTGAAGGGGGAGGTGAACAGACATTTTTACAAATGATAAAAAAGGTTGACAATTATTCCATTGACAATGACGGTAAGCTGAACTTGAATAATGGCGAAGTGCCAATGATGAGGTTCAAAAAAGCGCTTATCAAAAAACTGTAAAATCATCCAATACGGAGCTTAAATTAAAGAATTGAAATCCCTACCATCCATCCAACCCAGCCTTTATTCCTACCAATATTCATCAAGGCAGGTTTACCCTTCAAAATCTGCTCCTGTTCGCTTTTTACCGCACTTCCCTCGTTGTAAAAAAGGTTAAATGACGGTCCTGCAAAAAATACAAGTGATGGATTGATATTGAAATTCATCACTGTACTTACCCTGTTAATCATATAGGTCTTTGCCCATTTTGGAGACATTACCGTTAACGAAGATAGCTCAGCAGAGATTGAGCTACGCGGACTTAAAACAAAATCATGCCCTAATCCCAGACCAACTGTATAGTAGGTATCTGCGTTATTGAAGTTCATTCCCGCGGATAAGACTGAATACAATTTATGATTTCCAGTTTTAAAGCCCAGGTTTACAGGTGCGGTCTCACTTGAATTCACTATGATCTTATGATATCCGTTATGCGACAAGTTTAACAATCCCACCGCGTAGCCGGTCAGTGTATCCGCTATATTGACCAGGCCAAAAGAAAATCCTTCCAGAACCTTTGCTTTATTAAAGATCCCCGCAATTTGAGCGCCCTTTACTGTATCACCTGTTATATTCGCTATTCCTGCTATACGAAAGCCTCTACTGTCTTTTTTTGTTAAGTTATAAATGCCTGCTATTTGCAAACCATCACTATTTTTATAAACAGAATTGCCCAAGGCGGCAATTTGCACCCCGCTAAAATCCCCTCCAACCACATTAAAAAGCCCGGCAACTTGTAAATACCTTACATCTTGTTTGCTGATGTTAAACAAGCCCCCAAATTCAATCCCATTTAACCCGGCCGTGTATCCACCTAGAAGGTTAAACGAGAAACGATTGACCACCTGCCCACTCATCATTCCATGAGAACTCAAACCTGGGGTAAGCGAAGTTTGGAATGGCACCGTGGCAAAGTAACCACTCAGGTTTACACTTTGCAGCTTCTGCGCCGAAGAAATAAAGATCCTGCCAAGCCAGCTTCTCTCTACCTTGCTAGAATCTGCATCGATATTGTAAGTGGAATTTTCCGGCTTTAAAGATATGCTAACATCACTTAAAAAATTAACGCTCGCATCTTTATAAAATTCTTTACTTACAGTTAGGGTAATCATCCCGGTACCCTTTATCTTGATTTTAAAAAAACCTTTTTTATCGGTCAGTGTAGACACCAATAACCGTTTCTCATAAACACTAGCGTTTTGGATACCAAGCCCTGAATGTTCATCCAACACATAACCACTGATATAATAGTTCTGCTCCTTTCCGCCCTGTGTTTCAGCATCCATTGTTAAAGAATTTGGTGCCAGGCGCAAAATCACATAGCCAGGACTTTCCTTAAAATCTACATTACCTTTAAACAAAGTGTCTAAAACAGTTCTCAGAGACTGATTATTAACGGACAGATCAACTAAACTATCTGATCGGATCTGATCATTGCTATAGGAAAAGTAAAAACCGTGTTTCTTTCCTAATGTATCTAAAACCGCCGACAATTTAACCTGTTTAACATGCATACTAACCAGCGATGCTAATTTTTGCTGCGCAATACCCTCTTGAGTCAGCATAATCAAAGGCAACACTATGTAGCAGAAAATACGAAAGTTGAACTTCATAATTCTTATAGTTGAATGATGATTTGACCAGACTCACGTACAATATGAACTTTGAAGGTATTTGCAATCAGATCCAGGTTAGAATCCAATTCACCTAACCTAAGTGTAGTTGTTAAGGTTCGGTTAGCCAGTTCTTTATCTGCAATTCGTATGTCCACTTTGTACACCTCATTTAGTACTTCTATTATCCGCCATAAAGGCGTTTTATTTGCCACAAACTCCTTAGTGCGATAATAATTATAGAAATTATCCTTACTTAGACCTTTCAGTACAGATCCTGAAGCATCATCAATGGCCAGCTTTTCCGCAGGCCTAAGCCTAATCACAACTTTATTTCTGATTACTTCTACAATCCCGGTTTCCACAATAATTTCTACCTTAGTCTTGCTGTTTTTGATATTGAACGAAGTACCTACTACCTTCACCACTGCATTGTTAAGATTCACCAGAAACGGCTTTTTAAGGTCATGCGCAATGTTAAAAAATGCTTCTCCACTCACCAATCTTATCGCCCTGAAATTTCCGGTAAACTTTGCCGGATATCTAATGATAGAATTTTTGTTCAGTGTAATTACCGATCCGTCAGATAGGGTATCTGTTTTTACCGAATCATAACTCTGTAAGGTCAGCTGCTCAGGCTCTCCCTGTAAAAACGTATATAAAAATGTTGCTATGCCCACAACCGAAATCCACATTGCCGCTATTTTCATCCATCGCGTAAAGCCATACAATGGTTTAACACTACCAAGCTGCGGTTTTGTGTTCACTGCTAAAAGATCATCCTTATTATCGCGCAATTGCTTAAACTCTGTCCATGAAGCCTCAACATCTAAATTGCTTTCTTTTTTCAGCGTCTTTGCTGTTTCCCAGATCAACTGAAAGTCTGCAAAGTACTTCTTATTGTATTCGCTTTCCTTAGCCCAATGCACTACAAATTCCATCTCTGCAGCAGTGGCTTCGCCCATCATATATTTCGCTAATAACTCGTCCATCTTATTTATTTAAATAGGTTAAATTGACAGCTCGCCAACCACAGGATTAGGGGTAGATACTCTATCAGTTTGTACCGCATTATCTTTAGGGCCTTGCCCATCTGCGCCTCTACCGTTTTTACAGAAATGCCTAGCTGGTCAGCTATCTCCCTATATTTCAAATCTTCAAACCTGCTCAATTGAAATATCGTACGGCACTTTTCTGGCAGTTCATTTAAGGCCTGTTGCAGCTTCTCCTTCAAGTCTGTCAGTTCCATTCCATTATCGGATGCTGTTTTATTATTCATGGTATAGGCGATATGATCACGGTGACTACCCTTAACTTTTTCATGTCGTATATAATTGAGGCATTCATGGTAAACTGCACCATATAGATAGGCCTGCAGAGAGCCGCTAAAGTTTAAGGTTTCTTTTCGCTCCCAAAGCTTTAAAAAGATATTTTGTACCATTCCTTTGGCTATATCTTCATCTTTCAGCATTGTGATCGCGTATAGGTGCAACGGCTTAAGAAAGTACTTATACACGCATTCAAAGGTTTTTTCGTCCCCTGACAGCAATTGCGGAATCAACTCTTCGTTATTTAAATCCAAAATTTTATTCATTTAGGTGTGCAATTTACCCCTGGCATGGCATTTCCGGAATGTATATATTTTCCTCTATAACACGCTACCTTCTTTTTACCCTTACGTGCTGTAGAATTAATAAAGCCAAGAGACCAAATTGTTACTGCTATGAGCTAAACTTGAAGAAATCGCAGGTCTTTAATCATCACAGCAATCTTAGTACTGCAAATTTTAGCCTCACTGAAAAACGTTATTTTATTGTTTAACTATAAAAAATGTGTATTAATAGGTGTTTATATTTATTTTGCGACAAAACCTGGTCTATTTTATAGAATTGATTAATTTTGGTGACGTGGGTGCGATTCTTAGAAGAGCGCATCTAAAAAAACTTATTTGAAAAAATATTCAGTAATACAATAACACTAAAAAGGAGGAATATGTCAATAGACGAATATTTGCAACAGAAGTGGGAGCATGAGAATGTCCTGTTCTTCAACAAAGATATGTTGTTTAAAGAATCATTTGCAAAAGGATTCGCAGTCGGATTTGCGGATGGATTTGAAGAAAAAAAGAAAAGAATTGCACGTGAACTGAAAAAGATGGATATCGAACCGGATCGGATTGCGCTTTACTTAGACCTTCCCATTGAAGAGGTTGAAGATCTTTAATCGTCCACATCAGCAACCTTGGTAATGCAGATTTTAGCCTCAGTGCAAAGTGGTGATTTTTGTTTAATTAATTTTGTTGATGCTGGTGCGGTTCTTACAACTGCGTGTCTGAAAAAACCTTGTTTGAAAAATCACTCAATTAAACACTTAATTTTAAAAAATGAGGAATACGTCACTAGACCAATATTACAAACAGAAGTGGGACAACTATAGTGTCCTTAGCTACAAGAGAGAGCAGCTGTATAATGAATTATTCGCAAAAGGATTCGCAGAAGGATTTGCGGAAGGATTTGAAGAAAGAAAGAAAAAAATCGCGCGTGATCTGAAAATGATGGATGTACCACCAAATAAGATTGCGTTTTACACAGATCTTTCCATTAAAGAGGTTGCAGATCTTAAATCGTCTTAGTATTCTTCATGTACCATGAGGGTGATGCAGTATACTTAAAAATTACTCAATACGAGTTACATTCAAAAAAAAGGAGGACAAATGTTATACAATAAAGAAGCAAAAGATAGATGGGTCGAAGCAAATTCCCGTGCCCGTCTTAGTGAAGAATCAAGGCAAAACGGGTTTAAAGATGGATTCGCTGATGGATATGCGCAAGGATTTGCGCAAGGAAGTGATGGAAAGAAAAGGGTCGCATTTCGCATTGCAACTAATCTTCTAAATGCGGGTTTGCCACTAGATGAAGTTGCGGCATTTACGGAGCTTCCTCTTGTACAGGTTTCAGATCTTTAACCATCTAAGCAGCATTTGCCATCGATTGATTGCCGCCTCATTCCTAGAGCAATGGGCGGTTTGAATAACTTTAAAAAGGAGGAATTATGTCACAAGACGAATATTTGGAACAAACATGGGAAGATGCGAGTGCCCTTGCCCACGAGAATGAGATGTTGTTTAAAAAATCATTCGCAAAAGGATTCATGGAAGGATTTGCGGAAGGATTTGAAGAAAAGAAAAAAGATATTGCACGAGAAATGAAAAAGATGGATTTACCACCGGATAAGATTGCTTTTTATACAGATCTTTCTATTAAAGAGGTTGCAGATCTGTAATCGTTTTAGTATAAATCCAGACTCATACATCAACTTTTATTGGAAAAATTTTTAAATAATATGCTAATTTAATAAAGGAGGAAAATGTCATACGATCTAAATGAAAGGTTTCAATGGAAAACAAGTCCATATGAAATGGAAGAAACACGTAAAGAAGGGGTCATAGCAGGAAGATATGCAGCAGCAATTCGCATTGCAAGAATTATGAAATTTGGTGGCATACCACTTGATCAGAATGCCACGATTACCAAGCGACGTACAGATGAAATCGAAAATCTGTAAGCATTCCCAGTAGTAGCTTTTATAGTGCAAAAAAGGCTTCGGCATCCGAAGTAAAGCCAGGAACTGGGTGTTAATTATTCATTCCTGTTCATGAGAGCCGATGGAAAGCAATTGCAGGAGATTTCTAAACTTATCGAAAAAGGAGCAATCAGACCAGTAGTAAATAAGGTATTTCCGTTTGAGCAGACTAATGAAGCACTGGAATATGTGGAGAGCGGACGTGCAAAGGGAAAGTGGTTGTCAATATAATTGAAAACACACCATTATAAATGCTCAAGCTAAACACCGTGGTCATTCTATAACAGGATTCCATGTTGAACAACTACCTGGATTTTGCATCTGCTCTCCCCAGTCATTCATCGCTCACTTTACACTCCCCCATTAGACCAAAAATTGCCACCATCATCGAGCTACCTATTGAAGAGATCGTCGATATTTAATCATTTTAGCGGCCTTTATAGTGCAAAAAAAAGCATCCCTCAAACTCTTGAAAGATGCTTTTTAGCAAATATTCTTGCAACAACCGGTACCAAACTTGTCACTTATTCATTCTCTTTGCGCTTCAGTAAACGTTCTTAGATGCTGGTTATCAAATGGCCCAAAGGCGAATACATTTATAACTCATTGATCAGACCTCTTGCAGGATGTGCCAAATCGGATGCAGTCAACCTTCTAAGAAAAGAACAATAATCAGGGGTTTGATCAGTTGTTAACTACTATAATCTTGCGAAGGAGCGCCGCCTGTGATCCATTCGTAAGTCCTACGGCTGTACCGTTTTTCCAGTATTGGGCAACACCAGATCCTCCTCCGTCGCGGTATCCAGCCACATAGACATCGGTACCTGCTACGGCTACAGATTGTGCGAAAGCACTTTCAGGGCCATTCGATAAGTTTACTGGTACCCCGTTTTTCCAGTATTTAGCGATGACTGGGCTACTGCCATTTCCTGAACTTGATCCAGCAATATAGACGTCATTTCCGTTCACAGTAATGGAGTTACCCCGTACATCAGGTGAACCACTTTCAATCAGCACCGGGGTGGCCAGATTTTTACTATAACGGGTTTGCGACTGTCCAAAATTATTGTAAGTCTCAGACCATACCATATACAAATCATTACCAGATACTGTTATAGCCTGATCAGCCGCTGCTCTGCTGGGATCAGAAAGATCAAATAACTGACCATTTTTCCAGTAGCAAGTAACGGAGGTCAGCCAGTCCAGGTTTCTTCGTTCCCCAATAACATAAACATCATCACCAACTATTGTTATTCCGGTGGCGATGGCGTGCTGATTTTCGGCTGAAAGCACCACTGGTATTCCATTCTTCCAGTATTTCGCCTGATAAGTTGTCCTTCCTGCAGCCATTTCCTGGCCGGCAACGTAAACATCGCTGCCTTTTACAAATATACCATTGGCAAATGCATCCCGTGTACCGTCAGTAAGCGAGGTAGATTGCCCATTTCTCCAGTATTTGGCAACATACTTGCCCGCAGTATTAATTTCATATCCTGCAATATGGATGTCAGCCCCAGCTATAAACATGTCATTTGCATCTGATGCTCCAGTACCGCTCCCAAGAATAACTGCTGTCTCATTTTTCCAGTATTTGGCAACATATCCTTCCCGTCCGGCGGCGTAGATATCAGTTGATGGCTGTGACGGAGCAACTATATCCCGTTTTTTCTTGCAAGCAGAAAAAACAATAAGTGTCAATAAAAATAGTAATGCTTTTTGTAGGTGTGCACTCATAATCTGATTTATGTAAACCTGAACAATAATCTACGCCTTTTAGTTTGGTTACGTGCAACATCTGTCAGCAACCCCGCGCAGCGAGTCATAACATGATCAACTCGATATTGTAAAAATGTATCCTTATTCCGCTATTACGTATAAACCCTACAGTAGTGATCACAGTAAATTTGTCATTATAAAAAATGATAAATAAAACAATTAGATAATGTCAAAAACAATTTTTATTACGGGAGCATCCCGTGGATTTGGTAGAATGTGGGCAGAAGCTTTTTTGGAGCGTGGTGACAATGTAGTTGTCACATCCCGAAGTGCGGGCGGGTTGAAGGATCTTGTGGATAAGTATGGAAGCGCTGTTTTGGCGCTGGAATTAGAGATAACAAATAGAGTTGCCTGTATTGAAGCGATGGTAAAAGCGAAAGCGTACTTCGGAAATATTGATGTTGTTATCAATAATGCCGCAACCGGTTTGGTTGGTGCCGTAGAAGAATATGACGAACAAGCTGCCAGAGACATTATTGATGTTAATCTATTTGGCACCCTGTGGATAACACAAGCTGCATTACCCATCATGAGGGCCCAGAGAAGTGGCCATATTCTGCAGTTATCAAGTGCACTTGGCATTTACTCATTCGCCACAGTAGGGATGTATAGTGCCTCTAAGTATGCTGTTGAAGGACTCAGCGAAGCTCTTGCTCAAGAGGTAAAAGGTTTTGGAATTCACGTAACTCTAGTTGAGCCCAACGGCTATGCCACTGACTTCAATAGTTCTTCTATCCAGAGTAAACCTATTTCAGCTTATGATGATATGAAGGCAGCACTATATGCTCAGCCGGAATTTGCAGCTGCAGACGCGTATGGTGATCCCAAAGCAACTTCAGAAGCGATTTTGAAACTAGTAGATGCGCCCAATCCCCCTTTGCGATTGATCCTTGGGAAAAAAGCCTTACCCTTAGCACAATACTTTTATGCTGAACGATTGGCTACATGGGAGAGTTGGAAGGATGTATCAGTAAAAGCGCATGGCTTGTAATTGAAAAAATAAGTTGTAATTTTATACAAAGATCAGCCTGTTAAAAGTGGGCTGATTAATTTTAAATCATGCATTTCAAAAGTTTTAAATCATGCATTTCAAAAGTCTGGGCGATGTTCATCGCTGTAACAATTATCCGGAACCAGAAAACCCCCTGCTAACGCTATTTACGTGTAACCCGCTACGAAGTGTGACCAGTTATGAAGTGACCACCAATTTCTTTGTGATTGCTTTAAAAAAGTTTAGCTCGGGAGAAATCAGATACGGAAAGACACGCTATGACCATGAAAGCGGCTCCATGTATTTTTTAAAGCCGCACCAGACAATCCAGATGAAGGACATAGCACTGGATGGTGAGGGTTTTGAGATTTGGTTCCATGAAGATTATCTGAGTGGACATCCGCTGCATTCAGAAATAAAAAAGTATAGCTATTTTAATTACGAGCTTAACGAAGCACTGCATATTTCGCCAAAAGAGCAACAAATTATTTGGGAATTATATGAGAAAATAGCCCACGAATACCATAACAACCAGGACGAATTTACAAGGGACATAATACTTGGACATATCGATTCTATCTTAAAATATTCCCTGCGTTTTTATAAGCGGCAATTTATGAACCGTTTTATGCTTTCGGGCACTACCGTTACAAAGTTTGACAAAGCACTATCTGCATATTTCGAACAGGGACAGCTAGCGGAAAAGGGATTACCAACGGTTGCCATGCTAGCGGCAGAACTAAATTTGTCTCCCCGCTACCTAAGTGACCTGTTAAAGCAGGAAACGGGAAAGACCGCGATGGACCTGATACAAATCTTCCTTGTTTCAGAGGCAAAGAACTTATTAAATGAGGGAAGACTATCAATAAACGAAATTGCTTATGTACTTGGCTTTGAGAACCCTCCTTACTTCTCACGCTTATTTAAAAAAGAAACAGGTTTAAGTCCCAACCAGTTTAAAAAGCATTTTCACATATAAATAAACCCAGTATAGTAGGGACATTTGAAGCTGTCGGCTTGCAATTTTCACGATGCATGCTTGACCTACAAGCGTACTGGTGATTTCTTCAAGAAGGAATTGAAGAAGGTGAGAGAAGAAAAGCAATTAGTATTGCGCGTGAGCTGAAAAAATGGGTTTGTCATTAGACCAAAAATTGCCACCATCATCGAGCTACCTATTGAAGAGATCGTCGATATTTAATCATTTTAGCGGCCTTTATAGTGCTAAAAAGCATCCGACAAACTTTGACGGATGCTTTCTAGCACATAAGATTGGCAGTCGGCACCGCATTAAATTATGGATGCACCTGTTTTTGTTGAAGATATTCAAGCAATTCTTTAGGTCGGTCAGTCTGAATCATATTGGCTCTTTGTTTAACCAGCCATCCCCATGTTTCGTCTTTCATGTTTTCTTCAACTGCGCGGTCGTCATCGTGGTTTCCACTTTGCTCCGGCCATAAGCTGTTGATCCATAAGCCGTAAGTTTCTCTATATTTGCTCAGATTTTTTAATATCGGTAATGAGTCATCATCAAAATTTGCCTGAATGATTGTACGTTTATGCTTCCTGTAGCTTTCAATAATCTGTGCAGCATCAGGCCTTTTCATGTTTACCACAACCATAATGGTGATGTCGTCTGCTATGGGGCCTTGTTCGTTCTCAATAACCGAAAGGGGAGTGCTGCTCGCAACATTTACAATAACCTCACCAACAGTTCCGGTTTCGCGCAAAGCTTTAATTACGTCCTTAAAGTAGTCATAACCTTTATCCACATCAATGATGATATTCTTTTTTGACTCTGCAAGTATCTCATTGAAAGTGGGCACCCGGTGCCCTGTTTTATGTCCGGTTCCGGCTTTCAGGTATAGTGATTTTATTTCTGCCAGCGTCAGGGCAGACACGTCCCCTTTGCCTGTAGTTGTACGGTCTACAGTTACATCATGCATAATTATCAGGTGGCCATCTTTTGTTTTTTTTAGGTCCAGCTCCATGATATCTACTCCCATGGCCACACAGTTTTTCAAAGCCTGGATAGAGTTTTCGGCAGTGTTCCGCCAGTCACCACGGTGTGCAGTAACTAAAACTGTATTACTTTTCGGGTTAAATACTTCATTAAGATTTTGCGTAGGGCTGGATTGTGAAAATCCAGACAGGCAGATCATTGACAGGGCAAGCTGTGCCAACAATGAATTAAGTTTGATCATAAAAATATAGTTTTTAGATGTTTAAGGGTTTTGTTTAATTGAAGGATCAGTATCTATCTGGTCTTGTGGAATTGGCTGAAGCAGGTTCTGTGCAGTAATTCTGGTGGTGATACCCTGTTCAGCAAACGATGTATTCATCACCGTCACGGCAGTTCCTGTTCTTAAAAGATCAAACCAGCGGTGTCCTTCGCCAATCAGTTCCAGCCTTCTTTCCAGTGCAATAGCTGCTCTCAGATCAGTCTGCAGCTGTTGCGTAGCGTCTTCCAAACCAGCTCTTCTGCGTACAAGGTTCAGGTAATTTCTTGCGGCCTCAGCATTTCCAAGCTCATTTTCAGCTTCGCTCAGCATTAATAAAACGTCAGCATAACGTAGCACTACCATATTACTTCCCCCATCAGCGGGAGTTGTTGCTGAAGCTTTTAGTTTATTAGTAAAAGGGACACCTGCCGGACTAAGTCCAACATACGCTGTTCTGCGTTTGTCAGCTGTGCTATACAGCTGGTACATTGGTTTTGTAGGTAGGTTATGTCCTTTGGCTCCGCTTACAGTTCCAGAAGGCATAAATTGCTGGTAGGCACCACTTCCTTCGCTGTTCCCGTTAATGCCCGAGGCAAACTGCACGGCAAAAATGATCTCATTGTTATTTTCGTTGGTCAGCGAAAAAATATCCGCCGGATTGGCCTGCAACTGATGCACGCCAGAACTCACTACACTGGTTAATGCTGTGCGGCTCTCCGCAAACTTACCCTGTGTAAGGTACACCTTTCCCAGAAGTGCCTGGGCGGCAGTTTTTATTGCTTTTCCCTGTGTTGCTGTACTTGCAGGCAGTTCCTGAACAGCGTTATTCAGATCATCGATAATCTGCGTGTAAACCTGGTCTTTAGGCGTACGCCCCTGACCAAAAAATTCGTTCGGGTTGGTGGTTTCTTTGGTTACCAGGGGCACATCCCCAAATGTCCTCACCAGGTTAAAATAGATCAGTGCGCGTATGAAATGCATTTCACCTTTTCTACTTTGTTTTACAGTAGCCGAAGTGAAATTGATCGCGTCAACTCTATTCAGCACAATATTCGCCCCCTGAATTCCCTGGTAAGAAGTCTTCCAGTTATCAGACAACATCGCATTAGAGGCTACAGTTGTAAACTGGTCAAGCTGCCCAAATATACCGCCGTCATTTGCTGGCACCTCATCGAAGGTATTGTCAGACGGGATTTCGCCTATCACCGGCAGGTAAACGCCGTACTGGCCATTCAATTGCAATACGCCATATACAGAATTTACATATTCTTCAACCTCTGTCTCGGTTTTCAGAAAGTTAGTCAGCGACTTAGATGTAATCGGCTGCTGGTCCAGTTCTTTGCTGCAGGAAAACAGCAGAAGCGAGCAAAGCAGGATAGTGAAGTTATTAAGTTTTTTCATGTGATTATGTAATTTTATAATGCCCTGAATTAAAAGGTGAGGTTAACACCGGCCACAAATGATCTGGCTACCGGATAGTTAGAATATGACTGGCCAGAGGTAAGAACGTTATCAGTAGTTGCATCTGGATTAAAACCACGGTAGTTTGTGATCGTAACCAGATTGTTGGCAGTTATATATACACTTGCCCTTGATGCTTTTAACCTTGATAAAACCTTCGGAGAGAAGTTATAGGCCAGCTGAAGATTCCTTAGTCGCACGTAATCTGCTTTCTGAAAGAACATGCTTGATGCATTTGTATTTAAACGGTTGGCAGAATAATTGGTGTTGGGCTGTCCCAGAAATCCATCTGGGTTGTTTTGCGGGTGGTACCTGTTCTCATAATAGTACTGATCCGGCATCGTAAAGCTTTCACCAGATTCCATATTGACCGTGCCGTTGTCATAGATTTTCCTCCCCAGAATACCATTGATGGAGAAACTCAGCTCAAAACTCCTATAGGCAAAACTACTGTTAAAGCCATAAGTGAATTTTGGTGCATAAGTACCAAAGCCTTTGCGGTCATCAGGTGTAATTTTCCCGTCGTTGTTCAGGTCTTCCACCATGTAATCACCCAGCAATGTTCCTGTAATATGCGGTGTGGCATCTATCTCCGCCTGCGTTTTGTAAACTCCTGTCACGTTATAGCCATACAGTTCAGCA
>Ga0247815_10000828_pt1 | contig 23915 bp, 28 predicted proteins | sample UWRJL194509B1_FD_181014 | JGI IMG/M metagenome (GOLD analysis project Ga0247815, IMG submission 181014) | Plant litter microbial communities from Arlington Agricultural Research Station in Wisconsin, United States - UWRJ-L194-509B-1 | ecosystem: Environmental > Terrestrial > Plant litter >...
ACCGAGACGGCCAGGAAGTAGACACGGCTGTTCTGGAAGAACGAGACCATGTTGAGACGTCGGCGTTGCGCGCGGAGAGCTCAGAAGGACGATGAGCTATGTGCGAGTGCGTGGGCACTGTGCAACGGGGCAAGAACACGGGGCCATGGGCCGCGCTTTATTTAAACAGAAGCGGGGGAGCGCTGTGGGGTCGACAGGCCGGGGCCGCGCGGGCCGCTGGATGACCGGCGTCGATCTGTCACAACTGAGGTGGTCCGCTGACCGGCAAACGACTTTCTCACCGCTCCCGTACCTTGCTCTGGTGCCTGTTGGCTTGAAATAGCCTGCTACCGTATGCTGTATCCTGATGCGTACTAGGTAGTGAACATGAGTGGTGGCCCATGAGTGCTCTGGGTTGCGAGAGCCGGTTGGATATGTGTTTGTGCCGAGGATCAACCGTTTATAGCACACACCGTGTGGTCAATTCCATAGGTTTCGCCGGCTTGTGACACTGTATGTATTCGCAGCAAACGGAGGGTTCCATGCCCGTATCATCTCCTCGGCATAGATCGTGCCTGACCATTGCCGATGGAAGCGGAACTGGTATTGGAGGAAAACTCATAGGCAACAGCCCTCCTCGCACCTCTTTTGCCCAAGATACGAAACTGAAATTGACCCCGTCGTCTCCGCCGCAACTCCTTTCTCCAAGGCTTGGCTTTTGCGACAGGCTGGCATGTCCGGGGTGCGTCTTCCCACCGCACGGGCCGTCACGCGGCTACGCACGATCCGGCTTCTCCGCCTTTTGACATGCTAACAACCTCGCGGATGCAACTGACTCCGATCTGCCCCTTTCACGAGGACCTAACTGAGTAGTAGCGGGCCGCTCGTCAGGATTATTTTCGCCCAATTCGGCCCCCGAGCCTGTGCTTCGACGCCACCCTAAAGGCAGAAGCGCGCAGAAGCTTCTATCCAAGTTCAAGTTGCATTCGCCAAGCACTCACTCCAGCTTCCCCGCGCAGTTGAGGTGCGAGTCGTGACGGGCGTTTCCGAAATAGGCCCCATGCAAGCAGGTTGATCATCACTCCATTTGCAGGTGGTCGTCGTGCTCCATCATCGATCACCGATCACGCGGGAGGACCTGGTCTGCGAATCTTCGGTGTCCTGTTTCATTGTCTATACACGGCCTGCCTGTCAATGAAGGCACCGCAGGCCGCCACCCCCTCGCCCTTGCCGCTGGTTAGTATCGCCCGGTCCGGCCGGCGCGTCTGGTTCGCCGCTCAAATGTGGTGGAGGCGGCCTTCACCGGTCAGACTGACTTCGTCATTCGCTTGGGCGTGCTCCGCGGTGGTTCTGCAATTCAGCTGCTTCCTCAGCCCGCCCGACAATGGCCGTGTCCTTGCCTCATTGGCGACTTGGCCTGCACGACCTTAAAGTACGCTGTGGAGGTGGCAAGCCGGGCATCGGACCTTAGTCAAGTCATGTGCAATGGCCGGTTAAAGGAGTTTGGAGCGTGGTATCTTGTCTTGTGCAGCGCCTCTAGCCACCTCATCTCCTGCCGAGGACTTTGGCGTCTTCATTCGTCTTTCACGCAAGATGTCGACAACCCATATCGAACTGGGCTGAGTAGCGCGGCTGTGGGTGTTATGTGTCGGTGTACATGTCGTTGAAATGTGGCGGCCATCTTCGTGCAGTAATTTACAGTTGGTAGCCACTGCGTGTCCGATGTGGCGGGCATTTGGAAAGAATTTGCCAAGTGTGCGAAATTTACGCCCGTTGCTACAGAGTGTTGCCTCCTCATCCAACTTGATTATTTTCAAGATACCAACGGCCTGGGTATCTTTCGAGGCCCACCAGTTCGGTCACGCTCCGGTGGCACTCTCGCATGAATTGCGTAGCACAAAAAAAAAGAGGCATGTTGAACCCATTTATACGTGTTTGAATGCAGCTTTATGATATAAAATATCTTGATTGTGAGATAGCCGAAGGTTTATGTGATCATTGGGGCGGACTGTTGTGACGGTGGGTCTGACGCGCGCGCAGCGCGCAGTCCCGAGCTCGGCGCTCCTTGACTTGCTCCCACCACGGCCTTTTACACAACTTGTGCGCGCAAATGCTGCTCAGGCCGCACTTTGCATTGCTCGCTGCAGCGGCAACTGCTGCCGCTTCGCTGCTGCCTTTAGACCAGCAGCGGCCGTTCGGAAACCCCAACGAGGGGTCGGCGCCGACGTCGGTGACTCTCATCGACGTGCTTGCATCAGATCCAGACTTCTCGCAGCTTGTACGCCTACTACAGCGCGCACTTCTCGTGCCTACCTTCAACAAACTCAATGGGAGCACGTTCTTCGCGCCTACCAACGACGCAATCAAGCGGCACAACAACCGCAAACCCTCATCGGTGTTTAAGGCCGCACTGTCGCTCCCAGACGGCGCGCTGCTCGATGATAATACGCACCAGGAGTTGAAGCAACATTTGTTTTATCATCTTCTCAACTACACACTCGAAGACTTGCCTGGCGAGTCAACGCCACATGTCGAGCAAACCCTCTACTTTCCGCGAAAACCACTCGAACATCCTTCGCCGGAACCGCCGCCAGGGCCACCGTGGATGCCAATTCCAGGCGGCTCTCTAGGCGGAGAGCCTCAACGTCTTCGAATAGCTCGACGTGAAGACCAGGAATGGGCCGGCGTGGATAGCGCCGGTGCTGGCGGTGCAGAAGTTGCAACGGAGGGTGTACGCGCGTCGAATGGCATAATTTATGCAGCACAGGATGTGCTTTTGCAGCCTCCCAACATCCGTGCGTTCTGCGTTCGCGCTCTTGCGCACGTGGTTTCTTACGTACTCTGTTAACACGCGCAGGCCTCATCATCGAGGAGCACCCAGAACTCGCATATCTCGCCAAGATCTTGCCAGACGCCGTTAAGGACGCGCTTCAGGATGGGGAATCGTTGACGCTGTTCTTGCCAGTTGACTCGACGTGGCAGGCGCTCCACCCAATTGAAAGGCTATATCTGGAAAGCGAGTTCTCAAAGGGCGATCTGACCAACGTTCTCGACATGCACTCGCTCAGTACCAAGGGCGTCAAATGGTCCGACAAACTGAAGGATGGCTCGACCTGTATGTGATGTCTGCAGCTTGAATATGCCCTACTGAACGTTTGTAGACTCAACCCTGTACGGAAATGAGGTGGACGTCAAGGTCTCAGACGACGAGTTCAAGGTCTCTGGGGCTGACGTTGTGACGCGCGACATCTACGCGGCCAACGGAGTGGTTCATCTTGTCGACTCCTTGCTCATTCCACCTGGTGCACTTCAACTCACCCCGGAGAAGTATCTTCTCGCGCTCGATTGCACTAAATTTGTGTCAATGTTGCACTCGGCCAACTTAACAGACCTGATCCAGCGGAACGACTCCAAGGTTACGATCCTCGCGCCTCGCGACGATGTCTTGGGCATCTTCGATACTCCAGGCGATCTGCCTGAGCCAGGATCCCCCGAACTGCGCGAGCTACTGCTTTACCACTTTATCCCCGGCCGTTGGGCACCTGGTCAGCTTGCCAACGACATGCTCATCGAAACGTCGTTGCATCCTGTTGGTCTTGATGGCCATGCGCAGGTGCTCGAGGTGGAGAGAAAGGGTGCCAAGGGCAAGTGGGACATATCATTTGGTGGCGTTGGACTGCTGGGAGAACCTGGTGTGTAGGCTGCGTTTATCGCAAGACTTGGTGCTGACGTAACGCAGTCGAAATCGACGATATGGTTATTTACCTCATCTCACGGCCTCTGGCGCCTCCCGATGATGCACTCAAAGTCGCTGTTCAGCAGCTGCATATGTCCGTCTTCTTGGCAGCCATCTTTGCCGCGTCATGGGAGAAGCAGATGCGCACGCATCGACGTACGACGTTCTTCATTCCCGACAACGCCGCCTTCGAACAACTCGGCCTGGTCACCGCCTATCTTCTCCTCCCATCTTCAAAGAAAGATCTTGAAACGGTGGTCGCCCACCACGCGCTCGCCGGCGTATACTACGACGATGCGTTGAATCATGGAACTAAGCAGACATACAAGACAATCGCGGGCTCTGACGTGAACATCGAACGGACGAAGAACAACACCCTGCAAGTTTCCGCCAGCGGCGGCTGGTCTGGCATGCACGGCGTGCTGAAAACCACCAACTTACTGACATCAACTGGCGCTATCCACGAGATTTCGGGCACCGTTCTCATTCCTCGTAATGTTCCTATCACTATCGCTAAGCTTGCGAAAGCTGCGAAGGCTACGACCATGCTGAACCTTGTCGGCAAGGCTGGTTTCGATTGGCTACTCGAAGGCAATTCACCGCCTAAGGACTCACCGTACGCTGCGCCGCCGTACCAAGGCGCCGCCTGGGTCTTGCTCGCGCCAACCGACGACGCATTCAAGGGATTCAACCTCACAGCGCTCCACGAGAACCCACTCGCACTCTACGCGCTGGTCGCTCAACACGTCGTGCCAGCACTGCCGAAGAGCCCACCCCCAGCTAGCGGCGTGCCAATACACATGGGAGACACCGCAGTATACTCCACGGGTCGTTCTGTTGATTCATCCTATGGCGATATTGTCTTCCGCGAGGTTTCACCCGCATCGTCCGACTCATCCGACCCGCGAATGCGCGCGCCGTCTCCAGCCTATGTTGTCGGCATCCGTGGCGCGCGCGGGAAGAAGTCTCTCGGTGACTGGGCCCGCGTTCTTGCATGGGGCAGGAGCACCGGTCCAACGAGTACACCGTCTGGTGGTGGTCTCGTTCAGATCGACACAGTCCTGCTGCCCTATCAGCCGCCATGGTACATCGCGTTCGGGCCACCGGCCGCGTTGCTCTTCTTCGGCATTACTACCATGTCAATGTTCTGGTATGCGGTCTATCGCGTGTGGACGAGGGACACGACCGAGGCGACATACGAGCCACTCGGCGGGTTCGCGCGCGAGGACGAGGACTGAGTCGGAGGCAAGCGCATAGACGGTCACTCACGCGCCAAAGTCGCGTCGCGCTGCCCCGTTGTCCTTGGCCCCACTAATTCCGTGAGCTATCCTTTTGTATTTGTGTCAACCGGATGAATCGAAAGCTGCAGTGTTGTGTGCGTGGATCTGACCGAAGTGATACTGCGCCGCCGGACCGGCGCCATAAGTGCACTAAATCACCTTTGTGTCCTGCCTTCTATGCTCCTTTCATTCTGGCTATTTCGTATTGGTGCACACAGATTTCAACTGGTTGTCGGTTTGTGGCCTTCAGTTGCATGATTAGGTCACTTGCCATTCTGGTGCCTTTGCTGTGTCAGCAGATTCGCGGTTCCACAATCTCGTTCATGCGCTGGGCGTTTAGCAACACCCCTATCGTCCTCTCGCCGGTGTCGAACGCCAGGCTGCTGTCCGTTGTCGGCGTGGATTTGGCGAATTTCCAAACGTCGCGGCAGTCAAGTTATCCTCTCTGCCTCTTCCCACCACCGTCCGTGTCGGCGCGCTTCTGACCATGGGACGCGGCCCCGCGTGCCTCATTCCTCTCGTTTTAGTCTCTCTTTTTCAGTGCCTTGGATTGGTGTTCGGCCTCAATGCGCTACAAGTCGGCCGCCCAGAGGCAGGCATAGACATTCGCATCCCTCTCAACGCATTTCAATGCGATCGCTACCTTGTATATCATAAGGTCGCGCCGAATGGTCAGTATCTCTGCACACATGCTCTCACGGAAGCTGACCGTAATGGCTTGGCACCGCGTTCATCACTGTCGACCTTGTCGTTGACCCCGTCCGATGATATCGCCAATTACCCTCCTGTCCAACGCAACAGACTATGGCAGGAGCCTTGGGATCAATTACGACGACGTTGCTCTCCATGTAGGTCCGCTCTCATCTCCTGAGCAAGTCGGTGGGGGCTAAAGTGCATACCAGTTCACAACTCCAGATGATGCGCGCCGCGTCTTTCTCAGACTCGGAATCCCATCCTCTGGAGAAGGAGTGATATCGTGGCAGGTCAACCTTCGTCAAGGCACACGGTTTTGGGTTGCGCCTCATGGACCTATCCAACAAGGCGAAGTGGTCGGGGTTGAGCTCGGCGGCGCCGGTGCAGATTGTTTGGGAATTGGCACGCGCACAGCGAGCGAGCCATTCGTCACTTACGATGGTAACGCTTACCAAAGCGTGCAAAACCAGCTAAATGCGGTATCAACGAGATTCCCCAATCAAATGACAACCTCTCCCGAGGCCGGACTTCCGACACGCCTCGCTGCTGCTGGAGTCATCGTGTGGGTTTTGGCATCCGTTTTACAGCATCTCACTGTGACTGTGACTGATCACTTGTCACCCCTTTCAGAGCGCCGCAAGCTTCCGTCCCCACACCTTCTCCTTCTTCTCCTTCTAATACTTCTCAAAATCCAGACAGTGATCCAACATCAGATCCCGCGTCTACCTCAGGACAAGAGCCGACCCGCTCACAATCTGGTCAATCGTCCGAGTCTTCCGGTTCAACCAATGTCTCTTCGACAAATAAGCCGGGTTCGGACACTCCAAACTCCTCAGATACATCTAAACCCCCGAATACTGGGAAAGATGGCAGCGAACTTCCTGGAAGCACCAACCAAGACAAGCCGTCTCAACCATCTCAAACGGACACAAATGGTTCTGGGTCCGACCCATCAGACCCCGCCCCGCGAAAACTCAACCTTGTGCCAATTATTGTTGGCGTCGTGGCAGGTGTTCTCCTCATTGTCGCAGCCATAGCCTGCTGGATCATTCTACGTCGTCGCCGACAGCATCCGGGCTCCGCCCAGATTGCTCCTTACACAATGATAGAGAGCGGAATAGCCACTCCAGGATCCATATCTTCAACTCGTGCGTTGGTAGCGAGACACAATCTCTTCATACAACCTGTAGTGCTGACTACTTTTTGTCGCAGAGCTTGCCAGCAGTGGCACTCCTGGGCAAGCTGGTAAATTGCCACTCCCTCCTCAGAACCGTTTCTTTTCGGACTCGTCCTACGCGCCGTCAGAGCCGTCGACCGTGTCGGATTCCCCACCCTTGCCTATGGACCTTGTGCGGGCGCTCGCTGTGGTAGCTGCCCACGTCCGTTCAGGTGAAGACGTACACGCTGATCCGGCGGCGAGTGCCCCGCCCGAGTATTCGCGAGCGGCGGCAGCGACTCCGACCGCCACATGGAGTGAACATCACGGTTATGAAAGCTCGGCCGAACGTACAGTGGCTGGCTCTTCCTCCGCTCTGCACAAACGCTGAACGTTCGTACTGTAGTTCTGCGCCATGTAATTTAACCTGCAGTCCGTTGACAAGATAGTCGTTGACATCCAGCCATCCAACTACTTGATCATCTGCATTAGGGAGCTTGGGCGCGATGCACGCCTGGAGCTAAACCGATCCAGAGACCCTTCGGCAGGTGCATCAACTTCTGTGGTTGTGCAGAGGAGTAGACTCCGGTTTTGAGAGGCCGAGATACTTGCCCCATATCGGGGTCGTCGTCAGCAGGAGGTTCTGATGGCCCCTGTCCTGAGAACTTTGCCATACGCTTATTCAAGGCCTCCCTTCCGCTATTTACGGTTGAAGGTCTTTCTTTATGCAGCTTGCGGCGGCCAGATGCTCAGGGTGACATCCAGATTGAAACAAGGATACGTAGGTGGGCACATCAGTACGACTGCAATTTCCAACACATCATGCGATCACAACAGTTTGATCCCTGACGCAAGCGCTGTCATGCGACTGCAACACCGACACCTTTTACTCTCCCCTCGTCGTCGTGGCCAGACTCTCCTGCATTCTTTGTCCGCCAGCATGGGGCGCGCCCCTGTGAGCCTCGTTCACCTCACCTTCGTCACTCTCTTCCTATTCAGCTTCGTTCACGCTCTCGATGGCATGCAAATTGGTACCCTATCTGCAGGCATTGACATCAGGTGAGCACCTGCGCGGCGTGTTGGGATTGCGTCTCACGTCGCATCCACTGCTCACAGGACACCTCTCGACGCGTTCCAATGTGACCCATGGTGCGCTCGTGCGCCACTCGCTCTTCTAATCTAACTCCTATTTCAGGCTCATTTACTTCAAGATTGCACCGACAGACCAGGGACGTAGCCTTGGCATTGACTACGACAACATCTCCCTCCATGTAAGCACCTGGTGATTAGGAGCCAATACGTATCTAACTGGCATTCGACCCAGCTCCGAACACCCGACAGCGCCCAACGCGAGATTGTGAAGATTGACTTGCCCCGTGGCGAAGGGGTCATGGCATGGACTATGATTCTCAAACACAATACCCAGTTTTTCGTAACCTGGGGGCCGCACGATGTTGGGGACCATGTTCAAGTCAAGCTGGGAGGTGGTGGCGACGCTTGCCTGACGCTACCAACACGAACCTTGGCCAATGCTGGCGTAACTGTCGATCCAAATGTCTTTTGGAGCGTGCAAACGCAGACGTTTTCAATCACATCTCGCCCGCACATTGAGAGGGTCACGTCTCCTGAAGCCGGTCTGCAGACGCGCTTTGCTGCAGCAGGTGTTATCGTCACGCCAACCACACAAACTGTCCCTTCGACTTCCCCTCCCGCCTCTACCCCTACCCCTACTCCCACATCAACGCGCTCCTCAGTTACACCGCCATCCTCAGATCCGGACTCTACATCCTCTTCGGATGAACAAGAGACGGCCAGCTCACACTCTGGCCAAACCTCAGGCTCACGCACTTCGGTTCCAACATCAGGTAGCACGGAAGCCAACTTTGCACCCGCGCCTACATCAAGCAACTCTCCAAATGATACTGAACATGACGACAAAGGCGACCAGCAGGAGGGTATATCACAGCCAGTCGACCCTGGCCCCGCGGTTGCGCACTCTGCGTCGAAAACCCCTATTATCGTTGGCGCAGCTGTTGGTGGAACTCTATTCCTCCTCGCCATTGCATGTTGCTTTATTTTGACTCTCCGTCGGCGCCGTGATCGCCATAACACCGGTGCTTCGCCATTCATGCTCATGGTCGAAAGCGGAACGGAGCAGAACGCGACAACTGCAACTGCCAATTCCATGGCGCGTGAGTCTACTCGTTGGCTGACTGTGGAATGCGAGATTAATATCGACTACTTTACAGCCATGATCGATGTTGAATCTACGCGGACCACGCTTCCGCTTGCAGCCGGGGCGAAGCATGCTGATCTGAGGCGAGCTTCACTAGGTCGGTTTTTCAACAGCGAATCCGCCCCCACGGAATCTGAGTATAGCGCATCGCATCGGGCATCCGGAAGCGTTCCAATGGACCTTGCTCGCGCGCTCGCTGTGGTGGCAGCTCATGTCCGCTCGGGTGAAGGCGTGCAGGTCGACCCGACCGGCGCGCCACCTGAGTACAGTCGCACCATCATGTCCACCTCCAGTGGGACAACGGCCGTCGCGGCGGTTCCAATAGTGCGGGAAAGAGGCATCGAAAAGCCTCAGCCATCGGTGGTCCGGCATTGATATCTCTTTGTGATGTGACCGACGTCGTTCGGGCTGTTTTGAGATCGCTGTATACGTCGCGTCGGCTGCATGTTACTTCGGTGCATCGGACGCGTGCGGCTGTTTCACACGTAATGCTCTAAGTTGTACTGTCGTAGTTTGAATCCCAAATGCTAGATGCTCTGGGGTACATGTGCTTGCTGAGACGATACAGGCAGGCGTATGGAACTGCTTGAAGGTAGAACGAAGGTTTACACTACCAATTGAAGGCACCCATGTCGAACTCGGCAACAGCAACATCTTGCTTCGCAGTCTTCATAAGAGTCCCAAGTCCTGCCTGCCGCGCAGCATTCTCAGGAGCTGGCGGGACTGACGTCTCGCGCTTCTCCTCTGCGGGTGTCGTGACGGCCTTGCCTGCATCCACTGTTGCCGGTTCTGCCGCCTCTGGGATTGGTGATGTGGTGCGAGTTGCAGGAATCGATGGTATTTCCATATCAATAGATATGTTTCCCATGCGACGGGGATGTATAGAGAAAGACGACCGTGACCGCAGGATGCGAGGAGGGACGGGCGACGAAGGCCCCTTCTGGGAGGATTCTGCTGTCTCAGGCGCTGGCAGGCGCACAGTCGGCCGATCAAAGACCCAGTTCTGCACAAGCTCCAGTGCTAGTACATGACAACCTGAAAGGAATACATAAGCGTGCTGGAACACAAAGCATCGCAAGGAGGTACTTGCCCATCCGCTTGAATACACTTGCGGTGTGCAAAACGAAGTTGAACTCCGTCTGACCAGCAACCTCACTACTGCCAACCGTCGTCTGCAGCGATTTGCCTTTGATCTGTTGGAACATAAGAGCCAGACTGGGGTCGTCATAGTGGGGGTCGCCAACAGCCTTGACGTTGTCCAATTGAGCAGATCGTGCGAATTCGTCCAGAGGATGCTGCATGTGAAAAGGAGGGGTTCAGTTCCGCAAATTTCTCAGGCCGATACTAATCTTACGATGAGTATCCGAACAGCGAGATCGCGCCGTCTTAGCATCCAGAAAGCCCAGCTGCCGAGCCAGCGATTTCCCTCACGGAACGCCAGCGGGACAATAACGTCGGAGAGCAACCACTTCAGTATCGGACCATCGTCGCTTCCTTCATATGCCCGTGTCACAGCGACTGCAAGTTGGAAGTCGCCGACCTGGTTGACGAGAACATTGACAGCATCCTTGAGCGAACCTCCAAGGAGGAAAAACGCCGCCGCATATTCTGTCGCGAACAGCCAGATGCGTCAAACAACCATCACGAAACAGAAGCGAACGAGGTGCGTACCGAATCGTTGTTTACCCATGAGCGCAAACGCGTTTTTCAGTGCTGCAGTTTTCCATCTCTCGGTGGTGAAATCGTTCGAGAGAAACTTGAGCATAGCGCCCTGCTCCTTGTGCCACGAAGCCTGCCTCCAAAGTCCATGCACCAACTTGGCTTTGCCAAGAGCAAAATAGAGCAGACAGCATGCCGTCGGATCGCGAGCGTCGCCAGACATGTACTGGTTCCGCGCTACAACCTCCAGATGGTCCTTCTGCAATGCCAAGGGACCAAAATTAGCCTAAGGCTCTTCAGGCATGCAGTGTTGGAGAACGCACCACTTGTTGTGTGGTGTTCAACCAAAGGAACATTCCCACCGCTTTTGCGTCGCTCCACACCATCCTGCCTTCGCATGCCTCCCTGGCTGCCCCAACCAACAATTCCTGGCTCTCACTGTGGAAAGCCCACACCATGTCACGATACCTCAACCGCTCGCGGACTCCAGTTCCAGAGCCCTGTGCATTCAGGATGTAGAACGAGCGCATCGACACAAGGAAGCGAAGACCGCATTCATCCAGAGCACGTCGTTGTTCGTCGATTTCTAGGGTTGCCCTTATCGCGACAACGAGGTGTTTCTGTTCATTCGGGCTGAAATGAGGGAGTGGCTGGTCGGTCAGGTGAGCGATGAGCCGGTCGACAAGGACGCGAGTGAAGCCTTGCTGCTGGTCACTGTGCAGGTCCAGTCAGTATATGACGGTAAGCAACGATGGTCGACGTACTCGTCTTCTGAGCCATTGTTACGGTTGAACAGGAAAGAGTATTGTTTTGGTGATGTTGCAGTCTGCAAATCGCCGCATCAACACACAGTGGCTCAGTTCTGATGCACTGGCTCACTAAAGGCGGCGCGTAATCCTGCTCCATCCGCAAGAACTGTTCGACTTGTAACCTCTGATACTGCTCTCCTGCCTCCAACGCGAGCGCGAGCCGTATAATGATTGTCTTTACCAACTCGATCTTACCTATATAAAAAGCTGTCAGAGCACAGCCAGATTTGGAGTAGAGATACGCACCCCAGAGCAAACACTGCAGTAACATCTGCGGATGATAATCGTCGAGTGGTGCGTTTTCCCTTGCAACTGCATCGAACAGACTCTCGGTCTGATCATCGCCAACTGCCTCGGGTTCACCATAAAGGAAGATGTCAGGTCCGGCGGCGACGAGGAAGCCGCGGCCAGCGAGCCAGATCGAATCCGATATTGGGTGTGAAGTGATGCTGGGATAACGCATGTCAACTTAGTACTCGAGCTGTATGTGACAAAACGCACTGCGAAAGGTTGATTGAGTGCACGATGTGCCACGCGGGCTCCTGTTCGAAGTAGGTCATCCGCTGTGGTGCAAGAAGGCGAATGGTATGCTCGAAGCCAACGGCCAAAATAGAGCTGGAAGCGTTTGAAGTCCAATCGAGATCGTGGATACGTTCACTCTCACTGTGATTTGGCTCCTGATCAGCCGGAAACAAAGATGAATGCGACCTGGAAAACGCACTCGAAGACTGCCCGGAATTCAAGCCCGTACGAGAACTCGGAAACCTTCGAGTCCCAGATCGTGAGCTCGTCCCCGCCGCCTTCCTTGCTCGGGACAACTGCAATTCCAGTCTGTCAGCTTCGCCGGCATGAAACATCAATCCAGCCGAACGCACCGAGCACAGTCTTGCGCATTGAACTGCACCGCGCCAGGGTCACACCTTCCTTCCCCGTTTTCACTCCACCCGTGCTCTTCCACTCTCTCGCGCTATTGCTCCAACTCCAGAACGCAAGAGTGCCATCCTCAGCTACGCTCAACAGCACGTCCCGCGGCAAATCCGCTACCATCGGATCCACAGGTAACACGATCCTCGGGGCTTGCATATCAGGCAGTGGGAGCGGTGTTGGCGGCGCGTACAAGGTGAGCGTATGGGGTCCTTCAGGCGAACTCGCAAGCGATGGTGTGATACGAATTTGGAGCACCTTGTTTCCTTGAGCAGGAGTGGTGATACCGATGAGCGATGTATACTCTGGGGCCGAGAGTAGTGCGACAAGTTGTGCGAGATCTGTCCCGTCCGGAAGCACAGCTTCGAGCACCTTCTGCCCTCGCAGCTTGCCTACACCGGACAACGTTATCCGGGGTGGTGAATGATGAAACGCCGCGAGACGGCGCCCGGAGTCCATAACGGCAACAATGTGCGGGCCGTCCCACGAGTGTGTGCGTTCGAGTGCCGAGGTCGATGCCGAAAAGGTAGCCGAGCGCCGCCAGACTTCGCCGCCGCCTCGTCGGACGACTGCCACACCATGTCCCGCTGGCGTGCGGACGAACCGCGAGATCTTGCGCGTATCTCCCGGAGAGATATCGCGTATCGGGATGGGACAGAATGGAAGTAGAGTTGGAATGGAGGTGGCTGTGACGACGGAGTACTGCTTGAGCAGCGTCGGAGGCTTGCGGTCGATGTTCTGTACAGCGAGTAAGAAGCCGCCGAGAGCCCAAAGAGTGATTTTACTCACCGCTATAGCAGCGACAGATATCAGACCTTCGTCCGATAAGGTTGCGAAGAGATCATGTCCAGCGTCGATGGCGCCCTCCAGCTTGACAATATCCTTGCTGGAATCCGCGTCGTTTGCGATGAGGTGGCGGATGACGGCCGGCTCAAGAAGAAAGATAGACGAGATTTTCGTGTTATCGGGGAAGACGAAAGAGTCCGGTTCGACAGATTCGTGGAGTTGAAGATGGAAGGGCGAGTCGAGGACCGGCATGTAGATGCGAAGGGTATCATCAGACGTGGTGGTATACAAGACATGGCTAGAAGACTGTGTGAGCAAGATTGCAGATGAAAGGTTGTATACGCACGTCTCAAGGGAGCTGCGCCAGATAAAGTCGCGGATGGGCAACGGATGTCGCAGAGTTTGGGTCTGGCGCGCATGGGGTGCCGAATGTATTCGAATGTACGTCTCTCGCTGAAAAGCAATGTCAAAGACGCAATAGACTAAGACTAAAGTGAGCTTACAGAAGAACTGGATGCGACACAAAGACCGTTTGGGCTAATGGCGACCTGGGCGGGCGACGGAAGTCTGCGCTGACGGCTAAGTACGACTATAAGTTGTGTTGAGATCGACGCACGTCTTTCGCCAGCGAAGGGTCCAATCGGGGAAGTCACCATCTGTGAGACCAAAGTATAGGAGACCAGCAGAGGTTCCAACGGCAAGTGTCCCTGGCCCAACGCGTCAGAAACTCGCGCATCTTGCGAATCGAGGCAATGTTTACCGAGTGCGCAATGAAGGGCGGTCACAGATACATCCTCCTTGATGGTCAGCGTAGAGTGGATTATCCAGTTGCTGTTGTCAACTTGGGAAGGAGTCCAGAAGGCTATCTGGTTCTTGCTCGACGCGACGATCTGCGCGGGGCTGAGCTCTTAACTGCACTTTTGTACAGACGAGGACTGACAAGACTGCGCTCAGAATCAACCGCAATTGCGCCAATTGCAACTGAAGAGGCATCTGGGCCGAATGCGCTGCTGAGCGTCAGGATCTTGCGCGGAACCCGGGTAAGCGCGTCGAGCAGTACGACACTGGAGCCTGAGCCATACACCTGCACCAGTAAGACTGTGTATTGAATCAGTTCGAACTATCATACCGCTAGAGGTGTCCCAGCATGATTCAGACGAAGCACGCGAGTTGAGGGAGGGCCGACGAATGCGGCAGCGAGATGGAGCATGGCAAGGGGCGCGCGTCGGACTTGGTCCGCCACTGACGCGCGTCAGTTCCCAAGATTCTCACAACGAAGCATGATTCCAAATGCATCGTTGGCTTGAACGAGCGCCATTATTCAATCATATTGAAGTCAAGGAATTTGGATTGCACAATTGGCGGAGTGCAGTCGGTATGCGCCGGTGCGGACTTGGCCTCACGTTCTCTTGACCAGCCACGCCGCACGCTACCACCGCTGCCGCTAACCATGGAGAACGTGGTCATCCAACAGATTGTTCTATCTTCTGTTCACCGAACCCTTCACGCACACCATTTCGCACGTGCCTCGTCGCAGGCGTCACTTGTCCTCGCAGACCTGCTCTCGCGCTATCTTTCCGTCTTGACCTCGACATCTGCGCAGTATGCAGAGCATGCTGGCCGGACAGGAATTACTGCGGTCGATGCATTCGCGGCGCTGGAAGAGATGGGCATACCGGTTGACGAGCTCAAGCAGTACGGTCAATCAGAAGGCGCAGAGTTCAGCCAGTCCTACACTGTCAAGACTCAGCGCCGCGAAGAGGAACTGCTCGAGCTCAAGGGTCAGTTTAGGGCATTACTAACATATAATCCAGCTTGCGCTGATTCTTTGACTTGCGCATGCTGTAGCCTATCTCGCCGAAGGTCTCAACCATGACCGCTCCGACGCGTTCACCCTCCGCTACCTCCACAACTCGCGCGCGGCCATCTCCCAAGATACTGACTCGGAAATTTCGGATGTCGAGCCGACCGTGGAGGCCGAGAAGCCGGCATACGAGCCACCGTCACCGGTCTCCAATCCCTCTGTGGGCGAAGACCGTCCCAGTCGAAAGCGTGCACGCTCTTCAGATGGCGAGGAAGATGCTCCTGCAGACAAGCGTGCTCGTTTTGGAGGTAGTCGGGCCAGTTCAGTGCGACCACCAGAGATTCCATCACACATGCCCCCATTCCCCGACCTCTCAGCACCACCTACAACCAACGCCGATGCCGAAAAGCCTGTTGTTATCAAGTCCTCTGTTACCAGTGCACCCGTTGCTGCACCGGTCGTACCGTCTGTCACACCATCTACCCTCAAGCCACCCGACGCGAGCTCAAGTTCGCCTTCTCGTCCGGTTCCGACTGCAGGCGGCCCGACCATTACCGCGAACGCTGCATCTGCGAGTGCTGATTATCGCGCCTCCATCTCGTACGAACAGTCTGCGCTTGCCTCTCAACCCGAATGGCATCTTCCACCTGCGCCACCGTCGCTACCACCGCCCATGGTACGGAGCGAAGCGGCAAAGGACAAAGACGACGAATCCAACGTCGGCCCAGTCCACATAGAACTCCTGAAAACGGTGGCGGCTGCCCAGAAACTGCGCCTCGCCGCTCACTCAGAAGACGACATTGCGGCGGCTCAGCAACTGGGACTGGCGCCGGTCCCTACGCCCGCAAGACACAAGGTCGCGATGGCCCTGCTCCAAACTGTCAGTCTTCCCGAAGAAGTTGGCGAGGACACGCTGTATGGGCACGTTGGGCAACCGGGACCACCACGCGTCGCAGCCCAACCGCCGTCGCAGCCCAAAGCCATTCACGCTCCTGGCGCACCGCCAGGTTCTAAAGTCTCGCACCCGCCCATTGCGTCGCGACCTGCGCTTCCCGGCCCGCCACTCGGCAAGACCACCTACGCGCTCGCATCGTTGGCCAAGACGACCGTGTCGACTGCGGTATACGAGCGCGTGTCGAGGTTACAGCCACCAGCGATGCAGACGCGAAGCAACGGGCAGAACATCCTTTATGGCGAGCCACAGCCCGCACCGTGGAATCCGCCAGATGACCCGTCGTTGATCCCGGAGCGCGAGAAGGAGCGGCCTACGGAGCCTGCATTGACACCAGCAGAACTATACGCGACTTGGCCGATCGAAGCGCACGATTATCGTGCGGGCTTGAAGCGTCGCGTGCCGCCGCCACGATGAGGGCAGAACGTGTAGCGATTTGGACAGCTCTTCCTGTGTGTATTGTAGTAGCATGGAACTTTCTTTGGCGTCTCGGCATTGAGCGGCGTGCGACAGCATAATGGTTGTGGATTGCAGCTCGAGCAAGTCGAGAGTCCCCCAATGCGTAGATATACAAATTGCGAGAAGATACTAAAACGGCACAGATACATAGTGTGACTTGAACTAAAGCAAACATACAGTGCGCCTAATGAAACATGAGCATGTCCTAGAGATATAGCGATAAATTAGACCTGCTGCAATACTTGCAGATCCGCTGTTGCAGTCCGCAACGCCTCGGCGAGTACTGTGTCGTACCCAACACACACCAGCCTTGTCCCTGGGTCTCTCCCCGCGGGCCGCAAAACATACGCCCCAAGATATAATGCGAATTCCTCCGTTTGAGTTCCAGATTTGGGCTCTCTTGTCGAGATGAGAAAGGTATGCGCCTCGTTTTCCCAGCGGCCTTTGCGATACGTCGAGGCTGTGAGGACAGTATGTCTCCTGGGTACGAGAGACCCAACGTGCGATTTGTAGAGGAAGCGAGAGTTCTGCGACAAGTTGTCCCGTGCGAGAATGTGTTTGACTAGAATGTCCTTGACGAGGGTGAGCGGGAACCGCTCCATCATTCGAGGGTCAGCCGGCGCAGGTTTGGAGGCCTGCTTTAACTCGTCGTCGTCCGAATCTTCGATCACCATTGGATGTTGACGTCTACGCTTCCTTGATCTTGGGGTCATCCCAAGACGCGCAACGGCTTCCGGGGCCGGAAGGGTGTTGTGGAGTTGATCAGGCAGCAACGGGCCAAATAGTGTCGGCAATGCAAGCGGCAACGAGCGCACGCTCGAGGAAACAGCATCGACGACAGCATCGAACGCAGTCTCATTTGCAGCACCCGGTATCCCAAGAACACGGCGTCCGAGATATTCAAGGACAGCACCTTCGATGGCGGGTCGCAGGACACCCCAAGTGGCATTGGTCGCGTGTGGTGGCCGCGCCGTCGACCAGACATGTTGAATTGGGGCTACCGTCGGCTCGTCGGGCATTGGTGTCGTCGGACCCGTGTGTAAGGACCCGAACTCTTCAACGGGTTGCGCCGCGTCACCAGTTGTTGTCCAGTCGGCCATTTGTGTCGCCAGCTCTTGCTGGGTGGGTTTCACATCGAGCCTCGGTCCTTCACCTTCACCTTCACCTTCGCCCTCATCCAATGTGACCTCTGACTCTAGCGGCATTAGAAGACCAGGGATCGGCAGCAAAGGCTCGCGGATGTAGAGGTCCGGTTCCTCGCTCGTGGCACGGTTCGCATGGTCGTTCTGGGTGCTGGGATTCGACTGAAGATTGGCACGTGGCGTGGTCGGCTCGGTTTTGGAAGGAGATGAACGACGAGAAGCCGACGCGGACGGTTGCCTGGGAGCGTGTTCACTGGATTCTGGTAATCGCGGTGGCGTCGCAGCCCCATCTGCTGACTGTTCTACATTAGCTGCAGGTGGAGCGGGCACCGACTCAGTTGCAGGCCTCTGCAGGAATGACGGAACTGGGCCCGGCTATATCAAAGGAATGTCGGTCAATAGCTAACATTCGACCATAAGGACGTGTGCTTACCCCAGCACTGACACGCAGAACAGACACTCGCCTCATCATGTTAACAAACCTCCAAACCCCATGCTGGTCGTTTTCAATACGTACCCCGTCCGCACCATGCACTTCGATTACATGATCGGCAAACTCGCGTTCCGTGATGCCTGGTCGTCCTCCCGCTGCGTCATGAAAGAGGCCAAACGCTTCGCCAACACCAAGCGGTGGGATCGTCCCAATGGACCGCTTCACGGGCACAACGGCACGTTTCGCCCATTCACGACACATTTCTGCACCGGATGTAGCATCGGTGCCGAGGTTGGGACGTTGAAGGTGCACGGGCTGGAGCCAGACAAAGCGGTCGGTGGCTGAGGGGGCTGTCGCAGTTTGAGGAGCTCTGGTGTCTGTCGAAGCGTCTTGCTGAGCCTCAGCCTGAGCCTGAGCCTGAGCCAGTCGGGCTTCTGCCTCCTTCAACAAGTTCTGGAGATGCTCGAGTTGCTGAATGTCTGCAGCTCGGGCAGTCAAAGCTTGGGCACACCGCTCGTTCGCTGTGCGCTCGGATTGTTCGAGCGTCTGGATCTGCTGTTGAGCCAATTGGAGCTGGCTGGAAGCGGTCTCTGCTTCCTGCGAGCGAGCGTCTCGAACTGCAACCGCCTGATTGAGTCTTGACAACGCCTCTTCCCTAGCGGCAGCCACTTCGTGGAACCGCCGAAGCAGCGTTTGACCTTTCTCAGTTGCACCTCTCTCACGACTAACCGCAAGTTGATGCGCTTCCTGCGCCGCTTTGAGTTCAACAGCGACCTTTGTTGAAGTTGCGCGCGCTTCATCCCTCTCGCGCCGTAAAACGTCCGAAGAGTCGCGACTAGACTGCATCACGGATGATATATTGGAAATCTGTCGGGAAAGCTGGTCATTCGACGATTGCAGTTGGTTGCAGATGGCGGTCAGTTGCTGGCTGTCCGAGCGCAGACGTTGGTTCTGGTTGAGGAGGTTGAGCATTGCGCCATTCGCAGCATCCTAGACGACAGACAAAGATATGAGTATCCTATGGTTTTAAAAACAGTTTAAACAGTTTAAGGCCGCTCACGACTTCGGTTTCCAGCTGCTTGAGTCTGCGGGCCGCCTCTTCGAGCTGAGGGAGGGTGTAAGCAGCATATAAGGCTGTGAGTTGGAGAGCGCACCAGTTCGTTGCGTAACTGGGAAGGTACGGAAATAGCACCAGTGAGGTACGGCGCTGTGGCATGCGACGTGGTACTCCCGTTTGGTGCGATTGTCAGTGCTGCTTGCGAGATGACACTCTGCAACATTCAGTGTCAGACCAAGGAGATGTCAAGTCAGCGAGCACTCCGTACCGGCTGCAAGTGCTGAATCTGTCCGCGAGATGTGCCAGCATCGTTGGACATCCGAGGGTGGGTAATGAGAGTGTGGCGCAGAAAGGCAGAGGACAAGTTCGCTTTGGGTAAGATCCGCAGGATGCCAGGACGTCGGGCCGGCAGCTGCCGCGCTTCAGCGCGGGTAGCGACGATTCAAGGGCTGCAGCTTCATTGAAAGGATATTCAAACCCATGAATCATTCTTGTTAAGAACACGCTAAATCCGAGCGTGCAAGTTTCTTATTGAACCTTTGATACTGGGAATTACTCCCCTCCAGCGACGACTGTTCGTGCCCTCGCCGCGCCCAGCAAGCGACTTACTTCTCATAAGCCTCTCGCTAATTAGTGGGCCGTGTATTAATCTCGCGTGATGAATAATGTATGTTGACTCTGCACTGAGACTGACATCCGAACCTGTTTGCATCCTTCAGTCCTGGTGCAACTCGAGGTATCGCGGCCTGCAATTGCCATGCTCCCTGGACTGCTTGATTCACAAACCGGTCCATTATTCCTTAAAATGTATCCCTGTGTAGTACTACCCACATAGCTTCTGCTACACGATAACTGCGAATGGTGGCTGCATGCATGACGGTACCTGCTGGTTTGCTTGCTCGTTTCGCGGCCAGTCTTGGACTGCTGGCTTTTCTCTCATGTATGCGTCTCCTCATACAGAATATGTGCTTCGTAAATGAAATACAAATCGATTGAATATGCAAGACGATGGATGTTTCCAACGACAATAACAGGTTTAGAGCATCTCGGCGATCGTATGTCTGCGGATTCACCGGCTTCCCTATAACATGTTGCTCTGGACAGGCGGTGCCGGCTGACTAGGAAGTCCGTACGTGGTTTCTGCGGGCGTTTGTTGTTGAAGGGGGTATTGTATGGAAGCTTGAGCTGCAGTTGGCTGCCCTTCCGCTGGCCCGGTCGGCGGTGCAGCAGTAGTAAAGAAAGAGGCAGGAACCTGTGCTAGCTGATGCGTAGACTGTCCTCCTCCGTAATATTGTTGCGGAGGATATTGCGACTGATATTGTATTGTTGGATACGCTGCGACAGGTGGCGGTGGTCCCCACTGCGGGAAGCCTGCTGGACCAGGGATCGCATAATATCCTGCCTGCCCGAGGACCCAGGCTTCTGCTGTAGCTCCTGCACGCTGAGCGTCCACCGCTTGATTTGCGCTTAGGATTGTGAGGCCCACACTACTTGCCAACTCAATCTCGCGGCCCTGGGGATCCACGAACTTCAGGCGGACGATAAGCGAGTGCGTGATACGAATGTCTCGGGCCTCGTAATCCAGGGATACTAGGGACGTCGAAGGAATTGTGAGCTCGACGAGGCGATCTCCTGGAAGCAGCGCAGGCGATGGTACATCAGTCGCTTGAGTCGCGGCCGAGGTTGAATGCGGTGTTGTAACGCTTGCAATCTCATGCTTGAATGAGCACTCGCCACCCTTGAGCTTGACGGAGACGCTCTGCACGATCGACGTGGTAAGGCTGCGGAGCGAGGCGCGAGAGTCCGTCTGCTGCAACGACAGTCGACCTTTCACAGCTGTACCAGCAGCCCATGCAGCATGCGGAAGGGTGAGTTCATAACGAAGGATTGGCTGTCGACCATTCGCTGCTGAACGGCAGTGGTTCGTTAGTTACGGTTGAGAGTCGGGTATCTGGTTTGAAACTAACATTTCACTGGAACAGTAAAGCGCTGCCCTAAGCACTCGTAGTCCAGATGGAGCTCTATGGGCACCTTCTCCTCGAGCTTGCGTTTGTCCTTCTTGCCAAAGGCAATTGTGGCTGTTGCAATCACCGAGTATTCGACCCCAAATCCTCGGAAATGAGAATCTGGTCGCACATCGACAGATGCGGGGAGACTCGGCCACACAGCAAGCGAGAACTTGAAAGTGTGTAGGCCGGCTTCAAACTTCTTTTTGTGTGCAAGCTGACGCGGGGCCCTGCAGACCTCTCTGGATACGAGCGCACCGTCCTTCGAACTACGCCACAGAATATTAGCTCTCTGTTCGGCATGCTGCAACACATAAATTATGAACTAACGCTATGCGACCGTGTACCAAACCAACAAAAGCGGCTTCAAGTTCGACAACAGTCGCAGGCTCAGCCAGGAATAGCTCCAAGCTGCCATTGAGCCAGTCGGGTTGAAAGGTCCGAGGCATCGCCGCGGACGACACCCGAGAAGGCGCAATAATTTTTAACCCGCAGGATACACTCATTCTGAAAGAGAGAGAGAGAGATGAAGTCGCAAGTCGGGGGTGGAAAACAGGTGGATATTGATGCAACGACCCCGAGCTCGCTATAATAAGGCCAGCGGGGAAATCACATAGTACCGTGACGTCGAGCAAGTGGGAGCGAACAATTATTTAGGGCATTAACTCATCAGGTTTGGATGATCACCAGACCCATGGAAGGTGCTCTGTGAACACACATCGGAACGACAACTCCACGCCGCGTTCATCGAACTTGCCCGCACTCGTAAGTTCGTCCGTCGGTGTGTAATCTTTGGCGTGTATGTTGTCGACGATCTGAACTCGGGAGAGTCTTCCTAGGTGGGGCAGTTCGTCGGCAATGGCGTTAGCGAGACCCTCCACACTTGGGCAAGCACCGTATGACTTCCGCCGCCCGATTTTAAGGACACGGATATTCGGCGGCAGGGCGCGAACGAGGCGCTGGTACTCTTCAACTTCGTCGAAATGCATCTCAAGCTGAAGAACCTCGAGCGTTGCTAGTTTAGGTAGTAGCGTGAGCAGGCCACTGAAAAGCTCCGCCCAACCACCGCTTCTTCCAGAGTAGATCGCCGATGTCAAGCTGAGATGAAGGCGGCGCAAGGTTGGGACCGCTCGCTCGAGAAATTGCAGCAGCATGGGATTCTGGAGGTGGCGCATCGACGGTAACGAGATGTCCTCGAACCCGCAAGCGCTGCCCTGGGTCAACTTCTTGAATGTTGATTCGGACATATCGGACAGCCCATGCCCGCATGAACTGTCCAAGCCGAAGCTTTTGAGCTTACGAAGGCTTTCTATTTCTTGCAAAGCGGCGGAATGGTCGCCACGCTGATTAGATGGCAGCATGAGTCGTTCAAGTGAGGGTGCAGCCACTGCAATCCACTGCGAGAATTGGACGATGTGACCGGCTGACCATGGATTGCTGAGGTGGATGGCAAGCGACTTGAGTCCTTCCAGGGCGGGGATAATGATGTTGTCGTGCGTTGCCTCGCCGCTGTAGGGCAGCAACGACTGGCATTCAACGCTAAGGTGCCGTAGGCGTCCAGGCCTGCTCAGCTGCATGAGCTTGGGTTGCTCTCAGCCACACGCAGAACGACGTACTTGAGCATCTTGAGAAACGGCCAAGTAATGGCAGACGTCCGTTGTCGACGACCCTGTTCCTTCTGACGGGCTTTTTGCTGCGTAGGCAGTCCAACGTATTTGAAATCAATCGTAACCCTTGTGCAGTAGTCCAAGTATTCGGGCTTAGCACAGAGAGTCTTGTACAAGGGCCGGATGACCTCCAGCTTGTGGAGATAAAGGCTCGTGTATAGGTCTCGGGTCGCAATAGCATTCTGCCAGTCAGGTTGTGTTTAGCCAGGGACCAGCCACGGCGTCAGTGAGAGAGAGGCGTACCCAGTGCTTATTCACTCTAGTTGCAGTGAGCAGCGGATGGCGTGGCATCTTTTGGCGCTGCTTTTTGTCCATCCTGTTGGTGGCTCCTGCGTCCCGGTCCGCCTTCCATTCCTCGAGTTCATCGACGAGGATGCTATGAGCAAGTAAGCAGTGAGGCTCACTTGAAAACGAGCAGCGCGAAAAGCAGCCATTATCTCCATACCTGGTGATATACGATAATAGCTCTGGAGGAATTGTGGCGGGTCTAGACATGGTGGGAAGAAGGCAAGCTGTGGCGGGAAACATCAACGGCACAGCGCCGGCTTTGTGCCGGTTCGGAATCAACACGCTCTGTCACACTTCATCACCCCAGCACTACCATTCAAAGGTCTTTGTTCACCATGCCACCAAAGCGCGCCTCGACCTCAGCCAAGAAAGCAGACGACGACGGCGAGTTTTTCTCTGATGCCGACGCTGGCAGCGACTACGAAGCGGCCAAGCCGCCGCCCAAGAAGCGGGCGCGCAAGGCCGCGACGAGTGCCGCCGATGAGGCGCCCAACGTCGACCACATTCTTGCACTGTCCGCAGCTGATCTCAAGAACTGCGACAAGGACGAACTCGTCGACCACGTGACTGCGCTTCAGCGCGCCTTCCGCACTCAGCAGTCCACCGGACCACGCCTCTCTGACGAGCAGCTCGCTATAGAAGTCGCCAAAGCGAAGAAACTCATCGTCACGAGCCTCAAGAGGTCGATGACCTGGAAGGTGATTGATTTTGTAACGATTCGCCTTTGATAACTAAGTTTAACGGTATCGCGCAGCCTTCGTGCAAGACCAGCGGCTCAAAAGTCGTCTACAATGGCTTGGTTGTTGACGATCGTGTCCTGCCAGTCATGCTGGGCCTCAAACCAACGGA
>Ga0247815_10000829_pt1 | contig 23909 bp, 23 predicted proteins | sample UWRJL194509B1_FD_181014 | JGI IMG/M metagenome (GOLD analysis project Ga0247815, IMG submission 181014) | Plant litter microbial communities from Arlington Agricultural Research Station in Wisconsin, United States - UWRJ-L194-509B-1 | ecosystem: Environmental > Terrestrial > Plant litter >...
CCGAGGCGGCAACACGCACGTGCCACCCGTCTCGGGACCCTGTAGCCACTGCTTTTCCCCAGAGCCGTCTCAGACTCATCATCGTTTAATCTACGGTTTATGTTGCTGTACATTTTTTCTTGCATAGTTATGTGGCTCTGTTCTCATTTCGGTTGCTTCAAGTGTTTACCAATGGTACTTCAGTTTTATGTATATGTTACATCGCTTTTTGTACATACCTTGGCCGTGAATTTGGTATCTTGGCCATGAAATAGAGCTTGCATTTTCTCGTCACACATGTCATTTTCCCGACACAAGTTGGCCAGGAATTTGATTAGCCGCGATACCCCTGATCTTTCCCAAAATGGGCAACAGTTGAAAGTACTCAGATGGAGGTACGGCGGTCACGGTAGGATGATGATGCTCTGGATTCAGAACCGTATCATTCAGTTGCGGACAGAGCAAGGCATATCATTGAGATTCTACATATCTTCGCAATTTGACAGAGTTTCCGCTGAGATAAGCATCTTGTCAAATCAAATTTGAGCAGATAGTAGCTCGATTATCGTGCCTTTAGGCGTGATAATGTGCGAGCTTTTTATGCTCGGAAGGTTTTCAGTCAACATGCGAACTCGGGCAACAAATTTCCGACCACGCTCTGCTGTGTCGGCCATGACAAACAGCACAATCTCTGCTCGTATCCTCGGTAGCACCGATATAATGTGGATCACCGTATCATCGAAGTTGTACTCCCCGAGTTGAACATATAGGGCCCAAACATCGGCGAGCCATGACATGGAATTAGATTGGACAACCTCGCAGAGAGCGTCTCCATCGAAGGTGATGGACTTGACGGGCCCGGGTATGTCGTCAAAATCTATAGCCTCGTCTGGAGTGCTGGAAATATCCTTCCGTGACACGGTGACTACATTCCCGGCAATGCTGATCACTTGTAGCGCAAAGCCTCCCAATAGCAAGTTCTCCGAGAAAAGCCGTAGGCCGTGCGAAGGCACGATGTAAGAGTCCTCATCGAGCGCATATTCGAGCGTAAAGTCGTGTGCTTGCAAGGATAGCAGGTCGTGCCATACGGAATCCCGCTCTTGCTCGAGCTTGCTTTGCTCCAGCTGATTAGGAATCTCGGCGATTGTCAGTGTCTTCCAGGGTCGAGACTGAGTGACCTCGTCCGGGAACCACTTGGGTGGATCGAGAAACAGGACAAACAACTTTACGTGCTCCAATAGAGGACATGCAGCGATCATGTTTCGCACGAATCCCAGGCTTTGGCCAACTCCTATGCTGAAACGAGTGACATTTATGAGTTGGGATGGTATGTAGGGCCAAGTGATGACACTGTTTGGGCTGTGAAAACACTCGAGTTGTGGTGCTTGAACGTCGAAAGCCCAAGGTACGAACATATCATTCGCCGGGAGAAACCTGCGAGAAAGTTCTTCTTCGCTTCCGAGTGCCACAATTCTGAAGACCTTAAGGTTTGGGAGAGTTATTGATGGGAAGTTGCGCAAGTATTCGTAGCCGTCCGTGATGAACGTCCATGATTGTACACGATCCAGGTGCGAGCTCACGCCTGATACAAAGCTTTCGCACATAGGATTATCCACACAAACCTTCTCACGACTCAAACCTCGGACAAGCATCTTCATGTTGAGGTGGATGTCACGACGTCCACCTCGCGCAAGTGCCAACTGCACCTGATCGAGATTGCTTCCACGCCACGTGTATCTCTGAGAACCTGAGTGGCAGCGACTGCAGCTGCAGTAGTTGCTGTGAGAGGTGTTAACATATTCGATGTGCTGCCAGATCGGTGGTGTTGCAAGGCCGATGGCACGCCACGATCGGCAGACACCCGTAACGGCAAACCGACCACGAAAGTCTAAGCAGCTCCAGATATCACGCAGGATCTCTGATGGTAAATCCTCGGGTAGGGGGCAGGTGTTTAGCCTGTCGCGCCCGTGTAACGTCGATGAAATGGTATCATCGACAACAGCGCGAATCTCTGCACCCAGCTGATGGGCATCGGCGAGCGAGTGAACTTGTTCATCGGAAAGATCGGGTGTATCTCGTGCAAGGCGATGGTTGTGCATTCGTGCCCGGGAGATCGTCTGACGCACAAACCCCTCCAGCTCTTTTGCGAGGTCAGGAGGCAAACTGAGGTAGCTACTCATTGGTTACCGTCGGTGTGTGTTGTTTTGGGCTGATAGTGTAGATCAGGTCGTAATCTCGACGAGAGTGGCTGTTGCTGTGGCACACCCTGATCGCTTAGGAGTGCAGGAGGAGGAAGCGCACTCGCATTTTGCCGCGACTTCAAGCTCTCGCTCTTTGCTTGGCCTTATCGGGATATTGCCCGGCCTTTCGGGTAGAAGAGCCTATTTTGGAACACTGTGCGTATAGAGCTGCGGAACATAGTTGTTGACCTCTCCGGCTAGTAGGATTTCATGCAAGTAGCTCGGACCCGGCGCGTCTGGCGTAGACTCGCGTCCGAGCCCACACCCCATGTACCACGCCCTTTAGATTGAGCGCAACGAATCACATCTCATTGTACTTGATCTGCAGAAGACTTCATGAGTTTTGGGTTGAAAGGTATACGAAACGGTCAAAAGGCACCAAGGCCGAGCGGCTCGTTCGAGGAGCGGGTGAGATTGTGTGAGTATTCGAGGCAGACTCTGGTGCCATTTCAGTCTCGTCTGAGTAGCGTGTAGATTTGGGTAGAGTCCGTGGCTCACCAGGCATCATTAAGGCAACTGAGAAGTGACAAGATCCTGTACCGGTTACCAACTCCGACGATGTTCTCTTCCCTCTGCCCATTTGAGCGTGCGCGCCGACAATGCCCATAGTGCATTCAAGCCTGTGCTCTACTCGGAGCTCAGAAACCCGCATTGAACCGATTGCTCCCAGTCTTTGAACTCGCGGATGTGATTGAAGCGTGCCATCGCGCAAGATCGGAGCACTGTCTGTCTTTGCCTCAACTACTGGCTGCCGGTGCGCACCGTTTGCTTCGCGTCAATTACAATATTCTTCCCATGCTCCCGTTGACCCCGATAATTTGACTTGCCGCCCTCGCCCGCCAAACATATGATGACCTCCGCCGTTTGTTCCTCGTAGATCATTCTATCGACAACGCGGCTGGCTGGTCAAAGCTGGAACCTCGAACTACTGAGTACGTCGTACGCACGTGTACGATGTTCGTTTGACAGGGACTGGTCGCATCATGCGCGGGATGCAAAGGCCGATGTTGGCAGAAAGGTTTGGACCCTCGCAACTACGATGTTCGTCGCTTCTGGGCGAGGGAAGGAGAAGATTTCAGAGGGCGGTCAAGGCCGTTGTCGACTCGACATTGGCGCCAGGCGACTGTCGCAGTCTTGGCAGAGAAATACACGGAGTTCCTACTCACCAAACTAGCGAGAAGCATAGACGTATGAGCCTAGCATCGCGCGTGGGGCGATGGACAGCGCGAATGAAGTCGGTAAGAGCGAAACCAAGCCACTGGTTGGAGCCCGACGGCGCTCTTTGCGAGTCCCTTGCTGCGCCGATCCAACTTTCGGCATGTATCGGTGTAGATGTTGCTGTTAAGATCAAGCGTTGTGTGTGCAAGAACTGCATTGAGGCGTGTTGCGAAATGTTGTGCGGGTTGGTTGTGTACGCGTGTACCCAGTCCACAAGCGCACGTCACACCGCAAAGCCGGTGGTTGAGAGAGGAAGTAGAGAAGTATCTTGAATTGCGTTCTAGAGTTCGGGATGACGATGTCACGGTCAGCGGCGTTGGCCGGAGGATTGCAATTCCGGCTTCGTTTAGGATAAACGAAGATGCATGTCCGCTTCATTGACTTACGACTGTGTTCAAGACCCTGGATCGCGGAACTCTGGCCACCTCAAATCTGCGAGTTTCATCAGCTGTCACTCTGCGCGCCTCTGTCTCCCTTTGTATTTCGCCACTTGGTACTCTGGATACCCAATTAATCTATGCGCGCTGTTCTTGTCGCTCTATTTGTCGTGACACTTCTGTTTCTCGGCGTAGAACACGCCACGTAGTTCTAACATCTCAACATCTCAATTTGTCTACTTAGTTCTGGTTGTGCCTTACGTCTCGGGACTGGCGCACCAGTCCGGCTCTGTATCACCTTGCTTGTCAAGGTCCCTCCACCCGTGAAATGAAGCCACCTCGGCGTGCTCCCTGAGCCTTTAGCCGGCGGTTCCGCCGGACAGCCCTATTTCGGCGTCGGTAACTCTCGCCCGCACGGCGAAGTTTCTTGAGACTCCCTTACCGGCCAAAGGTCAACAAGCAAGATTTTTGCCGTCGCAGTCGGCTGTCCCCAAGTATAGTAAGCCGCTGACAATTATTGCACGCAAAGTGGTGCTATGAGACCTCTGGTTGTACTCATTGACCAATAGAGTAACGGGGTTTGCCGCGAGCACACATTTGCCTCTTGCGTTTCGTCGGGATCTCTTCTTACTCCCGAGAACCCCACATAAACCACAACAAACTTCTGTAAGCCCGTTAAGAGATTTTAGTCATAGGCGCAGGGCTGAAACAATACCCAAGTGCCTGCCTTGAAACGCGAAGCAAGCGTCGCGCCTCGAACAACAATCCTCTGGCGGTTCACGCGCGCAACCAAGCGAAACATCCAGTTTCAACGTATCAGTCGGAAATATGACATCCCAGAATATCGCCATCGCTCTGCCAACAGAGTTGTTAACAATGGTGCTCGAATTGCAGTCGCACACAGACATTATGCGTGCGGCCCAGGTTTCTCGTCGATGGCGAGATGCCGCACTTGGCTGCGAAGAGTTCTTCATTGACATATCACTGAATTTCTCCATAGTCCGTTCACCTATAACTCCGAGTCTAGAAATCAACCGTTGTGCAAATCGTATCGCAAACTCGGCGCCGACCCCGATTCAACTCCGCATCCAAACCAAAACTGTATTAGACGGTAGCCGTCCCCACCCAGAGACTCTGCGGGAGATTCGCGAGCTGTTGGTTCGTGATTTGCCTCGGATCATCGACTTGAGTCTGCAGGCGTGTGACACCATTATTGGCTCGGCATTGTCGGCATTGGCTCATCATCAGTCCCTTCGCCTGCGCAGGCTCGAATTGGCTCCATCGGAATATGCCATGCCAAGCCTCCAGTTACCTGGAGACATGCTACATGGTTGCATGCCGAAACTGCATACACTGTGCCTATATTCCTTCAATCTCCCAACAGGACGAGCCGCAGCGCTGGCGGCAGTGCGCCACATCGAGCTGTACCGGACGGAAACGAACGTCTCGGACGCGATTTGTGGTGACTTTCCGCACCTGCGGTATCTTCACCTTGAACAGGTCATCCCCGTCATTGGCCCACCAATTCATACTGGGCAAATCGCAGTTGCGAGTCTCCAGACGCTGGTTGTTTTCTCTGAACTGGACGACCAGCTCAGGGAGATAGACTTCTCTAGGTCAATCACACTCGTAGTCGTTGGTGCAGAAGATGCCGCGGTATTTCTCGCATGTGGGCCAACCGTCAGACGACTCGAGCTACATATCCCGTACGGTGAACCCCACCCGCTTCTTAAGGACAACATGAGCGACGCCGTAGCGCATTTAACTATCACCACCTCTTCGGCTTCGTCGGGAGGCGCACCCCATACTCACCGAACGATCACATTTGGCTTGGCACAACATCTAGAGATACATGGTCTTGATGACTTGGACCCATTTCGCTCAATCGCTCAAGATCTTGCTCTGATCGACATGAATCACTTCAACGTCTGCGAATTTCTTTCCTTCGAAGCGGATTTTCCCAAGCTGCAGACGGTGCTGTGCAACTTTCAGGCCGAGCTCCAACAGGAATTATTCCCACTAGACACGGATGTTGGGTTGTGCCCGGCGCTGCAACTACTGAAACTCTACTCAACTACGACTATCACCGAAGCCGGCAGCCGGTCCATTCAGAGCGACATGGTTATCACGATGTGTACCGAGATGGGATTCTTTGAAAGCGAGTCAGACCAACCCAAATTGCTGATCCAAGGACTGGAGATAAATCACGACGAAGACAGCGATGAGGAGAGGATCGACATTACAGATATATTCAAGAACTTAATCATCGAGGTGAGATTATTTGCCTTATCGTAACCTCGACGGATCCCTCATGTCTGTCGATCCCAGCCGCATTGAACAAGCAGGACGCCAAGCAAACAGCTGATAAGATTTACATGTATTCCTTAAGCATCCCGTTGCCGAAGTCCTCCAAAGTATTAATGTAGGTTTAATTGACAATCAGAAGCCCAGCTTGGTCCCGGGCCTGAGGGTTGGGTAGCAAGATCTGGCCGAGCACGACGAGTGACATACAGTACCCCTACATAGTGGTCAGGACCATTGTTTGCCGTTGTTAATTGGATAGAGGCAAAGTCGGTCTGTGCCACTATCGCCCACAACAAGCGCGAACGAATGACTGACTGGGCCACGGGGGGGGGGGGGGGAGTATGTACGAGTTACAATTTGGGCCATGCAACGCTAACAGCAACATGCACATGTATAATGTTCGTTTGACAGGGACTAGTCGTGTATTTCTTCTTGGGACTGGCGTGGCGATCTGGGTCTGTGGATTGCTGCCAACTCTGACATATCGCATTCAAGGTGGTGTGAGGTAGTCTTTGGGTGTGCTTATTGACGAAATGGGCAACGGAGTTTGCCGCCAGCACGCTCCTGCCTCCCGCTTTCCCCAGGATCTCCCCTTTTTCAAGGGGAATCCACATCAGGCTGTCTAAAGCATTCTTAAGGCGTTTTAGAGCCAGTTTTCTTTGAGCGCAGGGCTGACCCGACTTCCAAGTGCATACCCACCGTGTGAAACAACTATCGCTCCTCGACTTGTAGCTCATTGGCAGCCCACGCACCACCTAGCACCACAGCCAGATTTAGTCTATTATCGTATGCCATGAGCTCTTGGGACATCACCACCGCTCTGCCAATAGAGTTGTTGACGATGATGCTCGACCTACAATCGCACGAAGATGTCATGCGCGCGGCCCAAGTATCACGTCGATGGCGGAATGCCGCGCTTGGATGCGAGCAATTTTTTATTGCTCTGTCCCTGGAGCTCGATATATCCACTCCCACCATAGTCTCGACCGATGATATCGACATTTGCGCGGGCCGCATCGAGACATCCGCACCCACCCCAATTCAACTCCACATTGGCACCAAAACCGCATCATCCGTTACCCCTGCGCTGCAAGAGATCTTGCATCAAATCCGCGAGCTGTTGATCTACGGGTTGCCTCGGATCGTCGATCTGAGCGTGCAGGCGGCGGGGACCATTGTCGGTGTGGCATTGTCCGTGTTGGTCGATCATCCGGCCTTTCGTCTGCGCAGGCTCGAATTGATACCACTAGAAGACCAGGTACCAGAATTCCAGTTGCTGGAGGACATACTACTAGGTGGCACACCAAGGCTGTACACCCTATGCCTGTTCTCTTCTAGCCCTCCAACAGGGCCAGTCGCAACGTTGGCGACAGTGCGCCGAGTTGAATTGTACTGGACCGAGACGTGCATCTCGGACGTAATTTGCGGTGACTTTCCGCACCTGCAGTATCTCCACCTCGAGGAGATTACTCCCGTTGTCACTACAACCACGCATGGTGGGCGATCGGCGATTCCAAGCCTCCAGACGCTTGTAGTCTTCTGTGATTTGGATGATCAGCTCAGCGAGATTGACTTCTCAGGGTTAAACACACTCACAGTAGTTGGTGACGGTGTAGAAGATGCCGCGGTGTTTCTCGCGCACGGACCTACCGTCGAACGTCTCGAGCTGCGTGTCCCCTACGGTGAACCTCACTCGCTCGTAGACGAAAATATGAGCGATGCAGTGGCGCACTTGGCGATTGTATCATCTTCAATTTCGCCATCGACCGCAGCCACTCGCCGAACTGTCACATTCGGCTTGACACAACATCTGGAGATACCTGCTCTGGGCGACTTGTCCCCAATCCACTCCATCGCACAAGATCTTGCTCTAGTCGACATGGCCCACTTTCAGATCTGCGAATTTCTTTCTTTGGAAGCAGAATTCCCCAACCTAGAGACGGTGCGGTCGAACTTTCACGCCGAGTGCCGCCAGGATTTCTTTCCGGTCGACGCGGACGCTGGCTTGTGCCCGGCACTGCAGCTACTGAACATCTACTCAACGACGAGTGGCACAGACTCCACCAGTTGGTTCATTCACGGAGATACACTTGTCATGATGTGCACGCAGATGGGATTCTTCGAGCGCGAGACAGCTGATCGACCCAGATTGCTGATCCAAGGGCTGGAGCTGGACTACGACGAAGACGGCGATGACGAAGGAATCTTAATGATAGGCTTGTTCAGCAATGTAACAATTGAGGTGAGAACGTTTGCCTTCTCCGAACTCGGACAAGATCTTAGCGTCACTCACAGCCGAGATGAGCAAGCGCGACGCAGAACAAAACAGAAACCGGTGCAAATATTTACGTGCACCCCTGAGGGCTTCATATCAACAATTCAAAGTCCTTCGAAATATTTTTGTAGATTATATGGACAATTAGGAGTTCGGGCTGGAGGCCAGGGTTCGGGTGACAAGAGTTCGGGTCTCACCTTCGATGTCATTAGCTACGCGTTTTGCGTACAGCTCAATGGTGTATTGAGATACGAGGACGTACCGTTTGTTAGACTGACCCGTACCGCTCCGGTGTGCGAGTTACGGTTCGTAGCCGTGATGTAGATGTCAGTGGTTGGCTTTGAATCGCAGTCACGGCCGCCCTGACTTCTCATGGTCGCCGGCACAATTGCACCTCTCCTAGCTCCAATCCAACGCACGTCCTCTTTGTGACTACTATTAGAGCATCTACTGGGAAGTCCAGATGCTTGACTGTCTACTATTCTGCCGAAAAGCTGGCCGGGTTCAATGATTGTGTTGGCATGGGTATTGGCGTCGGTTTCTGAGGTGCCTCGACTGCTATTGGCGAGCGTGCCACGCAAGTTGAGATTGTACAGCACGGTTAGGCTGGAAGCTCTACCAAATAGAAAGCTCAGCATGTGCGCGAGGTTGGTACGAGGGGAACATAGGAATGCGATGACTGCGCGACACAACGGTGAGAAATGAACGGACCCAACGAAGGCGCGACAGAACATATGTGCGGTAAGCGCAAGCATCGCAGATACAGTCCCGGAGAGAAAGCTGATATGAATTAGACGTGTGATTATCCTATCATGTGGAATTTAGATGATGTCAACCGAGTGAACTAGCAGGGCGGCACGACTGACCCTCGAGAATTAACGACAGTTGGCCGAATCCGCATGAGAGTCCACATCAGCGCACCAGCTATCAGCCAGTTCGCTGCAGCAGTGTTGAGAAGCGACAAACTGTTAAGCAAACAATGTCGTCAGCGCGCGTGTCATCTCAGTATCGTACCCGACCCACACCGCCAAAGGCTGCAATATCCTCCTATCCAAAAGTTGACGATTCACTGCGAGAACAGACACAGAAATCACACAGACGAGCACAAACGGAATGAGGGAAATTAGAGCGAGAAGAACGCTGAAGACAGTGTGCTGGCTCAAGGCGTAGTATCGGTAGATGAGGAAAAGATGCATCGTGAACACGCAACACGCGTCAGAGATCTGCAGATCCGTGCCATAAGCTGTCTGAAAAAGTAGCCACGAGAGATCCGCACATTGTATATCGTTGTAGCCCTTTACAGATGTAGCAAGTGAGCACGAGCAGGGCATGATTGATTTGAAAGACGCACACGGTGTTGGGCTCGAGCGTAGAAATGTCACCCCAGCCGGTTACGCTATGCTAGGACCCTAGTTCAGCGCAGGTGCCACGGGCACGCATCTTCAAGAAACTGGACGCACCCCGTACACAAAGACACACGCGACAGCCGAGGCCAAACTATCGAGAAACAATATCCACAAGACCAAGGCACGGACCCAAGCGCGGTCCTGACGAGTTCCTGTATGACTGATACTGACATGGGTGGCGCCTCGGGATGGAAAGAGTGGGTGGACGGAAAAGTATCGCCAAATTTGTGTCAGCTCAAATGCAAAGAGAGCGGTGTTGACCCAGACCCCGATGAGCGCTGTCCCGAGCGATGCATAGAATCCGTGCGGAATTGCCAGTGGTTCAGGCATGCCAAATATGCACTATGACTAGCGGCTGGCTGACCCTGCAACTAGCCAACTGGTCGCAAAGGAATGTTTCGTCTTCGGAGACTGGGGAGGTGGATAATGGAATGGACAAGTCGGGACAGTGGCTGGTATATCGTAGGCAGGAGGAAACCAGCAGTGGGTAAGTTCCGCAGTGCAGGGCGTTTGGCTTTACCGCGTACATCGAGCATGCCGTAAGTTGCGGAGCTTCAAGCATCCCACGCCAATGATCCCACATGTCGCTGGCGTCCGCGGCGTTACAACGTTAGCAGTAGCCGAAGCTTTAAGAGGCTAGTTGGTGAAGCATGATCCTTGGAAGCGATATAGGGCTTTCGATCGATATTAACACCCGGCAAGCATCCGAGGGCCAGTCTGTCAGCGGCTTTCATGGACGACGTGCGCTGATGTATGTACCAACTTGTGTGCTCGCGAGTGCTGAAGGTATCTGCGAACCGCTGTCACTTTAATGCATCGAACTGGCAGTTGAGAGCTCTCCTCCAGGCGGTTCAAGAACAGCTTGTTACTGTATAGCTCACTTTCGGTATAACTACTAAAAGCATATTCCAGCCCCGAGAGACGTGTGACAAGCGCACAGAAACGCCCCAGCGACCGGGTTTGTCCGGAGTTCAAGCACTACCCAAATGAAGGCAATCGTTTCAGCACAGCAGGAGGAAGGCTCCGAATATAGAACTACGGTACTCAATATTGACGTCATGTACGGGGCGCCCGAAGACGCTTCTTTTGGTTGTGCTGGTGCTCAGGCTGCCACCAAGCTCGCCATCGAGACTCGACACAAACGTGCCTACTTCAGATCGATCTGTTTATGTGCGAACAACTAACGAGGCCTGCTATGACTTCCCATACCCTTTATCTACCCTAACCGGCCACTTACAATAATAAACCTTCAAACGGGTGTGAGAGCCATGATGGCGCAGTCAAAGTGAAAAGATAGCAATCGCATAGTCAAATGCAACGACGGGCGAGCGAAATCACTTGTCATCCGATGATCGCTAGTTCCGTCTCCTTCCACACTCACACGACTCCTCGTGCACATCCTTGTCAGAAATATCCATCCCTTCTCCCTTTCTCCGCCCTTCACTGCTTTTCTCCTGCTCACGTATGCCTAGCTCTAGATTGCCCTGCTTCCCCGGTAGAGGATCTACGGTCGCATTGACCGCGCCGCGCCGCCCTCCACTCTCTAGATCAACCAGATGCCCATCAAGGCCACCGAGCTTCTCATTGCTGATGTCTTCGTGTATGACAGAGAGTCGAGCGACTGCAGGAGGGCTGACAACGCGCGGGATAATATCTCCGCCCTCGCCAATGTGGATGCTTGGGTATCGCACGCCAATGGTTTCGGTACTGAAGAAGGCAGACTCGTTATTACGGAGTGAGCCGCGGCTGGCAATGTGCGAAGTCAGCGGGACGATAATGAGCTCCTTGGCCAGATAATGTGACTCCAGCATGATTTGAACTTACAAAATGAGCGTGACGAGTACGGCGAGTGTGTATACCTTGCTCTGTATGAGCGAGAAGCTGTGACTCAATGTAAGCGCTGCGTTTAGACATTGTTTATGAGATGGACGAACAAGACGAAAGCCTCGCTGAGCGGCGAAAACGCGAGAACGGAGATGAGCTTGCCGGCGTCCACCAACATAGGCAGAGCGGCCGAGCTAAACGAAAGGAAAATAACGCGGGACAGCACCGAGTCGGTTCTGTGGGGAATGTTTGTCAGTGCAACTGGAAGAAAAGAGCCAGTCCTCCTCCTGAGACGTACTTTTTGATGCCAGTCTTCGATTTGATGAGAACGTATATGACTGAAGTCATGTCAGTGCAGCCCGCGGTGCGGAAGATAGGACACACATGCTCCACACAACAAGACGTCCGCGCCCATGAGTCCTGTGAGTGCTGGTATCTGAGACAGCCTCGCCGCCGTGGACCGTGGCCGACGGAAGAGCTCGATAGTCTGTACTTTAAGTATTAGAACACGATCGCAATCGAGCAAATATGGCCCTACCGTGGCGAGGTGTCCAGCAGCACTAAGTAGCATGAACATGACGATCACAACAAGCAGCCATCGCATCGTCTTGAGAACAGCGTTCAAACTTGAGACTAGTCAGCGCTTAAGCGTGAGGCAAAGTGGAGAACAGCTGACCGGAGCAGGAAGAAGGTTTGAGCAATGAGAATGATGACGGCTGGGCGTAGAACATCAGCTATCGTGGCTACGACAGTCAGCAACGGAACAAACCAGTGAGAAATGGATGAATCTTCGAGTACCACTGAGAAGGTCCTTTAGCCAGCTCGTAAGACCCAAAGGATGTTATGAGCTAGGAGCAAGCGTAATGAGTGTACGCTACTCGTGTAGTAAGACGACACATACCGAGAACCAGACAATGGCCGACGATACGAGGCTTTTGAGAACCCCCATGATCAGAAGGATCGTCACGAGAACGCGGAGGGTGGGTCTATCCCCCGCGGCGTGCAGGCGAAAGTAGTTCAACGCCTAATCCAACAATATAGGCAAGTTCCACCGTTGGACAGGTATATCAAGTCGACGCGCGCGGCAACAGATCGTGACGTAGATGGTTAGTGGACCGCGACAACCACAAACTAGTGTAGGCTCACCAGGTCAAACGCGACGCCAGCCATGAACAGTTCGAGCCCGAGTCCCACTGGGCAAGATATCAGTAGCGGCGCGCATCGTTGTTTGCGCAAACCTACCGAACCATGGGCCAAACGACACAGCGGGATCGAAATTCGGGGGCAGCGGTGTGCAATTGGCGGTGGTTGCGTTTGACATGTCTGTAGGGTTTGCTCGCTGTGTCCGCGGTGTTCACGAAACCGAGCAGTTCGAGTACTCGAGGTCTCAAGATCGAAACTGGCGAAGACGAACGGGGGAGCGTGGTGAGCAAGATGAAAGGGTGAGGGTGAGAAGCGTCGAGCATCGGAAGTGTTACGCGTGCATATCTCGCTAAGTTGGATCCAGATTGCCGGGGAGCTCGGCAGTTGAAGGCTGTCACATTCAGGAACGACGTGATCGGCGCGGACTTGCCCGGCACATCAGGTCCGCTTGCACGGATGATCTGAGGCTGCAGACTGTACATGCCCTGGTCACGGGAGCATTGACACGGCTTGGTGGCGCATCTGGTACGGTGCAAATCCCCTTCAGGTTCGCATAACGCTCACCCCGATTTAGTCTAGCGACGCCGTCTAGACGACTGTCACCTGTGAACAATGTTTGCGCAAACCGTGGGTTTGGGTCGCACGCTCAGGGTAATGGAGCAACTTCGAACTTTCATGTAATCCGTCATCGCTAAATAACGCATGCCACGCAAAGATGAGCGGGGCTTAACTCAAAAGGATAGAGACCAGAAGTAGGGCCGAGAGCTTTGGGCGCTACCGGCGCATTTAAGGTGACACGCAGTGGGCTGCAAGGCACCAACCCCAGGGTCGCCGCACGACTCTCATTGATGGCTGCCGTCAGCGTCAGAACCTGAACGGTCAAGCGCCGATCCCGCTCAGAATGCGTCAGACAGGGGTTTGCCGACCGTCGTCCGACAGCCTCCCAGCCAGCAAGTTGCAACTGAATGTATGAACGCACCCCGCGACTGCTCGAATCATTTGAAGCCCAGTTTTGCTGTAAATTAGACCTTATAGTACCGTAACTAGGGACACGCAGAGATATGTACCATGGGATACTTCCAATGAGCGAGAATGCACATCGACACGAATACTGACATCATAGCATACGGCTATTCAAACGAACGCGAACGTCGCTCAGTAGTGGCACAATCATACAGGCAAAAAATCAAAAGCAAAGCAAGTCCCGCTCTCGAAGCTAGTACATGTCAACCATCGGCCACGAGTCGCCCTTGTCGGCTCTTTCCACATTCACACACATCCACATACTGCTTGGAGTATCCTCCTATCCTCGCACTCGTCTCGGTCTGCTCGCCAATCAATTCCTGCTCTCGCAGACGCGCCGATCTGTCGTCCTGAGTACTTGCCTCCATACCCACGGTGACGCTGGTCGAGCATTTCTTCAGGCTGCTCTGCATACTACTAGTAGTCGATTCGATGACACTCTGGCCACCACCTCCGCTCCGCTCGTTGTTACTTGCAGTACTTTGAGAGATGATGGGTCTCGGGAAATCTGGATATGAAACGAGATTACTGGACGCGTCGAGGTGGATGCTGCGACCAAAGATGGCGCCAGCACGCGTAGTAAAGAAAACAGTTTCGTTGTTCCGAAGGGATGACCGGCTAGTGAGGAACGGATCAGCGATAGTACAGCGTGACTGACTAGCAACAAAACGGCACTCATGGCAATGGTGGTAAGAGCGCGAATATTGCATGAGCCCGAGGCAGGCTTGAGGCCTGGTTCGATGACAGTGGCGAGCCTATAGCTGGCCGCGAGCGCGTACCCGCGAGAGACCGATCACGAGCCAACAGTCCGGAGCAAACTCACAAGTTGAGCGTCACAAGAACTGCAATGGTGTACACCACACTCTGTACGAGAGTGAAGCTGCAACAGCGGTGTCAGCGCCAGAGATTGAGTTTCACATGTTGCATACGTGAGGAAGGCGGTGCTTTTTGGCGTAAAGGCGAGCACGGCAACAAGTTTGCATGCGTCGACCAAGGTAGGAACACCGGCCGATGCGAACGAGAGGAAAATGAGACGTGCCAATATTGAGTCGGTACTGCGACGTCAACTCGTTAGGTGTGAAGGACGATATGCGGTTTCCCTCGTAGGACGCACCGTTTCACTCCTGTTCTCGAATTGGAGAGAACATATGTGACTAATACCAGGTCATGAAAGGTCGCATGTCATTGAATATGCTTACAGATTCCGCACAACATGATGTCCGCGCCGATGAGTCCAGTCTGAGCCACTATTTGGGGCCTCTTGGACTGAATGACGGCGTCGCGAGGGCTCAGCAAGAAGAGCTGAATTGTCTGAAACCAGCAGGTTACAGTCTGAGTTGCAAAGATAGCGAGCACACAAAGGCATACCACAGTGAGGAACCCTAACATGCTCAGCAGCATGAAAATGATGACTAGGATGAGAAGCCATCGTTTAGTCGTGAGAATGGCGTTCAGCCTGTCATCGGGGAAGTCAGCGATGTAGCGTGAGGCACTGCATATGGTTACTGACCGTACGAGAAAGAACGACTGGGCTATGAGGCTGATGACCGCTGGAGAGCTGGGAGTTAGCAACTGATGAAGAAAGTACCGACTCGGTTACCGGTCAGGATTGGGTGAATCTTCGTGCACCATAGCTGTGACCCTCCTGCCATTCTGTTGGAACCATGTCCAGCTATGAGCTGGAGGGAAACGAACAGGTCAGCGCCGACCTCTCGTATTAATAATAATCTGTACCGAGTACCAGCCAATGGCCATCCCGTCCAAGGTTTTCAGAGACACCAGTGTCATAAGAACCGCCACGAAGACCCGAAACGCAAGTCTATCCGTCGCCGCATGGTGGCGAATGTAAGACAAGACCTGAAATCGTGCGAAGAGGAGTTGGAGATCAGTGATCGTTGTAAAGACGCCCTGTCAGTATATTGGGACACGCTCCGGTACGGTCACATGCAACGCACGAGATTGAACGCGACCCCGGTTAAGAGCAGCTCGATTCCTAGTCCCACTATACAAGTCGTTAGTAACCATGTGCGAGTGAGGCGGCCACATCGCACCGAACCAAGGGCCAAAGGCCGCGGTAGCGTCGAAAGTGACAGGCAAGGGACTACATTTGACGACAGTCGTGTTTCCGACGGTTGAGTCCGACATGTCGATGGGGCTGCCTCTCCGCGTCCGTGTTCAAGGGGCAGGGCAGAGCGTATTAGCGTGCCCCTGAATGTGTTTTTGCCACGTCCCCGTTTTTCAGCCAGATAAAAGCAGTACTGAAGAAGTGCAACTCGGCGCACGAAGGGAAGCGGGGCCGCCAAATCTGAAGGTAGAAGACAAAGGGCCGACGACGCCGGAGTTGTGCGCACATGAGCCCCCAAGATTGTGATTGCCGCACTATCCGACAGCTAGCCGTTCTAGAACATACTTTAAGCGTGCAGGGTTAGCGGCCGACTCCGAGAGAGGGGATAACAAGCGAGATGAACGACGCAATGCTTCAGGTTAGCACGACAGGATACAGTAGGCGGCGGCAGAGAATGGCGTCGGCAGAGGTCAGAATCGGCCATCTTGCTCTGTCTGCACGAATTGGCTCAGGCGTTGAGGAAGAGCACCATCAGGCAACCTCGGGCCGATCATGATCCGCGAGTCCCACCAGGACTAGCACAGCATTCTCGTAACAGGGGCACGGATCACACGACGGGGTGACATATGCACGCTGTTTGGGGTGGGATCAAAACCGCTAATTGCGCTTGGCCGACCTGAAATGAGCGAAACATGAGGCACGCCCTCACCAATTCGGTTTGACGTGGATAAAGAACGGACAACCTCGCCGGTGGTTTCGTTAAACTGGGCAAGCAATTCTTGATTTGACTCCTTCTGAGGCGAATATCCGTGCTGACAGTGTCTGAGTCAGCGAGCGGGACGATAGACAGTGGCCGTGGGCTTTTGTTAGTTGATCAAGGCGGACCAGCCGGTCAATTGAGAGTGCGCATCGCGAGTCGGTAATTCAAACGCAGAATGGATGCAGATAAAGTGGACCTGTACCGAGTGGGATCTGGATGGAACAAATGCGCGGGCCGGGGTGCATTCGTGCCTGTAATACACGGCGGTTGGTTCGAGTATGGTGCGCTCCCTTGCATACAACCAGCTCTGCGGGGCGCTCGGCATCTTACGACGAAGCTGACCATCGTTACATTCAGCATTTGCATGACAGGATTACCAGGCTTATATAAAAACAGCACATGTATGTTCTGACCATTAGGAAGCAGCCATCATGTCACCTCAACCAAAATCAAGCACTCTCATCATCTGCTCCGGCCTCTGCAACACAGCTTTACCTTTCCCACTCTATGCCATATGAGTTCGCTTCCATTTCGAGGGAGTGATGACACGCACTTGGGACTCTGGTCGGCTGAGCAGGCAACTCGAGACCGCTGGGCATGGTCAGCTCGGGGTTTCTCGTCTTTGCTCAAAACACAACCGCCGGTAGCATCGAAGCTTGTTTGTTGCGATGAAAGAAGTCGCGAGTTGGATCGACACTGCAGCAAGTGAACGAAGCATGGCGGACAAGGTCGACGGCAACAGGGTCGTGAAGCCTATACCTCACGAACGGGCTGTGCTCGCCAACAAAACATCCTGTGATTGAGTCTTAAAATCTTGCGAAAGGTGACGTGGAGATGGAAAGACTTAGTTTCACGTGAAGAAGAGTCGATGCGCGTGTGCTCATGCCGTATAGCGACAAACGTAGATGGGACTTGCAGTTAATGAGGTGGAATTTCAATCGGGCTCGCCGATCATGCGGGTCAATTTTTTTTTGCAAAACTTGACCATAAATAATCCCTTGCTGTGAGCTGTTCAACCCCACGCGGGAAATGCGAAGTTGGTCGCACGTACATTCTACGTTCGCGATGAAACGAACGGGCTAGTATAAAGCTTAGCACATGCATATGGCAACGAAAGTACACCATGTCGCTTTCGATCAAAATCAACACTCTCGTCGTCTGCTCCGTTGTGTGCTACATGTGCCACGACGAAGGTAGGGGATGCACCACCCGGCGCCGACTGCATTCCGATAAAATTATGACACATCCAGTTACCTTCTTCATCGCGAGAGGTACTCATGGCAGCAACGCGAAATAATGGTCCAGCTATGGTGGAAGCAGCGAGAACGTTCTGATCGATGGGCATCGTTGCCAGGAAGCAGGGCATACAACTAGACCGCAATGGCCCGGAGACAGTGCGAACGGGTCGCGCGCGTCCGCAAGTTCTCGTGCCCATGCGAGCGGTAAAGCTCGAAAGGTTGGCTTAGCGAAGGCAGGATCTGCATTTTACGAGAGAGAGAGAGAGAGAGAGAGAGAGATATGGTGATGGAAGGTGAGAAACACAGACAGCGACATAGAATTTGAATGCGTTGTTGACCTCCCAGCTCAGGTGTGGGCTCGCAGATCGTAAAAGGTCGCAAACGGTCACGTCGTAGCTATTTGTGACCATAGATCATGGTCTTATTAGCTACAGGATGGTGGCTAGATGATGGAAGTTGCTTCCGCACATAGAGAAGTCAGCACTCTTGTACCTATCCTGGGTCAGATGTACGTGCCTGAACGGCGACATGATGGGCGCCACACAAGGCAATGACCGAACTGTAAGACATGTGAGGATCGAAAGAGCTTCTACCAAGTCGAATATGGATGACTGTAATGCGAGAGATGGGTTACAGGCACCAAGCGGCTGGTACGAGCATCACGCGCTGCCTCGCACAAGACCAGCTCCATGCGCTCAGAAGTCTACCGCGATACCAAAATTCAACGGAGACAGTACGCTGCAGACCATTGGTACATTCTGCATCCTTGTGACGAAAGGTATGGGCTTGTATAAAGCGCTTGCGATGAAGAAACATCATGTCGTCACAACCCAAACCAGCACTCTCATCATCTGCTCAGTCCTGTCCGACGCGCAACCTGTGTCCCGGATTATGAACCACCTGAGATCGCTCGCATCTCGACTGCTGGTCAACTGGACAACATCAGCCCAACACCGTAGATGGTAGGGGTCGCTTGACATTGCGTGGAGATCGCGAGATATGATGCTGGAGGATGGACAGGATGTGTCTCAAGCATCAAATCCATCGAATGGCTGGGGATGATGGACAAGAGGAAGGAGGCATCAAGCCATGGTCGTCGTCGTCGGAACGCAGGGCAGGCAAGAGGGCCGCGAAGTGTGAGCTTCGTGAAGTGGCCATGTATGCCAGCAAGATAACTTGTCACGCAAGCATGAAGGATTGTAGAGAGGGTAAGGTCTGAGTTCACACTGGGCCGTTTGCTCAACATGCGATGGGGGCGATGATTAGGATGTGGGCTCGCAGACAGTGAAGGGTTGCACACCGGCGTCGCTCTGTGTGGATAGAAGCTCGAGCGGGATTATCCAGATGACGATGATTTCAGGATGGAACTTGTTTGGGTGAGCGTACAAGCTAGCCTGTCATGAATCACGAGTATGCCGACACGAATGCGCGAGCAATGCGAGCATCGCAAGTCGACAATTTAACTACAAGCTACATGGGGATCACGAGAGTTTCGACCGATCCGGATTCGACGAACGAAATGCGAGAGACGGGTGGCACACAGCCGCTGGTGCACACGACCAGCTCTATGTGCCGAGCATCTTAACGCGACATCCAACGCAGCATAATCATTACGATGTCAACCACCGGTACATTCTGCATTGTTACGACGAAATGACGGGTTTGTATAAAGCCCAGCGTATGCGTATGCATGCGTCGACCAAGAGCATCATGACTCCTCAACCAGCGTCAACACTCTCATCATCTGCTCATTTATGTCTGACACGGAACGTACAGACACCCCATGCGCCACCTAACTTTCCTTGCATTCCGATGAAGCACTAACCTGGAACAGTTCTTCCGACTCTGGCCATCGGTTCATCGGAGGAACAGCTTGTCGAACGAACTCATGTTTCCTATACTGATGGTAGAGTCGCCAGACAGAGCGCTCGTAGACTTTCAGCATAGGTAGCGTCGAGGACTTTTCACACGATGCTCGCGCGAGCCATGTAAGAGCGAGCAGGAGACGTGTTCACAAAGCGGTCGGAGGACAACTATGCACGGCCGGAGTGTGGGGAAGCGAGGGAGGACCCGATATATGGGTGTCGTTGGTGGACGGTGGCATGGGCGGCAAGGGCCTTAGTACTCACCTGCGTGGCAGACGCACATGAGGAACTTGATAATGCTGGGATACCAGTTGGTAGGAGCATTCTACAATCTGCGATGCAACGCCCATGGCTCAAAGACCAAGTCGACCCGTAGCAACGTTCGACACCAACTGCGCTCGAGCGCAACAATATCGGGGGGGGGGGGGGTGTGTGGTAAAACGCGGCAACCACGCCGCTCTGGCGGTTTATTTACACCTCAATGCGGCAGGAGTGTACTATTCTTGGGGCGATCGCGCCGCGTGGAGGGGGCGTGCGATTGGCTGTCGTGCGAATGGTAACGGTTTGTGGCGCGCGCAGAGGCCAGACGCGGAAAGTCCGGAGCGATTTCTGTTGAGGGGAAGCGTGTGAAAGGCATTGGGTGGGCAACCGAAAGCCAAGTCAGACTCAGAGCCAACGCGCCGGACGATGTTGCGATCCGTGTTGGGCGGCCAATTGAATGAGATACTGCGGACGTGCCGCTGCTTGGGATTTTTCGGCTAAGGGCTAAGGTCCCGCGCGGTGGCAGCCAGCCAAGGACAGGACAGGGCCCCACTGCGACAGTGACAAGCGCACGGATATTCGATTATGATTGTCGTTCGGGGACAACGACGGTGGTGCAGGCACATGAAGGCCCGGCAACGAATGAGTCATGTTTGGATGAATGAACGCGAGGCAACTGCAAGGGTCGTGGGTGTAATTGCAGAGGCAACGCGAGAGTAAGTTTAAGGGTGTCGTCATTGACAGGCGGGACAGCGAGACCCAACATGCCAAGTAGAGTCCAGAAGATGCTTCTGCGCCACGCACAAACCGCGCGCGGGTTGTCAGACCTCTGCACGCGAAGAAGTATGCCTCGCGCATTCCTGGCCTTTTGCATGCACCAGGACGCAAGGCACTGACGATTTTGAAAGAGAAGCAATCCAAGTTGCTAGGACGACGGGTGCGACAAGATGCCGGCCGGAAGAAGAGCTGTCCGGCGTGTAGCCAATCGAATCGCAACGTGTGTTTCGCATCGGCAACTTCCTGCACGGCCCCATTTCCCTCTTCTTTGCCTCTTCCCCTCCTTCCCTCGTACTCCGGTCTTCCCGCTTCTCGCCAGAACAGGGCTTATATCTCGAGTAACGCTGCTCAGCGCGTAGCAGACGAACCCTCGCGTATTACAAACTCGATCTTTGATCAACACACTCACTCATACCAACTACTACACTCTACCGAACCACTATGTGAGTGTCTGGTCTTCGTTGTGTGCTCTTGGTCGTGGTGGCCTTTGGGGTGTCTGTGTGGAGGGTGGTGTGGACCGTGTGGGTCGCTGTATGGGTGCATCACCGGCGCCATCGCACGCGCAGTCGCATCGCCTCTTCGCAATTCTTGATCATGTCTGTCATCCAATTTTTGCGCGCTCCTTCTCGCCTTTCTTCCTCTCCTTTCTTTGCTTTCCTCGTCCTCGTCCTCGCTCGACGTCGGTCCTCGTACCCCGTGCGCAGCGGCCTATACCACACACACAAAACATTACACCCTAGAAACGCGTACGTCCCTTGTGTTGTATCCTTGTGCGAGTGGAGCGCCAACGACGAGGCTGGGAACGTCGTTGCGCGGTTGCTACGGTCCATCTCCGACCTTGATCCTACCCCTTCACACCCATTGTCCAGCTCACATCTCACAAACCCTGCCGCCCGCTGTGATGCGCCCGTTTGTTGGGATTCGCGCGGTTGCTGCCTCGCTCTGGGTCAAGCGGAGTGTCTTGGCATAGGCGCCTTGTTCATTCGCGCGCTGTCCGTGCCTGCTCGTTGTCGTCGTCGCCATCATTGTGTTGTGCGTTCCCATATTCGCTCGTTTCGCGTCGATCCCGCCCTCCAACTCAGTCGGGCCTAGCCTTTGAGCAGTCGACTTTGACACTAGTCGTGGTTGCTGGTTCATTTCTTCATTGGTCTTCTTCATCCTCGACCTCATTTCGTTGTCTTCGTACCCGGTCCCATCGCTTCGGTTCGTCTTCTTCTGACTAGCTTGTGATGCTGGTACGGAGTTCTTGTTCGTGTGTCAGGTCTCTTCTCGCACTATTGCTGGATGAAGAATGGTCGCGTCAGGCCTTCTCATCTACGGAGCGCCTTCTAGACCCTTTTAGTCGCCGCACCTACGAATCCTGCCTATTTTCAGTTTCTTTACCCGGCCAGAACTTTCATGCGACGGCAGATGGCCGAGCTGTGCTCGGTCGACATTGTAGACTGATGTGCAAACCTCCCTTCTACGTTGATGTGGCTGCACCGTGATCGGGCTCTTTTGACCGGGCTTTCGACTCGTTGTCTCTGAACAGCTCGCTGACATGCACTTGTTTCTGTAGGATGCGTCTTACCGTCGCAACACTGCTCCTCGCGAGCCTCGTCGTCGCCCACCCCCAAAGCGTAGAGGGCGCGCGTGGACACGATTCCGTCGCAAAGGTGAGTTTGCTTGTTGACTTTGCGATGGTTCGGGCGCATCACGATGGCCAGCGCACGTCTCGAGCCGGCCATCCCCTGCCGCAGTTTCGGCCACACCCATTCCCGGCATTTGCTGATACAAACCCTATCCGCAGCGCCATCGCGAGCGTGGTCTCGTTGTCTCCCTTCCGGACGAGTACATCCCCCACCACATCCGCTTCCCGGGTAACCACTCCATCGACGACGTCCCGGATGAGCTCACGTGGGACGAAGAGGATACCGATGAGCAGAAGCCGTCGTGGTTTGCCGACGGCCCGGAAGACGACTGGGAGTCAGGGTTTGAGAGTGGCAACGGCACGACGCCTATCATTACCGACCGCGAGTGGGAGCAAGAGCTCTCGACGCGCGCGGCCACCATCAAGCGCGGTCTCGCATGGACCAACGAGGTCATGGGCGGCCTGCACCTGATGGGCAAGCTCTTCGGGTACGTGCTCGTTTCTTCCTTCTGCTTCCTACAGTTCGCTGACATCGTTTGGTAGTGTCTACACCTGGACCGAGTGGTGGCCCGATGAAGCCAAGAAGCTCAACATCCCGTTCTTCCCCATGCTCAAGACCTACGAGAAGCGTGACAAGTTCAAGAGCACCGTCAAGGCAAAGACCTACGGCGCGGGTATCATCATGGCGCCGAACGAGGTCAACCTCAAGTCGCAGGCCAACATGACTCCCGGACGCGCGGCGTGGCTCATCCGCACGTACATGATCCCGCTCAAGAACAAGTTTGGCTGGAAGATCGTCGGTCCCAGCACTGCGAATGGACCGAGCGCTATCGCTTGGTACGTAGCCTACTCGTTGCATCTGACAGAGCCGTTCACTGACTCTCTTTGTCCTGTGTAGGTACAAGGAGCTCAGGCGCATTGCACCGGACGTGTACAACTCGTTCACCGCACACAACCTGCACTACTACGGCCTTGATGCTCAGCTTGTCATCAAGTGGATGCAGGACTGGCACAACGAGTTCGGCAAGGACATCTGGCTCACCGAGTACGGCTGCTGGGTTAGTGCTTTTGTCTTTGAACTAGGTGATGAGAAAGCTAATCCGCACTTATGATTTGCAGTCGTTCACTGGCAAGGGCAAGTGCACGTCGGCGCAGGCCGAGAACTTTATGCGCCAGATCGCGACGTTCTGCAACAAGACGAGCTGGTGCAAGACCCACATGATCTACGGTACGTTTCTTCTGTGCTAGTTCGGTGGTGGAACGGAGGCTGACGGGAGGACACAGGCGCGTACGTCAACTCGCGCACGGGCATGGGCACCGTCAACGCCGTATACTCGAGCAAGTATAGCCTCAGCAGGCTTGGCAAGGCCTATGTCGCTGTCTGAGCGCATCGTCTTCGTTTGTGCTCACGTTACGACCCCTCGCATCGATACCTCTTCGCTCGCCCCCCACTCTTGTCTCGGGGGCGTTCCGCTCGCTTATCCACTATCACTGGTCTCTGTCCCGGTAGTCTCTGCTCTGGTT
>Ga0247815_10000831_pt1 | contig 23859 bp, 16 predicted proteins | sample UWRJL194509B1_FD_181014 | JGI IMG/M metagenome (GOLD analysis project Ga0247815, IMG submission 181014) | Plant litter microbial communities from Arlington Agricultural Research Station in Wisconsin, United States - UWRJ-L194-509B-1 | ecosystem: Environmental > Terrestrial > Plant litter >...
GTACAACGGCACTGTAGCCATGATTATGGCGGTGTTTTGGCTCTTACTTTATGTTATTGTAAACCTTACCTCTATACTTTATCTTGGGGCTCTTGCCATAAGCAGTATATCCGGCTTAGATTTTAACCTGTGTATAGGTTTCCTTGCTATATTCTCTATCATGATTACCCTTGGCGGTATGAAGGTTATTGGCTTTACCGATGTTATACAGGTGTTCTTCCTTATTATGGGTGGCCTTATAACGACCTATCTTGCCCTAAGCCTTGTATCTGACGAATTTGGCGGAAGCGGAGTACTTGATGGTTTTTCTATTATGACCACCAAAGCCCAGGACCATTTCCACATGATATTCTCTAAGGATAATGAAAACTATGCCGAACTACCGGGAATATCTGTACTTGTTGGTGGTATGATGATCGTTAACCTTAACTACTGGGGCTGTAACCAGTATATTACACAACGTGCCCTTGGTGCAGATTTACCAACTGCCCGTGGTGGATTGTTATTTGCAGCATTCTTAAAATTACTTATGCCACTTATCGTGGTTATACCGGGTATCGCGGCTTATGTATTGTATCAGCATGGTGGTTTCCAGACAGAAATGCTACAGGATGGCAGTGTAAACCCGGACAGGGCATACCCGGTATTGCTTAACCTGTTACCATCAGGATTAAAAGGCTTGTCGTTTGCAGCACTTACCGCGGCTATTGTAGCATCTTTAGCAGGTAAGGCAAACAGTATTGCTACCATATTTACATTAGATATTTACAAGAAAACCTTAAACCCTGAAGCATCTGAAAAGAAACAAGTACAGGTAGGTAAAATAACCGTAGTGGCAGCAATGATAATTGCCATTATTATAGCACCATTTTTAGGTATTGATAAAAAAGGTGGCTTCCAGTTTATACAGGAATATACAGGCTTTGTAAGTCCGGGTATATTTGCCATGTTCCTCCTTGGTTTCTTCTGGAAAAAAGCAACGTCTAATGCGGCTTTGTTTGCAACCATAGGCGGGTTCCTGTTTTCTATATTCTTTAAATTTATCCCGGCTTATGTAGATCTTTCGTTCTTATACGAGTGGGGCTTTGCGGTGCCTAATGCAGCCGGCGTTTATGAGATACCTTTCCTTGACAGGATGGCAATGGTATTTGTTATTTGTGTTGTGGGTATGTTCTTTATAAGTAAAAAAGAAACACGCCTGGGCACTAAGCCAAACGGGCTTGAAGTAGATACATCTATGTTTAAGGTTACACCATCTTTTATGGTAGGGTCGCTAATTATTACAGCTATAATAGCAGCCCTTTATACAGTACTTTGGTAAATTTTGGTTAGTTTACTAATTGTATTTTTTTACACACCCTGAGCACGGCCACCTGGCCGTGCTTTTTTTATGTGCGTTTGTTATGAAACAAAAAATTATTCATTAAAGTTTTACCTCAAATCTGTTTGCGTAGTTGGACTTGTTTAGTACATTCAAGTTTTATATTTTTATCTGCAGGCATAACCTTTTAAAAACTATTCCTTTTGCAAAACAGCCTTCTTATTATACTTGCCTTGTTATTTGTGGTCATGATGCTGGTTTTACTGGCACAGCGGCTTAAAATTGCCTATCCTATTTTTTTAGTGGTAGCAGGCCTGGGCATCAGTTTTATACCGGGTATCCCCCATATAGGGCTAAACCCGGAAATTATTTTCCTTATTTTTTTACCGCCATTATTGTATGAGGCGGCCTGGTACACCTCATGGAAAGATTTTTGGCGCTGGAAACGGCCTATAGCACTCTACGCCTTTGGGTTGGTATTTGCTACATCTATTATTGTAGCTTATGCATCGGTAGCATTAATACCGGGTTTTACGCTTGCCTTAGGTTTTTTGCTTGGCGGCATTATATCTCCGCCAGATGCTGTTGCGGCATCAACAGTATTAAAGGGTGTTAAGGTACCCAGGCGGGTACTTGCCATACTGGAAGGCGAAAGCCTTGTTAACGATGCATCTTCGCTTATAGTATTCAGGTTTGCGCTGGCGGCTGTAATTACAGGAGCATTTTCGGTGGAGGTGGCCGTGGGTAATTTTTTTCTTGCGGCAGGTATGGGGCTTGTAACGGGCATTGCCATAGGGCATGTTATGTATGTTGTTCATAGGTTTTTACCCACTACGGCAGCAATGGATACTGCCTTAACCCTTATGGCGCCCTATATTATTTACCTTACTGCAGAGCATTTTCATTTTTCGGGTGTAATAGCTGTTGTTTCGGGTGGCTTGTTTATATCATACAGGTCGCACGAAATATTTACAACCGGCGAAACAAGGCTTAATATGATGAGTGTTTGGCGCACCCTTGTTTTTATTATGAACGCCATAGTATTTATATTAATAGGGCTGGAACTGCCCACTATTATAAATGGCCTGGGCGAGCACTCTATAAACGAGGCTTTGGGCTACGGACTTATAATAAGTGCAGTTACCATTGCGGTACGCTTTGCATGGGTATTTGCATCTACACATTTGGCAAGACTTAATAAAAAAATAAGGGTTAGCGAACCCAACCCCGGCTGGAAGTTTCCGCTCGTGGTAGGATGGGCAGGTATGCGCGGTGTGGTGTCATTGGCTACGGCTTTGTCTGTCCCTGTATTAATGGTAAATAATGAGCACTTTCCGTTTCGCAGCCTTATAATATTTATAACCTTTGTGGTAATATTTATTACGCTCGTGGTTCAGGGGCTTACACTTCCATTGCTTATAAAGCTCATAGACATTAAAGATATAGATGGCGAGCTGCCGCCGGAACAGCAACAGGCAAGCCTTAAGTTAGAACTGGATGATGTGGCACTAAAAATACTGGACGAAAAATATTCTTCCGAAACACAAAGCAATGAGCTCCTGGGTATATTTAAAGACCATTTACTTAACGATGTAAATGCTACACAGCAAAGGCTGGAGTGCCTTGAATTTGGCGATACTAAAAAGCATGAAATAGACCTGTATAATAAGGTGCTTAACGAAATCTATACACAGCAGCGCAAAGAACTGTCTAAACTGCGCAGGAATAAAAGCTATAGCGATGAAGAGATAAGGCGAATGGATATGCAAATAGACCTTGAAGAGTTAAAAATAAGCGGAGGGCATATACATTAACGTTACAACTTTTTTGTTGAAGAAAAAATACCAATCAGGTTTTAAGGGTAATTGTAAAGCATAAAAAAACCTTCAGTATGTAAATGCTGAAGGTTTTCCTGATTGTTGGTTGTATCTTAGTGAGTACGTATTTTATCAAATGTGTGCTCCAGTAATTTTTTCATTTTATCTGTAGCGCCTTTTATGGCAAGTTCTACACTTGGTGCGTTATGCGATACTGCTTGGGGTTGCATTCCGTTTACACGGGCTTCAATAAGGCATCTTTTATCGTCAAGGCCGCCTTTTTCGCCGCCGTTTTCATCACTTACGTGTACTTCGAGGCTTGTTATTTTATCTTCAAATCGTTTTAGGGTAGTAGTTAGTACTTCTGTAAAATAATTCTCCATTCTGTCGCTACCCTCTATGTGGTTGTCTGTTCTTATTGAAATTTGCATGGTTATAATGTTTAATTGATATACTCAAATTTACCTTTTTTAAAGTATCCATGCATGCTAATTAGCATAAGATTAATAAAGCTATACACCCATAGATATTTATTATTGCAGAAATTTGGATTATAATACCAATTGGTATAATTTTGTACTTAGAAATCAATACAATGAGCAAGGCAGAAAGGACAAGGCAATTTATTATAGAAAAAACGGCACCCATTTTTAACCAAAAGGGTTATGCAGGAACGTCTATAAGTGACCTTACAGAGGCTACCGGATTAACTAAAGGCAGTATATATGGTAACTTTAGCAATAAAGACGAAGTGGCACTATCTGCTTTCGACCACAATTATGGATTGATAAAGGCTACTATAAGGCATGAAATGGATAAAGTGCCTGATACTTTAGATAAATTAAGGGTTTGGCTTAACGTATTTTCAGAGATTCAGATCAATGAAGCTTTTAAGTATGGTTGCCCGGTTTTAAACACAGCTATAGAGTCGGACGATACGCATACCGAACTGCGAAAAAAAGTGATAGGTGCTATTAATAACTGGTATAAAATTATTGGTGACATTATTAAAGAGGGCCAAAAAGAAGGAAAGATAAAAGCCGATATTAATCATGCAGAATTTGCGGGGGCTTACATAGCTATTTTAGAAGGTGGTGTAATGCTCGCTAAAGTAACCGGAAAGATGGACGGTTTAAATGCAGTTATTAAACAGGCAAAAAAAATGATTACAGATATAGCAGTATAATATAAGGCGGCTTTGAAGAGGAGCCATTTTTTAGCACATATAATATACCGATTGGTATATAAAAATATGAAATATGGATAGTAAACAAGCAGCTTTTTTAAAGGCACATATAGGTAAGGAAATTAGCGCGTCGCCATCGCCGTTTATGAACTGGCTTAAGCCGGTAATACTTTCGGTAAGTGAAGGAAGCCTCGCGTTTCAGTATACGGTAAGGCATGAAATGACCAATCCGTTTGGTACGCTTCATGGTGGCATAACTGCAGCCATGATAGACGATGCTATCGGCGCAACGCTAATTGCTTATGGCGAGCCGTACTTTCATGTAACCGTAAACCTGGCTATAGATTATTTTGCTGCTGCTAAAGAAGGCGATGTTATTATTGCCCACACACAGGTAATTAAAAAAGGCCGCCAGTTAGTGAATGCCCAATGCGATGTGTGGAATGAAGACCGTACACGCTTAATAGCAAAGGGATATACCAACCTGATAAAAACCGAAATAAAGAAATGAAAAGAGTAGTAGTAACAGGTCTTGGGGCAATAACGCCGTTGGGGAATTCGGTGCCGGAATTCTGGGCAAACATACTTGCCGGAAAGAGTGGTGCAGCACCCATAACAAAGTTTGATGCCGCTAAGTTTAAAACCAATTTTGCCTGTGAGGTAAAAGGCTTTAATGCCGAAGATTATATAGAAAAGAAAGAGATACGCAAGTACGACCTTTTTACCCAATATGCCATTGCCGCGAGCGATGAAGCTATAAAAGATGCCGGACTCGATTTTGCAAGCATGCCGCAGCACGAACGGTTTGATGTGGGTGTTATTTGGGCATCGGGCAACGGCGGTATCGGCACGTTTGAAGAGCAGCTGCGTGAATTTCATACCGGAGATGGCACACCGCGCTTTAACCCTTTCTTTATCCCGAAGATGATCGTAGATATTGCTGCCGGGGTACTCTCCATACGTAATGGGCTGCACGGGCCTAACTACGCTACGGTATCGGCATGTGCATCGTCTAATACTGCAATTATTGCTGCTTTTGATACAATTAGGTTAGGAAAAGCAAATATTATGATAGCCGGTGGTAGTGAGGCAGCATTAACACCATCGTCTATTGGCGGGTTTAATGCATCGCATGCACTGTCTAAACGCAATGACAACCCGCAGGGTGCCTCACGCCCTTTTGATAAAGACCGCGATGGTTTTGTAGCCGGCGAGGGTGCCGGCGCCCTCATCCTTGAAGATTATAACTATGCCGTGGCACGCGGCGCAACTATTTATGCCGAGATTGTAGGCGGTGGCATGGCTGCCGATGCATATCATTTAACGGGTACACCACCAGATGGGCTTGGTGCTGCACTGGGCATGGACAAAGCATTGGCAGATGCCGGAATAACACCTGATAAAATAGATTATATAAATGCCCATGCAACTTCTACCGGGCTTGGCGATATCAGTGAGCTTACCGCTATCAGCACTATTTTTAAAGGTGTGAATGTGCCTATCGGGGCAACCAAATCGATGACAGGGCATTTGCTTGGCGCTGCCGGAGCTGTAGAAAGTATTATTAGTATACTGGCTATAAGAGACGGTATTATTCCACCCACTATAAACACCGTAAATATAGATGAGAAGATTCCCGTCGGGCTTAACCTTGTTTTAGGCAAAGCGCAAAAGGCCGATATTACTTATGTGCTGAATAACACCTTTGGTTTTGGAGGGCATACGGCAAGTACAATATTTAAGAGAGTAAATTGAAAGATAAAATTTACCACATAGAGACATAGCTTAAGGTCTTGTCATAAAAGCATCAAGGTTTTATAGAATACATAGCTATGTGTTATTATAAAGCCGAAGGCCCTTGTTTCAATATTAGGCATATGTATCTATGTTGTAAAAAATAATAATAACCGTGGTACAACCACACGATTAAATAAATAATAAAATGAAAACAACTGGAAATACAGTTTTAATTACCGGTGGTAGTGCCGGTATAGGCTTAGCATTAGCCGAAAGATTTATCGCTGAAGGCAACAATGTTATTATAACCGGCAGGAATGAGGCAAGGCTCCAGGCGGCAGCCGAAAAATTAGGCGGCAACGTAACTGCTATTGCAGCAGATGTGTCTAACGCTGATGAGGTTGAAACTTTAGTGCAGAAAATATCTAAAGATTTCCCTAAGCTTAATGTGCTTGTTAATAATGCAGGTGCAGCATCTTACTATAAACTGGGTAGTGAAGCCGATGCTTTTGCAAACGCTCAGGAAGAGATAGTTACCAATTACCTGTCGGTTATTCGCTTAACCGAGAAATTACTGCCGGTGCTTAAAAACCAGGAAGAAAGTGCTGTAGTAAATGTATCGTCTATCGCGGCATTTGTGCCTAACGGCTATATCCCAACATATTCTGCCAGTAAAGCAGCGCTGCATTCGTACACGCAATCACTGCGCCTTACCATTGCAGAAACATCGGTTAAGGTGTTTGAGTTAATGCCACCACTTGTAAATACTGATTTTTCTAAAGACATAGGCGGAGAGAATGGCATTGCACCATCGGTACTTGCAGACGACCTAATCGAAGCATTTACTAAAAATACATTTGAAATTCATACCGGTGCCACTGCCGATATCTACAAGCTAAGCCTGAGTGATCCTGCTGCTGCACTACACGCTATGAATAATAGAGGTTAATTTGTTTTGTCGGGTTTTTATATGTGAGCCATCGGGAGTAGAGATACTTTTCCGATGGTTTTTTGTTTTGGCAGAGTTACACATAATTTTTCTTTGTGCCTTCTTTATGCGTCTTTGTGAAAATGGGTTTTGTTAAAAAACATTTTCCAGCACAATATCGAAAGCTAAATAATTAGCATCCTTTATATGGTGTCCATGCCCTATAAGGTCGTTCATGTAGCCAATATCAAAAGTTACAGGCACAGAATCCGGCGAGTAGCTGTAGTACAGGCAAAAACGACTTTCTTTATACTCAAAGTCGCCCCAGCCCTCTGTATCATCGTTGCTTATAGAGAATAAAGCTTCGGCACTACCTATAAGGCTGCTTTCCGAATAAACGTCTAACGGAATGGTAGCCTGTGTTTTAAATCGTGATCGTAACTGAAAATCATCTTCTACCGTTTCAAAATCAGGAGTGTAAAACTTCCTGATTTCTTCCCTAAACGTACTTTTCCATTTAACCGATCCTGTTTTTGCAGTATAGCTTAGCCTGCCATAGCCTCTAAATTCTTGGTGGGTAGTGGGAGATTCTGCTTTATAAGGTTCTTTGCTGCTGTACTGGTTCTGGCTCCTGTAGCTTAGTGCATAGCTGTATTGCCAGTGCGTATTTAGTTTATGGTAAAATTCCTGGTTTAACACAATTATAGACTGCTTTTTAAACGGGTTGGCGTCTCCCTCCGAGTCGCTTATCCTCCCGATACCCACGTATGTAACTGATGTGTTTTTTGCGTCCAGCTTTTGCCGTACACCTAACGCTCCCCAAAAAGCCGATTGTGTAGTGCCAAGACCCGGCGGGCTTAACTGCGCATTACAATTTGGGATAAATAATACAAATAGTATAGATGATATAAAGAATTTTAAGGCACTCATAATACGGGATTTTATCGTACAAATATTAAATTTGAAATTGGAATAAATTGGGAATTTGCAAAATTTTAAGCGCGGTGTTATTTTATTTAGATAATGTTTACGTGTAAAATGTTAATGATATCTATAATCCGTTCCCTTTAAAGAATGGATTTTTTAATTTTAGGAGTTAATGCTTTTCTATGAATAACTTCCATACAGACAGCGGGTTTTTACAATTCCTGGTATTTGGTTTCCTGGGCCTTTTACTCACATTCAGTATAGTGTTTTTAGTACTGAAGCGTATTGGAAAAGATCCTAAAAACCTGCTTCCCATAAATTTTGCAAACCGTATTAAAATCCCGTTGCTGCTTATAATTATAGCACTTGTATTGCGCATAGGGCTGTTAAATGATGTTTTTGAGGGAAGCCTAATGCTTATAACAGGCCATGTATGCACACTCCTGCTCATTTTTGCAGTAACGTGGAGCTGCATTGTAATACTGAGGTCTTTTAAATCGGGGCTTATGCGCAAGTATGATATTACTGCCGATGATAACCTAAATGCCCGCCGTGTGTTTACCCAGTTCACTATTTTAGAACGGGTGGTCATATTTCTGCTTATTGTGTTTGCTATAGGTGTGGCTTTAATGAGTTTTGATGGTATTCGTGCCATTGGTATAAGTTTTCTTACTTCGGCAGGTATAGCGGGTATAATATTGGGTTTCTCAGCACAAAAAATGCTGGGCACACTGGTGGCCGGTATTCAAATAGCCATAACCCAGCCCATACGGTTAGACGATGTTGTAATTGTAGAGGGCGAGTGGGGGTGGATAGAAGAAATTAACCTTACCTATGTAGTGGTGCGCATTTGGGATAAGCGCCGCATAGTATTGCCCACCACTTATTTTATAGAAAAACCTTTCCAGAACTGGACAAGAACCACATCAGAAATTTTAGGGACTGTATTTATTTACACCGATTTTGGCATTTCGGTAGATGCCCTGCGTGAAGAGTTAACCAGATTACTAAAAACCACACCGCTTTGGGATGGTAATGTAAATGTTTTACAGGTTACTAATGCTACCGCCACGGGTATGGAAATCAGGGCGCTGATGAGCTCTAAAAACTCTCCCACTTCGTGGGATCTGCGCGTGTTCATCCGCGAAAAGCTAATCACTTTTATACAGCAAAACTATCCTGATTGTCTGCCTAAAACGCGTATTGAATATAATGACAAACCCAATCTGTAAGATAAAAACTGTAAAAGTCGCGGGTAAATGTATAACGATTAGAATTGTTTAGCATAGTAATTTTAAAAATTACAAACCCACATCACATATAGCTTATATATTATGGAACCAATTTCTGCATTTACAGCAACAGCGCAGCGCGACCTGGAAAACGGAACCCTGATAACCCAAAAAAACGTAGCAGGTTTTACCCTGCAAATTTTCAGTACTCAAAATTCACTTTGGGTTGTAGCGCAATGGCCTAATGACGAGAGAATAGCGTTCAGGCCTGCGTTCGCTCCTAATGATTCACTTACAATAACAAACCTTATTGAAGAGAATGACAGTGCTATAATTACTTTAGAAGGTATTACCGGTAACTACAAAGTAACACTGGACTTTTCGGCGCAGGCCAAATCCATTTTCAGGTATACTACAGCCTTTACTCCTGCATTTGAGATGCTTATTCCCTACTGGCCACGCGATATTATGCCTCTGTTTAAAAACGGGAAAGTGCAAAATACAGCAGGTACTATACATACAAACCAGGTTGGGCCACGATCGGGTCAACTGTTTTTTAGCCAGATAAACCCAGAGGCGGGGTCGGTGTTTTACTTCCAGAACCTTACTGCCTTAAACGACTATTGTGAAGCTACTGAAACATCGGCCGGCGATCTTGTGGGTGGCTCGTGGCCTGAAATTGGGTTCAAGCTGCCTGTTACCGAGAAAAATAAACCTTTGCCTGCCGGTAAGGAGTTTATACTATCTGATGCTATAGTGCAGCTAAGCACCGAGATGCCTAAAGATGACTTTGAGATAACGCAGCAATTTATAAACCATCTTGCCGATGTTTACCTGCTACTGCCAAAACCGGAAACTGTATATCAGGACTGGCAAACCATATTGCATAAAGGGCTCGATGGCCTGCTGAACCATAAAGGCTGTTGGGCTTTTGAGGATGGCCGCTCGTATCTTAATGCCTATGTGAGCGACTATAAAAGTCCGCCCGAGGTAATGGTACAGCTTGCCGTGTTGCTGCCACTAACAGATTATGACCGCTGGAGTGGCGAAGACCACCATCCTGTTGTAGAGAATATAAAGGAAGGGATCATGAATTTTTATGACGAGAAGTTGCAAACTATAGTGCGCTGGCTTCCTAACTCTTTAAAAAAACTGGATCGTAGTGAAGAACAAAAAACGCCGGGCGTAATGGATTCCTGGTACCTGTACCATCCGCTCATGAATTTATCGCGATTAGCTTTAAACGGAGATAAAGATGCAGAAGATTTATTAATGCGTTCCATAGATTATGCCATTAAAGTAGCGCGTCATTTTGATTATGAATGGCCGGTTTTTTATAAAATGGAAACCTTAGAGGTACTTAAGGCAGAAACTAAGGAAGGCGAAGGAGGAGAAAAGGATGTACCCGGATTGTATGCGCACTTAATGGTGCAGGTATGGCAATTAACGAGTGAGAGCCGTTACCTTAATGAGGCTAAACGCGCTGCAAAGAAATTGCAGGGGCTGGGCTTTAAATTATTTTACCAGGCTAACAATACTGCTTTTACGGCGGGTGCAATGCTACGACTTTATAAAGAAACCAATGATGAACTGTATCTTAACCTTAGCTATGTTTGCATTGCAGGGATATTAAACAATGTTCAGTTATGGGATGCTAACTATGGGTATACTAAAAATTTCACTACCTTTTTTGGAATGTACCCCTTAAGCGATGCTCCTTACACCGCTGCTTATGAAGAGCAGGAAGTATTTGCGGCAATGCATAATTATTTAACCGAAGCCGAAGGGCTGGATATACTGCCATCTGTACGGTTGTTACTGGCCGAATTTATAAAATATATCATACACAGGGTGGTTTATTATTTCCCGCCCATGCTGCCTAAAGAAATGATATCTGATGAAGTTAAGACGGGAGAGATAGACCCTAACCTTTGGGTAGCGCTGGAAGACCTGCAGGACGGTTGGCAAAAATCAGGTCAGGTAGGGCAGGAGGTCTATGGTGCAGGTATTGCTTTTGGCATTGTGCCGCGCCAGTACTTTAAAATTAAAGAGGGCGGCTTTATGTTGTTTACCGATTATCCATCGGCAAATGTTCGCATTAAAAGAGACAATACGGTAACCATCAATATAAAGGGCGACACGCAATTATCCTGCAAGGTACTTATTGTTCCTATAGAAGGGCAAAAGCTTCCTAAAGTTATAGTAAGCATCGGTACTGGTAAAAAAGCCATGGCTTTAGTGCCCGCAAAGAAAACAGGTAAAGAAAATTACATAACTTATAACGTCTCCGGAGATAGCCATATAAGAGTAGTGTGGGAATAATTTTCTATTAAGGCAGTGATGGGGACTGTCTTTTTAAAACCGCATATTGCTTAATGACATGTTGAGCGTTAAAGATAAGAACGATTTTAAACTATCGGTCATGCAGCTATTTAGCATAATTTTAAGTTTTAAATTGTCAGTTTCTATTTACATTTGGGTGAATATCTAAATGAAAGAATTATGTCTAAAACAGGGCCGATTATATTAATAGAGGATGATGAAGACGACAAGCATATTTTTGAAACTATAGTGAAGGAATTAGGTTATAAAAACCTTCTACTATGGTATGAAAATACAGATCAGACCTTTGATTATTTATGTAACACTACTGATTCGCCTTTTGTTATCTTTTCAGATGTTAACCTTCCCAAAATGAATGGGCTTGATTTCAAGAAAAAAATTGATGATGTGCCGGAGCTTCGCAAAAAAAGCATTCCATTTATATTTTACTCAACATCTGCAAACCAGCATGATGTAAATACGGCATATACCCAAATGACAATACAGGGGTTCTTTAAAAAGGAAAACGATTATGAGACAATGAAAAAAAATATAAAGCTGATATTAGAGTATTGGTCGGTTTGCCGCCATCCTAATTTAAATGTATTGTAGGCTAAACATAACCGCTCGTTTATATAAAAAGTGTTGCTAAACTTTTGCATCTTTGTAATTCTATAAATTATAACCATTGCTATGCGGTTTTTAAAACTACTGTTTTTATTTTTATTTGCCTTACCGCTTTGGTCTCAAACCCAGGAGGAAATGAAACCTGTAGAGACCGATAGCCTTGCTCCTGTGGCCGACCCTAAATACCGCGAAGACCAGTTTTATGCAACTATAACCTATAATCTTATTCAGGCAACGCCGCCGGGGTATAATCAATACTCATTCTCTACCGGTTTAACTACGGGTTTTTTAAGAGATATGCCTGTTAATAAACGCCGCAACCACTCTATAGCATTAGGTTTTGGATATTCGTACAATAATATTAAACACAGCCTTGCGGTGCAGGAGGTGGGTGGTGTAAATACTTATACTGCATTAACGAGTGATAAGTACGACAGGAATAAACTTGTATTGCATTACCTTGAGGTGCCTTTAGAGCTAAGATGGCGAAACTCTGACTCTATAAGCCATAAATTCTGGAGAGTTTATCTTGGTTTTAAAGCCAGTTATCTTTTCTATGATAAAGCCCAATACGAATTTCAGGGTGTTACTGCAAAGGTTACTAATGATGCTAACCTTAATAAACTTGTTTATGGCACTTACTTATCTGTAGGGTGGAATACCTGGAATTTTTATGCCTACTACGGCCTTACACCATTGTATAATAATGCTGTAACTACTAACGGCGATAAACTAACTATGCACTCAATAAAAATAGGGCTTGTTTTTTATATCCTTTAAAAACAGTCAGAATGTAGTAAAATATACTACTGCATTTTTATAACGAGGGCAATAACCAAAAATACCATAACCCAATTTGTGGCAGTATACCAATTAGCGTTCCTAATGCCAGTTCGCCTGCATTATGTGCTTTAACCTGTAAACGAGATGATGCTACACAGCCCATGCACAGTATTAAAAATGCTACGGTATTTATAAGTTGTATGTGGTAGTAAACAGAAGAGCCAATGGTAAATATAAAAAATGATGCTATAGCCATCATGTGGAGGCTTGCTTTATAATTAAACAATACCAGTGTTAGTGCCAGTAATGTACTTATAAGCAAACCTGTAAAATAATTAGACAGCTCCGGTATCATAAAGGTAGAAAAGCTGTGCTTTATGAGCATAAAAAGCAACAGTGCATAAAAAGCTAAGGGCAGCCTGCGTTCTTTTTTAGTCAGCATTATTTTAGACTTAATAAGCCCTAACGACCTTAGTAAGTAATATAAAGATATAGGGAGCAGTACGGTAAGTATAAGCACCTGCACAAAAACGAGGTAAATTTCGTTTTGGTAAAAAAAGTTATGAGCTATAAAAAAGTAAAACACAGTAACGTAAGCCGGTATAAATAACGGGTGAAAAATGTAACTGAACGCGTGTAAAAACTTTTGCATTAACTATATCTTCTTCCTCATTCTGGCTACAGGAATATCAAGCTGCTCGCGGTATTTTGCAATAGTTCGCCTGGCAATGGGGTAGCCTTTCTCTTTAAGTATATCGGCAAGTTTATCATCCGGTAAAGGCTTGCGCTTGTCTTCTTCACCTATAACATTTTGCAGTATTTTTTTTATCTCAATGGTAGATACATCTTCGCCCTGGTCGTTTTTCATAGCTTCAGAGAAAAACTCTTTAATAAGCTTGGTACCATAGGGGGTTTCTACATATTTGCTGTTTGCTACCCTTGATACTGTAGATATGTCTAAGCCCACAAGGTCTGCAATATCTTTAAGTATCATTGGTTTAAGCCTGCCTTCATCACCGTCAAGAAAATACTCTTCCTGATAGTGCATTATGGCGTTCATGGTAACAAAAAGTGTTTCCTGTCGCTGGCGAATGGCATCTATAAACCATTTTGCCGAATCGAGCTTTTGTTTAATAAACTGCACGGCATCTTTTTGTTGGGCACTTTTATCGCGGCTGTCTTTATAGCTTTGCAGCATTTCCTGATAGTCTTTGCTAACATGCAGTTCCGGTGCATTACGCCCATTAAGGCTAAGTTCCAGTTCTCCGTCTACAATTTTAATGGCAAAATCGGGCACTACATGCTCTACATCTTTAGAGTTACTGTCATAAGCACCGCCCGGTTTAGGGTTAAGATGTTCAATTTCGTCTATGGCACTACGAAGCTGGTCGTTTGTAATGTCATATTTTTGCAACAGCTTGTCATAATGCTTTTTGGTAAAAGCATCAAACTGGTCTTCGAGTATATTAATTGCCAACTCTGTAGACTGTGTAGGGGTTTTAAATTTAAGTTGCAGCAACAAGCATTCCTGCAGGTCGCGTGCGCCTACACCGGCCGGTTCAAGCTGATGGATAATATGCAGTATATGTTCTACAGTATTTTCATCGGTATAGATACCCTGGGTAAAAGCAAGGTCATCTACAATATCAGGAATACTGCGTCGAATGTATCCCATGTCATCAATACTTCCCACTAAAAATTCGGCAATATCCCTCTCGTCATCTGTAAGTATAAAAGTATTTAGCTGGTCGGTAAGGCTTTGATGAAAGCTAACCGATGCTGCAAAGGGCATACTGCGGTCTTCATCGTCATCGCTGTAATTATTAGCCTGTAGCTTATAGCCGGGAGTTTCGTCATCGCTAAGATATTCGTCTATGTTAATCTCATCAGCTTCTATACGTTCACCTTCATAATCATCATAGTCGTCATAGCTTTCATCGTTTGTTGTGTTGTCAAACTCATCACGCTCAAACTCATCTTCTTCCTTGCCGGTTTCCAGCGCAGGGTTTTCTACCATCTCTTCTTTAAGGCGCTGCTCAAAGGCCTGCGTAGGCAATTGAATCAGCTTCATCAGCTGTATTTGCTGCGGAGATAGTTTTTGAGATAATTTTAATTGTAAATTTTGCTTGAGCATAATAAAAACGGTGATTTTGTACAGTATAAAATTACAAAAAAACCAGCATACTTATTAATGCTTTTTAGATAAAATTAATAGAAATAAAAATCAGGGTACACTTTTTGATAATGACGGATTTTTATATGAATGGTTTGCGAATAATTTTTTAAAGAATAAAAATACAACTTAATAAAAAAAGGCCTTACAGATTTAATTGTAAAGCCTTCTTGTAATCAAGCTATAGTTTTTTATAAAGTTTGTCTGTCTATTACTTTTTCAGCACTTTTTTTATATTTTACTTTATTAGAAAGATTAGCTGACGGAATCTCTATTAATAAATAAAATACATAGCTAACGGCATAAACAAATAATATAGCGGTTATAAGCAGTACCCAATAATATGATGGGCTTATGTACCTTGTAGACAGATTGATGAATTTTACTCCTAAGATAAAATGAATAAGATATACGGAATAGGATATTTCTCCCAAAAAATTAAATAGCTTAGGTACCTTGTAATTGTAGAAAAATATAAATAGAATTGTAAATAATGCAACTGAGGTTCCGATTATTTCATTTAAATAAAACGAACCGGCTATAGACAGTGCCATGCCGATATAATTAAACATTAAGTTTTGTTTAGTATAAACAAAATACCCAAAAATACCGATTAAAAAATATAGGCTAAAATTAAAAAAGTTAACGTAATCAGTAATAATTGTTTGAGAAACAAAAGCTAAAAGCGGTGTTAAGACTAATGTAGCTATAACTGGTTGTTTTTTGAATAAAGGGAAAGACAGTCCTATAAATAAATAATAAGTAACTTCTACACCTAATGTCCAAAATACTGGATTGTCTCCCGGAAAATGCAGATAAAAAAAGCTCTTTGTGATTGATAAAGCATCTTCATTATAAGGCATACCTTTAGATTTGTGCGAAAAATAGGCTACTAAAACAGTTAAAAGCAGCGCTACAACATAAGGAGGATGAAGCCTGAAAGCTCTTTTTTTTAAAAAAGTTAAATAGCTGGGTAATTTGTAATTTCCCCTGTCCAGACTTAGCGGAATTACAAAGCCAGATATTACAAAGAACATTTGAACCCCATAATTACCATAATCATGAAATAAATTAAATAACTGGCCAAAGTTAGAATCATCTTTTAGGGGGTTACCAAAATGACACAATACAACTGCAAATGCTGCAATCCCTCTTAAGAGAACTAAACTGTTTACCTGATTTTTCATTGACGTAGTTTTGATATCAAAAAATTTTAAATTAGAATTAACTTATCCTTCCGTATTACATAATTAAACATTTTAAGCTCAATTAAAAAGAGTTAAAATTATTTTAATGTTATGTTATAGTGCGGTTAAAATTAGTTATAAAAATAAAAAATGCACACTGATATTTGTTATTTTAACTGTAACAATATCAATGTGCATTTTTGCAATATCTTTTTAACATTAAAACTCTGCATTTTGCGGTGTCCTTGGGAAAGGGATTACATCACGAATGTTTGTCATACCGGTTACAAATAACACTAAACGTTCAAAGCCAAGGCCAAAACCACTGTGTACTGCAGTACCAAAACGGCGGGTATCAAGGTACCACCATAACTCTTTTTCATCGATACCAAGATCCGCAATTTTTTGCTGAAGTATGTCAAGGCGTTCCTCACGCTGCGACCCACCTACAATTTCCCCAATTCCCGGGAAAAGGATATCCATAGCCCTAACAGTTTGCCTGTCCTGAGGGGCATCATCGTTAAGCCTCATGTAAAACGCCTTGATTTTTGCAGGGTAATCGTATAAAATTACCGGACATTTAAAGTGTTTTTCAACTAAGAAACGCTCGTGCTCACTTTGCAGGTCGGCACCCCATTCTTCTATAATATAATTGAATTTTTTGTTCTTGTTAGGCTTACTGCTTTTAAGTATGTCTATAGCCTCGGTATAGCTTACACGTTTAAAGTTGTTCTCTAAAACAAAGTTTAGTTTTTCAAGCAGGCTCATTTCGCTACGCTCGGCTGTAGGTTTCGTTTTCTCCTCGTCTGTAAGGCGCTGGTTTAAAAATGCAAGGTCGTCCGGGCATTTATCAAGAGCATATTTAATAACATACTGTATAAAGTCTTCGGCAAGGTCCATGTTATCGTCCAGGTTGTTAAAGGCAACCTCCGGCTCTACCATCCAGAACTCGGCAAGGTGACGGCTTGTGTTACTATTCTCTGCACGAAACGTAGGGCCAAATGTATATACCTGCCCAAGAGCCATGGCATAGGTTTCTGCCTCAAGCTGGCCGGAAACTGTCAGGTTAGTCTCTTTACCAAAAAAGTCTTCTTTATAGTTTACGCTGCCATCTTCATTTTTTGGGGCATCATTTACAGGGAATGATGTTACATGAAACATCTCTCCTGCACCCTCTGCATCGCTACCTGTTATAATAGGAGTGTTTACATATACAAAGCCTTTTTCCTGAAAATACTGGTGTATGGCAAAAGACAATACAGAGCGTACCCTCATGATAGCACCAAAAGCATTAGTACGCACACGCAGGTGAGCCTGCTCCCTTAAAAATTCGAGGCTTGGTTTGTTACGTAGTTGTATAGGGTATTTTTCGGCATCGCTATCGCCCAGTATTTCGAGGTGCTTTACCTGTATTTCAAATTTTTGTCCGGCACCCTGGCTTTCGGCAAGATTACCCGTAACTAATACCGCAGCACTTGTTGTAAGCCTTTTAAGCGTTTCGGGCGATGTGTTTTCAAAATCTACCACTGCCTGTATATTATGAATTACAGACCCGTCATTTATAGCTAAGAACTGATTATTCCTAAATGTTCTTACCCATCCTTTTACGGTTACATTGTCAATTGGCTTTGTGCTGTTTAACAGGTCTTTAATTTTTGTGTGCTTCATTTTTTAAAAGATTTAAATCTTTGTTTGTCTATTAAATTGCAGGATAATGCTCTAAACGGTAGTAAACCGTAAACGCAAATGCCTGCAAATGTACTAAAAAGCGTAAAGATGTAATGTGGGTTTGTTATAATTAAAGTCTTTTTTTATAGATAAAATATAATACTTGTTTAGAATTACATTTTTGTTGTAAAGCCTGCAAATACTGCTTAAAATAGTTTTTTAAGGTGTTATAAGTTAAATTTTGGTTAATTTGCGCTTTCTTAATGTTAGCTTAAAATTACCGCCTTGAAAAATTTTTACATTTTATTTGTATTACTATTTGCCATTCCCTTATTTTCACAATCGTTGGTTATTAACGAAATTATTACTTCAAATTCCTCTATAATTACAGATGATGACGGAAGTTATGAAGACTGGGTTGAACTATATAATGGAACGCAGGACACTATAAATCTTGAAGGTTACGGCCTTACAGATAATGCCAATCTATTTAAATGGGTATTTCCTGCAAAAACTATATTGCCGGGCGAGCATTTGCTAATTTGGTGTTCTGAGAAAAACAGGACAAACGTAAATACACCTTTGCATACAAATTTTAAAATAAGTGCCGATGGCGAGGCTATAACCTTAACCAGCAATACAGGTATTCTTGTAGATGCATATTCGCCGGTAATTATTCCGCAAAATTATACTTATGGGCGCGCTACAGATGGGGCTGCAACCTTTGTTATTTTTCCGGAACCTACTCCGGGTACAGCCAATATTACAACAGGTTACAGTGAAATTTTAGAGGCTCCGGTTTTTTCAGTAGCATCGGGCTTTTACAATAATCCGTTCGATTTAAGCATATCATCCGATGTTAGTGAGGCAACTATAATTTATACCCTTGATGGGTCTGAACCCGATGAGAACAATTTAAATGGTACAACGTATCAGTATAAAAACCAGTACCCGCAAAACCCGGGACAGGAATTTGGCAGTTTCCTTCAAAATACATTTACAACACTTACATATACCGCCCCTTTAACCATTAATGACAGAAGTGCCCAGCCTAATAAGATAGCTGCAATATCAACAACATATGATTATTTTCCTTACTACATTCCGCAGCTTCCTGTTACAAAATCGGTGTCTGTCAGGGCAAAAGTAATTAAGCCCGGTGCAATGGCGAGTAAAGCAATAACCCAAAATTATTTTATTTTACCTCAGAGCTTTAATAGTTTGCCGGTAGTTGCGCTAAATACCAATGAAGATAATTTGTATGATTACCAAAACGGAATACAGGTAGCCGGTGCGGATTTTGACCAATGGAGGGTAAGTGCCCCAACGGAAGAAAGTACTTTTGCCCCTGCAAATTTTACAAGAAGCGGCGATGAGGCAGAGGTTAAAGGTAATTTTAGCTACTATGCTAATGGGCAGGAAGTAATTAATCAGGATGTGGGTATAAGGATACAGGGAGGTTTTTCTACACGTTTTCCTAATAAGTCCTACCGTCTTTATGCCCGGTCTGAGTATGGTAACGGTAGTTTTGATTATTCTTTTTTTGAGGGTAATGGCTATAGTAGTTTCGAGAGGCTAATCCTTAGAAATTCGGGTAACGATTATAACAGGACCTACCTTTTAGACGCATTTATACATACAAGTGTAAAGCATTTGCATTTTTCTACACAGTCTTACCAGCCTACAGTTGCCTTTTTAAATGGTGAATACTGGGGCATGCTTAACTTGCGTGAACGCTACGATAAAAAATATTTTGAAAGGGTATTTAACATTGATGAGGATGAACTCGATTATATAGAGCTTAACGGTGTGGTAAGCCTTAAAGAAGGAGATCTTACTCACTATAACAATCTTATAAATTTTGTCGAAAATAATAGTCTTGCCAGTGAAGACAATTACACTTATGTTGCAACACAACTTGACCCTGAAAATTTTGCCGATTATTATATTACCGAAACATTTATTAATAATGGCGACTGGCCGGCTAACAATGTAGAATTGTTCAGAAAAAAAACAGCGGTTTACGAGCCCGGGGCTGCGTATGGTCAGGATGGCCGCTGGAGGTGGATATTAAAGGATACCGATCTTTCCTTTAGTCCGGGAAATGCTTATACTTACAATACATTATCATTTATAACCCAGGAAAATGGTCAGGCGTATAATGCGCCGTGGGCAACCGTATTGTTTAGAAAAATGCTCGAAAACGAAGGTTTTAAAAAGTATTTTGTAAACAGGTTTGCCGATTTGCTTAACTCAACTTTCTTACCATCAAGGCTTACATCTATTTTTAATGAACTAAAGCAGGATATAGCCGGCGAAATGCCTAACCATATAGCAAGATGGTCTACTATTTCATCTATACAAAGCTGGAACCAAAATTGTGAGTCTGTTTTAGAGTTTGCGCAGCAGCGTCCTGACTATCAAAGACAGCATATTCGCGAAAAGTTTGAGCTTAGTGCTAATTTAGATGTTACGTTAAACGTATCCGACGATTCTCAAGGCTACATTGCTATAAATACCATAAACATCAACGTACAAACACAGGGTGTGGAAGAGCATCCTTACCCATGGACGGGGATATATTTTAATAATGTTCCTGTAACACTCAAAGCTGTAGCATTGCCGGGTTACGTATTTAGCCACTGGAGCGGGAATAGCAGCAGCACTCAGGCAGAAATTACGCTTACGCCTGTGGAAAATATTTCGTTAATTGCCCATTTTGTTCCGGCTACCGTTATTGCTGTAGAAGAGCCTCTCTATTTTTGGATGTTTGATGGCACTGTTACTAATGATGAGCCTCTTACCGGTATGAATGCTACTTATGCTGTTACAGGAAGTGCCTCTGTAAGCTTCCAGTCTTGTTTAGCGGGTTATCCTTTTGCGAGTACAGATGCTAACTGGAGAAAAGCATCTATGGAGCGTAGAAACAGCCCTACAACGTTGAATTATATTCCGGAAGCAAATAATAACCTGGCCTATGCCGACTCAAACATGAAGGCCATCCAGATAAAGCAGCCTTTTCAAAATAACGGATTAGAAAACACACTCGTGTTTAATGTGCCTACGCTGGGTTACGAAAACATAAAATTTGCTTTTGCCGCTAAAGATGAAGGCGCGGCTAATGGCGTTGTAATAGATTACAGCACTTCAGCCGGTACCCCTGTGTGGACTACTGCCGGATTGACTAACAGCTCGCAGGCACTAACGGCAAATTACCAGTTATTTACTTTTGATTTTTCTGATGTTGCTGCCGCTGACGATAAAGCAGATTTTAAGATAAGGGTACGGTTTACCGGAACTAATATGACTGCTGATGAAGGTAACCGTGTAACGTTTAATAATGTAAGTGTAAGTGGTACAGCATATACCGCCGGTATAAACAGTGCTAAAAATATACAGGCTATGGTGTATCCTAACCCTGTTGCCAATGTATTGCATGTAGAGGGCATCGTTGCCACAACACAGTATAAGATATTCTCTTATGAAGGAAAATTAGTGAGCGAAGGCCGCCTTAATAATAATGATATAAATACAAGTAAGCTGGCACAGGGTATTTACATGTTGCAGTTATCGTTTGATGATAAAGTTATCATTAAAAAGATAATTAAAAAGTAAGCTGTTTTTACTATGATAAAAAATGCCCTGTCTTATTTTAAGCAGGGCATTTTTCATGGTGTATGTTTGGTGCTTATAATCTAAAACAAATTGAAAACAAAGGATAATTTTACCGATATATTCCTGTCAAATTGCGGCAGGTGGTAAGGGCCATACCTGTAAAAAGTAGATAACCCAAGGCCGTGAAATATTTCGTTAAACTCTACACCACTTTCATAGTATCCTTTTTCGAGTGTTTTGTATTGCAGCCCTATATGGTCGCTGTTATTATCCATAGCTCCCCATGCAAAGCGGGTAACTAACATAGGGGAAAGCTTAATACTCCTGAAAACCGTAAAACGTGTTAACCCATGCTTAAGTTGTACCATCATGTAGCGGCTCGAAAAGAACTCGTTAAAGTACATGGTCTCAAAACTGTTTTTACCGGCAATGGTTACACGTGCCAGCACGCCCTCCCTGTCAAGGTTATTGGGCGATGTACTGTATAAATGAGTTAGCGGGGTATCACCTATGGCAAGTCCTGTTTGTAGTAACGCGGTAGTTTTTTGCCCGTTAAGGTACTTCTGCTCAAACTCTGCCCTGAAGTCCAGCTTACCAAAATTAAAATCACTGCCAAATATACCCGATACGGCCTGTGTGTATTGAAAAGCAAACTTAGGGAAACGTTTTTCTATCTCTATACGTCCCTGCGGCGTTTGCATAAAATCGCTGAACGGGTTCCATTGTATGGCTACAGATGCTGTAGTGAGGTTAAATACCGTAAAGGGATTTCCGTCAGGATTGTACAAATAAAGAAACTTAGGGTCTATCCTGCTGCGGCTAAGCTGCCACATACTTTCGGTTTTGGGCAGTATGCGCGTTTCTATAAAGCCCTGCCACCTTTGGTAATTATAAAATGTGGAAATATTTATGGGGCGGGGGTCGTAAATTTTAAATACCCGTTTGTCTGTAGCAAAAGAGGTACTGCCTATCTCCTGGATGTCATCAGTATAGGAACCGCCTATCCAGGAGTTAGAAAATTTCCCTACACGTACTGCTGCGCCCAGGTTGTATTTAAACTGCCCGTCTTTAGTACCGTATGCACCATAGGAGCTAATTCTAAAGGTTTCGGAAAACTTATCGTTAGTAATTCCGCCAATACCTAGCCTGAAGCCTTCATAGTTATTGTATTTTACTATAGATCGTATATCGAGATCTATGGGACCTACCGGTATGTAGCCGTTAATAATGCGCCTGCCCAGTATAATGCGCTGTTCCCAGTTGTCTTTTGCCACAAGGCTGTCGAGAGTGGAGTAGGTGGTCAGGCTTCGGGAATCGAGGGTGTCCGGCCTAAACTGGTTCCAGTATTCTTCCGGCCTGTTTATAGCGGCATCTTTTATCTCTATAGCTACAGATGATCGCCTTATAGTGACCGGTATATTAAACTCTTTATCAAAATTATCTGATTCAGAATAAAGGTACACGTAATCCGATGGCTCTTTTTCCCGCTTATGGTCTTTGCTGTCTATGGCATCAAACTTAATAGTTTCGCCAAGAATTTTAATATCCTGCTTATTGTTGCCTTTTACAATTTTAAGTGTCTTACGGTCAGGAAACCACAAGTGCTGTTCTTCATTATATGTAAAAAAATGGGTAGATGTAATATCCATAACATTCTTAACCCTGAATATTGCCTTAGCAACACCATAATTTAGTTTGTCTATATAAAGAACCCCATTAAGTTTATATTTTTCACGGCGTTTATGGCTAAAATATATCATAAAGGCGCTGCGGTTATCTATGGTAACCGTATCGAGTATTTTAAAGTTGTATTCGAGCAGGGCATCATCTGCAAGGGGGCCTGCATATTTAGTTTCAAAAATCTCTATCTTGTCTGTGTAAACAGAATACGACTGTATGTTAAGTCCAATAAATTCGTACAATGGTTGCTTAAAGCCTGCCATTCGTGTGGCAAGTACCTCTTCTTTAAGTCCCTGGTTGCGGTTAAATTTAAACTCTGATACCTTCTCAGTTTGGTATAAATGCTGGCGGTCTATAATTTTTTTGAACTTAAAAATAGTAGAATCCAGCTTTTGGAAACGTTTTCCCAGCTTTTCGTACGCAAAAACAGAGTCCAGCTTTCCGCTTATAGAATCGGGGTTTGCCGTTACCACAAGCCTGTCGTAAGTTTTGTATTTAAAGCTTTCCAGTTTGCGTTGCGGGTCGGTCAGCAACTTTCGCCTTATAGCCCTGCCCATAAGTTCGTTGGCGGGATTAGTGGCATTAATAACAACTTCCTTTAAAACTTCCGGTAAGGGGGCGAGCTTAATGGTGTAAAATTTACGTGAAGCCGTTAC
>Ga0247815_10000834_pt1 | contig 23841 bp, 23 predicted proteins | sample UWRJL194509B1_FD_181014 | JGI IMG/M metagenome (GOLD analysis project Ga0247815, IMG submission 181014) | Plant litter microbial communities from Arlington Agricultural Research Station in Wisconsin, United States - UWRJ-L194-509B-1 | ecosystem: Environmental > Terrestrial > Plant litter >...
CGTACACCAAACGATCGGGAACGAGACCACGAGCCACAGCCGTTTCCAGCCGAGCCTGGCGCGCCCGGGGGAGAGCAGCCAGTCGAGCGCAATGAAGACCGGGATCCAGACGTGCATGACCTCGTTGGGCCACTGCACGCCGACAAACCCGGTCGGCGGAAGCCCGCGAAGCAGAACGTTGTAGACGGCGGCGGTGACGAGCGCGTACGCGACCGTCGACATCCGTACCGCCGTATACAACTCCGGATCACGGAGCCAGCGAACGGCGAGCACTCCGCCCACGAGCAGCACCACGATGTTGATGAGGCTCGACTCGATCGTGAAGTAGGCGAAGTACTCCGACGGTACGAACTCTTCGTTGAGCACGAGCTCGGTGACCTGCGTGGCCATCGCCGCGAAAATCAGCAGGCCGGCGGCAACCCGCGCGATTCCCACGATTCGGCGCTGCCCGGAGGCGCGCTCGTTACTGCTCTCGACTACCGGAGTTTCCGCGCTGATCCTCGACACATTTCCAGAGTAGCTGTCAGCTTTGGCTCTGTCTCGCGTGATTTATCGCGCGCAGGCTTTGCTCAGAATGGGCCTTAGTTCACACCACTAGCTCGACGGAAGGGACTCTTCGATCAGCGCGACGATCTGGGGAGCATCCGGCTCGGTCTTCGGACGGAAGCGGTGAACGTCACCGGCTGGCGTGATGATGAACTTCTCGAAGTTCCACGAGACCTTGCCGGCCTTGCCGTCGGCGTCGGGAGTCTTTGTCAGCGCTGCGTACAGCGGGTGTTGGTTACGGCCGTTGACCTTGACCTTCTCGAACATCGGGAACGTCACACCCCACGTGACCGAGCAGTACTCCTTGATGGCGTCTTCGGAGCCGAGCTCCTGCAGGAACTGGTTGCTCGGGAATCCGAGCACGGTGAATCCACGGTCGCCGTAGGTCTTCTGCAGCTGTTCGAGCTTTTCGTACTGCGGCGCGAGGCCACAGCGGGAAGCAACGTTCACCACCAGGATCACCTTGTCCTTGTACTCGTCGAGTGTGGTCGTTCCGCCGTCAATGGTCGTCAGCGGGATGTCGGTGAGAGCGGTCGATTCAGTTGTCATAACGCGAGAATACGCCTCAATCGCTGGGCGCGAGCCGCGCGAGCAGCGGGTCGATCGCGGCCACGGCATCCGCCAGTCTTTTCTCGCGCGATCCGGTCACGAGAAGCCAGGAATAGCCGCGCTCCGTGAGTGTTTCTGTGAACCAGTCGGTCATCGTGGCTCGCAGGTGTTCGCCGTCACGGATCTCGTCCGCTTCGAACGGTACGCCGACGTGATCGGTGACGAGGTAGAGGTCTCGGCGGGGCAGCAGCGGACCGGCGTACTGCGCTGAGCCGGTGGTGTCGTCGAGGTAGCGTCGCTCCCAGAGTTCGGTGGCGAGGGCGTCGGTGTCGGCGATGACGAGCGGACAGGCGAGGGCGGCGGCGTTCTCGAGGGCTGTCTGTTCACGTGCGATCGTCGCGAAGTGTTCCGGTGTCCAGACGAGGTCGTCCATGCCGGGTTTCTCGAGGCCGCGGGCTGCGGCATCCGCTTCGGCTTCGTCCAGGAGGTCGTAGGTGAACTGTCGCCCGAACTCCTCGACCGTGACGATGCCGGGGAATTGCGCCCGGTGGTGCTCGATCAGCGCGACGCTGAGGGTCGTTGTGCCGGTCGACTCTGAGCCGACCAGGATGATGCGCACGGCACGTGCGAGCCGCACACTCCCTGCCAGCAGTCGCCACTCGATCGATTGTTCGTCCATGGCACCAGTATTTCGGATCAGCGGATGCCCGGGCGCGCCTGAGCGGACGCTGTACGGCGAGACCGGCCCGATTCGGTATCGTTTTACGACAGCGAAGAAAAGTGAGCACCGGATGCCCGACAGTCCCGTTTCTGCGACACCCTACGAGGTGCTCGGAGTGTCGGCCGAGATCAGCAATGACGAGCTTCGGGTTGCCTACCGCCGCCTGCTGCGCGAGACGCACCCGGATACCGGGGGAGACTCCGCCCGCTTCATCGCGGTCCAGCTGGCCTGGGAACGCATCGGAACTCCGGAGGATCGCGCCGTCTACGACCGCGCCCGCTCGAGTGGGTCGTCGTACAACTGGGCGCCATCCGCTCGTACTCCGCGCGCCGACACCCGGCCGCGAGCACGCGCCTACGGTCACCCGGGCGGCTGGCGTCGAGAGCGCTACCTGCAGCTCATGCGCGAGTGGGTCGGTCGCGGCACCGAGCTCGACGATCCGTACGACCCGGCGCTCGTGCGCAGCGCGCCGCGGGATCTTCGTCGCATTCTCGCCGACGCGATCGCCGAAGAGGCAACCGCTCGCACTCTCGCCGATCTCGGTATCGGCTTCACGGTCTGGCACGACGTCGCGACGACTTCATCCGAAGAGAAGATCGACCACATCGCTCTCGGTCCGACCGGACTGTTTGCGCTGCTGTCCGAGGATTACGGCGGGTCGGTACGGGCCAAACGAGGCGAACTGATCGGTGAAGTGCTCGATGGCGAGCGCCCGCTGAACGAGTTGAGCCAGCGGGCGAAGTTCATCACGCGCCGGTTGCGGGTCAAGTTCTCGTCGCTCGTGATTGTGCTTCCGGATGACGCCCTCGAGGCTCCGTTCCTCGACCTCGGGCGGATCCGCGGTGCTGCAGCGGTTGCCGTGCGCCAGTCACACCTCGGTGCGCTGATGCGCGACGGGCTCCCGGGTACGGCGACAGTCGGCGGCAACGAGTTGTTCGACGTGCGTACAAGACTGCAGTCCGGCATCCGCTTCGCCTAACGCGCTCCCTTCCAGCGCCACTCCATGACCTCGGGGATGTCAACGCCGTGCTCGCGGGTGTACGCCCGGGCGCGCAGTTGGGAGTCCTGCATGAGCGATCGGACGCCGGAGTGGCTGTTTGCCAGCCCCGGCACCCGGTCGATCGCGTCGATGACGAGCTGGTAGCGGTCGAGTTTGTTGAGCATGACCATGTCGAACGGCGTCGTGGTTGTGCCTTCTTCGATGAAACCGCGCACGTGCAGGTTGGCCTCCCCGGTGCGGCGGTAAGTCAGCCGATGGATGAGCCATGGGTAGCCGTGGTAAGCGAAGACGATCGGCTTGTCGGTGGTGAAGAGCGCATCGAACTCGGCTGCGGCGAGGCCGTGCGGATGCTCGGACGAGTCCTGCAGTCGCATCAGGTCGATCACGTTGACGACGCGTACTTTCAGCGACGGGATGTGTTGCCGCAGCAGCGCCGCAGCCGCGAGCGTTTCGACAGTCGGCACGTCTCCGGCACAGCCGAGAACGACATCCGGTTGCTCTCCGTCGACCTCGGTTCCGGCCCAGTCCCAGATTCCGGCGCCGCGGGTGCAGTGGGCAATCGCTTCGTCCATCGAGAGCCAGTTCGGGCTCTCCTGCTTTCCGGCGATGACGACGTTCACGTAGTCGACCGAGCGCAGGCAGTGGTCGTAGGTCGAGAGCAGGGTGTTGGCGTCGACCGGAAGGTAGACCCGAACGATGTCGGCCTTTTTGTTGATGACGTGGTCGATGAAGCCCGGATCCTGGTGGCTGAAGCCGTTGTGATCCTGTCGCCAGACATGGGACGACAGCAGGTAGTTGAGCGACGCGATCGACCGCCGCCACGGGATACCGGCCGAGACCTTGAGCCATTTCGCATGTTGGTTGAGCATCGAGTCGACGATGTGGATGAACGCCTCGTAGCAATTGAATACCCCGTGCCGCCCGGTCAGCAGGTAACCCTCGAGCCAGCCCTGGCACTGGTGTTCCGACAGCATCTCCATGACGCGACCGGCGCGGGCGAGGTGTTCATCGATCGGCCAGATCGCACCATTCCACTGCTTGTCGGTCGCGTCGTAGACACCCTGCAGACGATTGGATGCTGTTTCGTCGGGGCCGAATAGGCGAAAGGTATGGGGGTTCTGCCGAATCACGCCGGCGAGCCAGTCGCCGAGAACCGTCGTCGCGCTGTCCGCCGAGCCGCCCGGGCTGGGGACGTCGACCGCGAAGTTACGGAAGTCGGGAAGAGCGAGGTCTTTGCGCAGGATGCCACCGTTGGCGAACGGGGTCGCACTCATCCGCAGGTCGCCCCTCGGCGCATGCTCGGAGACGAGGGCAACGGGAGCACCGGTCGCGTCGAACAGTTCCCTGGGGCCGTAGCTCAGCATCCATTCTTCAAGCAGACGGGTGTGCGCTTCGGTGTCGCGGGCGTTGGCGAGCGGAACCTGGTGCGCGCGCCAGGTGTTTTCGACCGGCAGGCCGTCGATTTCGGCCGGGCAGGTCCAGCCCTTCGGGGTGCGCAGGATGATCATGGGCCAGCGCGCGGTTCCCTCGAGTTCTCCGGCGGCTGCCGCCCTGCGGATCTCGGCGATCTCGGCGAGAACGGTGTCGAGGGTTGCCCCCATCCGCTCGTGGACGAGCATCGGGTCTTCACCGTCGAATCCGCCGGACACGATGTGCGGGTTGTGTCCGTACCCGCGCATGAGTTCGAGCAGTTCTTCCTCGGGGATGCGCGCGAGCACCGACGGGTTCGCGATCTTGTAGCCGTTCAGGTGCAGGATCGGCAGTACCGTGCCGTCCCCGACCGGGTCGAGGAACTTGTTCGAATGCCAGCTGGTGGCGAGCGGACCGGTTTCAGCTTCACCGTCGCCGACGACCGCCGCGACGAGCAGGTTCGGGTTATCGAAGGCTGCCCCGTAGGCGTGCGAGAGCGAGTAGCCGAGCTCGCCACCCTCGTGGATCGAACCGGGGGTCTCCGGAGCCGCGTGGCTCGGGATTCCGCCGGGGAACGAGAACTGGCGGAACAAGCCGTGCATCCCCGCCTCATCGCGGCTGATCGGGGAGTAGATCTCGGAATAGGTGCCGTCGAGCCAGGCGTTGGCGACCATTCCCGGTCCGCCGTGGCCGGGGCCGGCGATATACAGCGTCTGCTGTTCGCGTTCGCGGATGATGCGGTTCAGGTGCGCGTAGATGAAGTTGAGTCCCGGGGTGGTGCCCCAGTGACCCAGCAGGCGTTTCTTGATGTGATCCGCCGCGAGCGGTTCGGTGAGCAGGGGATTGGCCTGCAGGTAAATCTGGCCGATGGAGAGGTAGTTGGCTGCACGCCACCAGGCATCGATCTGTGTCAGGTTGACCGGCTGTTCAAGACTCATGGCGCCACCATAGGGACACTGGCCCCTCCGTGACCAGATCTTGCCAACTATCCGGGCGTTACTCAACCCAGAACATCGGTCGCGGTTGATGACCTAGGTGATCAGCACTCCCACGATGATGCCGAGGCCGACAACGATCGTGATGAATGAGAACGCGGCGAGCGTCTTGCCGAAGGTGTTCTTGGGCTGGGCGATCTCGGGAACGCGGCTCACCGAACGGGACGCCGCGAAGTTGTGACCGGACGAGCTGGTCCGCGGTACGGTGGCCGTTGTGCGGGCAGCGCTGGTCGACGAGAAGCTCGTGGTGCCGTAGCCCGAAGACCCGGTGCCGGTCGATGATGAGTTGACCGTTCCGATTCCGATCGATGAGGTCGAGCGACCGATCGACGAAGCGCTCGACGTCGATCCGGTCGAGCTCGACCCGACGAGTGAACGGGAATCGTTGGTGAGTTTGGTGGCTGCGGCCCGGAACTCGTCTACCGCCGCATCCTTTGCCTCTTCGAGGTCGTTCGCGGCGTTCGCCAGGCGTTCGGCTGCGGCATCCGCCTGCGCGGTGACCTCGGCGAGAGCCGAGCGGTGATCGGTCCAGGCGAGCCCGTCCCACCACCGGTTGAGCGTCTCGTCATCCGGATCCGGGTACCAGCCGGCAGGAATCTTTGATTTACCCGCGTTGTTGCTCACGACCACTCCCGTTTGTGTGTTTGCTCCGAACTCAATGCGGTGGCACTGCACGGATGACGTGCTGAGCTAACCACGAAAGTTGAGTTTTCGACCAGTAATTTGAGTGTAATCCAAGGATTGGTCTCCGGTCAGAATCGCCGGAGGCTAAGCCCTAGACTGGCGGTTCAGGCACCGCTTTTCCGCGAAGAGAGTATGACGATTAAGACCATCAGCTACAACCTCCGCAAGAATCACGCGAGTGCAGAACTCGTCGGACTTGTCGAGAAGCATGAACCAGACGTGCTGTGCCTCCAGGAAGCGGATACCTCGATGCTTCCCGCGGAAATCGGGCACATGACCCTCGCGGACGCCACCAAGCGCAACCGACTCGGGCTCGCGGTGTACTACCGCAGCGACCGTTTCACCGGGCACGAGAACCGCACGTTCATTCTCAAAAAGGGCCTGCACGACATGATCGCGTCGCCGACGCACGAGCGTCTCGTCGCGACCCGCATGTACGACCAGGTTCGCGAGCGCGAGATCATCGTTGCGTCGTTCCACGCATCGCCGCTGACCGCGTTGAACTCGCTTCGTCGCAACCAGATCAAGGCATCGCACGAGGCGCTTCGCGTTCTCGGTGAGGGACTTCCGACGCTCATGGTCGGTGACTACAACTACCCGTTGTTCAAGAACAACCTCGGCGCGCGCATGGTGAAGTCGGGTTACGACCTGACACTCAGCGACAAGCCGACCTACCTTCGCTACAAGATCTTCCGCGGTCACTTCGACTTCGCGACCTCCAGCGGAATGACCATCGACAGTGTCGAGACGCTCAAGCAGGGCATCTCCGACCACCTGCCGATCATGGTCACGGCGAGCCTCAAGGACTAAGTTCTCACGACAAATGCTGCTGGCTGCCTTACGGCGGCCAGCAGCATTTGTCGTTGAAGCGCGGGTTAGGCGGTCGGCGCGACGTCCGGGGATTCCTCGGTCGGATCGATGATCAGGAACAGCCCGGCGTACGGCTCGAGCTGCACCGAGAAGCTCTGCAGGTCATCGACCTTGCCGACCAGTTCGTCGGTTGCGGCGTTCGTGACCGTCGAGCGGGGGATGAGCGCCGACGAACGCACGGTTCCTTCGATGGTCTCGTTGCCGAAGTTCAAAACCGTGACCTGCAGTCGGGCGTCGTCGCTGTCGACGACTCCGGCATCCAGTCGGTGCACCATGACGAGCATGCTCGGGTGGGCCACGTCGGGAATGTCGACCTGGGTGGCAACGTCGATTTCGAAGGTCGAGCGGATGCGGAGCACTTCGGCCAGTTCCGACGCGAACGATGTCTTCGATGCGAGCTGTGCCGGCAGCGAGCCGTACAGCGAGCGGCCGCGGGGCATGCGTGAGCTCGAGAACGTGGCGTCGGGGTCGACATCCATCAGGTCGTGGGCTCCGCGGTGCACCCAGCGGGTGTCGCCCTCGGCGATCAGGTCGTGCACGCTGTCGGCGGCGAGCGGGAGCATGCCGAGCAGGTCCCACGCGGAGAGCGCAAAGACGCCGGGCTGCCACGCGTTGAACTTTGCCAGCAGCAGGTGGGCGTTGCGGATGTCGTCGACGTGCTCGTCGGTGATCGCATCGAGGGTGGTGTGACCCTGGGTCGCGGCGATGACGGATGCCGTGGTGCAGGCGATTCCGTTGGTCGTGAACACGAGGTTGTAGTCGGCGGCGTCACCGGTCAATTTGTCGACGAGGTCTCCGCGTACGGTCTCTGCGAGTTCCGCTCCGGTGAGTTCGGCATCCCGGAAGGCGTACATGTCGGCGTGGTGTGCGGTAGCCCAGTGGACGAGCTCGTAGGTGAGTTCGTCGTGGTTCTGCAGGGCGTGGACGAGGCCGACCGGAGCGACTCCGAGTTCGAGTGAGGTGCGCAGGGTCAGGCGCAGGAACTCCGTGTCCGCCATCGCGAGCGCGTGCTGGTACGCCGGACGGTTGATGAAGTCGTACGACAGGTCGGCGCCGACGCGGCCGGTGTCACGGATGTCGTCCATCGAGAGGTTGAGCTCCTGGAACGAGAATCCTCCGACTTTGCGGACCATGCTGGCGATGAGGTGGTTCGCTGCTTCGGACAGCGGATGTCCCTCGGACCAGGCGGGGAGACCTTCTGCGCTCTTCTCCACGCCGAGGAAGCCGTTGGCGTCGAGGCGGAGGGCGCTCGAGCCGAGGTCGCCCATCGAGTGCAACGCGTCGCCGATGACGAGGCGCATGCCGGCGAATGTGGGGTCGAGCCAGTTGATCGAGGGCTGGCCCTGCTTGAAGTAGTGCAGGTACACCCAGCGGCGGGTTTTGCCGTCGACGCCGAGGACGGGTGCGGTGACGCTCCAGTTGGTCTCTTTGGTTCCGGGGGAGTAGAAGATGACGCGCTGAAGCTGGCCGATGATGTAGCCGAGGTCGGCGAGGCGTGCTTCGGTGGGGGCGTCGAGGTTGACGGAGTCGCGTTCGGCGGGCACAACGGGAAGCTCGTGCCAGTCTTCTTCCGGGATTTCGACCATGTGGTAGATGCCGGGGTAGTCCTTGTGGGCCATCTCGGCGAGGCGGAAGTCCGCTCCCTTGCCGGTGTGACCGGGGACGATGTCGTCGATGACGCTGCCGCCGTGAGAGTCGGCGACGTCAGCAAGAAGGCGGAACTGGTCTTCGGATCCGAAGGCCGGGTCGATCTGGGTGCTGATGCGGTCGAAGTGGCCGTCGACGCTCGCAGTTTCGCCCCAGCCGGTGATGCCGCCGGCGCGCTTCACCGGTCCGGTGTGGACGGCTTTGATGCCGATCGTTTCGAAGGCGTCCCAGAGGCCTTCGTCGCCGAGTGCGGAGAGATAGGACTCGCCGACTTTGGTGATGAGGGAGATCGGGTAGGCGGTGAACCAGACCGAGGCGCTGCGGATGGCGCGGCGGGCGTCGGGGCGAGCGTACGGGTTGCGCCACATGCTCGGTTGTCCGGAGACTCCGCGGGCAAGGATTTCGGCGTCACGCAGCATCGACTGGCGGATGAGCCACTCGACGTAGGACGGGTTCGAAGCGTCAGCGGAGCGCGGGTCAGAGAAGGTGCGCTGGATGCCGCTTCCGCGCAGTTGGGTGCGCGGGCGCAGCCGTTTCGGGCGGGCCGGGTACAGCTCTTCGTCGTAGGTGATTTCTGCCGGCTCGACAGTCTCGAACTCTTCGTTTTCGCTCATGACCTCTTCATTTTCCCTGGGCAGGCACCGCTGAATGTGTGCACCCAAGTCAAGAGTATTTGGGTTCGGCGTGGGAACGCGTCCAGACACCTGTCAGGCGCGTCGTGATGTTGAAAAAACTGTGCATACCGGCTGCCGTGGGTGGGGCAAATCGGGCTGTCGTGGCTGCGGTTTCAGCGTGGCGATGGTTTCGACATGCGCGCTCCTTCGTCGCGCGCTATTCAACCAGCGAGTTACTCGTTGGTGAGTGCGAGCTCCGCGAGTATCGAGCCTTCTCGTTGGTTGCGCACCAGCGAGTATCGACCTTTCTCGTTGGTTGAGTGCGAGCTCTGCGAGCGTATCGAAACCATCACCTACGGCGGCGGTTAGAACGCGGTGGTGTCTGTGTCGAAGTCGGGGACCCAGTCGAATGGTTCGGGTGGGGGTTTCTTCACCGGGGGCGGCTGGATTTTCACGGCGGGCCGGGACACGTATTTGCGTCCGGTGGGTGTCGTCCAGATCAACGTCCCGGTGGAGCGTCCCTGGTTGTCGCGTTCGTGGCTGATCGACCATCCTTCGCCCCGGTTGGTGAGTTTGCCGTCGGGGTCTCTGCTGCCGTCGGTGAGGAGGGAGTGTTTCGTGGTGTGGATGCTGCGGGCGATCGCGGCGAGGTTGTCGTAGGCGGTGTCTCCACCGTGTTGCCAGGCAACGTTGTGGTCGATGTCGCAGTCTTTGGCCCGCCGGTTCGAGTTCGGCCCCCGGCACCCTTGGTCACGGAACCTGATCCACCTCGCCAGGTCCGGGGGAGGTTTATACCGCTCCCGCCCGATCGAGAGCACGGTCCCGGTTTCCGGGTGAGTCAGCAACCGGATAAAACTGGTCGCCGTCCCGGCCAGTTCGACTGCTTGGTCCATCGGGATGGGTCCGTACCCGTCGAGTTCTGCGGGCCCGTGTTCCCCGGGCTCTTCCCCATTCGCTTTCTCCAGCATTGCGAGGGCCGGGACGGTGACCATTACGGTCGGGCGGATGCTGGCGTAGCGGCCGATACCCCGCTGCGGTGACTCGGGCTCCGGGGTGGTCGGGGATGCTGTGGCGGGCTCGTCGAGCGAGGTGCTGTCCTCGCTGGTGCTGCTGGCCTCCGTAGTTGTGTCGCTGCTGACTGTGGGTGGGTAGATGTCGCCGTCTTGGAGGATGTGGGTGGCGACGTCGGCGCGGAGTTGGGTGATGGTGCGTTCTTCCCCGGGCACCCGGTGCAGCATGTCGGCGATCGCGTAGATGCGGTCCTGGATGGCGATGCCGTCGACGGCGGAAATGTAGAGACTGATCTCCGCCATGCCGTCCTGTTTCGGATCGACCGCGAATTCGCGTTTCGCGAACGCGGTGCGGTGCCGTTCTTCCAGGGCGATCGGGTTCAGTCTTTCCCGCAGCTTCCGGGCGAAAGCGGTGAACTTGCTGACCGGTTGCTCGCACGCCGTCGGCAGCGCCGCTTCCTCGAACAGAAGTTTCGACGCCGGATCCAGCCCGGCCGTGTGGGTGACGATCGCGGCCGCATGCCGGTAGGAGATCTTCCCCAGCCGCAACGCATCCAGGGTGGAGGGCAAGAAGGTGGTGAGTTCGTAGGCGTCGTCGATCAGTATTTGCGCGGTCCGGTCGGGAACGTTCATTGCCAACCCGATCTCGGTCGTGAACGACCGCCAGCACAGCTCATCCGACATAAACCGGACACTCCCGGTAGCCGCCAGCTCCGCCTTGGTCGAGGCCTGGATGGTCTCCTGGAACCGGCGGGCATCCTCAATCGCCACCACCTGCACCGCCGCCGCGGTCCCTTTGGACCGTTCACTGTCTTCAACGACCTGGAACCGGTCACCGAGCTGCTCCAACAGCGTCACCGGAATCCCGCCGGGACGGACGACCAACAGGTCCTCCGGACGCACCTCAGGCTCCTCGGACGACTGCTCATCGGAAAGCTCATCGGGCTGTTGAGCAGGTTCGTTGCCGGCCTCATCCGGGTCCGGTTCTGGGTGTTCGTTCGGGTCTAACATGCTCCTATTTTCGAAGACACCACCGACACAAACACCCCGAAAACAGTGGAATGTGGATAAGCCCATCAAAGAAAAAAGGGGAGGAGAAGAGACCGCTACAGACGGACTGATTTCGTCGTGGATAAAGGCATCAGCGCGTCCTTGCGGACTGGACAAAACGCGTCCTGCGCGGACGCGTTGAGTGCGCCGTCGCCGGAGGCCTCAAAAGTACGGGAGAAGGGACTTGAACCCTCACGCCTTTCGGCACCAGAACCTAAATCTGGCGTGTATACCAATTTCACCACTCCCGCGGGAGGTTCCATTGTAGGTGTTCAGCGGCATCCGCTTTGAAGCGGCGGGCTGAAGCGCGAAACCTACGCGGACGCCCGGTCGCGCTCGTCGACGAACCGGCGCGCAAGATCCGAACCGGCCGCCGCCGCGTTCTCGAACGCCGGAAAGTATTCGTCGAGCAGGAACCAGGTACCCATCCGCAGGGTGAAGGTCGAGGTAGCCGTTCCCATCTCCGGCGGGAACTCGGCGTCGAGGGCAGCCTGCAGAATCGCCTCGGCATCCGCGGCTCGATCGCTCTCGAAGTGGTGCGCAGCGAGCGCGAGCGAGTAGAGCGCGTTGTCAGGGTCTGCCTCGCGCGCCCGGTCGAGCAGGCGCACGGCCTCGTGGGTGTCGATCGAGTGCCGCGACACGTAGTACGCCGACCAGTAGGCGAATGCGACGGACAGCGGATGCTGCGACGAGCCAGCGAGTTCGCTGTCGGTGATGCGCACCTGCTCTTCCGGCTCGAAGAACTCGATCGGGTCGATGAGGGGTATCCCGCTGATGGACGCGGCCTGCTCGGCGAACAGGCTGTTGCGTGCCACCACCATGGATAGTCGCGACAGCAGAACGATCTCGGCGAGTGCCTGTTGGGTCGGGCTTCCGCCGTCGAGCAGGTCGGCGGCTTTGATCGTGTTCGATCCGCTCACGAGCTCGTTAGCGAGAGACTCGTCCTGGCCGAAGAGGATCACGGTGTGTCCGCGACGCTCGAGTTCGCCGATGACGGCCTTCGCGACGGGATACGAGATCACCTTGCGGGTGTGGACGAAGTAACGGCGGTATTTGCCGAAGACGATATCGCCGCTGCGAACGTGCAGCCCGACGGCGTTCGCCGGCAGCTCGACGTCACGGGCGCGAGCGAGGGAGGCGGTGATCTCGGGGGAGAACTCGATTTCCGCGAACTCAGAGGAGTACGGTTCCGTGATTCCGGGAGCATCGACGTAGCGGTCGAGGGGCTCGAGTGGCACGGTGAAGCCGTTGAAACTGACCAGCTCTGCGCGCAGTTCGTCGAGCGTGTGCGGGCGACCGAGAAGAGCGGACGACGCCTTGATCGCCGGCTGCTGTTCGATCGGTCGCTCGGCGTCGCCGTGCCGCTGCCAGTAGTCGGCGCTGAACACTCGGTCGGCGGAGGGCACAGCGTGGTGCGTGTCGTCGACGAGGTTGTCGCCCCAGCGGAACCGATAGTCGAGACCGAGCAGCCGGGACAAGCGGATGGCGTTGAGGAGCGCCGCGAGCCGGCCGCCGAGGCCGTCGGGGCGGCGGGAGCTGATGAACTTCGCGTCGAGGCGCGGCCGGACATCCCAGTGCCTGGCCAGTACGGACCAGGTGGTGTCCGGGGTCTGCACGCGCAGGTAGCGGGTGCGCACTTCGCGAGCGAACCGGTGTGTGTTCGGGACGGTGGCATCGAGCGTGACCGGAATCGGCATCCACTCTGCTCCGTCGTTCGAGACGTCGACCGTCTCGGTGCCGGCGGCGAGTCCACGGATTCCGTTGATGCGCCACACTGCTTCGAGGTCGATCCGGCTCGCCGAGCCATCGGTTGTCGGCGTCAGGGCGTGGGCGAACTCGATGTGGGTTCCGCGCTTGCTGAGCAGTACGAGCCCGCCGACGACGGTGCTGTTCGCGATCGCGGCGCGCAGGGCTGCACCGCGGCGATCGCCGGATGGCGCTGGCTCGAGAAGCGCGGTGACCCATGCGGGATTCTTGCCATGCTGGCCGCCGCGCAACAGGCCGAGGACTCCGCCGCGCGGCTCGACCGGTTCGAGCAGTGAGCCGTGCACGCCGCCGTCCCGCACGCTGCCAAACAGGTTGTTGTGGATGCGCTTGCCCATCGCGTCATCGGCGGTGAGGTCGACGACTGCGGCGTAGGGTGCTCGCGCGCGAGCGTGGGAGATCAGGGCGTCCGGGCTCTTGAAGCTCGTGACGACGGCGGAGTCGCAGTCGAGCCCGTTGATGCCGGATCCGATGCCGCGTGAGCGCAGCGATGCGAGCACGAGTTCTGCCTGTGCCTCGATGTCGTCACGGTAGGTGACGATGATGACTCGATCCGCGCTCGAACCCCGTGCCGAGTCCGGCGTGAATTCGATCAACATCAGTGTTGGGTCGGTCACAGACTGATAGTAGCTGAGGGATACCCCGCTAGGGGTGGCGGATATCGGTCAGCTTCGCGAGCGCTCGTAGATCGCGATGAAACGATCCACGGGAGTCGATGCGATCGTACGGGAGATGATTTCGAGGTCCACGTCGGCGACCGTGCGGAACCGCAGGCAGCTCTTTCCCATGTCGAGCTTCAGCCCGGTTTCCGCCCACTCGCGACGAAACTCGGCGTCTTCGACCGAGTCGCTGTAGAGCCCCATCAGGTACAGCGAGTTGTAGTTCTTCTGCGCGGCGAGCGAAACGTAGGCGAGAGGCTGCTTGTTGTAGGTCGTGGGGTAAGTGTCGAGAGGCACAACCCAGGTCGGCGTATTCCAGTGGATGCCGAGCTCGTATCCCGCGGGCATCGCCGCTGACGTCGCGTCGAATACGGCGCGCAGCGCGTCGCCGCGTTCGCCGGGGATGCCGGCGAGGTAATGCTCGACCTGCTGCGGCACGTCGGTCATGCCAGCGCCTCGGCGATCGGCACCTCTCCCGAGATGACCTCAAACTGCTCACGGATACCGCTGCCGCTCACCAGGAGTTCGGCGACGACCGCGGCCACGTCGGCGCGGGGGATCGTGCCGCGCCCGGTGGATTCGGCGACCAGGACCGTGTCGGTGGGCGCATCGTTCGTGAGGCCACCCGGGCGCACGATCGTCCAGTCCAGGTCGCGCTCGCGCACCGCGGCATCCGCTTCGCTCTTGGCGCGCAGGTAGATCTGGAAGACGTCGTCGGAGTCGGCGTCGAAGGTGTCGGCGGCCATCGCCGAGATGATGATGAGGCGACGGATGCCGGCGGCTTCTGCGGCATCCGCGAGCAGGATCGCGGCGTCGCGGTCGACGGTGAGCTTGCGGTCGGCTCCGCTGTCGGGTCCGCCGCCCGCGGCAAAGACGAGTGCCGTGACGCCGTCGAGGTGTTCGGCGAGAGTTGCCGCGTCAGACTTCTCGAGGTCGAGCACGAGGGCGGTCGCGCCCGTCGCTTCGACGTCGGCGACGTGGTCGGGGTTGCGCACGATGCCGATTGCCCGGTGACCGGCTTCGACGAGCAGGCGTTCGAGCACGAGAGCGATCTGGCCGTGGCCTCCGGCGATGGCGACGGTCTGCGGTGTTTCACGCGGCGTTGTTTCAGTCATGAATCCAGTCAAACACCGTGACCTCAAAGTTGTCGGAGCGTATTGCTAACGTGGCGGAAACACACGGCGAGGAGCCACGATGACCAGGAACGCCGACGTAGACGCCTATCTGGCCGAACTCGATCATCCGATGGCGGGCGCGGCATCCGCTCTTCGGCTGCAGATTCTGGATGCGGTGCCCGGTGTGACTGAGCACATCAAGTGGAACGCGCCGAGCTTTGTCGTCGGCGGCGAAGACCGCGTGACGTTCCGGATGCATCCGAAGGGCTCGCTGCAGCTCATCCTGCACCGCGGCGTGCAGGTGCGAGCCGATTCGGCTGAGTTCGTGTTCGACGACCCGAGCGGCCTGATCGTCTGGTCGACCCAGGATCGGGGCGTCATCACCCTCGCGACGGCGGACGATGCGGCTTCGGCCGAGCTCGTTCCGTTGCTCGCGCGCTGGGTGCTGGCCTAATAGTTCCCACTGGGGACAACAGTCGCTGCGCGCGCAGCCACCCACCGCCCAAACGGCCACTATCGCTGCGAGCCCGCTCACACCGACCGTTGCCCGCCCTGTGGAAAACCCGCGCGGCATCCGCGAGGGACGCTCACACTGAACGCATGTCCCATGCCGTGTCGATCATCACCGACGAAGTGCGGGCCAGGGTCCGCCGCGAGGGCATCGACCTGTCGACCGATCGGGACCTCGCCCGGCGCTACGTCGACGACGAAGTTCGTCGCTATAGCGAGCGCGCGCTCGGCGGATCGGTGCCGCTGCTCGCGGATGAAGCGCACGCGACGAGCCAGATCGTTGCGAGCCTGACCGGATTCGGCGCGCTGCAGCCCTTCTTCGACGACGCCGAGGTCGAAGAGATCTGGATCAACGCGCCCGACAGGGTTTTCATCGCGAAAGCCGGGGTATCCGAACTGACCGGGGTAGTGCTGACGAGCACCGAGGTCCGCGACCTGGTCGAGCGGATGCTGCAATCAACCGGACGCCGCGTCGACCTGAGCACCCCGTTCGTTGATGCCTCGCTGCCGGACGGGTCGCGGCTCCACGTCGTGATTCCGGACATCACTCAGCGCCACTGGTCGGTCAACATCCGCAAGTTCTCCCAGCGCATCCGTGACCTGCAGCGACTCGTTGCCCTGGGCTCACTCAGCCAGCAGGCCGCTGAATTCCTGCGGATGTGCGTGCTGTCCGGCCACAACATCCTCGTGTCCGGCGCGACCCAGAGCGGTAAGACAACGATGATCGGCGCGCTGCTCTCGGGTGCGCGGCCGAACGAGCGCATCGTGACCGTCGAGGAGACCTTCGAACTCGACCTCTCTGCCCCCGACCGCGTCGCAATGCAGTGCCGCCAGCCGAGTCTCGAGGGCGGCGGTGAGATCAGCCTGCGCCGCCTGATCAAAGAAGCGTTGCGGATGCGACCCGACCGGCTCGTTGTCGGCGAAGTGCGCGAGGCAGAATCTCTCGACCTGCTCATCGCGCTGAACAGCGGGCTGCCCGGCCTCTCGAGTATTCACGCAAACAGTGCGCGTGAGGCGCTGAGCAAACTGTGCACGCTGCCGCTGCTCGCCGGCCGCAACATCGACTCCGGGTTCGTCGTGCCGACGGTCGCCAGTTGCATCGACGTCGTGGTGCACCTTGAACTGCTTCGCGGTGGGATGCGTCGGGTCGCCGAAATCGTGACCCCCAGCGGTCACGTCAGCGGCAGCGTCATCGAAGCCAGCACAATTTTCGCTCTCGAGCGCGGGCTGCTCGAGCCAACCGGCAGCTTTCCGACCCGGCTCTCCAAGTTCGCCGCGGCCGGCTTCGACCCGGCCATCGTGCTGAGGGAGCGAGTGCGATGACCATCGCGCTCGGCCTGCTACTGGGCATCGGACTCCTGCTCATGGCATCCCCGTTTCTCTGGCCGACCACTGCCGGCGTGCGGGAGGTTCAGCCGAGCGGACCGCTGCGAGTCATTCGCGACCGCCTCGTGCAGGCCGGACTGCCGCAGGTGTCGGTACTGACGTTTGTGGTGGCATCCGTTGTGCTCGCAATTGCGGTGGCGGCTCTCGTCTTTGCGTTGCTTCCGGTGTCATCGCTGGCGCTCGCCGCGGGTGTTGTCGCCCTCGTCATTCCGGCCGTCCTCGTTCGCACCCGCGCACGGTCGCGTCGCCGTGCGGCGCGGGTGGTTTGGCCGGACGTCGTCGACCACCTCGTCTCGGCTGTGCGATCGGGACTCGCCCTGCCGGACGGCGTTGTCACGCTGTCGCACTCCGGGCCGCCACCGACCCGGGCGGCTTTCGCATCATTTGAAGCCGACTATCGCGCGACCGGCAACTTCAGCCTGTGCCTCGACCGGCTCAAAGCGAGGCTCGCTGATCCGGTCGCCGATCGCATTCTCGAGACCCTGCGGATGTCGCGGGAAGTCGGCGGAAGCGAGCTGACCCAGGTGCTGCGCAACCTGTCGGCGTACCTGCGGCAGGATGCGGCGATCCGGTCAGAGGTCGAGGCTCGCCAGTCCTGGGTCATGAACGCCGCACGCCTGGGGGTTGCCGCGCCCTGGATCGTCCTGCTGTTGCTTTCTTCGCGGCCGGAAGCGGCATCCGCCTACAACACCGCAGCCGGCGGCCTGTTAATCCTCGGCGGTCTGGTCGTGTCGGTCATCGCCTACCGGATCATGCTCGCGATCGGGCGACTCCCCGAAGAGCGTCGGTGGTTTGAGTGAGGGGCGGCGAGAATGACTAGCGCGCTGGCGTGGGGAGTGCTGTTCGGGCTCGTGCTCGGCGTCGGCCTGTGGTCGATCGTGAGTACCCTTCCGCGGCTCAGTCGACCTTCGCTTTCGCTGCGGGTGGCGCCGTACGTCGTTGACATTTCGGATGCGGCACGCGCGATCGTCGACCGGCGTCCGGCGAGTCCGCTTCCGGTTTTCGGCCTCGTGCTCGCGCCCCTCGTCGGCCGGCTCACCGGCGTGCTCAACTTCGTGCTCGGCGGTTCCGATTCGACCCTCAAGAAATTGAGGCAGGCCGGTCGGCTGCAGACGATCGAGGAGTTCCGCACGCGCCAGCTGGTGTGGGGTGCGGCGGGCGCCGGTGTCGGAGCCCTCGTCGCGCTCGGGATCGCGGGCTACCAGTCAATCCCGCTCGCGCTGCAGGCCGCGATCGTCGTGGTCTTCCTGATCGGAGGTGTGCTCGGTCGCGAATACCTGTTGCAGCGCCAGGCGAAAGCGCGCATCGAGCGGATGGCCGAGGAACTTCCGACCGTGCTGGAGTTTCTCACCCTCAGCCTGTCGGCGGGCGAGGGGATCCTCGACGCCGTTCGGCGGATCTCGCGGATCAGCCGCGGCGAACTCTCGGTCGAGCTCGCCGGTGTGACCACCGAAGTGGCAGTCGGCATCCCGCTCAGTGATTCGCTCGTGAAGCTCGCGGCAACGCTCGAACTGCCGGCGTTCACCCGCTGTGTCGAGCAGATCGTCGGAGCGCTCGAGCGCGGCACGCCGATCGTGGAGGTGCTGCGTGCGCAAGCTCAGGACGTGCGGGACGAGGGCAAGCGCGAACTGCTCGAGGTCGCCGGGCGCAAAGAAGTCGCGATGCTCGTGCCGTTGGTGTTCCTGATTTTGCCAACGACCGTGGCGTTCGCCATCTTCCCTGGCCTTATCGTTCTGCGGATGGGACTCTGACGCCGAAGTTCGGTCAGACCACGGCGATCGGGCCAGCGTCGATCAGCCAGCGTCGATCAGCCAGCGCCGATCAGCCAGCGCCGATCAGTAGGAGCGCTTCGGCCGGTCGTTGCGACGGGGCGCGCGGTCCGGCTTGATCTCGATGAGCTTTCCACTGATGCGCGTGCTCGCCAAGCGGTCGAAAACATCACTCGGAAGGTTGGCGGGTAGCTCGACGAGCGAGAAGTCCGGGCGGATGTCGATGTGCCCGAAGTCTTCGCGGCTGAATCCGCCCTCGTTCGCAAGCGCGCCGACGATCTGGCGTGGTTCGACGCGCTGGCGCTTGCCGACCTCGATGCGGTAGCTCGCGAGAGTGATCCCGGGGTTGCGGGGGCGACGCTCACGATCGGGTCGATTCGGGCGGTCGTCGCTGAATGTGCGGCCTTCGCGAGCTTCTCGCGGCTCCCTCGGGGTGCGAGCGAAGCGGGGGTCGTCGGGGGAGAGCAGCAACGGAGTGTCGCCCTGGGCGACGATGGCGAGGGCTGCTGCGACATCCGATTCGACAATGTCGTGGTGATTCACGTAGTGCTCGACGATGTCGCGGAAGTCTTTGAGCAGTGGCTCGTTCTGCAGCGCCGCGGTGATGGCGTCGTCGAAGCGCGCGAGGCGGGTGGTGTTGACGTCGTCGACGCTCGGCATCCGCATCTCGACCATCGGCTGGCGGGTCGCGCGTTCGATCTGGTCGAGCAGGCGGCGCTCACGCGGGGTCACGAAACTGATCGCGGCACCGCTTCGTCCGGCACGACCCGTGCGACCGATCCGGTGCACATACGATTCGGTGTCGATGGGGATGTCGTAGTTGATGACGTGGGAGATGCGGTCGACGTCGAGACCGCGGGCCGCCACATCCGTTGCTACAAGGATGTCGAGCTTGCCGTTCTTCAACTGCTCAACCGTGCGCTCGCGCTGGGCCTGTGGCACGTCGCCTGAAATCGCGGTGGCGGAGTAGCCCCGCGCACGCAACTTCTCGGCCAGGGTCTCGGTCTCGTTCTTGGTGCGAACGAAGACGATCATTCCTTCGAAGTTCTCGACCTCGAGGATGCGGGTCAGCGCGTCGATCTTCTGCGGGTAGGCGACCATCAGGTAGCGCTGCGTCGTGTTGGCCGAGGTAGTCGTCTTGCTGGTGACCGTGATTTCTGCGGGGTCCCGAAGGTACTTGCCACTGATCCGGCGGATCTGCGCGGGCATCGTCGCTGAGAACAGCGCGATCTGCTTGTCGTCCGGGGTATCGGCGAGGATCGTCTCAACGTCTTCGGCGAAACCCATTTTGAGCATCTCGTCAGCCTCATCGAGAACCAGGTACTTCAGTTGCGAGAGATCGAGGGTGCCTTTGTCGAGGTGGTCCATGATGCGGCCAGGAGTGCCGACTACGACGTGGACGCCGCGGCGCAGCGCCGACAGTTGGGTGCCGTATCCCTGTCCGCCGTAGACGGGAAGTACGTGAACCCCGCGGAGGTGGGCTGAGTAGCGTTCGAACGCCTCACAGACCTGCAGCGCGAGCTCTCGGGTCGGTGCGAGCACGAGGGCCTGGGGGCTCTTCTGGCTGAGGTCCAGGCGGTCGAGGATCGGAAGCGCGAAGGCTGCCGTCTTACCGGTGCCGGTCTGGGCGACGCCGAGCACGTCGCGACCGGCGAGCAGGGGCGGGATCGTGGCTGCCTGAATAGCCGATGGTGTCTCATAGCCGACGTCTTTCAACGCCTTCATCACTGCATCCCCCAGTCCGAGATCGGCGAACGTGGTGGTTTCTTCTGCGTCGGTCATTGTTCAACGGTACCTGCCCAATCGCGTTCGGCTCCCAGCTGGCCTGTGGAAAGTTGCCGACCCCGTCTCGGCGAGAGTCGTAGCATCGAGCGCACCAGTCGGATTTCAGGGAAGGTGCCGCCATGTTCCGGACTCGCGTTGACCAGAAAATTCGCCGGGATTTGTGGAGGGATGATCGCGGCGATGTCCCCGGCTGGGTGTCGTTGAAAATCACCTATGACACAGAGGTTGTCAAGTCGAGGGACCTCGTTCAGTCGCCCAAGAACCAGAGATAGCGGTGTGGTCGGCGCATGTGGAGCGCGAACATACCTGCAAGCTCGACGAGCGATTGCCGTTCCTCGTCGGCAATGTCCGCAGCGCTTAGAGTTTCCGCTTCGCGAATCAAGCGTTCGCACTGTTGGCGATTGAAGATCGTGTCTCCGTAAGGATCAATTCCCGATAGGAGCGGGTACTGCTGCGGGAAGACAGAACGTTTCGACGGGACGTAGACCCCTCCGTTGTGAACTAACTCGCCGCTCTCGGTCTTGACTTGCATCGTGATGGGCACAGTTCATCCAACCACGAGCGGGTGTGGAAAATTAGAGCGCATGTTCTCGATTGCAGGAGACGCTGGGCGGCGTCAAGACTGCGAAGGCACTTGCAAAAAGGATCGCTCGGGAAGAAGTCGGCGACGTCCCCGGCCGGGTGAGGTTTCAATACACCTGTGACGCCTCGTCTGGTGCGGTCATTGCCCGACTCGCCACTGTTCCGTGGAGCGTACGAGGAAAGATCAGACTTGTACCGGCGTCCATATTCTTCTGCTCCCAGCTGGCCTGTGGAAAGTTGCCGACCCCGTCTCGGCGAGAGTCGTACCATCGAGCGCACCAGTCGGATTCCAGGGAAGGTGCCGCCATGTTCCGGACTCGCGTTGACCAGAAAATTCGCCGGGATTTGTGGAGGGATGAGCGCGGCGACGTTCCGGGCTGGGTACTGATCACCCTCATGACGGCCGGCCTCGTCATCATCATCTGGGGGCTCGCGGGCCCGGCGCTCAGCCAGGTCTTTCAGCAGGCGATTGATCGCGTGACGGGGTTCTGAATGCTCTCTCGTCGACAGTTCGCCTGCGACCGAGGCTCGGCTCCGGCCGAGTTTGCAATGGTCGGCGCGCTGCTGACGATCCTGACCCTGTCGGTCATGCAACTAGGGCTCGCCCTGCACATTCGGAATACGGTGCTGGATGCCGCATCCGAGGGAGCGCGGTTCGCCGCGCTCGCAGACAACGGCCTTGCCGACGGTACCGAGCGCACGCGGGACCTCATCGCGACCGCACTCGGTGACGACTACGCGAGGGACATCGATGCGAGCTACGGGCGTTTCCTCGACGAGCGCGCGACGGTGATCACGGTACGGACCCCGCTGCCGCTCATCGGACTCGTCGGAATCGACGGCGGGCTGGAGGTCAGCGGCCATGCGGCGGTGGAGGAGCTGCGGTGAGCCGAGATCTGTCGATGGCGAGCGCGGGTCGGCGTCGCTCGAGTTCATCACCGCGGGGTTGCTCCTGCTGCTGCCGATCGTCTACCTGATCCTCGCGGTGTCCCAGATCCAGGCCGGTTCGCTCGCTGTCGAAGGCGCGTCCCGGCAGGCAGCCCGGGTCTACGTGCTCTCCGACGACCAGCCGCACGCCGCGCGGAACGCCGAGCGCGCCATCCGCTTCGCGCTCGCCGACTACGGGCTCGATCCCGAGAACGTGAGTGTCCAGGTGACCTGCCGCCCGCATCCGGACCGCTGCCTCGAGCGCCGCGGGTTCGTCACGGTAGCGGTGTCGACGAGTGTCCCGCTGCCGCTCGCCCCGCCGGTGCTGCTTGGAAGCCAGCCGCTGCACGTCGACCTGTCGTCATCGGCGACACAGCAGGTGTCGAGGTTCTGGGGGAGCGGATGAGGCTCAAGCTGCGGGCCGACGAAGGCTCGACCCTGCCGCTCATCGTCTTCTACGGCTTTCTCTGCCTCGTGCTCGTGTTGCTCGTCGTTGCAGCGACGTCGCTCTACATCGAACGCAAGCGCCTGTTCACCCTCGCCGACGGCACGGCAGTTGTCGGCGCAGAGGCGTTCGACCTCGACCAGGTACAGAATCGCGAGACCGGGCTCGAACTCGAACTCCGATCAGCGGATGTCGCCGCAGCCGTCGACGACTACCTCGACGCGAATCCCCAGAACACGTTCGAGTCCCTGCGGGTGGAGCGCGCGGACTCGCCCGATGGGCGCAGCGCCGAGGTGACGCTGTCGGCCGCCTGGCGCCCGCCGGTACTGACCCTCTTCGTGCCGGACGGCATCCGACTCGAGGTCACCGCCGTCGCCCGCTCGGTCTTCACCTAGTACCGAGTTGCCCAGATTGGCCCCATTTCCGCTGTGAAATGGGGCCAATCTGGGCAAGTCGGTGAATTGCGGGGGAGCTAGCGGGGGCGCGGCCGATGCGGCGCGTAGCGCGGGATGTAGCGCAGCAGGATTCCCGCACCGATGAGCCCGACAACGCCGAGCACACCGCTCGCGAAGGCGATCGAGACACCGGCGGTCAGGGCAGCGATCGCGACTGGTGCTAATGCGGATCCGGCATCCCCGGTGAAACGCCAGGCACCGAGGAACGGCGCCGGATTCTTCTGGTCGGCGAGGTCGGCACCGAGCGTCATGAGGATTCCGCTGCCGACGCCGTTCGCGAGCGACATGAAGATGGCGGCGGCGATGAACCACGCGATCGCGGCCTTTGAATCGTGCGTGAAGGCGAGCGCGAGGTGGCCGACAGCAAGACCGACCATCGACGGGAGTGCGCTCCACAGCCTTCCAAAGCGATCCATGATCTGGCCGCTCGCATAGAACAGTGCGAAGTCGATCGCGCCGGCCAGACCGATGATGAGCGCGGTCTGGGTATCCGGGATGCCGATGCTGACGGCCCACAGCGGCAGGATCACCTGCCGGCTGGCGCGCATGGTGCCGATGAGCGCCGCGCCGGTTCCAAGACGGGCGAGTACCGCGCGGCTGTTCCAGATAGTGCGGAACAGCCCAATTGACTCCGCGGCGACAAACGTCTCGCCTTCCTTAGGAGCGCTCGGAAGGCGCCGGGCGGCGAGTACCTCGGTTGGATCGCGAAGGATGAGCAGCAGCCCGGCTGCACCCAGGCATCCGATGATGTGAATCCAGAACACCGACTGGGTCGACCCGGTCAGGTGGATGACGGCCGCACTGATGAGCGGACCGATGAAGAACCCGAGACGAAAGGTGCCGCCGAGCGTCGACAGGGCGCGGGCGCGAAACTCTCGCGGCACAAAGCTCGTCATAAACGCGTGCCGGGCGAGGGCGAAGACCGCGGTCGCCAGGCCGATCAGGAAGATCGCGAACCCGAGCACGAGTGGATTCGGTGCGACAAGGGCGAGCACGAGCCCGACGATCGACAGCAGCGCCGCACCGATCATGGCGGTGCGCTCGCCGATGCGGGCAACCAGCCAGCCGCTCGGGATATCGCCAATGAGTTCGCCGATGAGGATCATCGCCGAGATGAGGCCGGCAACCGCGAGCGTCGCACCGAGGTCGTCCGCGACGATCGGGATGAGCGGGAGGATCGCACCTTCACCGATCGAGAACAGCAACGTCGGCGCAATGGCGGGGAGTGCGATGGAGCGAAAACTGAACGGGGGCTCTACTGAAGACATCGCTACTTACGTTACGCCTCTGCTTATCACTGCTCTGCACCGCCCTACCCGGCCGGGAGCCAGAGGGTAGGCTGGGTTCG
>Ga0247815_10000835_pt1 | contig 23829 bp, 32 predicted proteins | sample UWRJL194509B1_FD_181014 | JGI IMG/M metagenome (GOLD analysis project Ga0247815, IMG submission 181014) | Plant litter microbial communities from Arlington Agricultural Research Station in Wisconsin, United States - UWRJ-L194-509B-1 | ecosystem: Environmental > Terrestrial > Plant litter >...
CGAAATAGCTTTAGATATGCAGGACTCTCAGTCTCTGCGAATGTACTATTCAAATTTGGGTACTATTTTAGACGACAAAATATTGTGGATTACGGATCTCTTTTTGGATCTACGCAAGCTATTCAAGGCTCCGAATATGCAATGAGATGGCAAAAGCCAGGTGATGAGCGTTTCACCAATGTGCCCGCTTTAGTCTATCCTGCTGCAATTGGCGATATCTTCTACCGCTATGCAGATATAAACGTGCTTAAGGCTGATCATGCGCGTTTACAAGAAGTAAACATATCCTATAATTTAACAAAGAAGAATAAATTTATAAAAAATCCACGAATATACGCGAATATAACAAACCTTGGAGTAATATGGCGAGCAAATAAAAAAGGTATAGATCCAGATTCACCTGACTACCCAAATCCACGTATGTATGCTTTTGGTTTTAGTGCTAATTTCTAATTTTTGAGTTATGATTAAGAGAATTAAATTATTTATTTTAAGAATGTCGAAAATATTGCTGTTTTTTTATTTTTGTATATTTTTGAATTCTTGCAAGAAATTTGTCAACATTAAACAAAATAATTCACAGTCCTTGATAGAAACTGCAAACGACTGTCAATTACTATTGAACGACTATGGAAATATGAATATCGGCTATCCTAGCGATGGAGAAGCCTCCTCTGATAATTTTTATTTAAATGAACCTTCATTCTTGTCGCAATCGGTTGAAGAGAGAGATATATATGCCTGGCAGAACAATGCGATTCGAGTCAATGCCTCCCCTCAATGGCAATATTCCTACAAGGTTGTATATTTGTCTAATTTAATTCTTGAAGCTTTAGAAAAAATGAAGACAACTACCAGTCAAGAAGTATTAAATGATCTGCGTGGGCAAGCACTTTTTTTCAGAGCATATAGTTTTTGGCAAATTGCCCAGTTGTATTCGAAGCCGTATAAAGCAGATGAATCTAATCAAAATCCAGGCATACCGTTACGACTTAATTCTGATATAAATGATGAGTCATTAAGGGGAAGCGTCCAGCAAACTTATATGCAGATCACTAACGACCTCGAGGAATCTGTGTCCCTATTGTCACCTGTCTCTGGTGTTCCAAGTCGCCCAAATCAGAGTGCCGCCTTCGGTATGTTAGCTCGTGTTTACCTTTCGATGCAGAATTATCAAGAAGCATTGCGAAACGTAGAAGCTGCACTAAAATTGAATAATCAACTTTTGGATTATAATACTCTCAGTCGCACATCTACCACACCTTTCGTTCGTTTCAATAAAGAAGTTGTATTTCATTCGTTGATGGTTTCTGGTGCTACCTTAAACCCTGGTTCTTCAACTGGGAATGTAGCGAAAATCGATGATGACTTGTATTCTTCCTACGACGGAGATGACCTGAGAAAGGCTATTTTTTTTAAAGAAAATAGTCAAACAGAACGACTTAAAAACAATCTATATCCAGGCACTCCAGGTGCTCAAGAATTTGTTACTGTTACACTTCCTAATGGTACCTTCCGTTTTACAGGTAATTATGAGCCGGTCACTACCGCCGCGCTATTTAACGGACTAGCGGTCGACGAGTTCTATCTGATAAGGGCGGAATGCTATGCTAGACTTGGTAATAAAGATGCCGCAATCGCTGATTTAAATACACTGTTGTCGTCGCGCTGGCTTGCTGGTAAATATGTTGCGAGAGCAGCCACAAGTTCGGCTGACGCCTTAAATCAGGTTTTGGTTGAAAGAAGGAAAGAACTGGTCATGCGAGGGCTACGGTGGACGGATGGCAGGCGACTAAATCTTAGCTTTTCAAGGCAGACAAAGACCATTATTTTTTCGGGGTTTGTGAACGCTCCGGTCAAAGAAATTAGTATTAATAATACATATAATTTGCCTACAAATGATCCTAGATTCACGTTGTTAATTCCTAACGATGTTATTCTCAATTCTTCATTACAACAAAATGCTCGTTAAGACGAGTAAAGCATGTATATTTTTAATAAACGCTATCATGTTGATTTAATGTCTGCGGAATATGAAAGTTAGAATATACAATTATTAAATCAAAATGAACATTATGAAATCAAAAATTAATATTTTCCTAATAGGCTTCTTATCATCAGTGTTTACCCAAACATTAGGTCAAAGTCAAAGTCAAAGTATCGGTTTATCAATCGGCGACACTTTACCTGAGTTTCTTATACCGAAGACAATTTTTTCTAACCAAAAAACAAACACAAAAATATTTAAAAATCAGTTACTGATAATTGACTTCTGGGGTCCAGGCTGCAAAACTTGTATCGAGTCTTTGCCCAAGATGGCGGATTTGGAGAAAAAATTCGGATCTAAATTAAGAATTCTTCCTGTAACTTATGGAAAAAAAAAGAATATTTATGATTTCTGGAAAAGCAATAAGTACACCAAGAATTTAAGGGGTAGTTCTGTGGTTGAAGATACGGTCTTCAACAAATATTTTAAACATATGTACATTCCTCACGAGGTTTGGGTTAATAAAGGCAAAATCGTGGGAATCACTTCTTTAGAGTATGTTGATGAATATAATATAAATAAAGTTTTAATGGGGGAGCCAGTTGACTGGCCTCTTAAAAATGATTTTTATAATTATGATCTAAAAAAACCGCTTTTTACTATTAATGAAAACTCATTAGATGATCAATCAAATATAACTTACTACGCTGCAATTAGAGGTTTTAAACATGGTGTTAATTCGCCATTATGGTTAACTGGAGGAAGTGGTATAGTTAGGGACCCAGAAAAAAAAACTATTCGATGCTATTTTCTGAATCAGCCGATTTTAAATTCCTATTTGTCATATTGGTTTAAATTATTAAACGTAACAGAGTTGATGGCACCTCAACCTACGGCTCTGTTCCCGAATCAGGTTTCTTGGCAAGTCAAAAATAGATCCAAATATGTTTATGAAAAATTAGATAATTTATATCAACAAAATTGGCTTATAAAAAATGGTATTTGTTTTGAGTCTATGTATGCTGATACTGGACAAAGTAATAAACAAATATATAGAAGGATCATTTCTGATTTAGATCGCATTTTAGGATTGAAAGTTGCAATGAGAAAAAGCAAAGAGAATGTCTTTGTTCTTATAGACAACCTATCCGCAAATAAAATGGATTTGAAAAGTCAAGCAGGAGTAGAATATTCACTATATGACATTTTTTATAATTTTAACAGCCAGGTTGACAATCCCTATATGTTTAATGAAACAAAAGACGGTGACAGAATTATAAAACTTAAAATCAAGTCTTGGAAAGATATTGAGGGTCTTAAAAATGGTTTGTTGGCAGCCGGAATTGAATTGAAAGTTGAATCTCGTATTGTAGATAAACTTTTTTTTGAAGAAAATTGTGAGATTGATAATTGATTGTTCTATTTAATGGAACGAGTACCTTAATGAAGCTGATTTTTATGACGCTGGTAGCAATAATGGGTTGCGATAATATAGACCTGTAAAACAGACCTCAACAATATTTCATGACCGTCATATTTATTTAGAGTCCAGACAATAAGTAGATCCTAATAAAAAGTCCCCTGAGATCAACTCAGGGGACTTTTTATTAGGATCTAAGATATACGTAGGGTTTCTGAAACTCTGTAGTACCATTGTTCTGAGGCCATGGCACTCCACCGGCTGTTCTGGTTGCTGCCAGATAACTCTGAATAGTAGAGGATACAGTGGCAGGTATTTGTGGATTCAATCCATTTGGTGGTGCATAAATAGCGCAAACAACAGAACCATTTGGACATTGATTGTCAGGGTTAGGGTTTTCTTGAATTCTGCTATATCTGCTAGGCACGGTTTCATCTCCAGATATATAGTAATACCAAAATCTGCTCATAATAATTAGATATCTTTATAAATCAAAAAATATCAGAAAACTTTAAATCAACACCTACTATTTTAAGGGTTTTCGGTTTCTCCCTACAGCCATTACTACCTTTTGATTACCCCAAGCGGTATAAATATAATCTCAGCGAGTGATCAACAAAGAATAACAACTGCTTGACAATACTAAGTTACGATCAAATGCTAGAGTTTGTTAGGTCAAAGGTTTCGAATATTCTTAAGTCCTTTATCGAAATGTTCGATAGAATCACCTTCGAAAATTGGTTGAAAGAAAATCCCAGGCGTTGATTACAACTGGAGACCGCTATCTAAGTTCTTGCAAGGAGCGACAAAAGGGTCACATATGGTTGACCAAATACTGATAGATGGCATTTACTAAAAAACTTGGCTGCCGCATTACACAAGTTACTGGCGCGAATAACATGTACTTAAATTCATTGGAAATTAGGAGAAGAATTTCTTTGGGGGAATATATGGGGTAAAGGTGTTGCTTTTGATAAATAGTGGCATTTTTGGATTATAAGATTTGATTCTTAACCCACATAGGTAAGAAGGGAACTATACCAGATAAGCTACTTTTCTACGATGAAGGGTATGTAAAATAAACTGTCGTACATTTGAATAAATACAAAAACGCATGGAACAAAGCCGGTGAACTGTTGGTAATAAATGCCGTCTGACACGTTTAGCTCCCATGCGTTTTTACATCTCAAAACTGAATAGTTCGGTAGGCTGCGAGCCTGTGTATGCGATGATAGTTTACGAGGTGTATAATTGTTTATTCAAATATAAAGTTATAAAATTTATTGGAATCGACATTGCAAAAAACACCTTTGTAGCTGCTTATCCCCAGTTAAAAGGCTATCAAACTCAAACTTATACAAATGATGTAAAGGGAGTAAAAAAATTCATCAACTCATTCATTACCGCTGAATACCATTGCGTTTTAGAAGCAACAGGAAATTATGGTACACTCTTGCTCTATATGTTATCTGAACAGAATGTAGCGGTTAGTCTTATCAATCCAAAGCACGTTAAACATTTTGCCAGAATGATGATGACAGTTACGAAAACAGATGATGTACACGCTAAATTAATAGCTATGTATGGTGAAAAGATGACCCCTTCCATCTACAAAATGCCTGCCCGAGTAATTATCATGATGAAACAAAAAAAGGTGGTCTTAAGGCAGCTTAAGAAGCAATTAACATTTCTAACAAATCTTCGAGGTTCTTTCGACGCACTTCCCCAGACAGATAAAAATGGTTTACTAGTGTTAAATAAGACAGTAAAATTCATACAAAAGCAGATTGCTGTGCTGGAAGCCGATATCACAAACATTGCTAATGAAGAATTTAATAAGCAAATTAAATCCCTTACCTCGATAAAAGGCATAGGTTTGACGCTCGCAACTTCTTTGATTGTTTCAACTGGTGGATTTACTCAGTTCGAGAGCGCCAAGCAGTTATCAAGGTACATAGGAATTTGCCCTACCTACCAACAGTCAGGGACATCAATCAATATAAAAGGTACGATCAACAGAAATGGTAATTCTGACCTGCGTTCTTTACTTTACATAGCTTCCTGGTCGGCTATTCGCTATAATCAGGCTTGTAAGGAAAGCTATGAGCACTTAAAAGCAAAGGGAAAGCCTTCTAAGGTAGCTCTTGTTGCCGTAGCGAATAAATTGGTAAGACAAGCCTTTGCGATATGTATTTCAGAAACGGTTTATCAGGACGGCTATGTTGGCAAGCATAAAATTGTGTAATTTTTCTTGCTATTTAACATAGTTCGTGTCAGGGCATTGATTCATAAGAGTTGATGCCCTGTTCATTTTAATTCAAATCTAATATCATTCTATCAGGAAACCAAATCGCGAGTTTCTGAGCAGTGATTCCCCAATTGCTTAAAGGCATGGTCCATTTCTGGCTGATGTTATTGTGAGCCAGGTAGATCAGCTTTAATAGCGCCATATCAGAGGTAAATGCACCTTTAGTTTTAGTCACCTTGCGCACCTGTCGGTGAAATCCCTCAATCGTATTGGTCGTATAAATCAGTCGACGTACATCAGAATCGTATCGAAAATAGCTGGTTAGTTTTGGCCAGTTGTTTCTCCAGGATTCAATCACTTTTTCATATTTTTTCCCCCATTTAGCTTCCAGGTCATCTAACCTGAGTTCGGCTTGTTCAAGTGTATCGGCCTGATAAACAGGTTTCAGGTCAGCCATGAATGTTTTTTGGTCTTTGGAAGCTACGTATTTTAAGCTATTTCGAATTTGGTGGACTACGCAGGTCTGGATCTCTGCTTTAGGAAAAACTGTCCCAATGGCAGCTGGGAATCCATTAAGGTTATCAATACAGGCAATCAGAATGTCTTTAACACCTCTGTTCTGTAAATCCGTTAATACCGACAGCCAGAAGTTTGCCCCCTCGCTTTGTGAAACATACATGCCTAACAGAGCCTTATAACCATGGCGGTCAATTCCGATAATATTATAGACTGCATGAGATATCATACGGTGATCCTCTTTTACTTTATAATGCATCGCATCCAGCCAGACGATGGTATAGAGATCTTCCAATGGTCGTGATTGCCATTCCTTCACGTCAGGAATAATCTTGTCTGTAATGGCTGATAAAGTGGCGTGGCTGATATCTGTATCGTACATATCCTTGATATGTTTGGAGATATCTCTTAGGCTCATGCCCAAACCATACATGCCGATAATCTTAGATTCCAGGTTCTCAGCAAGGATCGTTTCCCGTTTACGGATGATCTCTGGTTCAAAGGTAGCGCTGCGATCCCTAGGGGTATCGATAGAAATAGTTCCTGACGATGTTCTGACTTCTTTGCTGGTTTTACCGTTCTTTCGATTGCCGGACAGGCGTTCTTCAGCATCCAAATGGCTGTCTAATTCAGCTTCCATAGCCGAATTTAGAAAGCTTTTTAGTAAAGGGGCGAAAGCGACATCTTTACCATACAGTGATTTGCCCGAACGCAATTGCTCTAGGGCTTTTTGCTTCATTTGCTCATAATCGAGCTGCTCATCTTTTTTCATATTATAAACTGTGCCACCTAGTTAATAATTAACTAGGTGACACAGTTTATTTTACACCCTCACGATGAAACCTCCCCGATTCGTGGCATCGCTTTTCCGTCCACTGTCTTGCGAATACTGGTGTTAATCCTATGGATTTTTCACCACTTTTGATTGCGAATCCATCGATCTTCTTAAGATTTATAATACCTTCATCATACTTAAAACCTAGTTTATGCTTTAAGTCAATAAAGATATTTCTTACCCCATTTATCTTCAAACTCCAATAGTTTTGCATAGCCCCGTTCTTAATTATTAACTTTATATACAGGTTTTAAATCAGCTATTACAGCCTTTTTGTCTTTCTCAGGAACATACCGCAGGCTTGTGCGAATTTCGTGAACAATAAATAGTTGTATTTTAGTCTTGGGAAATACTGCTGCTATTGCATCAGCAAAGCCTTTAAGACCATCATTACAAGCCACCAGTATGTCCTATACACCTCGCTGTTTAAGATCGGTGATTACAGAAAGCCAAAATTTAGCACCTTCACTTTCTGACAGATAAACTCCAATCATGTCTTTCCTACCTTCAAGGTTAATATCCAATATATTATAAATTGCCCTGAAATCAACCCCTCCACTTTCACAAACTTTATCGCGTATAAAATCTGAGAATACAAAGGGATGGACGGCCCTAAAGGTCGATTTCGCCACTCGTTCATCGCTGGGATTATCTTGTCTATAATGTGAGAAATCTTAGTCGCAGAGATCTCCACGGCATACATTTCCTTCATATAATCACGAAAATCCGGCGTGATCATCCCCAGCGCATACATGGCAGCACATTATCCTCAAGCTCTTGGTTCATGGTTAACTGGGGTTTAGCAACGATCTTAGGCTCAAATGTGCCGTTACGGTCACATTCTAATTCTAAGCTCCTGGATTGAAGACTCCGAACCGTCTTGCCGCTCTTCCCATTCTTGCGGTTGGGCTTTCGGCTTAACTTGCTTTCCTGCAAGTGATTATCAAGCGCGCCTTCAAGCATCGACTCTATTACATGTTTTAACATTGGTGCAAATAACCCATCAGTTCCGCCCATTTTTTACCTTGATAAAGGCCTTCCATTGCTTCACTTTTGAAGCGCTCAAAATCAAATGGTTCTTTACTGTTCATTGTGTCCATAAGCTTATTCTAAATTACTTATTCTTACTCTAATTTTCTAGAATTGACACTTCACTTTACAGTCTCTGGTAACCTTGAATTTCTTCTTCACAACGCTCCGCAATTTTGCCTTTTTCACCATTTTGGCTACTCTGACCCTGGATACTTAAATATCTTTTTTGCGCAACTCCCATATATGAGGCGGACCCCATAAATCTTTAGCTATTCACAAAAGCTTCCAATATTTCAGTATTAAGCATTTGATTTTAAATACATCTGTTCGAAGGGAAACCCGTCATCCATGTAAACACCTCCTCTGCTTACTTTGAATACTGAACACATCTTCGCGACTGGAAATATTTTCACATAGTTCTTTATGAACCCGAATATTGTTGTTGCTCTTAAAGAAGATGCAGGCAGCCTTCCTTAGTATATCGCGCTCCATCTGTATATCACGCTCCATCTGTATATCACGCAATTTATTTTTCAATAAGGCTATCGCTTGCTCAGCTTATGTTAGAATAACTTTCCCATTGCCAGAGAAACTAGTTCCTTGCTTTACTGAAAACTCATTCTTCCAGCGGTATTGTATCTGGGCAGTACCATACAGTTCTCTTGCCATAACTTACTGTCCACTCCATCCGCATAAGTGGGTAAGAACCAATTACGTCTGGAACATCGAAAGATTTACTAAGTGAGCTTATTAGCGGAAAAAGTATTGTTGTTAAAATGCCGAAGCAAAGGCTTAATCTTATAGCTTAGTGTATTCATCTACGTACGCGCTTAGAACGTGCGCAGGAGTATTTGTTTTAAAAGTTGATATCCAGTACCACTATAAAAACTTTAATGTCGCGCGGAAAATGTGATTTTTTGTGGATTTGTAAAAAGCAAAGCGAGCTAAAGACTGTAACTGATTTTAGTAAATTACTATTGGTAAATTTTACACAACTAAATTTTATTGAACGAATTTGGTTAAATATTATTTGGTTTATTGAAAAATATGATTTAGTGGATCTCCTTCATTCATTAGCCGCGCTCGATTTATATGATCTTTTCTAGGAACAAAAAATAGATTATGGGCCAGCTGTCCTCATTCCTGGTCCAACGATTTGTTAATTTTAAAAACAAAAAAATAAATAAGATGGCAAGATCATGGTACGCTTTTATTAATGGAGATCCCAATGAAGTTTCAAATTATATTAAAGTTGATATAGAATTCACTTGCTTATGTGGTAGTAAAATTTGTGTGATTTATGCTTCGGGAATTAGCTCGCAACCTATATCGCCATTGTCCCCTAATATGAAATTATATATTCAAAAAGCGATGCTTACCGGCTACCTTCAGCCGCAAGATCCTTTTTTTGCGAAAAAGTATGTTTATCTAAGAGATTATTGAATTAATTATGAAGTTACATCATCCTCTAATTTCGTGTATCTGTATCACTAATAACCGAACTGCTCTGCTCAAAAGAGCTATTTACTGTTTCGCATTTCAAAATTATCCTAATAAAGAGTTAGTGATATCATATCCTAAAAGCGATGTATCCACTAAAGAGTTACTTTCCTATATTACAATGCACTCTGAACTTTCGATTTTGCCTGTGGAGCGTAATGAAGGGCTATCCGTAGGCAATGCTCGTAACTTTGCAATTACAAAATGTAGTGGTGACTATGTCTGCATTTGGGACGATGACGATTGGTATCATGCTAGTCGCCTTTCTTTTCAGTTTAATAGTATGGTCACGAGTGAGAACAGATACAATGCTACTGTCTTAACGCAATTTTTTTTATTTGATGAAACTATGTCTCGGGCTTATCTATCCTTCCAACATTGCTGGGAAAACACATTACTGTGTAGAAAGGAGTTGTTACTGCAAAATCAGTATGCCAATTTAAATAGGGGAGAAGACTCACATATAATTAGATTTTTGGAAGGTAAAAAATTCCTTCAATATATTCAAGATGCTCCATTCCTTTACGTTTATATTTTCCACGGTGCAAATACATGGAGCTATGAGCATTTTAAATATTTAATGAATAGGAGTGAATTACTAGATGAGCAATACTCCACGGATCTATACAAACTAATAAATGAATATAATTTTTTAATTTAATAGATTATTTATGTTACTTAACGATGAAGAGCCTCTTGTATCATGCATTATGCCTACTGCTAATAGAGATAAGTTTATTCCGTTGGCTATAGATAACTTTCTTAAACAAAGTTACTCTAACAAAGAATTGATTATTATAGATGATGGCCAGCGATCGACTGCTTCCCTTATCCCAATTCACCCACAAGTACGGTATTTTTACACCGAGCCAATTGGAACCATTGGGATTAAAAGGAATTATGCCATTGACAAAGCATGTGGAGAAATTATTATGCACTGGGACGATGACGATTGGTATGCACCAGACTGGATAAACCGACAAGTTGACGCTTTGTTAACGTCTGGTGCAGATATTACTGGCTTAAACAGAGTAGTTTTTTATTCGCCTTCAATAAACAAAAGGTGGATGTACGAAGATATGGATGAAGATAAGCCGTGGCTTTGTGGGGCGACTATGGCTTATAGAAAGACGTTTTGGCAATCGCATCCATTTATCGATATCCAGGTAGGAGAGGACTACGATTTTGTATGGAATTCTAACGCCAAAATTTTTGCGCTTGATTATTTTGCCGGTTTTGTTGCAATACTTCATCCCCATAACACAAGTATAAAACCTGTGGAAAACCTGAAGCACAAAAAGAATGGAATTGGCTGGGTCGATTCAACAAAAGGTGATAGCTATGAGTAGACCGCGGGTGTCCTGTATTATGCTAACAGCAAATCGTCCTAACTTTGTCCCTCTAGCAGTTAACTACTTTTTGAATGCAAATTACCGTGATGCAGAGTTGGTAATCATAGACGATGGGAAAGAATCTGTAAAATCTTTGATCCCAAACCATCACAGGATAAAATACTTTTATGCTGAACCAATTGGAAGTATTGGCAAAAAAAGAAATTATGCATGCGATCGAGCGCAGGGTGAAATCATCATGCATTGGGATGACGACGATTATTATTCATTTGACTGGATGGTAAAGCAGCTCAGAGCAATGGAAGATTCTAAGGCGGATATTGTAGGACTCAATCAGATATTTTTATACTCTCCGTTAGTAAATAAATATTGGACTTATACAAATAAGGATGAACCACCTTGGTTATCTGGAGCTACGATGGCTTATGCAAAATCATTCTGGGAGAAACATCCCTTTAAAGATATCCATGTTGGAGAAGATTACGATTACATTTGGAATTCCGGAGCAAAAATTTTTGCCCATGATCACCAAAATGGCTTTATGGCTATCCTCCATGCTGGAAATACCACTTTAAAGCCATTTGAAAATCCGAAACATAAAAAGCATGCCATTGAATATATGGACGTAAAATATAGGGGATTAACCGAAAACCCTAAAATCGAGTAGGTAAAAATACAATTCACCATAATTATGCCGTGGTATCAATTTATTAATAATGAAATGGACATCTGCGACGCAGACAGCTATGTACTTCTTGAAAAGGCGCCGGATACTATCGACGGTCCTTATCTCGCTGCCATTTTCGCAGATGAAATCCCAAATGATCCCGAAAGGAAACCAGACCTCGATGGTACACCTGGGTTGTTGTTTTATATCATTCGTGCGCTAGCGAAAGGAAAAGGGCAGCCAGTTTCTAACTTTCCTCCAGTTCCATTAGAGGTACGGATGTCAAAGACGCCGGCTTCGGGGTTAAAGAGTAGTTGACTTTTAATTGAGCCGTCTGTCTCGCAATTTTAAGTCTTTTATTGTTAGATTAATATATTTAAAGGGTAATGCCGAAAACCCATAAATAGTAGGCACAATTAAAGTTTTAGATGCTTTTGAATCAGAAAAGCTTCATGTATTATGGCACGTTTTTGGTTTTCTTATGATACCGTAAATAATCCTTTTCACCCTGCAAGCTATAGGAAGCAAGTTACCATTCCAGGCTGTTTAAATGGCCCCGTAATTTGCGCGATATATGCTACCGGAACCGGTGAGCGCCCGGCCATTATTTCTTTAAATCTTCGGCGATATATCGCCGCTGGATTAGCTAATAACATTGCTCAACCCGCAATCCCTGCAGGTGCTAAATTTTTTGTTTATTTAAAAGGACTTTCACAGTAAATCCTTAAAGGGTAATGCCCACCGCCCTGGAAAGCGTAGGCTTAATTTAAAGTTTTTGTTATTTTTTGAATGATAAAAATAACTATAATTATGGCTAGATACTGGTATGCTTATATAGTTCCTGATGCTGATCCACGACTTTCTTCCAGTTATCAATTATTAAAGATTAATGACGGAACACCTCGATGCTCCTCTGGAACAGTGCTTTGTGCAATTAATGCACCAGCGGGTGGGCCTTTTCCTTTTTCGCCGATATCACAAAATTTACAAGACTATATTGCTGCCGCATTGGCAAATGGCGTGCCGCAACCTGAAATGCCAGAAGGTAGTAAATTATATGTATATCTTAAGAATTGAGGCCCTTTAGTGTATCTTATAGAAAGGAGTAGCTGAAAACCTTAAATAGAGTAGGCGTCAATTAAAATTTTGGGATACTTTTTATTAAAAAGTACAAATATTTATGGGAAGATATTGGTATGCTTTTACAGGAAATGGTGATGACACTAATTCTAATAATTACATTAGGGTAAACTGGGATCCAGAATTTACCTGCCTTGGAGGATCAATTACCTGTGTAATTTACAGTCCACCTAATGGTTTAAACTCGAATACGCCAGCAGGGTTTTCTAGTAATATAAAAAGCTATTTAGTAGCAGGTAAAGCTCTTCTTGATAAATTTCCAAATGATGGTATACAAAAACCTTATATTTATACTAGGTCTAATTCCTAGAGGATTATCCCGATACACTTACAATGTTAATATTATTCAATTATGACAATTTACCATAATTAGTGTTCATGCATTGCATTTGAACAAAGCGGTTTTGCATTGATTTTACCTTAAGGTAGTATATTTTGGTTAAAAAGACAACCCTCGTGGCATAATTTATTTATTATATTGAAGCTTACCAACATATCTAAATACAAGAAGTTGGTTATTATATGCTAGGGAAATCCGCCGAGGAATGTTTACCGTTACTTATGATATATAGTGTAGAAATTGGAGAATAAAACATTATTCAGATATTTGGGATTGCCGAGAACCCAGAAATAGTGGGCTTGATATAAAAGTTTCTAATATTTTTTTGATGTATATAATGTTGTAGAAAATGACTGGGTTCTGGTATTATTTTTTAGCTTTAGGAGATGTAATTGTTCAAAGTAGATATGGTAGAATTGGTGGCGATCTCGCTCCAAATATCTATTGTGGCTCAGGTCGGAATGTACTTGGCGTTTATACTACTCCTAATGTCTTTAATCCAGTTTTGCAGCAGCAATAATCGTCAACCTTAAATTATTTTATAGGAGGTAGGGCTTCTGGTGGGTAACCTTATTTACTACACAATGGTTATATGTCGTTTAATAGGCCCTATTTTGTTTTCACTAGTAAAAACTGGAAGATTAAAGGGAGCAATAAACTTATGTCCTATAAAGGACATTTGTTCCCCAGCCTAGCATTATTTATCATGCCAGGGCTCTTCCTGTCAAATTAATACTATGTATAAGCTTGTAAAATTAGATATTATTATAATAAGTTATGCGCAAACAGAAGAACTCAAACAGATCACATTAGATGCAATTGATTCATTACATCGATCAGAAGATCCTCGGGAAATTAAATTCAATGTGGTCGTTTTAGAATCTGAGAGGTCGCTCAAACCCTTTCAATATCCAAATACTGAAACAGTCTATCCAGATGTTCCATTTGGGTACAATCAGTACCTTAATATTGGAATTAATATGACATCATCACCTTTTGTCTGTCTTTGTAACAATGATCTGATATTTCATCGAAAATGGGCCACCGAGATCCTAAAACCTTTCGCTCAGTTCACAGATGTAGTTAGCGCTTCTCCAATTTGTTCAATTCATCATACCAAAGTTGGTTATAAGGTTAATGATGGTCTAAAAATGGGGTACGGGATAAGGGAGGAGATGGCTGGCTGGTGCATATTTTTGAAGAGAGATCTACTGAAGCGAATTGGAAAATTGGATAGAAATTTGATTTTTTGGTGCGCGGACAACGACTACTCTACAACTCTACAAATCCTTAACATCCCTCACATCTTAGTTACCTCCTCTATTGTGGATCACCTTGAAAGCCGAACATTGACGAATCAGACTTTGGAGCGACAAGATCAGTTGACATATAATATTACGGATTATTTCAAAAAAAAATGGTACCCTAAGATAGGTGAGGGTTGGAAGGAAATCGATTAGGCATCTTCCCATATGCCGAATATGGATTTACCGATCGATACGGTTCCGGTTCGGTTCCGATCTTGTAAACGTACCTGCAGAATTCTAAAAATACAGCAACCAAAAAAAGAATAAATATGAGTTTGATGAAAGGGCGCATAATCCAGAATTTTCATCAATTTATCCTTTAAATATTACTATCAATAGGGTCAAAGGAAGCAGAATTGCCCGGGTCAAAAGTCCCGGAATTCTGCCCCATACGCGTAGAAATGGAATTCTTGTTAAATTGTATTAACTAAATATTCCTGTAAAACTTTATTGAAAAAGCATGAAACTGATAGAAAAAATTGACCGCCACGAGGTACTTCGCAGATGGGCTGTAGGAGAAATATATTCGCAATTTTTTAATCCTGAATACGAGTCTGAACGACTGGAAACCCTAGCCATGCTACAATCAGGAAGCAAGTATCTGGAGCGCGAGGGGATAGATAATGTGCTGGAGTTTAAACAGGGCCTTGTAGATTCAATTTCTTTGTATATCAACTGGTACAGGGCGTCGTTGGAAATTGGAAAATCAGATCTGGATATGATATACACACTGCAGCTGCCAGGCTGGGAAAAAAGCACAGAAGGATCTTTTCTGTTAGCAGATGCAGCAAGGAATATAAAATTAGCGCCATGCCTCGATTCAAGAGTTACCGGAATATACAAAGCCTTGAAAAATAAAGAGGTAAAACTTGAAGGAATCACATTGCTTGCTGTAGATAAAGTAGGGCCTTACGTAGTCGTAGAAGGCACCGGTAGGCTGACCAGTATCTACATGGCGCAGCAGCTCGACCGCCTAAATGTATTGGAAAACAACCAGGTTGAAGTGACATTAGGCCTGTATTAATGACATACATAAACAAATTTAATTATGGAAGGTATAACAGAAATAGATATCGTCATATTAAGTTATGCACAAAGCGAAAAATTAAGGTGTGTTACACAATCCTGTATCAGTTCCTTAATCGCTTCAGAGGACTCAAGAAAAATTAAATTCAACGTTGTAGTAGTAGAATCTGCAAAGGAATTGGCGCCATTTCAATACCGGTATACCCAGACATTATATCCAGAAGGGGAGTTCGGCTGTAACAGATTCTTAAACACAGGCATTGAATTTACCGAGTCGAAGTATATTTGTTTGTGTAATAATGATCTCACTTTTCACCGGGGCTGGGCTACGGAAATGCTTAAAGCCTTCGATAAATATTATGATTTATCAAGTGCCTCACCAGCCTGTTCCAAACATCATCCAAAAATGGGCTTTAAACTTTACAATGGAGATTATTGCGGGTACCGCAACAGGTACGAAGTAGCAGGTTGGTGCCTCTTTTTAAAGCGGGATGTGTTCCGAATTACAGGTAAGCTGGATGAAAACTACAAATTCTGGTGCGCAGACAATGATTATGCGAATACACTTGCTGCATCAAAGTTAAGGCATGCATTAGTGTCATCTTCTATCGTAGATCATATAGGTGAAGTTACAATCAATAGCAGGAGGGAAGAAGAAAACGAGGAAATGACCGCCAAAGAGTTCTTTTATTTTGAAAAGAAATGGAACTACCGTACAGAGCCATTGGCATGGACAGAAATATAATTCTTAGCCCAAATAAAATATAATTTCACAATGATGCAAATAGACAGATTATAATCCGTACGTTTGTGCTTTAATTATAATAATAATACAATGCAAGAAGGAGTAGTAAAATTTTTTAATGAAACTAAAGGTTTCGGATTTATTGTACCAGCTAATGGTGATAGTGAAATCTTTGTTCATTCAACAGGCCTAATGGCTAGCATCCGTGAAAACGATAAAGTCACTTACGATGTAGAAGATGGCCGTAAAGGTCTTAACGCAGTTAATGTTCAGTTAGTATAACTATACAGTATATTAATTTAGAAGTCCGGTACGATGATTCGTGCCGGACTTTTTTTATATATTCTTTTTTAACCTTCGGTTTTCAAAAGCTTTAACTGTTGTGTTGTGCGGATGCAGCATTGCAATAAAGCCGTCTATATAATCATGGGCATATACTTTAGCTCCTGGGTATTGTAAAAACGCGTCATCTTCACCTTTCTGCAAATCCTGAAAGGGATTTTTTTTCCAAAAAGACTTCCAGTACGCCAATGTTGCGCCATTTAGCCAAACTCTCGAATTGGGCTTATTCCTGTTCTCTGCATCACCCTGCCAAAATGAATTCATGATTGCCGAATAATAATGCACATGTTTAATTCCGCAAACGTCTGAACCTGTAGTTATGAGAAAATTTACTTGTCGACTGATCCAGTCGAAGGCATGCCAGTCGTCATCGTCCCAATGCATAATAATACTACCTGCGGCTTTTTCAATGGCATAATTGCGTTTTAAGCCAATTGTCCCTAATGGATCGGTATAGTAATATTTGATTTGTGGATGGTTCGGTAGCATAGCTGCAATTGACTCCTTCCCGTCGTCAATGATCACCAATTCTTTGTTTGGATAGTTCTGTTGATTAAAGTAATCTAGAGCAAAAGGGATAAACTTCTGTCTGTTTGCTGTTGGCATAATACACGATACAAGAGGTAACTCCATGTCTTTTTTTAGCTCAAATTAACAAAGATCGTCTGCTCAAGATAGGGTCCTTTGCCCCCTAATCTCTTGTTATATAGGATGAAAAATTCGGTTTAGTTATCTTAGAAATCACCAAAAATATTCCTATGACAACTGATTTACTGAACAGTCTCAGACTGGAAACACAAAGATTATACCTTATCCCGCTCTCATATGACCAGCTAATTTTATACAGCGTCCCAAATGGCCAGCTGGAAAAGGAACTGGATCTTTCGCTGGAAGAACGGGCAGTTAGCGATGATTTTAAACGTACGATAGACACCTATCTATTGCCTTACATTGAACAAAATCCGGAACATATCCTATACGCTACATTATGGCTGATGGTTGAAAAGAAGAGCAATATATTGATCGGAGATCTTGGTTTTAACGCTAAACCAAGTGATAAAGGGGTGATTGAATGGGGATACAGTACATATCCCAATTACATGAACCGTGGATATATGACAGAGGCACTTGCTGCACTTGCCGACTGGGCATTTATCCAGCCTAGAGTAAAAATAATTATCGCACAAACGCATAAGGATAACTTTGCTACCCATAAGGTTTTGGCCAAACTGAAATTCGCTGCTTTTGCAGAAGCTGATCAGTTTTATTGGTGGCGCTTAGATAAGGAAGAGACTGTTGGGGATAGTTAAATAAAAATACAAGTGTAGATTTGTAACATCACGTTTATGAAGCTATCCACTTCCGCGTTATTTACTTTGTGCATGATCCTGGCTACCTGTTCTGGGCATGCGCAAAGTTACGTAAACACTTACATCCCCAATCCTTTAGTACAGCAAAACCAATTCTTGTCGGCAAAAGCTGACTCGAATACGCCGCCCTCTTTTTCTAAAGCTAAATCGGCCCTGCCACAACCAATCTGGCCTAAGCGACAAGATGTAGTGAAATGTTATTGGAAAGCCTGGCAGCTTGCATTTTCTAATGTTCATGGTGTAACTAGAGCCAACGGTTTTATCAGCCCCTACATTGATCCTGCTTTTAATGGTCATATTTTCATGTGGGATACGAGTTTTATGGTGATGTTTGGCCGTTATGGGCAACAGGCTTTTAATTTTCAAGGCAGTTTGGATAATTTTTATCACAGACAGCATAAGGATGGTTTTATATGCCGGGAGATTTCTACCACAAATGGCGATGAAATATTTCAGCGTTTTGATCCTTCGAGTACTGGGCCGAATATAATGCCCTGGGCGGAATGGGAATACTTTAAAAATTTTAATGATCTGGATAGGCTAAAAAAGGTCTTTACTCCACTATTAGCCTACTATCAATGGTTTAAAACCTATCGATCTTGGCCTGATGGCTCTTATTTTTCCACGGGTTGGGGATGCGGAATGGACAACCAGCCACGGGTCCCAAAAGGTTCTGATAAAGAATTTAGCCCGGCGTTTATGTCCTGGATTGATACCTCTTTGCAGGCAGTATTTGCTGGCAAAGTTTTGGTCGCAATGGCAGAAAAGATTAACCGTAAAGCGGAAGTGCAAGACATCGAAATTGAAATATCAGCGCTAACTGGCTATCTACAAAAATATATGTGGGATGAAAGATCTTCCTTTTTTTATGATCGTTTTAGAGACGGATCGAAATCGAAGGTGAAAAGTATAGCGAGCTATTGGGCCTTGTTGGCTGAGGTCGTACCTGCTAATCAATTGAAAAAGTTTATCGCGCATTTGGAAAACCCAAATGAGTTTGACCGCTTACACCGTGTACCCACACTTTCTGCGGATGATCCTGAATTCAAAGCTGATGGCCACTACTGGCAGGGAGGGGTTTGGGCGCCGACATCCTACATGGTGTTACGTGGTTTGACGGCTAGTAATCAAGATTCCCTTGCGCATGCAATCGGCTATAACCATTTGGATAATGTGGTGAAGGTGTACAATGAAACTGGTACCCTTTGGGAGAATTATGCGCCTGATAGCCTGAAAGGAATGTACCGCAAGGATATGGTAGGCTGGACAGGATTAACTCCTATATCTGTGCTTTTTGAATATGTGTTTGGTTTACGGCCAAACGTACCTGAAAATACTATTATTTGGGATATAAGATTGACCGACGAGTTTGGTTTGAAAAAGTATCCATATAAACGCGATGGATTGGTTGATTTCTGGTGTGGGAAACGTAGAAAAATGACAGACCGGCCAAAAATTAAAGTGAAGTCGAATGTAGCATTCGACTTAAAATTAATATGGTCAGGTGGACGGGAATTGATACATGTCAAGCCAGAAAGTTGATTCTTATTTAAGCAGTACAATTGGAACACCCGCACTGGTGGTTTGAAGTTGTCCGGTGGCTATTGCCCTTGCTATCAAAGATTTTGTGTCCGATGAGAATTCTTCAGGCTGATCAAGAAATCCTCTGACATAAACCGCACATATGGTTTTTCCGTTTGAAGTTACCGGTTTTTTATCTATCAGATAATAGCTCTCTGCAGTTAGAGGATCGCCTTGAATATAGGCGTACCAGCGTCTGTGTTTTAGTTTGTCACCCATAACATTGGATACTTTTTCAAAAAATATCTAAAAATTTAAGTCGTGCCTACTCTGATCAAGGTTTTCAGCTTTCCCTTTATAGATGTAAATTAGAGAAAATTAGTTTGAGGGCTTTGGCCACCTGCCCCAAACCAATCATTACAAAATGACTAGCCATAGGTATTCCATAGATTCCTGCGCCTTTTGGTGTAGTCGTACAAATTCTTAATGTTGAAGTCTTTGAGTAAGGATTCGATCTTATTTTGATAGGGCACCTGAAGATGACGATAGATTAAATTCTCCAGGCTTGCTACAATCTGATCTGCTTTGTACTCCCTGAGTACCTTTGCCTGGGCTGCGATGCCGAATTTATATCGCAGTTCGTTATTTTGATACAAAAACGTCAGCGCATCAGCGATCTTGGTGGAATGACGTTCAACTACTAGACCGGTTACTCCGTTATCCACCAGTTCGATTTGTGCATTGTCGCGGTCTGGGGTATTGATGGTGACTACGGGTATGCCTGAATTCATCGCTTCGGCAATGACAATACCAAAACTTTCACCCATGCTGCTCGCTGCCAAAAATATGTCAATTGCGCTATAGTAAAGTAGTAGTTGCTTTAAGTCAGGGGTGTTTTCAAAGACCACTAACTTATCCAGAATGTTTAGTGCCTTGGCGTAATTCAATATTTTAGGTGTAACACCAACGATGAGAAACCTCGCATTCTTGACCCTGTTCACAAATTCCGCAAAGGCGTATAAACTGATTGGGTCAAACTTGTTGTCATCCGCACGACCGATTCTTCCTATGATAAAGTAACCGTCCAGCTGATGTTCTTTTTTGAATTGCTGCAGTTCATCTTCAGTAGGTAAATGGTCATTCATTGCATCAACATCCACCGGATTATACAGGGCTTTTCTTTTCTTCCTGAAATCCATATTAAAGTATCGGTCCTCCTTCATGCGACGAATCAGGATCATTTTTGAGACATATAAGTCATAATCGATCAAATCATACGTAGGAGAGTGGTAGTATAAACCGAAAATGTTTGTTTGTATAACAAGTTTGGGTTTGTTCGCTTGTACTGTTGCAAGAAGTTGGGCATCCATTATTCCCGCCCCATGCCAGTGAAAAACATCGGTTTCACTGAGTAAAGTAGCTAGTCGGGTATAATCGCCGCCTAAAATTAAAACTCGGACACCATATTTTTCGATGAATTTAACCCTTTCCCCACCACCGTTCAATCCCACAACGGTTACTTCGAAATGTTCTTTGTTCAAATATTTACTGTAAAGCTGGATCACATATTCGGTGCCGCCAAGTCCTAATTCTACGGTTGCTTCTATGATCTTGATCTTTTTCATCTGATATTAGCATTTAAAAAGATATTGTCGCGACCTAAGTTGTTAACGAAATGAAATCCGTAGGACTCGATCAGATCTGCCATTTTCACATCATGGTAGTTGTTTTCGACAGATAATACCTTAACATAGTATTTTTTAAAATCAATACTTTGTATGATATCCAGTTCCCCACCTTCTACATCTATAGAAAGGTAATCAATGTCTTCCAGTTTGATCAGATCTTCGAACCTGTAGGAATACGTAGGAACTAATTTTTTGGTTCCTCCATGCTCCGCGATCTCTTTTTCAATTCGTTCCAGATGTCTTGGATCATATTTTTTCATCTCTCCACTAAGCATCTCGCAGTAACCATTAATCGCCAAAAAATCAGTTTTCCCCCTAAAATCACTTATTACAGCCTGGATACACATTGAGCCGGGTCTGTTCGCCTGCAGTATTGGAAAAACTTTGTCAAGTGGCTCAATACAGTAGCCGGTCCAGCCTCTTTTTTCAAAAGCATATGTATTACTAAAAGTAATACCGTCGTTGGCGCCTATATCAACAAATACTCCCTTTTTTTCATAAGGGAAAAAGGTCTCTAAAATATATTTGTCCTGTCCATCCTGACTATAATATTGTTCATTCACTGTTCGCATAATTTATTTGGTAATTGACTTAATTATTTTCTTGTGTGCGGGATTTTCAAAGTATTTCACAGTAGTATTTGTAGGATGAAGAATCGCTACAAATCCATCTATATATCCGTGGGCATATATTTTTATGCCTGGATATTTTAAAAATGCGTCGTCTTCTGCAGTCTGTTTGTCTTTAAAGGGATTTGTTGCCCAGAATGTCTTCCAGTACGCTAAGGTTGCACCATTCAACCAGCTTGCTTTTTCTCTACAAATTGCTGTTCCCAACCATAAGGTGTCTGCTACAGGGGAAAAGAAGTGTACGTGTTCGATCCCACATACATCTGCTTCTGAAAGTAGTAGCGCTTCCACCTGTTTGCTGATCCAGTCTGCTGCATGCCAGTCGTCATCATCCCAGTGCATGATGATTTCTCCCTGGGCTTTGGCACAAGCATAGTTTCGTTTCAAACCAATACTGCCTATAGGCTCAGAATAGATATACTTGATTTTTGGATGATCCGGTATCAAAAGTCTCATTGACCTCCTCCCATCGTCTATGATAATGAGTTCTGCATTCGGATAATCCTGTTCCAGGAAATAATTGATGGCCAAAGGGAGGTATTTCTCCCTATCTGCTGTCGGCATTATGCAGGAAACGAAAGGTACGTCTTTTGAGTTTTCCATCAGGCTTAATTAAGTTGGTACTGTTTTTCAATGTAGGGTCTCACCATATCTGAGTTTTCCGCATTCAGTTGTTCGCTATTAGCAATAAATGCCTCAAATTGATCTGCCTGATGGATGTTTGTGCCGTGATATATATATACATAGAGTTGCGGCAGGTCGATACTTTGATCCAGATAGTTTTTGTGCACCAGAAACTCAATGAGAGGACTGGCTTCTGCGATATCTGAACTCGCAAATGGGTGTTTTAGTACCAATTCTTTTTTACATAATAAACTGCCGCTCCAATAACTTGGAAAAGAAATATATACCTCGCCTGTTCTGCTGTCATAGAGCAGGATTTTCGAAAGCATACTTGCTTCTTTGAATTGCCCATTGCTTTGCAAACTGTTGTATTGCATTTTGATCCGCATCTCGTAATGATAATCATCATCGTCCCAAAGACAGATATAATTGCCGTTTGCTTGTGATACTGCATCGTTTCTCGCTGCTCCAATTGATATTTCTGGCGACCGCTCAAGAATAACAAATCGCGTATCGGCTATTAATTGAAGTTTCTGGATGAGCTCTTTTGTGAAATGATCAGTACTAGGGTAGGATATAACCATCTCCTTGTTTGGGTAATTCTGCTGGTCAAAACTGACAATTGCTTTGAGTAACATTTTGGGTCTGCTGTCGGTGATGCAGATACAGGAAATAAGCGGATGGGTCAGTTTAATCTTCATTGAGCTAATTTAAGGGAGCTAGCACCCGCTGGACGTGGCCATTTGTACCCTAATCTATTATGCGACAATTGTCCCTAAAACCCTGCTGTCAGTATTCAAATAGGTTTTCTCTTTAAATTGTGATAACTAAAATGCGATGATGAAGATTAAATTTTTTTCAGACTACAATAGAGATTCGGCAGATCTGCTTAATCGTTTCAGGGCCAACTATGATGTTTATGATGATGAGCTCGGTTTCACGACAGGTGACGACTACGATTTTGCAGTAGCTTTTAATCGCTCGGACGTACCCATTAGGAAAGGCGCGAAGATGATTACCATCATACAGGAGCCGTCTTTTAGTGAAGCCCATCAATTCCGTACCTCGTTGACAAATAGTGATTACCTGATTGTGCACGATGCGGAATTATTTAAAATGACCTGGGATGTGGAGTTTCGTGGAATGGTGATTGAGTCGCCATCTTTTATGTTTTACGATGATCATGTCCACCATACGTTTTTTGATAACACGGCGGAGGTTAATAAAACAAAGAAGTTATCAATGATTGTTTCGGGATTATGCTTTAGTCGTGGTAATTATCGGAAACGATTGAACCTGCTATCAAAGATCTTAAACTCCGACCTTGATATTGACATTTACGGGAGGGGATTGCACATCTCGGATCCCCGGTACAAAGGTCCGCTGGAATATAAATATGCCGGCTTGTTACCCTATGAATACTCTATTGCGATAGAAAATTCCAACGAAAAAAATTACATCTCTGAAAAGTTTGTGGACTGCGTATTGTGCAATACGGTCCCTATTTATAATGGGGCTCCAAATGTAAGTAAAGTGTACG